>JAEEGI010013220.1_pt1 | contig 17540 bp, 28 predicted proteins | sample 8958751 | NCBI WGS metagenome assembly JAEEGI01 (sample SAMN16246545, study PRJNA631951) | gut metagenome | biome: gut microbiome; feature: rumen; material: KS-attached | host: Bos | place: Iran: Karaj | collected 2018-10
TTATAATTAATAAAGGAGCCATTGCCGTTTCGGCAAAAAGAGCAGCTTTACCTTCTGCAGTAATTGCCGTTGCATTTATTGCATGCGCCACAGTTTCACTATGTTTTGCTATGGCTAAAGCAACACTATTCACAATATTAGCAGCCACTTTACGATTTTGCTCATTAAAAACTTTAGTGACCATTAAAGCAATAGTGCCAAGAGTAGTTAAGGTTTTAATAAGTTTTTCACCAGTAGATGCATCACTTTCCCAAATGTCACTTAATCCTTTAATAGAATTAATAATAGAACTTACACTTAATAAGGTAGAAGCTAATGTAACAACACTTTGACTTAAGGTTGGTACTGAAAAACCCATAGCTTCTAATTCTGCTTTAATAGATTTAAAACTATTTTTAGCTGATTGTGCAGCCTCATCAGCGTTTGCTTCTGCATTTGCCAAAACATTAAATTGAGTTTGTAAAGTATTTAAAGCATTTTCTAACTATTGACCCTCTAATCCACAATTTTGTAAAGCTTCACGTAATTGATTATAATTATCCCAATCATGAGGTTGATCTAAAGCATAATTTAAATTATCCATAGAATCTTTAAATAAATCCATATCAATTTTTCCATCTTTAATAGAATCTTTTAAGCCTTGAATTGGATTACTTAAACCAGCCTATTCCATTAATTTACCCATTTCTTCCATTTCGGGAGTAATATTATCAATAGCAGCTTTTGCCTATTTATAACCTTCTACGTTATCATCTGCATATGCTTTTGTTGCAGTATCTAACTAAGATGTAATGGTTCTTAATTTTTCACAATTTACAACTTGATCTTTATAAATGCTAGATTGCTTTTGATAATTTTTATACATATCTTTAGCCATCATAGCAAGATCTTCTTCATTACCTTTTAATACACCATGAGCTTGAGCCTATTTTTTTATAGTATCAAGAATACCTTTAGAAGAAATTTGTTGACTTATAATTTGTTTAGTCTTTTTTTGTTCTGTTTCGGCTATTTGGGCTGTTTGAACCGCCTATTCATTTAAATTCTTATTTTGATCTAACAAAATCTAAGCCATACGTTGTTCTTGCTCAGTTAATTTAGAACCTTTAGAAATTAAAATTTCTTGTAATTCACCTTGCTGCTTATATGCAGTCTATTGTGCCGCTCCAGCTGGAGTAGACCCATCAATAGTATTATTAATTAATTCTTCATTAGTTTCTCTTCTTAATTTTAAAACTTCTTCTCTGCCTTTGGCAGTAGACATTTTAATATTATAAACAAAATTATCAATTTGATTAGCAATCTAATCTCTAAAAATAGTAGTAATAAAAGCTCCAACAGTGGATAAAACACCTTTTACTCCACCCAAACCATCAATTGTACCTTGAATTAATTCAAGAAATTTACCAAAACCATCAGTCAATCCTATAAAAAATTTATCATCTAACAATGATTGATAAATATTCTCAGCTGCTGCACGCACTCGTTTTTGTGCAGCTTCCCAAGATTCGGCATAAATTTCAGCCTATTCAGATAAAGTACCTTCAGAGCCTTGAGCAGTTAATACATTCTATTGCATTTTATCCCAATTATCCATTAATGCAATAAGATTTGTATATTGACGAACACCACCAACAGTTTGCGCCAATGCCATTTTTTGTGCTTGACCTAAAGTATCCCATCTAGTAGCCAAATCATCAAGAATATTATCCATCTAACGCATTTCACCACTAGTATCTAATACTTCAACACCGACATCATGTAATGCTTTAGAATATTTATTTAAATCAACACCATCTTCAAGGCTTTCTCCAAGCTTTAAAGACTCTAAACGAGCAAATAATGTTCTTAAGCCAGTACCAACAGTATCAGCGCTTTGACGAGTTTGTGCAGTAATAGTAGCTAATGCAGCAGTAGCATATTCATAAGACAAACCAACTGTTTTAGATACTGCCGCAAATTTTTCAAGACCAGTGGCAATTTCTTCTGAACTAGATGCGGTTGTTGCACCTAAAGCAGTAATAGCATCAGCATAATATTCAAGACTTTGTGAACCATCATAAAAATTATTCCAAATAGCTGTCATTTGCTGAGACACTTCTTCAGCACTTTGACGAGAAACATTTGCTAATTTTATAGTTGTTGCTGTGCGCCCAGCAATTTCTTCCTAATCTCTAATACCTTGTTGATAATAAATTAAAGCGGCATCAGTATAAGAAGTAGTAGTTGTACTCAATGCCTAAGCGGCTTTATTAGCTTGCACCGCAAAATCAGCCATTTGATCAGTACTATATCCAGTAACAATACGGATATTATTTAATGATTGATTTAAATCTTGAGCATATCCATAAGCACTTTGAATTGCTCCCATAAATCCATGTAACATACTTGATGATAATTGCCATCTTGCAGTATTAGCTAATGTAGTGCCTAATTGTTGAACTAAATTACTTGTTCTTCTTAATGGAACTTCAGCTTCCCTTATAGAACTGGCTAATTTAGAAAAAGTCTAAGATCCTTCTGGTCCTAATTTGTGTAAAGACGTGGCCACATCTTTAATTTTCAAATTACTTTTTTGTAAAGAAGCATTAAATTTACTTAAATCTAAAGTTCCCTTTGGAGTCATAGCTCCTTCTAAAGAAACTTTTAACTAAGCAGCAACTTTATTTGCTTCTTGTAATTCTTTGGATAATCCTAGTGAATTACTATTTGAATTAGCCGTATTAATCAAATTAGTTAGACTTTTTTGTAAATCCTATAATTGTGCTTTAGCTTTACTTGTGTCTGCCTAAAATGCAAGACTAACATTTAATTGCTTAGCCATTTATTTTGCTCCTTTCTCTCCATATTTTTTACTTTGCAAAATAAAAAAATAACGGGGAGTAGAGCTTTTCGGCTCTACTCCCCGATTACTCCTAATTCATTTGAAAAATGAATTAGCTATATTATTTTAATTAGCCCAATTTAGTTAAAACATCCTTTAACAACTCAATTCCTTTTCCTTCACTTAATTGCTCTTGAATTTTTTGAGCATCTAAATTTAAATTAGAATAATCTGTAGAAATATTTTCTAAAATTCCCAAAACAGAATTTTTATATTCATAAATATTATGAATTGTTGCTTCTACAATACTTTGAATCGCGCCTAATTCATTTTCAGGGATTGCTGCATAAATTTGAGCTGCTAATCCAGAAGAATGAAATAAATCAAATAATTTACAAGGATCTTCCTTTTGTTTATCAGTCACATTAATATTTGTATAAGCCAAAAGTGTTTCAATGGCTTGGAAAATCGCCACACGACCAGGATTATAAAAATTCTGGTCATCAACACTTTCATTAATAATTTTAGAACATACTTCTAATTTTTCATTAGAAGGAAGATATTGTTTTACTTCAATAATTTGACCATTCCAGCTAATTTCTTCTACATTTTTATTAACTGAAAGACCAAGTTTAGATAATCCAACTTTCGCCATAATCCTTTTTCTCCTTTATATTAACTTTTGTTACCTTTAATATTGTAACAAAAAAATTTATATTTGTCAAGATATTTATCAATGATATCCAACCATAGATACATTATAAGATTCTCCTAATGTATTTTCACTAATTTTAACTTGTTCTTTAATATTAACATAAGAATTCTTTTTATCAATTAAATATTTAATACGATCAGTAAAAGTTGTAAATCCCTATGGGGTTAAAATATAATCATTACCATTTTCTTCTAAATGAAGAATTTTAAATAAAACAGTGGCTAAACCATAATCTGCCATAAGATTATAATTTTTATCTTGATCCTCTACCCAAATATCTTTTTGCGGCACTGGGTCTTGATCTAACTCATGTAGTAATTCAAAAGTATGTCGAGTAGATACTCTTAAATTATCATTATTATCAAATTGCCCAATTTTTACTTGTGTACTTTTGCTTTGGTTCCAAGGTAATTGGTTAATACCGGCTTTAGCTTGAATATTTAATGCGCTTAATTGCAATAATGTTTCATATCCAGAGTCTTCTAATACTATTTGTTTATGCTATGAGCTAGCATTTTCCATTTTATGCAACATCTAAGCAATAGAAGAAGTAACGAGTTTACCTTCTGGAGTTTTATAAGTAATAGGTATTTTTCCTAAATCGACTTTACTGGCTTTTAAAGTCATTAAATCTTGAATTAATTGTCCCTTTCTACCATATTTACCAGAACCTTGATAGTTTAATCCACCAACATTAATTGTAGTAATATTAGGCACATCCATAGCACTTAACCATGAAACACCAATATCTTCAACTAATGCTCCTTTAAAATTATTTAAATTTTTAAACCATTCATCTATTTTTGTAGGATCTAATGATTCCATATTACAAGCTGCCAATGTCTATTTTAATGTTTTAATATAAGACTCTGGTATTGGCACAACATTATTAGCATTTGTAGCCAACACTGTTGCATTTAAGTCCTATAAACAGCGAAGTAACCACTATAAAGACTAAGCTAATTTTTGATAATTATATACTCCATTATTTCTTTTTTTATTTTTGTCAGCATTATAAGTACTATTTAATGCTTTAATAATTTCTTGAATAGAAAGATCTAATTTTTTTTCTTCATCAGCTTTTGTCACACTCGGTAATGAATTAATTTTATTATTAATAAATAAAGCATTAATTTTTGCATTTTCATGAGCAACTCGATCACTCATAACTTTCTAAAATTGTTGAAGCTTTTCCAACTGAAATTGCTAAATCATTGACTAATCTGGAACGATAGAGCGATTTAACATTTCATATTTTCCCCAAAATGGATCCATATTAGGAAAAACATCTTTTCTAATATTATCTCGTAAACTTGCACACATACTATTCTCCTTTAACGCAAAAAATGGGGAGAGATACAAGTATCTCTCCCCTATAAGCTTTATTTCTTATCACCTATAGAAATAACTTTATATTTCTTTTTCGGTTTTTCCTATGGCTCTTGTCTATACTTATTAGCAATTTCATCAAGAACCTTAGATCTGACTACTGCGGTTCCCGGTCTTACATTCGTAGTCTCGGGCTCCACAATCGCAGGAGCAGGTACCGCACTCTCTGTTATTTCTTGTAAATTCTCTTCCCGTACTGGAATTTCTTCCTTAAACGGCACTATTTGTACTTCAACAGGAGCTTCAGTTACCTCAGCTGCAAAAGCATCATGTTTACCTTCTGGATGTTTCGTATTTTCAAGACGCCTTTGTTCCCTTTGAGATAGATGCGCTCTGGACTTAGCCAGAGCGCGATCATTTCTCACCGAAGTACGAATAATCATTTAATTAGTCCTTAAGAACTTTTGGAGACCAAGTCTGTTCACGATTGACTTCGTCATCCTCTTCTCTAGTGTGTTCTCTCTCACGAGTAACAAACTTGTCCTCAGAGACAGGATCAATGATTTGGATAGCGGCAAGAACTTTGTGAGTCTTGTCGAATCTTAGATAATCTGGGAATGCGTCAATTGTAAAGGTGAAAGTAGAAGGATCGCCTGAAGAAGCCATGGTAAAGGTGAAGTTAGACTGAATCTTGCAGTTAGGAATGATGAACTCTGCAGGAAGGTCTACGCCATTGGTATCACGGAACAGGGTGGAAGCTTCAAGATAGTAGTTGCCACCGAACTTATCAGGAGTAATTTCGATCTGTTGAGCACCAGCAGCTCTCTCTACATAGTAGTCAACAAGAACGATGCAGCCATCATAGAAGTCATCTTCAATATCATCAGCATCGCGATCTTGAAGAGAAATCTTGAACTTACCAGCGAAATCACTATCTTCGCCTTCAGCCTCAACATCACCAGGATGTGCAGGAATATAAGGCTCAGTTACGACTTCGCCATCCTTCAGAACCATAACGTAAATATAGTCTTCTCCAGCCTTATCAAAAGGCTTTTCGGATAAATAAATATCAACACTTGAACCATTTACAACAACAGCATCAGTTTGCTCTGTTGTATGCTGCTTAATTGTAGCAGTGGAATTTGCTTCAATTAAACCAGCACCAGAAAGAATAGCAAATCCAGCAGGGGAAATTAGTGCATCTTCCATTGTGAAGGTAACGGTACGCTCACCTTCCCAAGCGATGAGACGTGAATTACCACGACCACCCTGTGCATACACAGTAGTAGCGGCACCTTCCATGCTGGAGGTCTTTAAAGTATCGAAATAAATAACAGGCTCATTCTTAAAGAATTGCTTATTGCCTACTCTTTGAGGCGCCTTTGCTTTTAAAACGACATCGCAAATTTCGCGTACACCAAATTTCATGGTTATTCCTCCTTGTTATATTTAATGAATGCTCTTCATCCAATCGTCTGGTTTTGAATCAGGTTTACCGCCAGCCAATCGAGATCTAATATCAATATCCCAATTGGTATACAAATAATACCTTTCAATCAAATCATAAAGCTGAAACATTGTCAGCTGAACCGCGCACAAGAAGTCTAAGTGGGCGCCAATAGTGAGAATTGAAATATACTTACTAAATGCGCTCCCACTACCGCCTTGTTGCGCCTATTGTGCGGCGACTCGCTACCGGCCACGCATAAGTTTCTGTGCAATTTCGCGCGACTTAGCATCACCAGGATTGAACGCCTGCTAGTCCATTGGACCAGTATTAAAACAAAAGATTTCTTTCAATACCTCTTGGAGAGCCTCAAAATTGTTTTCATCTATAATAACAGCCTCACCATTGGAAGAAAATATTAATGAACGCGGGCTAGCCGTTATTTTATAAGATGGAAACATTAATGCAAGCACCTACATAGTGGCATCTTTTTTATCTTTAGTTTCTTTTTCTGACATCACTGTCATAAATATCTAAAAATTAGTCGTATTTGCTAGAAGAGATTCGTCCTAAACAACCATGTTTTTACTTATGCAAAGACATTGCATCCCTACAAAAAACTCTGTTTCCCCAATGAAGGCTATATCTTTTAAAGTAGGTTGATGCACGATTAGCCGACACTCTGGAATAGGTATATCTATGCCTGTCATTAAAGCTAATCTATTGTCACGCATTTATTTAATCCTCTTCGTCCTCAACTTGCCATTTTTCAGTATTAAAAATCTTGTTAAAATTCTTAATCAAATCAATATCTTCTTGTTCTGGAACAGCATCAATCTTATCATCTTCGCCATGAATAGCTTGATACATTAAACATAATCCAGCATATTCATCAGTTAAAAGAATTTGGTTTGCGCCAAGGAATTGAAGTGTTCCAATACCTGTTAAATGTCTATCATCTAACACGCTATCGATTTCAGCTGCAATCTTATATGGACGAAGCGAAAAATCTTTTAAATTCCATTGATCAAAATGGCAAATAATATCAAATTCAACAATATTATCTCTGAATTCAGGATTCTTCTTATTTGGAGTAAAATTATCAAAATTGATAATAACATAATTTAAGACAGAACCATCAACATAAAGCTTTGGTACGTTCTTAATATTTTTACCGACCATTTCGACCATTTGTTCATCAGTAACTCTAGGTCTGGTTAGCGCATCATTAGAAGTATAATATAATAGCTTTTTTAATCTATCATTTTCTAACAATTTACTAATAATTAGATTCATATCCTTATCCACAGATAAAAATCTGGACTTCGGATATTGATAAGTTAATCTCTTCATAAGCACTATCTCCTTTTACTCAGAATAGTGATTCAACGACTATTGTCTTGGAATAATCACCATAATGTATATCAAATTGACCACTAAAATTAGCAGTCCATTTAATCTTAATTCTCCTGATATCCTCAGGATCTACAACCGCTTTGATTGGAGCCTTAGAATCGTAAGACCAGCGCGCACGCAACGGCCCATCGAAATAATACTCTTTCTCAATCTTCGGTTTAATAAATGTTTCTCCAACTATTGTATTATGAGTTTCTTCTACTTCCGGTTCAATATTCTTTACAATTAAACCGCCGGCGATACCATTTTCAATATCATCTTCAGTTTCATTTGCATAATATTCAACAGCAATAACTTCTAAAACTCCAGGAGTTGAAATAGAATCAGTAGCTTCAACACGCCAGCAAATACTTTGATCGCCTTCAGCTAAATCTTGTAAATAAAACTTTGAATAGCGTCTAAAATACTCTAATGTATCTTTATTTTTAGGCATCCAAATATTTAATGAATAGTTTGGAGTATCAACAGAAATCTAATGTTTCTGTATATAATTAATTTTAGTCTCAACAGGCCCTCTGATTGCAGCATAAGTTCTGTGAACGTTACCTTCTGAATCTTCCCATGCAATCGTATAATCACATCGTCTAATATCGCCTCTAAAATAAGCATATTCATCTAGGTCTTGTAATCTAATTAACCAGTAGGTACCAGTATTTAACCATTCAAAAACATCACCTTGTTTGAATCCAGATTCAAACCCGATTGATATAACTTTATCATCATAGTCCATTTTTAATTTATCTGGGTTAATCAGGGCTCTGTGTATCAAATCATCTTTGTGTTCCTCAGCCTCTGCTTCATCCATATAAACTTTTTTGACAAATGCACTTTGATATGAATATAAAAGCGCCCTATTTAAGGTTTTGCGCTTATCTCTAATCATACGACTCTACTGAGCTGGTCCGCCAGCATATACTAGCTGAGTAGCCATTTCATTTAGTCGTTCTGTCTAAAAGACAGGTAATTTAAATTCTTTCTCAGCTTGCGCCTGCTCGGTATCCCCATCGGGAGTACCAAACAGCCTTCCTGACATAAGTTGTTGAGCCGTATTAAGAATTTTCGGTCTCCGATTCTCGGACATTTTTCTTTACCTCCTGCAATAAACTAATGCATTCGAATACGGTTCTACGATACAGCTCAAATGTAGTATCTACCTCTTTTAAGCCTTCCAATTTGGCTCTTAAAGAAAGAAATTGCGGGCATTGTGCAAAAATCACACCAAGACCAGCAATTTCAATGTTTACAGTATCAAGCTGTTTCTCCCAATCTTCGTCATGTTCTCGCATAGGGATTAATTTCCATGTCTGATTTGTTAATCTTGTTACATTTTGTTCTATTGAAGTATGTTCGAATTGGATACCAAAGTTATCCTCTAATGCCGCCACCATGTGTATAAACACCATGTTTCAGCACATCCCAGTTTGAAGCAAATGGACCAGTTGTCTTACCAGCTTGCTTGTCTGAATCTGTGCTTGGTCTTCTCCTTTTATAGAGTCTCTGCATGTGATGAGATTGTCTCTGGCACTCTGACAGGGCTGATAGCAGCTTAGACAGATGATTTGCTTGTGAAGTCATTTTAAAATCTACACCGCTATATTTCATTCTTGTATTTTCAATAGATGTAACTTGTCTTTGCAGCCAGCCGCACATCATTAAAATAGCTAAAATATTAATTTCTTCTGAAGTTAATTCACTATTAAAACTAGAATGTTCTACAAGAACATCTGGGATCTCCGGCTCAAAACCCTCCGATAACTCATTCCAAATAACACCAATGATAAAATCATCTTCTGTTACTTCATCTTCGCGCATGCGCACGACCTCAATGTTATAATCTTCCAAGTCAATTCTTGGAAACTCAAATCCGGGAATTGCGTCTATTAAAAGTCGCTGCAAATCTTTAACAGTATCCTATGGAGTTAATTCCATATACATATCATCAGTAATTTTACCAAGAAAGCGATTATAAATATCGGTAAATTTAGTTCCCATTAAAACGCCTCCTTATGCTTATTACTTTGTTCCCTGACTTACCACCTTATATTTACTTCCAGAAGTTCTTCTTGCAGGATTTTGTTGTGGAACTTCTGCTTGCTGAGGCTGAACACGTCTTTGCTGAGCAGCTTGTGTCTCGGCGCTCTTAGCCTCGGCGGCCGCACGTTCAGCTTCTTCTTCTTGTTTAGCACGAATCATTCTTGCCAAATCGGAACCTTTCTTTTCTTTGAAAGCATCCATTTTTCTAGTATCAGTAAGAGGTAATTCAACAGACAATGTTTTAATCAGATCAATGACTCCTTCTGGAGCAAAATCCAGAGCATCAAGCCATTCATCTAAAGAGCCATGTAAAATAAGCTCTTTAACTTCAGCACCAGTCATATTGTATTCAGGTTCTACATGTCCAACGAATTCATTTCTTGCTGGTACATCTTGAATAAGCAAATATTCTCTAATTAGTGTTTTGCCACCTGGAATATAAGATAAACCTTCTAATTCAGCATAGCTAATTTGCTTGCTTTCTCCAGGCATAAAATCACGACTTTTAATGCCCAGTTCTGGCACAGAATAGTGCACACGACTGGCGCTTCTATTTGTGACAATAATTTTTTTATCAGACATTTCAATCTCTCCTTTTTCTCTTAAACAAAAATAAGGGGAGAAGGGGAACTTCCCCATTCTCCCCTATCTCGTAGTGTTATATTAAATTAGCAATTATAAATTAGCCTTCAACAAATTTAACAGTGTAAGATTCACCATTTACTTTAATGGTCTTTGGTAAATCTTCGGCCTTGGTCCAGAAAATAATGTGACCAGCACCTAGTCCTACAGAAGCTGCTTCATCAACATCTTCTTGAGTTAATTCATAAGAATCTCCCCATGTAGAACCAACAATGGTGTCAAGTCCAGTATTTAAATCTAACCCAATCCACTTACCACTGCCTTGTGCAGGATTTGTAGAAGCAAAGCTATTCAATGCATTAAGGCTACCGGTAATGGTAATAGTATTACCATTTTGTGTTACTGTAACAGCATCCTGATTAGCCTGAGACTGAGTCTTATTGGCATCATTAGGTGCGGGAGCAAGCTTACTTGCTGTTACGGCTGTTGGTTTCCCGAGTTCGATCCACCATTTGCAGCAGCGATGTTATCAACGATAACATGCATTGCTACAGTATCCTTAAGATTGAATTTACCATCACGACTTAAGCTGGTATCTTTATAAATATGAATAGCATTGTCCATCATGCAAACAACACCAACCTTCTCATAAACGTGAATATCATGAGACCAGTCATAGTTCTCAAATTCATTGGTATATAGATCGCCTTCGAAAGCAACTTTTACAGGCTTTTGATCAGCAGAAGAAGGAATGATATAGCAAAGGCTTGGATCAAGAACCTTAACCTGCTCAAAAGCATTCTTATATTGGTTAGGAAGAATGACAACTTTCTCGCCCTTATAGCCAGCAAGCTTACCAGTACGATATAATTCATCCTTCATTGCCTCAGTGTATCTCCAAGCTTCTTGTGGGATCATCTTAACGGCAAATTCATTTGTGCAATAAATAGTTACATTGCCATACATCTTTGCAGAATTCAGCATAGCATCAAATGCAGCTTCATCAAAACCAGCAGCAGTCATCTTGTGAGCGGCTGGAAGTTGATCGATACCTTCTGCTAAAGCTTCACCGATTTCCTCATATACGAGTTCATCGATTGCTTCATAAACGATATTTACTAATTCAGCCCAGTCTACGCGGCCATCAAGGAATTCTTCGAAACCGATCTGTGCGGCACCGCCGATTGCAGATGTAGGAACTTCGAAGCTCTCTTGTGCAGCACCAAGCTTCCAAACTTCGTAAATACCAGCCAATCCAACGCGAGTGATGAACTGTTTGCCACGTGCGCCACTGCGAGCATTGGTCTTACGACGGAAAATAGGCTTGTCGCCTTGAGCATAATGTTTTACTTCTGCGAACTGTTCATAGTTCTGTTTAATTCTTTCTGGAACAACTTCAGAAAGAGTCTCTTCAATAATACGGAAAATAGTGTTCTTATTTTCTCTGTATCCACGATAGTCAGGAGCTAACTCTGCAAATTGCTTACGCAGGGTCTCTTGAACATCGTCATAGCTAAAGTTTTCTCCATTAAAACTATAAGCAACAGGAGAAGAAGCCTTAGCATTGGCTGCAATCTTTGCAAGCTTGATGAAATCTTCAGTCTTTAATAACATAGCTTTTTCTCCTTTCATTATTTAATTCTCATTAACTTAACAGCTTTTTGACGATCGCCAAGGTCATAAACCTTAACAACTTGCCATAGCATATCGCCACTATTGGCAGCAGCAAGATAACCATCATTACCAGGGGCGAAAGTATCACCAATGGCAGGAGGGTTTGCTAAATCAGCCATTAAGCAGTTAGTAGTATAGATATCACCAACGTTGGTCTTCAGAACACGAGGAACCATCTTGGTATTTTCAGGCATTTTCTTTGGTCCATCATAGTCGAATAAAGACTGGAATGGATTAGCTGTAGAATCCCATTCATAAGGATCTGCAGGAGTTACAACCTTAGAATAATCTCTTGGTTGAGTTAGTTGCTTGTCAAGTTTTTCACCATCAATAGGACTATAGATACGAGCAACATAATTATCTCTGATCATTGCGAAATCGCAATCAGATTCAAATTCACGATAGACTTTTACTTCATTGAATACTAACATCCATTCACCAGATTTATCTGTAGTATCAAAATCAACAACACCCTTGGCATAGTCATACTTTACAAATTGACCATTTTCCAGGAGTCTGATTTCTGGATCTGCAGGAAGCTGGGCATAGACTTGGCCGGTTCTTTGAGCAGAAAGATGATTTGGCTCAACTTGACCATAACCACGCTCTACGAATGTAGCATTACCTAAACGTGTTCTAGCCATCAATATTTCCTCCTATCAATTTTCGTTTTTTCTATTCTTCCGAAGAACGCTGACTAATGCTGGAATGTCATCCTCGGAATCGTCATCTACACTGTCTAGATTGAATGTAGTGCCGGGATTATTTTCACCATTTGTTTTACCACCAGATAAGTCTAACTTATTGTGTACACAAATGATAGAAAGCTTAGCTTCAATCTCGTCAAGAGAATACTGATCGATATTATCTTGGACGTCTTTCTTTTCTTCGTCACTTAACATATAAAAACTATCAATCATAGCTTGCTTTTCTTCTCTATCCTTAGTAGCCTTAAACTCTACTAAAGAATCATAAGAAGTCTTCATTTCATTATACTGAGCTTGAAGTTCATTAAATCTTGATTCGAGATTTGCATAATTCTCCTGTAGATTTTGAAAATCTGTTAAACTGAATTGAACGCCTTCGTCCTTATTTTCGTCCTCTTCAGCGTCTTTTTCTGACTCTTCTTCCTCCTCAGAGCTGGCCGGCGCAGGTTCTTCTTCTTCCTTTGCCTCCTCTTCCTCTGCAGCAGGAACTTCTTCTTGGCCTTCAGCTTCAACAGGCTCTTCCTCAGGAGCGCCAGCAGGAGTATCTTCTTCTTCTTTCTCTTCTGGAAGTTCAGGATCGGTCATTTCGGCAGGCTCCAAAACTTCTTCTTCGGGTTTCTTGATATCTTCCACTGTATTGTCCTCTCCTTTCAGTTTTTTAACTTCTTTCATTAAAGCGTAAATCTTTTTATTAAATTCATCGTCTAATGAAAATTTCGTGATTTGTGCGCCTTCAAAGCAAGGCTCAACGTCGTCACCTAAGATACATAATTTAGAGAATATTGCGTCATTAATAATGAAAAATTCCATACCACTATTATCGTCATATGTCCAAGATCCATCCAAACTTTCTGAATCTAATTCCATAGAGTGGTTATTTCCTTTATCAATAATGCGTTTGGCTTCTGGATATTGTCCAGTCCATAAGTAACCTTCGGTTACCATATAAGTATGAACAGTATCACCATCCAAATAATCTTGGAACCAAACTTGAGCATTCATATCAACAAAACCATAAGGTCTTGTAGTATCTTCAAATTTTAGATTACCATTTGAAATCTTGATGATGCGATTGTGCTCTTCAAAATCCTGATTAGCTTCATTATAAAAACCAACAATAGGACTTCCTGGAAGAGAATTTGCCATATCTCTAGCAACATCTTTTGTAATAATGCTACCATTACGATTTGGCTTATCACCAACATAACAAACTTTAATCTGACACTTGGAAATCAAAGGATTCAAAGGAACCACATTGATTAATTCACAAGGAGTGTTTAATTTAATACTGGTATTCATCCTTTTCCTCCCTTAATTCATGGATTCTTTATTTTTTATAGTTTTATCACTTAATTGGTCAGCTTCCTTACTTGGTCTTCCCGTATTACCTTGATTTTCATTAGATTTTGGTTGACTATTGTTGTCCAAATTCTAATTACCATTTTTTTGAGTCTTTCTATTTCCCAATTCCTGTAATGTCTCTGCATTCATAGTAGAAGACATCAGAGGAGGAATCATAATTTCACTCAAATGTAATACTTCATTTTCAAATAATACGGTATTTAAGATGAAACTCTGACTTTGACCAAGAGCAATCTGAGGCAACATTTTTGAGAAACCAACTTGGGTTTGCTCTTTATATAACTTAGATAATGCTTGATAATTATTTTGCGTAGTATGAAGCATATAAAATCTAAAATTCCATTTCTTTTTATTCACACTACGCTTTTGTGCGATCGTGTCAAATAAATTTTCAAATTGGAGAATTAGATCTCTTAAAGATCCTTCATCTGCAAGAACAGATTTCTCTAATGCTAAATTACCTTCAGTATTAAATATATTCTTTGAACTACCAATTGCATTATATGCAGTACGTTCAGCATTACTCAAAGAATCATCGGTAACAGTTGCATTAGCATCTGAAACATCAATTCCTTCAATATCTGCAAATGTTGTTAAAACATCAACACCAATAGCATTACGCAACATTTCCACAGCATTATTATGAATATCGCGCGCTTCATCAACATCAAAGATTAAATCACCATTTTTATCAAGCGGCAATTTTTGAACAATAATCTTTAACAGTTTTTGTAATTGTCTTTGGCGATCAATTCCTTGGGTCATATCTAAATCAATAAGTGCGGGAATAGCATTAACAAATAATGGTAATCCGCCCATTCCAAAGAAAGAAAATGAAAAAGCGCAACCAGGCTCTAATAAATACCAGTGACCTTTGGCTTTTACTCCAGCTCCAGCTAAATTAATAGCAGGAACTCCACCAGTAATAATTGGTTCATCTACTGGTAGCTTTCCTTGTTTATATAATAAATAGCCCTCTTTAAATTCTGGTGGGAATAAATCAAGCACTCGCATACGATAGCCTACATCGGGGAATTTAGTATCAAAATAAGACATATCAAATTCAATAGCAGGAATACCATTGATTTTAAATCTAGAACGACAATATTTCCAAGGTAAATCTTGAATTAAAATTCTATCTTCACCCTCATAGGCATATCCATAGTAAATACCATCTCTAATTACAGAAAGAGCAAATTCGCCACATAACTTTTTCACATGAGATGCATCAAAGAAATTTAATGTTTTAATAAAATCAGCTGTAATTTTATCTTCATTAATATTCTCACTATTCATCTCTGGAACCATGTACCAGTCATAGCGATATGTGGTGGCAAAATAATTTATAATTTTTTGGTAAATACCATTTGTTCTATAATAATAGCGAGAAATTTCTCTTAATAGCGGAATGTTATTATCAATTAAAGCCTGAATTACGACTTCTTTACTACGGAAATTGCGTCTATCTAACTTATCAAAATAATGTAAATCTAAAACTGCATTTTCGTAACTCTTTGGGCCAAGCTTTAATTTTACATAACTGTCAATTGCAGGTGCAGAAGAAGGTGCATTTAGCATATCAAACCCTTTTTCTCTAATTGCGGTTTGACGATCTTTTGGTTGATCTTGCATTATATTACCTCCTTAATATCCAGCTTTATGCATAATATAATCATAAGAAATTTCATTCTCTTCTGTATAAGGAATTTCTATCAATTTAAAATCATGTAATGCACAGAATCGTCTTTTTTGTGTATCATTATATTGTTGTTGATAAAAACCTTTTGCTCCGCCAAATTTGGCAGAAGGTTCATAATGTTGTTTTCCTTGATATTCAATAATAAAATCTATATTACCATCATCATCAAATACAACAAAATCAAAGCGAAGTGGCACGCCTCTCGGACTCTTTAAATCTGGGAAAATATATTCTTCTTTAAATATCAATCCAGCTTCTTTTAAAATTTCTTCAATTTTAATTTCTCCTCTTGATGCTCTCATAATATACCTCCTTAATTAAAGAATTTCCAATCAGCTGCATTAAAGCGTTTCTTTTTCTTCTTACTTTCTTCTTCTTCTTTTATATAATATAAACCATACTCAAAAGCAGAGAATTTATCTTTCTTTATGCCTTTATTAGCTTGTTTTAAAATAATGTTTACTCCTTCATTTTCTTCACGAAGGTTCATCATTTCTTCTTTTAATATGGAAGTTAGGGTAAATGGTTTTAAATAATCTGCCCTTTGTTCAGGGGTCATATTCATGCCAACTTTTGTACCTAACAATTTCTATTTAGCGATACGCTCATCTTGAAGCATTTTCACACGTCCCGATGACAATTGTACGAGCGCATTACTGTGTGCCTCAGTATTGATCGGCGCATTAGCCTTCATAATATAAATAGCATCTTGTTCAGTTGAATTAGTACGATATTTCTTATATTCTTGTGCGGCATCTTCTTGAGTGCCACCATAAACTCCAAAATCCGGATAATCATCACCGGTATCTGGATCGACCTATGGCTTAATCATATAATCAATTAAACCTAAGCCAACGCCATTACCGTCGATTACAAGCCGACGAGCTTTATATTTATAATACAATTTTTTCAACCATATCGCTTGATTTTCAAAATGCTCATCATTCCTTGTATCAATATTGACCAAAGATTTAATCGCAGAACCAACTTGCTATGGCGTTACTTTAAAAACTGTAGCTACGGAATCACAGCCTTTTCGGCCAATATCCGCAGAGATGATATAGTAGCTTCGCGCACTTGATCGGCCAGAATGCTCATATTCTGGCTATTTAAGTATGCGATTTCGATCAAACTGCTCACCATTAAAATAAGCATCTTCTACAGTTCCCGACCATTTACTTTCATATTCACGACTAAACGAAGCTTCATTGTAGGTTCCATCATTTTTTAAATCCTATAAGAAATTTTTATCAAGCAACTTAACCAAGACTGGTATCCGCCAGGTGCCTCCCATAATAAAAGCCTTATCTGGTTCAGTTACCATACGAACAAGAAATACTATTAATTTATCATATGCAAAAGTACCCTTCCATCCAGCAGTAGTAACAAAGATTTGGCTCTTGTTTAAAGTCTCCTCTGGATGAGAAGTACCATCCATACACAAACGAGAAACGTTCATTGTTGGGATAATTACTTCAGAAAGAATTTGTCCATCAACACCAACACATTCCTCGACGAGTCCACCATGACGACGTTTACCACGAGACGTTTCTCTCGCAGCGATGTTGTCAAAATATGACCCATTCTTAAACACAAAGATACAATAGTCCTTGCTTTGCCGAGTTTTGCCTGGCCGCAAGTCCAGTTCTCTTTCAAACGCAGGAACTAATGTGCATATTTCATTTACTTTTTCTTTTACAATACCAGCAGCCTGTTCCTTACCTCCAGAAGTAACAAACAATTTACATCTT
>JAEEGI010013222.1_pt1 | contig 17539 bp, 15 predicted proteins | sample 8958751 | NCBI WGS metagenome assembly JAEEGI01 (sample SAMN16246545, study PRJNA631951) | gut metagenome | biome: gut microbiome; feature: rumen; material: KS-attached | host: Bos | place: Iran: Karaj | collected 2018-10
TGAACTATTCCCGGTCGTAAAACGCCGTTAATACCTGAGAGAGTGTCTCCGCAGTGATACATCAGAGCATTGACGAGCGTGCCGGTATAATTACCCGGCGCAGGATGAACAACCATGCCCTTCGGCTTGTTTACAACGAGCAAATCGTCGTCCTCATAAACGATATCGAGCGGTATATTTTCAGCCTCGACCGAAAGCTTAACGGGTTCAAGCGGTGTGTATTCAACACTGTCCTCGGCTTTTATCTTATAGCTTTTGCCGACAAAACTGCCGTTTACAAGTACGCCGCCGCTTTCAATGGCTTTCTGTATATACGAACGTGATGAAGCGGGAAACACGAACGCCAGAAAGCGGTCGATTCTCTCACCCTCAAACTGGCTGTCGACGAGAATACTGATACTATTCATCGGCGCTCTCCCCTTTATTCGCATTATCTTCTTCAGCCTGCTTCACTATATCGTAAATCAATCGGATAATTAGTATTATCGCACCGCAGGTGACAAGAATATCGGCAAAATTGAACACCGCAAACTTTACGAACAACGGCTCGATATAATCGATTACATAACCTCTGAACACGCGGTCTATAAGATTTGCGGCACCGCCGGCAATAATCGCGGTAATGCAGACGTAAGCAAGCTTTGAGGTGCTTTTTCCAGTTAATAAGTAAATAAGTCCGACTACAGGCACAACCGCCGTAAAAGCGCTCAGCAAAGCAGTATGACTGCTAAGTGAGCCGAATGCGGCACCGGTGTTTTCAACGTACGTCAGACTTAATACTTTATCTATAAGGCAATAGCTGCCTATTGGGGCCAAATGCTCCAGCACGGCAAACTTTATAAGCTGATCGACCGCGATTAGCGCGGCGATAACCAATACAGTTATAAGCTGAAGCATTGTTTCACCCTCTGATTATTTCTTTTTGAAAAATCCCTTGAACGAGAAGCCCTCATCGTCTTCCTCGTCATCCTTTTCCTCACTGATTTCATCAGCGGGAGCATATTCGGAAGCGATAGGCTCTATAACCTCTTCTTCCTCGTCGTCATCAAGGTCAACATCGTCGAAGGAAAGCGAAAAACCGTCTTCCTCGTCCGAACCCGAAGCAACGTCTTCGAATACGAGCTCGCCCTCATCGGAGGATGTTGAATCAAGCGCAAACTCATCTGTATCGTCAAGAGCTGCAGTGGGCTCATAGGTAAGGATTTCGGCAGCTGCCTCTTCCTCAGTTTCGGCTTCTTCGTCGTCAGCTTCCGTATCAATAAATACGAAGCCGTCATCGCTGTCACCTGCTACATCTTCAAGAGCCTCGATTACGTCATCGGCGCTCTCGGCTGCTTCTTTGGTAGCCTCTTCGGAAACGGTTTCCTCAACAGGAGCTTCCTCAACAGGAGCCTCAGCCTCAGCCTGCTCAGCGGCAATTGAAGGAAGTCTGTCAAGCAAAGAAAGATGATCCTTGTACATATCCATCATCTTGTTCTTGAAGGCACCGACCTCTCTCTGGAGCATCTCAAGAACGAGCTTTTCCTGGGTAACCTTACGGTTCACACCGCCGATAACCTCGTTAGCCTCTTTGTTGGCCTCATAAATCTTAGCGTCAGCCTGAGTTTTTGCGTCACTCTCAAGCTTCTGAGCCTTGCTCTCAGCCTCGGCAACTATCGCGTCAGCCTTAGCCTTAGCTTCGGCAACAACGCTGTCAGCCTTTTCCTGAGCCTCGGCGGTAATCTGATCGGCAAGCTTCTGAGCTGACAAAAGAGCAGAGCGAAGAGAATCCTCTTCCTTCTTATATTCCTCAACCTTGTTGGCAAGGATGCTCATCTTCTTTATGATTTCACCGTTCTCACGGAAAACCTGCTCGTAAGAAGCCGATACCTCTTCCATAAAGGCATTAACCTCTTCCGCTCTGTACGAGCCCTTACCCGTAGTCTGGAAAGTCTTATTCTTAATTTTATCGGGAGTCAGCATGTTACAAATTCTCCTTTATTATTAGTCAAGTACAAAGCCGTTATTACCCAGCTCGCTGATAACGTCGCCGTTTACGTCAACGTTCTGAGGAGTAATCATAAATGTTCCGTTGGCAACCTGACGCATGGTTGCGTTGGTAGCATAAGTAACACCGCTTAAGAAGTCGAGAACTCGTCTGCAGGTCTCGCCGTTAACGGATTCAAGATTAACAACTACGGCCTTCTTCTGCTTAACGCTGTCGGCGATAACTCTCGCCTCTTCCATTGTCTTCGGCTTGGTAAGAACTACCTGAAGCTTGGACGAAGGGTTGATGCTGACAACCTTACTGTCATTATTCTTATTCTCTTTGAAGCTTCTGGGATTGAAGCGCGGAACAGGCTCGTAGTTCTCCTGATCCTCTTCCTCATATTCCTCATACTCCTCGGTCTCGGGAGCGTCGTAATACTCATCCTCGGAAACCTGAATAAACTTACTCAATTTGTCCTTTAAGCTCATAATATATCCTCCTATAAATTATTCTCAGTAAATTCTCGGTCCGAATATTTTTGAACCGATTCTGACGTGGTTTGAACCACAGAGAATTGCCTCGGTATAATCACCCGACATACCCATTGACAAAACTCTCATACATACATTATCTATTATTTTTGAGTCAATGTCAACATACATATTGTATATTTTATTAAAAAATTTACAAAGTTCGGCATTTTTTTCGCAAATCGGGGGTATTGTCATCAATCCGCAGACCTTTATGCCCTCAATTTCCGCAATTTCATATATTTTTTCCGGCACCTCATCGGGCATAAAACCCGTCTTGGATTCCTCCATACCGATATTGACCTCAAGAAGCACGTCGGTAACTATCCCCTTCTTTAAGGACTGCTTTCCGATTTCACGGGCTATTTTCAGAGAATCAACCGACTCAATCATATCAACCTCGCCGACAATCTGCGAAGCCTTATTGGACTGAAGATGTCCGATAAGGTTTTTCCTGACGCCGTCAAGCTTAAGATTCGGCTTTTTGCGAAGCATTTCCTGAACCTTGTTTTCGCCGATAAGCTTTATACCGCAATCCAAGGCGTGATTGATATACATTTCGTCAACGGTTTTAGTGACCGCCATAAACTCGATATCCTCGGGTTTTCTGCCAGATTTTACCGCCGCCTCGGCAATATCCTCGTTTATGGTTTTGAGATTGTACTCAATATCTCTGAACTTTTCCTCAATCAATGATTTTTCCGTCATAAAGATCGGTTCCTTCCACTATTATTTCATCGTAGAGCTGAACATAGCCGCTCTTGTTTTCGGGATTGTTGCATATCGAGTATTCGTTGTCGGAATAGTCGATATTAATCTTTTTGAACTTAACGATATTTCCGCTCAATACAAATACACCCTTCTCACCGTCAATCTCACGGATAGCCCTGTTGCTAATCTGATAACCAACATGCTCGTCGAAGGTAACGCGTATCTGCTCCCGGCGGAGAGAAGCGTATTCGTCATTCATCAGATTAGACCTGAATATAACCGCAGCTTTGCCGTCGATGGTATTCGCTATATTGACAACCGTCGCCGTAAGCGGCTCGGCGGTAGTCATGGTAAACTCAATTTTTACCTTTTCGCCCTTAGAAAGACGTACCGCATCGTCGTAGTTGAGAACGCAAAGTATATACCAGTTAAAGCCGTCAACGAGCTTGCCGAGATACAACTCTGTGCTCTTTGGCTGCAACGACTCGTCAAACAGTCCCATAATCTCCTGAGTTGTCAGTTCGGCAACGCGGTTATACTCAACGGCGTCCTCAAATCCGTCCGCAACGCTGACGTAATAACCGGGATGCGGAGCGTTGATTGTACTGTAACCGATATTCTTTTGCTTTAACTGTTCAAGTCTTGTTGTCAGCTCCTCCAGCTTAACGCTCGGATCAATAATTGCGCCCGTCGAAAGCTGACGCGAGGTTATAGCATCTCTGACATTTTCCTCAAAGCTGTAAAAACTGTCATATCTGCCTTTGTTAATTGCGATAATGTATTCCTCACACGATGAATAAACTCTGTCGTCGAGCGGAGTGATGTCGGCGGTCTGTACGCCGACCTTATTCTGAAGCGAAGAGTAATATGAAATGCTTTTTTCGAGATTTTTAATTTCGTTATAACTCTTCGCGGCCTCTTCATTTGTGAAAACTACCGCAACGTTGTCGCCTGAAGCAACGCGTTTTCCGTCCTCAACGAGCGGAACGAGCGTGCCAGAAACCGAAGCGCTTATCGGGTATTCATCCCTTACGATAAACGAATCCGCAACCGCGCTTGCGGCAACCGTCTTTTCGAGAGCTACCTCTGTTTTAACGGGTTCGTAGTTAATCTTGAAAAGCTGGTAGAGGAAGAATGCAATAAACAGCAAAGCTATAACTATATAGACTATAGTCATATACTTTTTGTTGCTTTTGAACTTTAAGATTTTTTCGCTTCTCGTTTCACTCATAAAGCTTCCTCCTCACATATTCTTTTACGTCGTCCGAAAACGCCCTGAAATCCGTATAAGTGTCAAAATTGAACCATCTTATATTTTCGTTTCGCCTGAACCACGTCAGCTGGCGCTTGGCGTAGTGCCTTGTCGCAAGCTTAAGGTTATCAACCGATTGTTCAAGCGTTATTTCACCTTCAAAATATGGCTTTAATTCCTTGTAACCTATCGCCTGGGATGACGTAGCCTTCTCGGGTAAGTCATAGTACTCCCTAGCCTCTTCGACAAGTCCGTTTTCAAGCATTATATCAACACGCCTGTCAATTCTTTCGTAAAGCTTCTGTCTGTCCTCAAAGCCTATGCCGATAAACACGGAATTAAATCTCGACGGTTCCTCACGCGACAAAACCTGCATTTCGGAAAACGTCTTGCCCGTTGACATATACACCTCAAACGCTCTTATTATGCGTTTTTTGTTGTTAGCATGCAGTCTTTCGGCTGTCTCAGGGTCAAACTGCGCAAGCTCTTCAAGCATAGCTTCAGCACCGATTTTTTCCATTTTTTCTTCGAGTCTTCTGCGAAGCTCGCTGTCGGTTTCCTCCTGAGAAAACCTGATATTGTTGACAAGCGAATCAACATACAGTCCCGTACCGCCGCAGAGTATCGGCAGTTTTCCTTCACCAACAATTGCGTCAATCGCCTCGTTTGCATCTTTTACGTAATCGGCAACGCTATAGTTATCGGTAACGTCAACGAAATCAATCAGACGGTGCTTAACACCCTTCATTTCGTCGGCATTCGGTTTCGCCGTAGCGATATTCATGCCCTTATAAATCTGCATTGAATCGGCAGAAACGACCTCGCCGCCGAACTCAAGCGCACATTCAACCGCGAGTGCAGTTTTACCCGACGCGGTAGGACCGACTATAACAAGCAACGGGATTTTATCCATTACTGAATCCTCCCGAACTGTTTGTCAAGCTCGTATTTGGTCATTTCTATAAGCACGGGTCTGCCGTGAGGGCAGAAACGTATGCTTTCGTCGGCAAGAAGCTGTTTTGTAAACTCAATAAGCTCGTAATCAGTCTGCACGTTGCCGGCCTTTATAGCGGCGCGGCAGGCAATATTGTGGTAAAGCCAGTCAAGCTTTTCGGGCTCAACGCTTCTCTTGTTATTTACAAGATATGACGCCATTTCACCTACAAGCCCCGTGATATCCTCGCCCTCAAGGTTCAGCGGACACGCTCTTACGATAACCGTTCCCTCGCCGAAATCCTCAATATCGAAGCCCGCACGCGTCATAACGTCGGTATTCTCGACAACCGCCATGTATTCATCCTTGGAGAGAAGCACACTTACGGGCTTGAGAAGCATCTGACTTGGCGCCTCGCCCATTTCGCTTTTGAGCTTATTGTAAAGCATTCTCTCGTGGGCGGCATGCTTGTCGATAATTACAAGTTTGCCGTTGTACTCGGCAAAAATATACGTTCTGAACGCCTCTCCGAGATATCTGAAGCTGACATCCTTCTTCGGTTGAGCCTCGTTTTTAATCTCGGTTTTAATCTCAGGTTTTTCTTCGCTGACAGCGGTTTTTACCGAAAGGTCGGGCAAATCCTCATCCCCGCCGTAAACCGATTGCGCGGCATCGCGGAGAGTAACTTTAGGCTCGGGTTTATATACACTGTCGGCAGGATGATAATCATAAAAACTTTCCTGCTTGGTTTCCGGTACAGGTTTTGCGAGCAGCTCTGCTGCTGATTTTACGTTATCAAGCTTAACCTGCGGTCTTGAATTGTCAACAGCAAGCGTATTTTTAGCCGCGTAGTAAACAAGGTCAAATATTGCCTTCTCGTTAGAGAAGCGAACTTCCGTCTTGGCAGGATGAACGTTTACGTCAACAAGCTCGGGCGCTACGTCGATAAAAAGAACACACGCCGGGAATCTGCCGACCATAATTGAATTCTTGTACGCTTCGTTAAGCGCTGCGCACGCGGTCTTTGATTTTATAAATCTGTTGTTGACAAAGAACACCTGCATTGAGCCCGAACCGCGGGATTCGTGAGGCATAGAAATAAAGCCCTTCGCCCTCATACCGCCGAGTTCATATTCGCATTCCAGAAGCGAATCGGCAAATTCCCTTCCGTAAACCGAGTAAATTGCATCCTTAAGCGAGCCGTTGCCGCTCGTGAGCATTATCTGCTTTCCGTCCTTTATAAAGCGTATTCCAACCTCGGGATGGGAAAGCGCAAGCTTATCTACTACGCCTGCAACCGCCATACCCTCGGACTTGTCGGATTTAAGGAATTTCATTCTCGCGGGAGTGTTGTAAAACAAATCCCTGATAATAACCGTCGTTCCGTCCGGACAGCCCGCGTCATCTATTGAAACGGTCTCGCCGCCTCTGATGACAATTCGTGTACCGACTGCTTCTTCCGCAGTCTTGGTCAGCATCTCAACCTGAGACACAGCCGCAACCGAGGACAGCGCTTCACCGCGGAAGCCCAGTGTTCCGATAGCGTCAAGGTCGGTTGCTTTCTCAATTTTGCTCGTAGCGTGACTTATAAAAGCGGTGGGCACATCCTCACGCGCAATTCCGCAACCGTTGTCGGTAATCCTAATATAGCGTATTCCGCCCGACTGAATTTCAACGGTAACCGTATCGGCTCCCGCATCAATCGAGTTTTCAATAAGCTCCTTAACCACGGAAGCAGGTCTTTCGACAACCTCGCCTGCGGCTATCAGTTCCCATATACTTCTGGGCAGTTTATTAATTTTTCCCATAGCCGCACACCTCCGTTCGGTCTTTTATCTTTATTCTCCCTTATGAGCCTTGTTCGCAAGTTCAAACAGCTTGGTCATTGCTTCAATGGGAGTTAATGTATTAATGTCAAGTTCTCTTAATTCCTTGGCAATCTCATCGCTGTTGGACGAGGAGAAGCTCATCTGTAAAAGCTCCTGCTCGGTATCGTAATCGGACTTGGCGCGTGGCTGATAAACGGAATCACCGTCCTCAAGCGATTTGAGTATAACCTTTGCGCGTCTGACAACCGTATCGGGTACGCCCGCAAGTCTCGCTACGTCGATACCGTAACTGCTGCTCGCTCCGCCGCGGACAATACGGCGCAGGAAAATAATGTCCTCGCCGCGTTTCTTTACGGCGATATTGTAATTCTTGATGCATTTAAGTTCGTTTTCGAGCTCGGTCAGCTCATGATAGTGAGTTGCGAAAAGCGTCTTGGCGCCGATTTTCTTATTGTCGGCAATATACTCAATTACCGCTTTCGCAATACTCATACCGTCAAAGGTCGAAGTGCCTCTGCCGATTTCATCAAGAATAATCAGGCTCTTGTTGGTCGCATTTTCAAGTATCTCGGCAACCTCGCTCATTTCAACCATAAAGGTCGACTGCCCCGAAGCCAGATCATCCGAAGCGCCTACGCGCGTAAACACGCTGTCAACAAGTCCTATTGACGCGTAGGACGCGGGAACAAACGAGCCCATCTGCGCCATCATGGTAATTATTGCAACCTGACGCATATATGTCGATTTACCCGCCATATTCGGGCCGGTAATAATTGCAATTCTGTTTTCCTTACAGTCGAGCGTAGTATCGTTGGGAACAAACGGCATATCCTTAAGCATCTTTTCGATTACAGGATGTCTGCCATCTTTTATTATAATCTCGTCTGTGTTGTTGATATCGGGACGGGTATAGTTGTTTGCAACCGCAACCGCAGCCAGTGAGCAGAGAGTATCAAGCGCAGCGATTGCCTTGGATGTCCTTGATGTTCTGTCGAATTGCTCGCCTATCTTTTTACGGATTGACGAGAATATTTCATATTCAAGTGAAACGATTCTCTCCTGAGCGCCGAGGACCTTGGTTTCAAGTTCTTTGAGCTCCTCGGTTATGTATCGCTCACAGTTTACAAGCGTCTGCTTTCTGATATAGTTCTCGGGAACAATCTCCTTATATGCATTTGGCACTTCAATAAAATAGCCAAAAACTTTGTTGTATTTGATTTTCAGCTTCTTAATACCCGTACTCTCCTGCTCTTTGAGCTCGAGCTCGTTAAGGAAATCCCTGCCGCCGTGAACTATATTTCGCAGTTCGTCAAGCTCGGCGTTGAAGCCGGATTTTATCATTCCACCTTCGCGCACCGAGAACGGCGCGTTTTCGTCGATTGCCTCATCCACAAGGTTGTAAACATCCTCAAGCAAATCAATATCGCCGTGTATTTCCTTAAGCAGCGCGGACTTGCAGGCGCCCGTCAATTCCTTGATTCTCGGTAACGGCGCAAGCGTTGTCTTAAGCGACAGAAGCTCTTTTGCATTAGCTGTGTTATAGAGCACCCTTGTCATAAGGCGTTCCATATCGTAAATATCAACCATCAGGCCGGTCAGCTCGTCGCGAAGCACCGTACCGTCATAAAGCTCCTGAACGGCGTTATGGCGTTTTGAAATCATAGCACAGTCATACAGAGGGCATTCAAGCCAGTTTCTGATAAGGCGCTTGCCCATGGCTGTCTTTGTCTTATCGAGTACCCAGAGAAGCGAACCGCGCTTTTCTCGCTCACGCATAGTCTCGGTGATTTCAAGATTGCGTCTGGTTGACAGACCGATTTTCATATACTTTGCATCGGTATAGAAATCGATTTTTTTAATATTGTCAAGCTCATTTTTCTGAGCTTCATATAAGTATGCGAGCGCCGCGCCAAGAGCGCATACGGCACTCTGCTTATTTTCAAGATCAAGCTTTTCAAGGCTTTCGCACTTAAAGTGATTAAGTACTGTTTTCTTTGCCGTGTCGAAGTCAAAACTGTCCGCAGACAGTACCTGTGCGGTAGTATCGAGCTTCTTGGCAATAAAGGCTGAAAAGCGTTTGAGTGTTGCGGCTTCCTTATTAATCAGTAGTTCGCTGGGCATAAAGCGTGAAAGCTCGTCAACAAGTCTTTCGTCGTAATTGTCGGTAAGCTCGGTCAGATTAACACTGCCGGTTGATACGTCAACAAAGCACACGCCAACACTCTCGGATGTTGAGCAGACAACTGCGAGATAATTATTCCTCGTCTCGTCGAGCATACTGCTCTCAATAACCGTACCCGCCGAGATAACGCGTATAACCTCGCGCTTTACTATACCCTTGGCGGTCTTCGGGTCCTCAACCTGCTCGCAGATGGCTACCTTATAGCCCTTGCTTACAAGCTTTGCTATGTAGCCGTCTGCACTGTGGAAAGGAACGCCGCACATCGGCGCCCTTTCCTCCTGACCGCAATCACGGCCGGTCAGCACAAGTTCAAGTTCTCTGGAGACGAGCTTAGCGTCTTCAAAGAACATTTCGTAAAAGTCGCCCAGACGAAACATAAGAATTGTATCGGGGTAATCTTTTTTTATTTCAAAGTATTGTTTCATCATCGGAGATAATTCTGCCATTTTACGACTCCTACAAAAAATTAATCAGTTAATCGGTTCAGCAGCCTGAGCAGCTTTCACAATCGCAGCCGCACTCGTGGTCGTGCATATGAGCCTTGGGATCGCAGGTCTCGGGATCTTCGCCCTGAACGCAAAGCGCAAGGATGCCCGTGATATAGTTCATCATATCGTCAAGAGCCTGTCTTGCCTGCTCGTAAGCCTGCATGTTCTTGTTGCCCATAATCTGAGCATAAAGGCCCTGAAATTCCTGATTGTAGGAATTAAGCTTGCCCTCGTCGGGCTCTTCCTTCTGAGCTTCCTGCTGATAAGACATCTGAAGAAGTCTGATCTTGCCCATAAGCTCGTTGAGCTCTGAGTCTGCCTCATTGGCCTTCATAGCCTCATTGTAGTCAAGATAAAGCTTGTCCTGCTGAATTGCTGCGCCTAACTGACGCGCTAACTTTTCGAGTTCCATAGTTTTCTCCTTAAAATATATATTTAACCGTTAGGTTATTTACCGTTTGCGAGTTCTCCGCGTAAAATCCAGTTGAGCGATTCGGTTACAAGCACGTTCTGATATGTGCCTGTCAGCGCGAACTGTTCCTGTGTCGCGGGGAATTCAATAATAATGTTCGAGTCCGTTCTGCCCGAAAGCCAGCCCTTCTTATTCTTGGACTCGCCTTCTACAAGCACCTCGTATGTATTGCCTTTCATCTGAGCGGTGCGCTTGGCTGCAATTTCCTCCTGCACATCACACAGTTCCTTGAACCACCTGCCCTTTTCCTCACGCGATACTGGATCGGGCAGTTCTGCCGCCTTTGTGCCCTTTCGCGGAGAATAAATGAAGGTAAACAGCGAGGTGAACTCAACTTCTTTTATTAGCGAAACCGTATCGAGAAACTCTTCGTATGTTTCGCCGGGGAAACCGACTATAACGTCGCTTGTCAGCGAAAGATTAGGAATCTTCTCTTTTGCGTAGTTGATAAGTTCAAGATATTTTGCGCGGTCATAGTGACGGTTCATAGCCTTCAGCACTCTGTCGTTGCCGGACTGGAACGGAAGATGCAGGTGCTTGGAAACCTTATCACATTCGGCTATCGTGTCAATAAGTTCTTTTGTACAGTCCTTCGGATGCGAGGTCATAAAGCGTATTCTGAACTCTCCGTCAAGGGCATTTATCTCACGCAGAAGTCCTGCGAAGTTCGTATCGCTTTTGTTGTTCTTGCCGTATGAATTGACATTCTGTCCGAGAAGCGTTATTTCCTTGTAACCCTGCGCAATAATATCCTTAGCTTCGGCAATTACCTGCTCGGGCTCTCTGCTTCTCTCACGTCCTCTTACGTAAGGCACGATACAGTAGGTGCAGAAATTGTCGCAGCCGTACATTATCGGCAGCCATGCCTTTACCGATTTATCGCGGTAAACGGGAACGTCCTCGGCAATCTCGCCCGTTTCATCGGGAGCATACACTATACGCTTTTTGCCCGACATTCGCTTATAAAGAAGCTCGGGCAGCTTGTGAACAGCGTTCGTGCCGAAAACGATATCAACGTAAGGATAGCTCTTGTAAATCTTATCGCGTACGTGCTGTTGCTGCATCATACAGCCGCACAGCGCAGTTATTAAGTTTCGGTTTTCTTCCTTGTACTTTTTAAGAATTCCGACGTTACCGAAAACTCTGTCCTCGGCGTGCTCGCGTACAGCGCAGGTGTTGTACAGCACGAAATCCGCATCCTCAAGAGAATCGCAGAATTCGTAGCCCATTACCTTAAGCATACCCATAATTCTCTCGGAATCGGCAACGTTGCCCTGACAACCGTAGGTATGAATATAGGCTCTGGGCGCCCTGTCGGGATATCTGTGTGACAGAAGCTCCTGCACCTTTTCGCTATACTCCGCCTGCCTCTGCTTTTCGGCATCGGAAACATTCAGATTAACTGACAAACCAATAGCTCCTATGAAACGTAAATTGAATTAATCCACGCGAGAACGTCGTTATAAACCTTGTCCTTGTCGTCCTCGTTGAGAATCTCATGTCTGTCGCCCGGATAAAGAATAACTGTCGGATCCATACCCGCTCTGACGAGAGCGTCGGATGCCGCGATAACGCCCTTGCCGCTCATGCCAACGGGATCAAGCGCGCCGGAGATAAACATAACCGGAAGCTCGTGAGGAACGAGGAAAGCCCATTCTTTTGCCGAGCATTCGCTCGCAAGTGCGAAAACATCTCTGTATGCGGAAATGGTAAACGTAAAGCCGCAAAGCTCGTCCGCCGCGTATTTTTCTCTGTTCTCAGCGTTTCTCGAAAGCCAGTCGATATTCGAGGTCTTATCCGGAACATTCATTGACGAGAAGTTGTTGAAAAGCTCGCCCATCTTCGGATAAACGGTTCTCGGTCCGAATTTTTCGATAAGTGAATTGAGTATAGGCTCGAGAGCAGATGCCGCAGACGGAAGTTCAGCAGTACCGCAGAAAATCGCTCCGTTAAGTTCATCGCCGAAATGCGATGCATATACTCTGGCGCACAGAGAACCCATGCTGTGTCCGAAAAGGAAGTAAGGAATATCGGGGAACTTCTTTTTCATAATCTTCGTGAGAATGTGCATATCGTCGACAATTCTAATATTGCCGTTTTTCTCTGCAAAGAAGCCAAGCTCGCTTCTGTCGTTGATTGACTTGCCGTGACCCAGGTGGTCGTTGCCGCAAACGACAAAACTGTTTGAAGCGAGAAAACGCGCGAAATCGTCATAGCGTTCAATATGCTCCGCCATACCGTGAGCTAGCTGAATAACGCCAATGGGCGTTAGCTTGTCGTCCTGCCAGATAAGCGTTCTGATTTTATGTTCTCCGTCTGATGAATTGAAGTAAGCCTCGGTCCTTACAATAGCCATAATCTGCCTCCGCTAAATAATTATAAATAGACAGATTAATTATAATATATAATTACCCTTTTGTCACCACTTTTTCGCAATACTTAGGACAAAATTTTCAAATTATTCAAACTATCTAAAAAGTTTCAACCCGAAACCTGAAATATCGTGGTTTTAACGACATTTTTTTGTTGTTTATCTCAATATATTGTGCTAAAATATTCAAAACTTTGAAAGGAGACGATATTATGACATACGAGCAGATCGTTGAAAAGGTAAGAGCAAAGTATCAGGACGCTGACGTATCGGCTATCGAGGGTACTCAGGCTATCCAGGTTAACCTCGCAGGCAAGAATGCAGAAGGCATTTTCTATATCGAGGTTAAGGACGGCAAGGTTAACGTTGAGCCTTATGATTATCATGACAATTGGGCAACCGTAACCGTAGCGCCCACAAACCTTTTCAAAATTCTTGACGGCAAGATGGACGCTGTAGCAGCTTACACTTCGGGTAAGGTTGAAATCAGCGGCGACGTTGACACTGTTCTTCGTTTCGTTAAGCTTGCAAAATAAGAATCAGAATTTTAGACACGGCAACAAAGCCGTGTCTTTTTTGTTTCAAAATCAATAAAACGCTTTATTTATCAACCGTTTTGTTATATAATCAAGTTATCAAATAAAAAAGAGATGACAGTTATGAATGAAAAACCCGTAACCGCGATAATCGTAGGCGCAGGACACAGAGCCTTTACATACGCAAAGCTTGCGCTGACAAATCCCGAGCTTCTGAAAATTGTCGGCGTTGCAGACCCCGATAAGATAAGGCAGAAGAAGGCTATGGATATGTTCGGCTTCCCTGCCGAAAACTGCTTTGACAGCGCTGAGGAGCTGGCACGGCACGGCAAGCTTGCCGATACGGTTATCAACGGCACCATGGATGAACAGCATATAGCCACCTCCATCCCCCTGCTGAAAAAGGGCTACGATATGCTTCTTGAAAAGCCGTTTGCAACCAACGAGTCCGAGCTTCGTCAGCTTGTTGACTGCGTAAAGGAAAACGGCAACAAGGTTATGATTTGCCACGTGCTTCGCTACACACCGTTTTACCTTTCAATCAAGCAAAGGGTTCATTCGGGCGAAATCGGCGACATTATCAATATTCAGACCGCCGAGCACGTCAGCTATCACCATCTTTCAACCTCTTATGTGCGCGGAAAATGGGCAAATTCCGACAGATGCCATACGTCAATGCTGCTTGCAAAATGCTGCCACGACATTGATATAATGATGTGGATGATGTCCGAAACAAAGCCCGTGAGCATTTCGAGCTTCGGTTCAAAATTCCAGTTTAAGCCTGAAAACGCACCCGAAAACGCAGGTACACGCTGTCTTGTCGACTGTCCGCTTGTTGACAGCTGCAGATATTCTGCAAAGCGGCTTTATCTCGACCAGCCCGAAAGATGGGCATTCTATATCTGGGACAAACTGGAGGGCATCGAAAACCCGACGGATGAGGACAGAATAAATCTTCTCAAGGGTGATTCAAATTACGGCAGATGCATCTACAAATGCGACAACAACGTTGTTGACCATCAGTCGGTGCTCGTAAATTTTGCAAGCGGTGCAACCGGCACTCACAATATGGTCGGCGGCTCGTCAACCCCGCTGAGAAGAATACATATAGTCGGCACTCTCGGCGAAATCTACGGTGATTTTGAGGAGTCAAAATTCTACGTTTCAAAGATTCATCCTACCAAGACCGATGAAAGAACTCTGGAGGAGGTTGACCTTCGCGTTACGGGCGATATGGTAGGCGCATACGGCGGTCACGGCGGCGGTGACGAAAGGCTTGCAGAGGACTTCGTTAAGTTTATCCGCGGCGAAAAGCCCTCCCTCGCCTGCACCTCAATTTTCGACTCTGTCGCGGGACATCTGTGCGTTTATCTCGCCGACAAATCAAGAGAAGAAAACGGTATGCCGCAAAAGGTTACGCTTTAATTCCGACATCAAAAAACGGACAGCTTATGAGCTGTCCGTTATTTTTATTGCGTATTGTTTAGAAAATACCTTCGCTCATCATAGCCTCTGCAACCTTCTCAAAGCCTGCGATATTTGCGCCTGCTACAAGGTTGTAGCCGAGACCGTAACGCGCTGCAGCGTCAACGGAGTTCTTGAAGATGTTCTTCATAGCGTTGTGAAGTCTCTCGTCAACCTCTTCAGCTGTCCAGCCGAGTCTCATTGAGTTCTGGCTCATCTCAAGGCCTGAGGTGCATACGCCGCCTGCGTTAACTGCCTTCGACGGAGCAACGATAAGTCCGTTGTCCATAAGATATGCAAGGGCCTCGTTGGTTGTGGGCATATTGGAAACCTCAATGTAATACTTAACGCCGTTGGCAACTATCTGCTCTGCTTCCTTCATGCCAACCTCGTTCTGAGTAGCGCAGGGAAGCATAACGTCAGCCTTGACGCCCCAGGGCTTCTGACCTTCGAAATACTCAACGCCGAACTTTTCCGCATAGGGCTTAACAATGTTCTTGCCGCTTGCGCGAAGTTCAAGCATATAATTAATCTTTTCGTCGGTTGTGATGCCGTCGGGATCGTAAACGTAACCGTCGGGTCCGCTGATTGTAATGGCCTTGCCGCCGAGCTCTGCAATCTTCTTAACCGCGCCCCATGCAACATTACCGAAACCGGAAACTGCAAAGGTCTTGCCCTTGATTGAGTCGCCGTCATGTGCGAAGACTTCGTTTGCATAGTAGATTGCACCGTAGCCGGTTGCTTCGGGACGGATAAGCGAACCGCCGTAGCTTAAGCCTTTACCGGTGAGAACGCCGTTCTCGTAAGCGTTGCGGATTCTCTTATACTGACCGAAAAGATAGCCGATTTCTCTGCCGCCGACGCCCATATCACCTGCGGGAACGTCAACGTCGGGACCGATATGACGGTAAAGCTCGGTCATAAATGCCTGGCAGAAACGCATGATTTCAGCGTCGCTCTTACCTGCGGGATCAAAGTCAGAACCGCCCTTGCCGCCGCCCATGGGAAGGCCGGTCAGGCTGTTCTTAAATACCTGCTCAAATCCGAGGAACCAGATAACGCTCGGATTAACGTTAGCCTGGAAACGGAGTCCGCCCTTGTAAGGACCGATAGCAGAGTTAAACTGAACTCTGTAACCTCTGTTGGTGCGGGTAACGCCTGCGTCGTCAACCCAGGTAACTCTGAAAGAAATGAATCTGTCGGGGTTAGCCATTCTGCCGAGAATGTCATTCTTAACGTACTCGGGATGAGCCTCGACAACCTTTTCGAGTGAACCGAAAACCTCGGTTACCGTCTGCAGAAACTCAGGCTTGTCGCCGTCTCTCTGCTTAACCTGTTCTATTACGCTGTTAATGTAGTCATTCATAAAATACAACCTCCACAAATTGCTTTATGATACATAATAATGGGTGAATTTCCATTCACCCATATAATAACACTTATTTACAATAAATCAAGTGAATTTTGTCAAATAGTGAGCCAAAACTGACTTTTCGTTAAACATAGACAAATATTCATTGAATAATTGTAGAAAATAAACATCATACACTATTTGTCGATTTTCTTGGCTATAAACACCGCCGAAACCGTAACGGCAGCTGCAGCCGCAAGCACCTTTGCCGTCTTTTTGAGCAGAGGTTTTACAACCGCGGGCGACGGCGGCGATGCCGAATATATTAAATATCTTGCCTTTTGATGAATGTCCTTGAATCTGAACAGGTCCTTATAGTGAAGAGTATGAGTTTCAAATGTGTTTAGATTATTTTCGTCTAAATCAATTATTCTTACTCCCCTGTCCATATATGGGCCGTAAACATTGAATCCGAGTCCCTGAGCATATCCGAGCTTCAGCCCCATAAACTCGCCGACAAAGCTGTTGTTGTGGTCATGGCCGAAAAAGGCTCCTATTACGTCACCTTTTTCGCGTAATACGTCAAATTCGCCCGAATTCTCATACGGTGTTCCCGGAGTTTCAAGCACAAAATCGTTATTGCCGGGCTTAAGATAATTTTTATCTATAGCAAAATATTTTCCTTCCAGATCGCCGTAACCCGTAGCATAGGGCTTTTCATTCTTTGCAACGAGCTTAAGCAGATACCATATTTCGGGCACGGGAATATGCTGAAATACTATTGATTTGACATATTCACCGTTTTCCTTTTTCAGTCGGTCGCGTGTGCGTCTGTACCAGTCAAGCTGACCTTCGGTTACGTGGTCGCATTTACCCGAGGGTGAAGCCGAAAGCGAGTCAAACATATAGAGATTGAAAACGGTCTTTTCGCCCTTTGAGTCCTTGATTTCAAGGTTATGATTGCAAAGCCCCGCAAGCTCCTTCTCCCCTGCCTCGGCAAGGCAGGACGGATAACTCTTGTATATTTCAAGCTGTCTTTCCTTTGAGCTTGCAAACGCCTGAGCATCGTGATTGCCGAATACGAAGGTAAACGGCGTATTTCTCTCGGCAAGCGGTTTCATAAAGTTGCGTATAGTAGTTTCCGTGTTTTTGTCACGGTCTCCGAGCATCAGAAACGTCCCGTAACCCTTGACCTGATCGCCCGTAAAGACTACCAGATCGGGCTTTTCATAATCAATGGCGGCGCCGAGAAATTCAATTGTGTTTTTCGAGGTAAACTGAGTGTCCTGAATGTCAGACACCTGCATAATACGGAATTTACCGTTTTCGTTGAATTTAAGCATTGTTTAACTTCCTCTTGTCAAGTGAGCGGTTCTTGAAATAAACTATTATATTCAAAAGCACGACAAGCGTATTTATAAAGTATGCTATAAGCACGTAGTTTATGTTA
>JAEEGI010013223.1_pt1 | contig 17539 bp, 15 predicted proteins | sample 8958751 | NCBI WGS metagenome assembly JAEEGI01 (sample SAMN16246545, study PRJNA631951) | gut metagenome | biome: gut microbiome; feature: rumen; material: KS-attached | host: Bos | place: Iran: Karaj | collected 2018-10
GAAGGCTTCCTCGCCACGGATATCGTTGCACTTGCCGCAGAGCTCGATGCCAAGATATTCCATGTCAGCGCAGATAGCTGCTCTTGCGGTCTTGGAGTTCTCGCCAAGGCCTGCAGTGAATACGATGGCGTCGCAGCCGTTCATTTCTGCGATGTAAGCGCCGATGTAGTGCTTAACTCTGTGATAATTCAGCTTCTGAGCCAGATCTGCTCTGTAGTTGCCCTCGTTGGCAGCAGCCTCAACGTCTCTGGAGTCGGAGGAAATGCCGGAAACGCCCAGAAGACCGGACTTCTTGTTCATGATGGCATCCATCTCTGCGATGGTCTTGCCTTCCTTCGAAGCGATGAAGCCGATGATGGCGGGGTCGATGTCGCCGCAGCGGGTGCCCATTACCAGGCCTTCCAGCGGGGTCAGACCCATGGAGGTGTCATAGCACTTGCCGTTCTTGATGGCAGCAACGGATGCGCCGTTGCCCAGGTGGCAGGTGATGATCTTCAGCTCTTCGAGGGGCTTGCCGAGCATGGCAGCAGCTCTCTGAGCAACATATCTGTGGGAGGTTCCGTGGAAGCCGTATCTTCTTACGCCGTACTTCTCATAGTATTCATAGGGCAGAGCGTAGATATAGCTTTCGGGAGGCATGGTCTGATGGAATGCGGTATCGAATACAGCGACCATGGGAGTCTTGGGCATGAGCTTCTGGCAGGCTGCGATTCCCAGCAGGTTTGCGGGATTGTGCAGAGGAGCAAGGTCAGAGCACTCTTCGATGGCCTTGATAACGTCATCGGTGATGAGTACGGATTCAGCGAACTTCTCGCCGCCGTGTACCACTCTGTGGCCTACTGCGCCGATCTCGTCCATGGACTTTACAACGCCGTGATCAGCGTCGGTCAGAGCATCGATAACATGACCGATGGCTTCGGTGTGGTCCTTCATGGGGGTCTCGAGGATGAACTTGTCCTGACCGATCTTGGTGTGGGTCAGAATGGATCCTTCGATTCCGATTCTCTCTACGAGGCCTTTGCAAAGGAGGCTCTCATCTGCCATGTCCAGCAGCTGATACTTAAGAGAGGAGCTTCCGCAATTGATTACTAATACTTTCATGTGATTCTCCTTTGGATTATAATTATAAATCAATTATTTCCTGATCATTTGTTGCTTCCGGACCTGTCCAGGGACTCCCCGTCAGCAAAAAACCGCAAATATTATATATTACAGGGCTTCGGAATGCAAGTGAGGTCTGAATAATCTTTAGGTGATGAACCCATTATGAGTCCGTAAAGCTCAGAGGCACGTATATCCACCTCCAGCATTGGCCTTATGGCGGGGCTGCTCTTCCTGTCCTTGTTTACGTTGCTGATGACTGGTATGCTCCCCTGCTCCTGAGCCGTTCTCAGGACCTCGGCTCCCGTATTGTTGAAGGCCAGCACCTTGGCATAGCAGAGATCCTCCTCCTCGCAGCGCTTTACCACAGACTTTGTGATACCAAGGAAGAGCTGACATAGCATCCTGGCGATCCTTGCGTAGGTGAAGCGCTTTATCTTGGCGCCCATTATAAGGCTGTCAAGACTGTCAGCGCTCCAGGCGGACTTTATGAGCTGGGCTTCGAAGCCCTCGCTTATCTCCGCTGCCTGAGCTGCCTCTTTGGCGTTTACAGCCTGAAGCATGTGGCTTATGATGCGGAAATACCTGTCCTCCTCGGTCCTTCCAAAGTGAGGCCGGCTGCTGAGCAGCTCGAGGCTTTCAGGCAGCAGGTATTTCTTCAGCTCCTCATAGTTTCCCGGTATATCCAGGGCCAGCTCCCTGAGGTAGCTGGCGGAGGCATAGCCGTCGGCAGTGAAGCTGCTGTTGTGCTTAGCTCCCTGCCTCAGCACAGCCGCAGGCTCAAAGCCCGCATCCTGCAAAAGGTTCTGCTTAAGGTATTCCAGGGCAAGAATGTCATTAGCCCCGCTGAACAGCCTGGGGTCCAGGCCTATTTCAGCTGCAGCGCTGATGTAGGCTGCAGGATAAGACCTGCCCAGGGCCAGCTCGTCCCTTAAGGCATTGCTGAAGGCTTCAGGCTCCCGGGAAAGTACTGAAGCGGCCTGCATAAGCAGCTCTCCGTTTCCGGATTCGCTGCCAAAGCCCAGGTATTTTACGCAGCCGAGGCCTTTAAGGACCTTTACGCCCCCTCTCGCGAAGGAGCCGGCGCCGCTCACCGCATATACTGCCGGCAGCTCAAGCACCAGGTCAGCTCCGCCCTCTATGGCGGTCTGAGCCCTGTCGTACTTGTCCCACATGGCTGGCATGCCCCTCTGGACAAAATCGCCGCTCATAACGCAAACAACAGCATCAGGGGCTGTTACCTCTCTGATGCTGTCTATAAGGTGCCTGTGACCGGTGTGAAACGGATTGAATTCAGATATGATTCCGGCACATTTCATGGCTTATACGTTGTTTTCCTGCTGTGATTTGTAGATCTGATCCTTAACTTCGCTTCTTGACTGAGCGATATTGGCATTGATCTTCTCGAAGGAAGACTGAAGCTCATCGTACATGTCGGTGAAGTATGTGGCATAGAGCTGGTCAACCTTCTCCTGAAGGTTATAGAGCATGCTGTCAGTATAGTCCAGGATGCTCATCTTCATGATGGAGGAGTTCTCCCTTGCCACCTTCATGATCTCCTCCGCTCTGGCCCTTGCCTTTACGGTGATCTCGTCGTTTTCGATGAGCTGCTCAGCCTTTTCCTGACCCTGCTTGATGATCTTCTCGTACTCAGCCTTGGCCTCGTCCAGTATCCTCTGGCGCTCGTCCTTTATATATTGAGCCTGCTGGATCTCATCGGGCAGCTCCAGTCTGATCTCCTTTACTATCTCGAGGATCTCGTTGGGATCCACCATGATCTTTCTGACAACGGGAACGGAATTAGCCAGTTCCACAACCTCTTCAAGTTCGTCTAATAATTCAAGTACTGCCATAATAGCCCCCTTTATTTTATAGATTTATATTTTTTCATCATTTCATAGACTTCTTCGGACACCCAGCCGCTGATATCGGCTCCCAGCAGGTAGTTCTCACGCACGATGCTGGAGCTGATATATGAGTACTGGGGATCGGTCATCAGGTAAACTGTTTCAGCCTTGCCGTCGAAGAACTTTCTGTAGATATGCTCCAGCTGGATCTCGTAGCCGAAGTCGGACTCGCTTCTTAAGCCTCTGAACATGGCGTTGTAGCCGTTTTCGATGACGAAATTGGCCAGATGGCCCTCAAAAGAGATGACCCTCACGTTCTTAAGGTGAGCTGTGTCTGCACGGAGCATCTCCATGCGCTGCTCCACGGTGAACATGTTGGATTTTGAATAGTTCTTTGCGACACAGACGTCAAGCTGGTCGCAGAGCTTTGCTGCGCGGTTGATCATGTCCATGTGTCCCATGGTGGGAGGATCAAAGGCTCCGCTGACAAGGCATTTGTACATTTTTGTGACCTTTCCTGGTTTGATTTGTTTATTGTTATAGTTTTGTTATAGTTTTCGGGTCTCCCACAGGGACTCGCCGCGTTGCGGCATCGCTGCAGCAGACCACTCGTAAACTAATCCTCTGAATCTTGTGAATACTGATAAATGGTGACTGTGGTCTTGCCGTAGCGGCGTGTCTTTATCATTTTAAAGCTGCCGATCTCCTCGGGCACGACCTCTCTGTGCTCGTGCTCGCAGACTATAATGCCGTCCTCGCTGATGTTGCCGGCCTCTTCGATAGCTCTGATGGCGGGAAGAAGATAGCCGTTGGCATAGGGAGGATCAAGGAAGAAGATGTCCACCTTCTGGCGTACCCTTTTTATGTTCGACTGATAGTCTCCGCTAAGGAGAATGGCCTTTTCCAATACTCCGCAGCTGCGCACATTCTCCTTTATAAGAGACATGCTCTCCCTGCTGCTGTCGGAAAAGAATACGGTGCCGGCACCCCTGCTTATGGCTTCAAGCCCCAGGTTTCCGGTGCCTGAGAACACGTCCATGGCAGTAAAGCCCTCGTAGATATAGGGTATGAGCATGCTGAAAACAGCCTCCTTCACCTTGTCGGAAGTGGGCCTTATGTCATCGGTCCTGGGCGATTTCAGTTTGCGTCCCTTAAGGGAGCCTGCGATTATCCTCAAAGCAGTTTACCTCTTTATCGAATAAGTATTTTATCATTGTATCCTTATGGTATCAAGTACTGAATGCATACTGTCAGCGGTATATTCTTTCCTCGGTGACGATAAAATGCACCGGATAGTCCCAGGCTTCGTGGGGTATGTCTGTACCCTTCTGCACTTCAAAGGCTATGGCGCATATGTCCGCATTGACGCAGCCCGGAAGGAAGCGGTCGTAGTAGCCGCCGCCCATTCCGAGGCGGTAGAGCTCCTCGTCGAAGGCGGCGCAGGGACAGACCACCAGGTCTATATCTTCAGGAGAAATTATCGCAGAGCGTTCAGCCACAGGCTCTCCTATGCCGAAGCTGCCTTTTTGGAAGGCCTCGGGACCATCGGGCTTCAAAGCAAGCATTTTATGGTCCTCTATGCAGAGCGGATAAAGCAGAGTCTTGCTGTCTCTTTCTGCGCAGTCCTCCAGAAGAGCAAGGCTCAGCTCTCCTCTTGCGGCCTTATAGATCATTATGGTTCTGGCATTTTTATACTCTTCAGTGCCCATAAGGAGCCTGCAGGCAGAGGTGGATCTCTTCTGGTTATCTTCAGCGCTCAGTGCCCTTCTCGCTCTTATGTATTTTCTTCTGAGCTCATCCATAGCATTTTTATTCTAATGATATTAACATAAATATATTATAGTAATTTTACGATGAATGTCACAATATCAGTGCATCTGTCTCCAGATAGCGTTCCTTTATGGTCTTAAGCAGCATGGAATTCTCAGGGGCTTGGAGTCCCGGATCCGATTCCATCAGCTCCTGAGCATCCAGCCCTGCCCTTTGCGCCACCTTTATGTGCTTTGAAAGGTCCGCCAGCACAAGCTGGGGAAGTCCGTGCTGCCTGTAGCCCAGCATCTCGCCCGGGCCTCTCATCTCCAGATCCTTGTCCGCAATGACAAAGCCGTCATTGGTGGAGACCATTATGTCCGCACGCTCCACAGCAATCTCCCCGGGGTCCTCACCCAGCACCAGCAGGCAGTAGGACTGGTATTCCCCTCTTCCTACGCGGCCTCTGAGCTGATGCAGCTGAGCAAGCCCGAATCGCTCCGAATTTTCTATGAGCATCACAGAAGCGTTGGGCACGTTGATACCGACCTCTATGACCACCGTTGAGATGAGCACCGAGATCTCGCCTCTGTAGAAGCTGGCCATAACAGCATCCTTTTCCTTCTGGTCCATGGCACCGTGCACCAGGCCACAGCTTACGTCCTTATGCTCTCTCTGAAAATCCTCGTAGAGACCTTCAGCGGAATGACCGTCAATGGCTTCAGAATCCTCGATAAATGGAGCAACTATATAAGCCTGACGGCCCTTTTTAACTTCATCCAGGAGCTCCTTATAGGCCTTCCTCCGCTCCTCCTCACAAAATTTCTTAGTGATTATAGGTGTCCTTCCGGGAGGCATCTCGTCTATCACGGAAACATCCAGGTCCCCGTAGAGCACCAGGGCAAGGGTCCTTGGTATGGGCGTTGCGGTCATTACAAGAACGTCGGGATTCTCGCCCTTTCCAGCCAGGCTCTTCCTCTGGTTTACGCCAAAGCGGTGCTGTTCGTCAGTTATGACCAGCCCCAGCTTATAAAACTCTACGCCCTCGGATATCAGAGCGTGGGTGCCCACAGCGATCTGAGTCTCACCTGTCCTCAAACGTTCAAGGGCAATGCGCCTCTCCTTTGCGCTTAAGGAGCCGGAGATAAGATCCACTGTAAAGCCCAGGGGAGTAAGATCTCTGCTCAGGGTCTCAAAATGCTGCTGGGCAAGAAGCTCAGTGGGTGCCATAAAGGCCCCCTGAAAACCGGCCTTTGCAGCCTGGCACAGCGCAGCCTCAGCCACAGCGGTCTTACCGCTTCCCACATCTCCCTGGACCAGCCGGTTCATTGCCTTATCCGATGCCATGTCACCCAGCACAGCCTTAAGGCAGCGCTGCTGCGCACCGGTGAGGCGGTAAGGAAGAGACTTTACAAAAATCCCTGCTCCATCGCTTTCTATGGGCTGCCCTTCTCTGCCGCTTCCAAATCGGTCCTGAGACAGCAGAACAGCCATCTTAAGATCGAAGAGCTCCTCGTATATGAGTCTGTATCTTGCTTCGCTGTAGCGTGCCTCATCCTCAGGATAATGGATGTTTGAAAGCGCGTAAGAAAGACCGCAGAGCTTTGCTTTTTCTATGACTGAGTCCGGAAGGGTCTCAGAAAGCCCCTCAGAGACGCTCAGAGCCGCCTTAGAGAGCTTTCTGAGGTCCTTTTGAGTAATTCCACGGCAAAGGCTGTAAAGGGGCTGTATGCCGCCCTCAGAGCCCTCCTCGCTGCTGTAGAACGCGGGATGGAACATGGTCCTTCTGCCGTTCTCGTTCTTCACCTTTCCAAGGAAATAGTACTCCTGACCCTGTTTGAAGGCCTTGAGCATGTAGCCGGCCGAGAAGAACAGCACCTCCATGCGGCCGCTGTCATCCTCTGTAAGCAGCCTCAGGGTGCGCTTCCTTCCAAAGCCCCTTCCCGGGCTCACAAGAAGCACCCTGGCTCTGACCAGGGCCCTCTCCTCATTTCCAAGCTCCGAGATCTGCTTCACATTCCGCCGGTCCTCGTAGCCCCTCGGGTAGTAATACAGCATATCCGCAAGCCGAAAAAGGCCCAGCTTTTCCAGCAGCGCGGCCTTTTTGGGTCCGAAGCCCTTCAGCTCCGTTATTTTTGAATTAAGCTCCAGTGTTTTCTCCGCCATAGCTACAGCGCTCTGATTACCGCTTTTATAACGTTAAGAGTGCAGAATTGAAGATCCTCAAGACCGATGGCAAAGCCGTCTACGGGCTCCCCGCTCTTAACTGCGCGGATGATGTCTTCGATGTTTTCCGCGGCTCCGGGCATCTGCAGGTCGTTTCCTGCCCAGATGCAGCCTGTGGATGCGGATATGGGATAGACATTGCCTATCATGCCCTCTCCGGTAACGTAGGGCATGTGGACAGAAGTGAACCAGTCGGTCATGACCACGCCGTCAAAGCCCCACTCGTCTCTTGCGGCCCGGTCTATAAGATCCCTGCTGTTTGCTGTATGCAGGCCGTTGATCAGGTTGTATGAAGTCATGATGGATGCAGGAGCTGCCTCCCGTACGCAGAGCTCAAAGCCCCTGAGATAGATCTCGCGCAGAGCCCGCTCACTGATGTGGGAGTTGGTAAAATAGCGGTTGTTCTCCTGGTTGTTGGCAGCGTAGTGCTTTATGGTGACGCCCCTTCCGTGGTGCTTCTGCACGCCTCTTGTGAGGGCCGCTGCGGCCTTTCCGCTGACCAGGGGATCCTCGGAATAGTATTCGAAATTGCGGCCGCATAAGGGGTTTCTGTGTATGTTCATGGCGGGAGCTAGCCAGAGATCCACTCCAAAGAGCTCCATCTCAGAGCCGATCATATCTCCAAGCTCCTCCAGAAGATCGGGATCCCAGCTCATGGCCAGATTCCAGCCGATGGGTATGGCAGTGCAGTACTGATACCAGGTGTCGGAATTGGTCTCGTCGTAGCCTGCAGCAAATTCCTCCTTCACCTCTCCTATACCTCCGCCTCCAGGGATTATGTTGCCCTCCTTATCCGTTTTGAACACGGGCTGGAGCCTCAGTCCCGCAGGTCCATCGGCCAGTATAAGATTTCTGAAGCCGCGGCTCTCCAGTATTACGCTGCTGGTGTCTCCTGCGGCCCCGGGCACCATATTCGATGCTGAGCCCACGATGGAGGTATTGGACTGATGCCTGGTACCAACGCAAAGAGCGGCCATCTCCTCAACTCTGAGCTGCGCCACCAGCTCCTCGGGGCTGCATTTCCCTGAGATGACATCGTTTATGGTAAGCACTTCAGTCTTGTCGGTGGTCATGAGACTTCTTTCGGAGTATCTTACGTTCTCGCACATGATGTCCTCAGCCTTCAGCTGTGCTTTGGGCATGTCGCACTCACTGCTGCTGCAGGGTGCGGGCGCAGCCTTCATGAAAGGCTTCAGCTCCCATTCCGGAGCCTGCTCCGCCCCGAAAAGGGTCTTTACTGCAGATACTACAGCAGTCCTGTCAAGACTTACAACAGCAGCAGTGACCGTATCTTCTGAGGATGTACCAAGTCTGAACTGGTAATCGCCCGGCTCCAGCAGCCATGCGGAGAAGCTTTCGTCGTAGGAGGCAAGCTGGGCTGCGTCGATGTCGAAGACCACAGTCTCCGTTTCTCCGGGCGCCAGAAGAGAGGTCTTCTTAAAGGCCTTAAGCTCCTGATAGGGCTTGACCAGCTTTCCCTCAGGGGCGCTGCAGTAGAGCTGCAGTACCTCCCGGCCTGCATAGCTTCCTGTGTTTTGTACTGCCGCACTGATCTTTATCCTGCTGCCATTAACGGTGCAGATGCCCGGCATTATCTCAAATTTCGTATATGAAAGGCCGTAGCCGAAGGGATACAGAGGCTGAACTCCGAAGCTGTCAAAATAGCGGTAGCCCACATATATGCCTTCCCTGTAGTACTCCTCGTTCACATCTCCGTCCAGATAGCTGAAGCTGTCGCTGCAGGGGTATTCCCAGTAGCTCCTGGCCCAGCTGTCCACCAGTTTTCCCGAAGGGTTAACATCTCCTGAAAGCACGTCCGCAAGAGCATCGCCGCCCAGATTTCCCAGCTGCCCCATAAGCAGCAGCGCGTTCACGCCCTTTATTGAAAGAATCTCTCCAAGATCCATTACTCCGCCTGTATTAAGGACCACCACAAGCTTGTCGTAGCCTTCTGCCAGCAGACTGAGCTGATCCAGCTCCTCCTGAAAGAGCATGTAGTCTCCACGGCCGTTTCTGCGGTCCGCGCCCTCTCCGGAGGTCCTTGAAATGATATATACAGCCGCATCCGCAGGAGCAGCTTCGATGGTCTTTTTAGTTATAGGAGCAGGCGCAACCACCTGGAAGGGATAGGAGAACATGACGAAGAATTCGCTCACCCCCTGCTCCCTGGCATACTCAGGCAGCCACTTTCTGTAATCCTCCCTGGCCTGTGCATAGAGCCTGTCCTGAGCATCCAGCCAGTCTTTTGTTACTATCTCAAAGCCTGCGTTTTCAAGGCCCTGCTCTATATTGACGTCGCTTCTGGTGTTGACATCACCTGAACCTGTGCCGCCCCTTATGGTCTGCCTTGCGCCGCTTCCAAAAAGCGCTATCCTGCTGCCCTTTTTAAGAGGCAGGGCGCCGTCGTTTTCCAGAAGCACCATGCACTCGCCTGCAGCTTTTCTGGAAAGCTGCATGTTGTCGATCTCCCTCTGGGTGATCTCAGGGCTTTTTGAAGCGTATATTTTAGCCATATTCTCCTCCTGTATCTGAATTCCTTACACATTCTGCTTAAGATCGTAGCTTTCCCCGGGAAGCCCATCAAAGGCCTGGGCCGCTTCTATCATGTTGACGGGCCCCACATCCCTGTGGCGGTAGCTGTAGATGATCTCTCTTGGGGAAGCTCTTTTAGCCAGCACTGCGGTAACTATTATCTCCACATCGTCCACATCAAGACCCAGCAGAGCCTTGGCGTCGTCTGCTATGTTCTGAGTGATGTTGCTGCAGATGGCGCTTATGCTCTCGCCGAATTTGACCATAACATATATGGTGATCTTTATTCCGGCGGCGTTTTTCTCCGTGCGTACCTCGGCAAGGGACGAAAAGCTCCCCAGCATTACCGCTGCATCCGACTGGGAGCCCTTGTAATTGGCTATCCAGACCCTGCCGGACCAGGGCTCAAATGCGTTGGAGATTATCTGCTGGAGCAGTGTGCTGTCTATGGTTATCTTTCCGTATTGATTGTCTATTCGTGATAGCATAATATTAGATCCATAATAATATTAACATAATATATTATACGTCTATTCGTCTTGAAACATATCCAGCTTCGTCTTTTTCCACCCTGAGAACGAAATCGAAAATGTCCGGCTTGACGCACATTGCAAAATCCCCCTGCGGGAATATGTGCTGCTTTGCAGGATCAAAAAACTTGGCGCCTTCACTCAAGCGCAGCTCGTCCGCCTTCTGCTCTATGTCCTCCATTGGACTGCCAAGAAGAAGACTTTTAATATATTCCGCGCAGAGGCTGTCCTCCGGCGTAGGCTTCACCCCTGCATTGCCCATGGCCACAAGAGAAACCTGCTCAGGAGCCCTTTCTGTTATATATTTTGCGATGGCCTTCGCATTTACCAGGGCACCCGTAAGGATCTCCGAGGCACCGGAGGCATTAACTATGCCCTGGGTGCCGGAGCTGGTGGTATGGATCACCCTTCTGCCCTTTACTGCTTCAGGAGCAACGGTGCTGGGCGAATTGCCGAAATCGAAGCCTTCGATCTTCGCGCCGCCCCTTTCTCCTATCAGCACAGCGGAAGCATCCCTTTCCCTCCAGGAAAGCGCCTCCTCTATGGCACCCACAGGCCTTATCTCAGCAGCGCCGAAGGAGCTGAGCCAGCATTCCAGGGTGAAGGCTCTGAACACATCTATGATGACGGTCAGCCCCCTTGCCTCTCTGGCTCCGTCTATGAGGTCGAAAATCTTGATATTTCCGCTGTAAATGTCCATTTTTCTCTTCCTTTTAGGGTTTTTCCGGTTTATATTATAATACAACATTTCGGTCATTCAGGCAAAAGCATTGAAGCTGCGAAAATATGATTTTTTCGTGAAAATAATGCTTGCATATCCTGCAGCCTTATGCTAAAATCTTCGTTGTCTGTTTTGGAAATTCATCGTCCAAAGGGCGTTAATACTTAGAAAATCAACCCTTCGCGGGTAAAAGAGGAGGTGCACAGGATATGTCTAAAAAGTGCGAGATTTGCGGCAAGGGCCAGGTGTCCGGAAATAACGTTTCTCACTCCAGACGCAGAACCAGAAGAAAGTGGAATGCTAATATTCAGTCTGTAAGAGTAGTTGAGAACGGCACAGTTGTTCGTAAGAACGTATGCACTAGCTGCATCAGATCCGGTAAAATTACCCGCGCAATGTAATAAAACGAGTAAGTTCACTCACCTGTTCCTTTACGGAACAGGTTTTTTTATTTCATTACCAGACTGTATTTTTATGAAGTTTGTTCATTTTCAATACACTTATAAATAGCCTGAATCAAAATATAAGTATTACTTCAGTCTATATAATAATTAATGATTTGATTACATTCCCATATAATGCCATAATTAATTAAGATACCAGCCTTCTCATTTATCTATCATGCCAAAAAATATCCTTACTTTACGGCGATTTTTATATGCGAACTTTTATATCTGAAATAAGCGAATTAAGGTCTGGACTTATTGAAAACATTACATATTTATGATATGCTATAAACAAATTCGATAATATTTATGTTGTAATGCGAAAATACATTTCCGGGTAAAAGACTATGATCGACACAAAAATCGTTTCTCTGCTTAAGGTAGTAGAAACCGGTAACTACACCTATGCAAGCAGAGAGCTGAATCTGTCCCAGCCTGCGATAAGCCAGCACATCAAAGGACTGGAAGAGGAATTCGGTATCAAACTGTTCGAACGCGTCAACAAAAAGCTGATGCTGACGCGGGAAGGCGAGATCCTGGTCAATTACGCCAGGAGAATGCAGGCGCTGGACAATCAGCTTAAACGGGATCTGTCAAGCGGACTTACCGATGCTCTTTCTCTCAGCATCGGTATCACCCACTCCATCGAGAGCAGCATAGTCTCGGAAGCCCTTGCGGAATATGCCAGCAGACACAAGGGCATAACAATAACCCTCATAACAGATACAGCAAACGGACTCAAGGAAAAGCTGCGCAGCTTCGAGATCGACTTCGCCATAACCGACAGCAAGATCTTCGATACCAGCTTTAAGAGCAAACTTCTGGATACGGACAATCTGACGCTTATCCTGGCACCGGAGCACAGGCTGGCTGACAAGGATCTTGTCTGCATCTCTGATGTAATGGAAGAGAATCTTATCCTGAGACTCCCCCATTCCGGCACCAGAGACCTTTTCATTGCGGCGCTGGCAAGCCAGAACATAAGCCTGGATGAATTCAACGTCATTCTGGAGATCGACAGCATAGCTACCATCAAAGATCTTGTCCGCCACGGCTACGGCGGTTCGGTGCTTTCAAGAAGCGCCTGCATGGATGAGATACGCAAGAAAAAAATAATTTCCCACCCCATTCAGAATCTCAACATGAGCAGAGAGATCAATTTCGTCTATTCGGAGACCTTTAACAGAGAGGACGTGCTCAAGGAGATACACGACATTTACGACTCCATGAACATAGATCCCCAGTAGATCTGATGCTCATCAATGCAAAGCGCCGGACTGATACCGGCGCTTTTGCTGTGTCTTAAGTTTATAAACGTCAGACTATGCCAGGCGGGCTTCTATGAGGGGCTTATCCCAGAAGATCTTTCCTCCGAGCTCCTTCGCCAGTTCGTCGAACACTTCATTCATGCTTTCCAGGTAAACAGCCTCCTTCTTTTTGGAGCGGCGGCCCTTTCCTTCAAAAATGATTTTTTCGCCATAGGCGTCTCCTGAGATGCGGAAGTCCTCCGGATCCTCGTGAATGAAGAAGCTTACGCTCTGCCTGTAGGTGATCATCCCCGCATCGGATATGGCTGTGAGCCTCAGGTCAGCTGCCCTTCTCTGAACGCCATTGTATACGCAGTCCGCTTCGAAATACTGCTGGTAAATGTCTATCTCTTTCATGCTTTCCTCCCTGTGCTATTTAAGATAAGGCGTGGCGTAGTGATAAATGACGCGCCAGAGCTCTTTGTGTTCTATTCTCTCCAGCGGATAATACCAGAAAGGTATTCCGTAGTAGAAACGGCCATAGTCCTTGTAAGTCTGCTCCTTTCCGCCCTTGCTAAAAACGTGCTTTGAACCGATGATCTCGTAGAGTCCGCAGTAAGCCAGCAGCAGATTGGCAGTCTCTTCGAACTTCAGGAACGGATGATAGTTTTTGATCAGGCTCTGGGTGATCTTCCCGCAGAGCATCCATTTTTCGCTCTGGCGCTTCTCTTCGGACATCTCCCGGTACAGGACGGCATCCAGCCGCAGGAGCTGCCCGAAATCCGAGATCGGTCTTCTTCCTTCAAAATCCCTGTGGCTGTCGCTGAATTCGCGGCAAAGCGGTCCCAGCTCCTTTTCCAGATACGCCAGATAGTCGGGATGATCTTCCTCCAGCGTCTTGTCGTTTTTCGCTATCCAGCTCAGCAGATCCCCCTGTTTTTCCGGTGTCGAAGGAGCGTTTTTCGCCTCATGAAGCCGCTTTTTGAATGCTTCATGTGCAGCTCTGTCGCTGCTCAGCTTAGTGCTCCGGGCAAGGGCATCGAGATAAAAATCCGTCAGTTCGTACTGCTTTCTGGCCAGAGCTCCGTTGTTCGTCTGGAGATAGACATCAAATAATATTCTGTTAACCTCAGCCGCCCGCCTTGAATCGCTGACAGAACGAGTGAATGCAACAGTATCGGATATAAAGCCTGCGGTCTTTTCGTACCACTCCATGGCTGACTTAAGATCGCCCGAGGCTCTGCAGCATTCACCCAGCTTTGTGTAGGCGTAGATGACCTCCTCAGTGCTGCTTCTGTCCGCATTATTTTCTGCCATTCTGTTCACCATGTCCAGACCTTTTTGCATCTGCTCCATGGCCATGTCATATCTGATCATTCCGGTCAGAACGCTGCCTCTGTGGAAATATATCCTGCTCCTTAGCCTTTCCAGCAGCAGGTTCTCCCCTCTTTCAGCTGCGGCGTCCACGAGGGCCATGGCCTCATCCAGAGCATCCGCCGCAGAATCCAGATCCTTATCCTCATCGTACATCTCAGTTAGATCCATCAGAATGTCGATGGTCTTTTCCAGCAGGGAATAATCCCTGAACTCTTCGTAAAGGTCCCTGCATCTGGTGTAAGCGGTGTAGCCGTATTCTTTGGCTTTTTGCAGATCCCCCTTTGTACGCTCCAGGCGGCTGTAGTTGCAGAAGGAATCCACCCCTGCCAGCCTTGCATCCTTTTCCTTTCCTTCAGGTACCAGTGCATCGCAGTTTTCGTAGTACTGCTCGGCTCCGGGAAGATTTCCGCTTTCCAGGCAGATGTCTCCCATTTTGTCAAAGATGTACATCCTCTCCCTGTCTATACGTGGATCGTCCAGAGCTGCATTTGCCGCATTACCTGTATTTATGGCTTTTCTGCCCCATTCGGAAGCTGCGTCTGTCATTCCCATGGCGCTGTAGATGTCCAGCATGTATCTGGCGCATACCGTCATAAAATACATGCCTTCCCCGAAATACTCCCCTCTTCCCGCAATCTTCTTCGCAAAACCGAAGATCTTTTTCAGCGGGTTGTCGCTGGCTGAAGTAAAGCAGAGCATCCTTGCTGCTTCGAAGGAAACTTCGAAAGCCCATTCCGCTTCCTTGTACTGCTTTGCTTCATAGGCCAGTCTTCCATAGCGCATACGCAGCTTCAGAAGCTCATACAGCTCAGCATCAGTGCGGGTCTTCTCAGCCGCATTGCCGTATCTGTCTCCCAGGGCCTTCTCCCACTTCAGAGCCTCCTTATAGTCGGTCTCCACGCCGTCGCCGTAGTAGTAGATGTCTCTGAGCTTTTCGTAGGCCTCGTCCAGGCCGCCGTCCGCAGCCCTTTTCAGCAGCTCCAGCGCCCGCCCGCTGTTCTTTTCCACGTCGATGCCGGAAAGATATGCCAGTCCGATGAAGAACAGGTGGTTCGGATCCTCTGATGCGCTTATCTTTACCGAAGAGAGCTTCTCCTTAAGCAGCTGAGCAAGCGCGGAGGAATCGTATGCGGAAACCGGATCCGGTATTCCCTGATACTTTTGCTTTAGCGCTTCTCCATCCGTTTCCACCATCTCCACGGGCGCTATGGGCTTCCCCTGCTCCACGGCCATGGGATACTCTATGTTCATGATGTAGTTTATCTCGTTGACCACGTTCGGTGTGACGGTCAGAACGAAAAGGGAACTCTTTTCCAGCGCCGCTGATATAAGGTCGTTGAAGTCTTCTCCCGGGGTCAGGAATTCGTCGTACCATACTGCCACGTCCCTTGCGAATTCGTTCTCGTGGATGAGCTTCATCAGATTCTGGGCATATTCCCGGTCCTTCTTTCTGTAGCTCAAGAAGATGTAGGCGTCGAAGGCGCTGCGCACCTTTTCCGCCAGTTCGTCTCCGAAAATGACTGCGGAAAGGAAGTTCTCCAGCTTTTCGTCATAGGGTATGGCCGTGCTTTCGCTGCTGAACTTGTCGAGATACTGAAGATCTCCGAATCTGCGGCTGAAAAGCGCGTCCAGACCCGGCTCGCATATGAGCGGCAGTATAGGTATGTTGGACGCTTCAGCCAGCTCCAGCTGAGTGCCGCTTTCTTCGTCTTCCTCTGTAAGAAAACGCTGTGTGACTGGGACCACAAAAAGATTCATCTGCTGAAGAGCAAGATCCAGGGAATCTTCCGCCCCTTCGCCCTCTTCGGTGTAATAGACGGCGCAGTTTGCCTTCTCCAGTATCTCTTTGCTTATGGTATCCAGCCAGACATCCCTGTCCACAGGGTGGCAGCAGATAAAGACCTTGGCCTTACCCGAGGGGTCCGAATTGCCTCTTGTTTTGTATTTCAGGACTTTCATTTGTTACTCCTGTCTGTACAGTATCCATTACCCTAAAAGTATAGCATCTATTCGAAGCTCAAAAAACACAAAAATCGCCGTTTTAAGGCGATTTTTGCTTATGAACATAAAGTTATCCATATAAGGCTTCAAAGCGCGTCAGAAAGGCGCTGAGAGCCTCACAGAGGTATTTTAGCCCTCGTATTCGTAGCCGGCCTTGAGCGCCTTCAGGTTTGCGTCGAACATGTCCTGATGGCGGGCGGAGATTATGTGGTGCAGAGTGTCCTCCATGCCCTCCCACTTGATGGCTCCGGTCTCACGGATGAACTTTCCGGCCAGTATCATATTGGCCAGTGTGGGTATGCCCATGTCGTTGGCCATCTTGGTGGCGGGAACATAGAAGCACTTGATGTCGGTCCTTTCGCTCTTCTTTTCGATGAGGGTGGAATCGGCAATGATCATGCCGCCGGGTACCACGGTGCTCTCGTACTTGTCGAAGGACGGCAGATTCATTACGATCAGAACGTCCGGATCAGTAACGATGGGAGAGCCCACAGGCTCATCGCTGAGGATGACGTTGCAGTTTGCGGTGCCTCCTCTCATCTCGGGACCGTAGGACGGCAGCCAGGAGAGCTGACGGCCTTCAAGGAGCCCTTTATAAGCCATGAATTTTCCTGCGAACAGTATGCCCTGTCCGCCGAAGCCTGCAAGAAGAATCTGAGTAGTCATATTACTTTGCCTCCTTTGCTGCGCTTCTGTCCTTGTAAACACCCAGAGGATAGTACGGGATCATCTTCTCGTCTATCCACTGCAGAGCCTTCTGAGGAGTCATGCCCCAGTTGGTCGGGCAGGCGGAAACGATCTCGATAAGGGAGAAGCCCTTGCCCTCCACCTGATTTCTGAAGGCCTTTTCAATGGCCTTTCCGGCCTTGCGGACGTTTGCCACGCTGTTAACTGCGACTCTTTCGATGTACTCGGGGCCGTCAAGGGTGGCCAGCATCTCGCATACGCGGATGGGATAACCCACCAGGTTCACGTCTCTTCCGTAGGGAGAGGTCTGGGTGACCTGTCCGGGCAGGGATGTGGGAGCCATCTGGCCGCCGGTCATGCCGTAGATGGCGTTGTTTACGAATATTATCGTGATGTTTTCGTTTCTTGTTGCTGCGTGAACAGTCTCAGCCATACCGATGGAGGCAAGGTCGCCGTCGCCCTGGTAGGTGAATACGATGCGGTCGGGATTTGCTCTCTTGATGCCTGTGGCAACAGCGGGAGCTCTGCCGTGGGCAGCCTCGAACATGTCGCAGGCAAAGTAATCGTAAGCCATTACAGCGCAGCCTACGGGAGCGATGCCGATGGCGGTGCCTTCGATCTCCAGCTTGTCCAGAGCCTCAGCCACCAGTCTGTGGATGATGCCGTGGGTGCAGCCTGGGCAGTAATGGAATTCCTTATCTGTTAAAGCATGCGGTTTCTGAAAAACTATCATTACTTGTCACCTCCTGCCATCTTTCTGATCGCGGTGAGTACCTCATCCGGTGTGGGGATCATGCCGCCTGCGCGGTTTACGAGCTCCACAGGCTTCTTCATGGAGCTGGCGAGCTTAACGTCTTCGATCATCTGTCCCATGGAAAGCTCTACGCTTATGAAGCCCTTGAGCTCAGGCTTTTCAGCTGCTGCTGCGATGGGCTTTTTGGGGAAGGGCCACAAGGTGATGGGTCTGATGAGGCCTGCCTTGATGCCCTCTTTTCTTGCTGCTGCGATGGCGTTCTTGGCAACACGGGCAGCGATTCCGAAGGCCACGATGCAGACCTCAGCGTCCTCCATCATG
>JAEEGI010013225.1_pt1 | contig 17537 bp, 11 predicted proteins | sample 8958751 | NCBI WGS metagenome assembly JAEEGI01 (sample SAMN16246545, study PRJNA631951) | gut metagenome | biome: gut microbiome; feature: rumen; material: KS-attached | host: Bos | place: Iran: Karaj | collected 2018-10
TTATTATTATTTCTATTATTATTATTATTATTATTATTATTATTATTATTATTATTATTATTATTTCTATTATTATTGTTATTATTATTATTATTAATATTTCTATTATTTTCATTATTATTATTATTATTTCTATGATTATTATTATTATTATTATTTCTATTATTATTATTATTATTAGAAGGAATATATGAAGCTCCAAATACAAAATTAGAATCTATATCTTCATTATTATATTGTTCCTGTAAATTTCTTGCAAAAACAGAATCACTGATTGGAATTCTTTCATTGTTGTATTTTTCTTGTAATTGTTTTGCGAATTCTTCATCGCTTTTAATTATTGTTAATTCTTCCTTTTTTTCTTGATTAAATAAATCTTGAGCATATATTGTATCTTCTCCTGGAGCATCTAATCCACTATATCCTCTACATTCTTGAAATTCATGATATATTTTTCTAGATTTTGGATATTGAATTCCACATATTTTACATTTGATCATTTTTTTTATAATTTTTTGAATAATTTCTATTTTTAAAATTGATTATATTAAATAATTATAAAAATCAAAATTTTAAATTTTTAAATTTAATAATGATTAAAATCAAATAGAGAATAATATCAAATTATTATATAAAGGAATAATAATAAGAATTAAAAATGAGAAAACTCTATATTATAAAATCTATATTATTAAATAAAGTAAATAATAATATATTCATATAAAATAAATATTAATTATTTAAATCATTATATTATAATTAAAAAGTTAAGGTGTTCAAAAACTTATTAAACAATCAATTATGGATTAAACAAATGTTATTAAAAACATTCATTTTATTGTTCTTTCTGAAACTTTAGTTAAAAATAAAATTCTATATAAATCTTCAATATATTCAAATAATTCTTTATTTATTATTTTAAGTATTTGACAAAATTTATTAATTAAATTATTAAAGTAAATAATAAATTCATCACTTAATAATTTTTTTAAAGTTGAAATTTCAATTAAAAAAGATTTATAAATTTATTTAATTCATTTAGATGAGCTTATTTTTAACTTTCTTAAAATCTTGAAACTTTAAGACAAAATTTTTTTGAGAATATTTTTCGTATAAATCAAAATCATTAATTATTAATATTATTATACTAAAAATAAAAGAAAAATCTTATTTGGGTATTTTTTCAAAATTTAATGTTTTTTTATTAAATTATCTTTTTACAAATATAAACAGTTTTCATTACATATGATATTCTCTCATTTTCTTTTAAATCATCTGAAATATAATTATTTTTTTAATTTCTTCTAATTTATAAATATGTTAATTTTTACTTTTGTCCCATCTAATACTATTATTTATTAATAAAAAAATTAAAATTCATTTTTATTTTATTCAATCAATATTTTAAAATTAGATTTTTTTATATTAAAATAAAAATTGTCTTATTTTAAAGTTGGAAATAAAAAATTTTTTATTGGAAAAATAAATAAATACCTGAAAGTTATAACATAAAATACAATAATTTAAGAATAAAACAACCAAAAATAAATAATAATATTTTTTATCTCTTATAAAAAGTTTATTTTATCAAGTAAAATTCAATGGAGAAATATTTAAAAATAAAAAATATTTAAATTATATCTTAACATTTTATTCAGAAACTTTTATAGTTTTTAAAAAGATTTTCTTTATATTTTTATTATTTTTTTATTCATTTGGTTTTATTTTATTTTTTATCACTTCTGATTTTCTAGAATATAAATTTTGAGTTCTATCAGAAATATTAGTTAAATCTTTTTCGTCTTTATTATAATCTTTAGAATTAAAATTTTTTTTAATTTTCATTCTTAAATTAATTAATTCATCATTAATATCATTTTCACATTTTTCTATTTTATTTTTCAAATCTAAAGAATTTAATTGTTCAAAAGAATCAAATTCCTCTTTTTCTAATTGATTTATGTTTTCTTCAAATTCATTTAATAATCGTGTTAAATTATTAAAGATTGGGTTATGTTTAATAATTATTTCTTTTTCTTTATTTGTTATTCCACCCATTAGATAATTTTGACATCATAAATAATAATTTAAAAAAAAAATTAAAAAATAAACAATTATTTTAATTTTAAATTATATCATTTATGTGAAAATATTCTTGATTTAAAATTTAATAAAACAATATAAAATAATATCACATAACAAAATATTTTATAATCTAAATATTTTTTAGGATTATATAAAAATTTTCTATAAGTTACAACTTTATGTTTGATTTCATCAAATTTTTTTATTTTAAAATTTTTGTGTAAAATTTTTTTTTCCTTAGAACACTTAATATAAACATTTTTAATATTTCTTGGAATCCCTAAATTTGATAAAAATAAAATTTAGTTGATTATAATTTCTTAAAATATTTTTTAAATAAAATTGTTATGTTTTTTGAAAAAGGTTTTCATATTTTTGAAGATTAAATTCATTTAAAATTTCCTTATAATAAATAAATAAAATTAATATTAGAGAATTTATTCTTTTTATTTTTAATAAAAACGTGTGATAAATATATATTATTTCTTTGAAATATTCATATTCAATCATCTAACATTATTTTAAACTTATTTTATTCTGAATTAGAGATTGTGTTAAAATATTTTTTAGAAATATACATTAAATTTTCTTTTTGAATTAAATATTGTTTTTTTCAACATTCTGATTATTAATGATTTATATATTATATTTTTGAAAGTTTTTATACGGAGATAATATTTTATGAAAACTTCTTTGATTAAAAAATTACATTCTGTTTTTCCTATTTATTAATTCAAATATTAATTTTAATGTATTTTGATTAAAACATTTAATATAAGGTAATTATATTTTTATCATTTTGAGTTATTATAAAAAATAAAAATTATAAAAAATGAATGAAAGGCCATCAATAAGAAAGAAAACCAGAAAAAAAACAAATAAATATCATAAATCAAATTTTATAAAATTAAGAAAAAAAATATATGAAATGACAATAAGAAAGAAATATGGTAATCCATATATAATAAAAGAAATTCCAAAAGAGAATAATGAAGTAATTGATAAAGAAGAAATTCCAAAATATTATGATTTATATAAAATAAATAAATTATTAAATAAAGCTAAATGTAGATTATATTCAAATTATATAGACATGAAATTATTTTTTTCTCCAAATGAATATTTAAATGATTTTTATAATAAATTTTTAAGTAATATATTAATAAAATATAATATATATAATATTTGTACATTTAATCCTAATTATTTTCCTTTAGAAGAAGATTTTCAAAGTCATTTATTTTTATATTTATCAAAAATAAAATCAATAAATGAAAAAAAAATAAAAGGTGCTTTAGGACAAAAAGAAGAAAAAAAACAAACTTTTAAAATATTTAATAACCCATATGAATATAGTAATATTCTTAAATCTATGATTCAAGAAGAAACTCCAAGCGAAAATCATTCAAATCATTTAGAATTAAATTTAAATGTTAATCAAGAAAAGAAAAAAAAGAAAAAAAATGAAAATAATGAAATAAATGATATGCAAAATATTATTGTTAAAATATCGAAATTAGAAATTGAAAAAGCAAAAAAAGAAAAAGAAAAAAGAGAAAAAGAAAGAAAAAAAAAAAGAGAAGAAGAGATACTTTTAAGAAAAAAATTTAAAGAAACTCAAAAAGAAATAAAAAGGCAAAAAATAAAAAAATTAGAATCAGATCAATCTCCTAGTTCAATATTATTAAAAAATTTTAGAAGAAAATCAACAATTCAAATTTACTCAAAAAAAAAAAATATTCAATTAGAAATTAAACCAAAATTTAAACAAACAATAGATTTTATAGGAGGAAAAAGAGAAAAAGAAAAATTACAAATGAAAAAACATTATTTAATAGAAAAAATGGTTGAAGTTTCAAAATTTAAAAAAAAAAATATTTCTGGAATAAATTATTTAAAAAAAATTCAAAGTGGTTCTTATAAAAATATTCCAGATAGTTTAATCGGAATTAATGATTTTAGTGAAAGTCAAAAAACTATTAGTGTTTTAAAAGATACTCAAAAATATTTAAAAAAAGTTCATAGTACTCTTTCTAATGAACGTAATCATATGAGAAAAAGTTATACTTTAAAAAAAATTATTAAATGTCCTAATATTTATACTGAAAATTATGAAAATAATAAATCTTTTAATATTAAAAGGTATTATTTGAATATTAAAAAAATTAATATTAATAAAATATAATTATATATTTGTTTAATATATTTTATTCTTAACAAATTCATTTCTAATTTTCAAAAAATTTATCATGTCGTTAAGTTATTTTCAATTTTTTTCTTATTACATTTTTTTCATTAATTTTTAATAATGAGAAATTAATGTTTTATTACATTTTTTAATATATATTTTTTTTGAGAAATATTTAATTACCATTTATTTTTTTATGAGTGACAACAATTAAAAAATTTTTTTATTTATAATAATTATCTATATAAAAATTATCTATATAAAATATTTTTAAATTTATTTTTTACAATATGAAGAATTCTTTTTCTTCAATTGGAATATATTCAAATTTAAATTATAATATTAATCAAAAACAAAATTTGAATATTTTTTCTCCTGTATTCTCAGATAAACAAATGATTAAATTATCATATAATACAATTAACACAATTCATAATTGTGTTCCAAATAAAATTACTTATTTATATAATTATAACAGTCCAAAAAATTTCAATAAAAATATTTTTAATAAAAAAGCAAATTCTCAAGAAAAAAACTTAAGTAATCATGTTAATAATAGAATAAAAACAAGAAATATTTCTTTAAGAAAATATAATAAAAATTCAGATATTCAATTTATGAATTTAAAAATAGGAATTGATATAACAAAAAATAAAATAAACCAATTATCTGATTATATACAAAAAGATGTAAATAAAATAACTAATCAAAAATCTTTTATTAATATATATAATAATCAAATACAAAATTTGTATTCTCCAAAAATAAATAATAGTTCTTTCCAAAATAATTCAACAAGAAATTATTATAATTTAATTAATATGAATAATAATTATTATTCAAATCCTTCAAATCAATCTCAAACCCCTCAGAGATTGACAAAAAGTCAAAATCATGAAAATCCTATAAATAATAAATTCAATGTTAATAATTATTATATTTCAAAATGTCTTTCTATGATTAAAAATAGTAGATTTAATGAACAAAATAATAGACAAAAATCTTCTGAAGAATTAAGTTTATTAGCAAATGATATTATTTCTTCTTTTAAAATTACTAAAAAAAATGATAATAAACTTAAAGAAAAAGATAAAGCAAAAAATATAAATACTCAAAATTTAGAGGAAGAAGAAAAGATTATTTCAAATAATAATTATTCAAATAACAATAGGAATAATATGAACAACAAAAAAATTAATAAGAAAAACAATAATTTAAGTAATCAAGAAATAAATATTAATATAAATAAAATAAACAATAATAAAGATATAAATAAAACATTAAATAATACAAATCAAGAAATAAATATTAATATAAACAACAGAGAAAAATTTAACAAAACAAATAATGAAATAAATAATAATAAAAATCAAGAAAGTTACATTGAAATACCTCAAATAGAAGAACCTTTTTCGACATATGAGTATTTTCAAGATACAATAGATTCAAAAGATTCAATGAAAAAGAAAAATATATTTCTTGAGAATAATAATATTAGTAATAATATTAATACAATTAATACTATAAATACAATTAGTAATACTAGTAATAATAATAATTGTTTACAAACTATAAGAACAAATGAAATTTCTGATTTAACTTTAAAAACTGAAGAAAGTCAATTTCTTACTGGAAGAAAAAAAACAGAAGATAATATTAATAATATTTTAAATGAAAATCAATTTAAAAATGATAATAATTTATCTTTTAATAATAAAAATATTATTGAAATAAAAGATAATTTTACTCAAACTGAAAATTTTCAGGATGATACTAATAAAGTTAAATATGAATTAATTAATGATTTTGATAAAGAAAATTCTTCTGATGAAGAAGATAAAATATTTAATGAAATTATTGAAAAATCAAAAGAATTAGAAAAATTAATAATATCAAATAAAAATTTATGTAAATTAAAAAAGAAAAAAAATATTATTTATTTTCCTAATAAAAATAAAAAAGGAATGAAACCTAATTTTTTATCTTATCATAAGAAAAAGAGTGAAAATCAATATTTAACATCAAATATAAATGAATATAAAAAAAATGAAATTTGTTATAATAATAATAATTTAAATAAAATTTATAGTAGAAGTATAGATTGTAGTTCTATAAGAAACACTTTCAATCAAAATAAAAAAAAATAAAAAAAATTGTAAAAATGTAATTATGAAATATATTATTTTTTTTCAATCAAATTAAAATATTTTTTTTATAAAAATATAGATAAAGTTTTTTAAAACAATATTATTTTATCATTTCATTTCTCTTTATAAAAAATATAATTTGAATATTGGAATTTAACTAAAATAATATTTCAAAATACTTTCAATTTAATTTATTAATTCTTTTTTAAAACAGATTTTATATTTTTTTATTAAAAATAACTCGATTAAATTATAATCTTTATATTTATTTCAAAATAAATATTTGATTTAATTTTTAACTTTTTATTTTCGAAAAAATAATTTATAAAAATAGAAAAATGATTAATGATAAAGCGATTAAAAATTTAAAAAATTCTTTATTAGAAAATTTAAAACCAAAATTAAGAAAAATTGAAAATGTAAATTTTAAGGAAGAAAACAATAAAATATTTTTAAATAAATCAGCTTCAAATCTTTTTTCAAAATCATGTAATAAACATATAACAAAAAATTATAGTCAAGAAAAACAAAACAAAGATTATCATATATTACAAAACTTATGTCCAGGAAAATATTATTGTAAAAATTATAATTTAATTCAGCAATTGCAATTTAAAATAAAAAAATTAGAATCAAATATAAATGATTTAAATAATATGAATGATTTTTTTATATTCATAATAAATCAAAAAGATAAAATGTATAGAGATTTATTAAAAGAAAATTTAAAGTTAAGAAATTCATCATCAATAAATAATAATGCTTCAATAAATTATAATTCAGTAATATTAAGAAAAAAAGATGATAAAAAAACTTTAGATTCAATTGATTCATCAAGTTCAATTGAAAATATAGGAATAAGACTTTCAAATACATTTACAAGGAAAAAAAATAATAATTTTCTAAGACATAAAAGTGTAGCAAATATATTAGAAACAAAATCAAAATTAAATATAACAAATAATTTTTTATTTAATGAAGAAAATAAATATCAAAAATATTTACTTCAAAATAATCCATATGGTAAAATATTAAATTTGTCAAATAAAAATAATAACAAATTTAGAAGTTCAAATGGAATATCTTTATTAAGTTTACCAGATGAAAAATTAATAGAAATGTCAGAAAATGAAAATTTAAAATTTTTAATTAAATTTACCCAATCAGATGAAAATTTTATAACAGAAATAAGAACAAAAACAAGTAAATTTTTAGTAAACTTATGTGATATAATAAATATAATGTCAAAAGATTATCAACAATCAATAAGATTAATAAAAAGAATAAAATTATTTATTAATTCAGGAGTAAATTTAGTTAAAAGTGTTTTAACAACAGATTCAATTAAAATATTATTAAATAATACTTGTAAAATTTTAGATTGTGAAGCAGCTTATTTATTTATATATGATAATTTATCAGATCAATTAATTTTATTAAATGAAAATGGAAGTAAAAATAATATTAAACTTCCTAAAGATAAAGGAATATTAGGTAATGTTTTTTTAAAAAAAGAAAAATTTAAAATTGATGATACAAATCAAGATATTAAATTTTTTAAAGAAATAGAAAAAAAAAATAATATAAAAATTAAAAATATTTTATGTTATCCTATATTAGATTCTTCTAATGAAGTTTTTGGAGTTATTCAAGCGATAAATAAAAATAAAAAACATTTTAATTGTGATGATGAAGAATTATTATTAATTATTTCAAAACAAGCAAACGCAATTATTGAAAATAATAATAATAAAGATATGAGTTTAATTCAAATTTCAAGATTAAAACTTTTATTTAAATATAGTATTCAATTATATTCTATTAATAATTTAATTGATTTAACTAAAATAACTGAAGAATTATTAATTCATTTATTTTCTTCTTCTTCAGCTCAAATTTTATTTAAAAATCAAGATAATAAATTAGTTCATTTAACAAATAAAAAAATTTTTGAAAAAAATAATTTAGGAATAATATATTTTGTTTTTAATAAAAAACAATTTCATGGATGTAGAAAAATAAAAGATTGTAAATATTATAATAGTTTAGTTGATATTTCTGCAAGTGAATGTTTAGTTACTTTTCCTATTTTTAATGGAGAAGATTGTGTTGGAATTTTACAAACTATTGTTAATTCTGATTTAAATAATGTAACTCAAGAGCCTAAAGATAATGAAAAAAATATTTTCAGTCTTTTATTAGAATTAATTTCTATTTGGTATAAAAGAATTTGTTAGCAATCATTTTTTTTATTAATTGAAATATTTTCAAATAATTATATTACTTTTTTATATAATAAATTATTAAATAAAAATCATTATTTAATTATATTTGAATTAATAATATTAAATAATAATATATTTAATTGTGAAAAATATATAATAAAACCATATAAAAAAAGCTGTAAAAGAAATATTATAAATAATAATTAATTAGAAGAATTATTTAATCTTATTAATTTCTTTTTTTTTATTTAAATCATATTATTTTTTTATTGATAAATATAAAAAAAATTTATTTTTTTATAAATTTAATTTAAAAATAAAGAGAAAATATATAAAAAATAAGAAAAAAATAATGAAAATATCAAAAATTGCACATAAAATAAATATAAATTCAAAAAGGAACTCCAAATATAAAAATTTTATTTCAAATTTTTTTTTAAATCCTGCAAATTATTTTAATCAATGTTGTGATGGAGAGCCTTTTTGTTATGGAAAATTCTATACTCAATTAAATGAAGAATTACCTTATAATTTATTATTGAAAAAAAATATTAAACATGGGTTTTTACTTCCTTTAATAAAGAAAAAAAAAACAAAAAATGAAAGAAGAAAAAAAAATTTTTCTTTTTCAAATCAAGAACAAAAAGAAATTATTCATAATCAAGAAATAAATTTAATTTTTCAAAAACATGAAAATAGAATTAAAAGAAATAAAGAAGAAGAAATTTATAACAATGAAAATCAGAGTTTTTTGAAAAATTCTTTTGATAAAAAATTAAATCGTTTATTATTAAAAAAGCAAAAAAATAGATTTGAATCTTTTAAAAAATTTGAAGAAAATATAAATAAATTAGAAAATAAATTAGTTAAAATAATTAAAAGACCAAAAAGTCAATTATTAATTTTTTATGGTCAAGAAAAATTTAGAATAAAAAAAGAAGAAAGAGAAGATTCAAATATTTATCATAAAGATGAATTTGATAAAATGAATTTTCATTTTGAAAATTATTTAAGAACAGAAAAAAATTTTATTAAGGAGATGGAAAATATAAAAAAAAATAAATTATATATTAGAAAACCAAATATTCCAATTCCTAATAATCATTTACATTATAAATTAAAAAAGAATAAAACTGAAAAAAAATTACCTAATGAAAATAAATTTAAAAGAAATTTAAGTGGTTTATTTATTAATGGAGAAAGTTTATTAAAATGGGAAAAAGATTTAATTGGGAATATGAAAGAAAAAAAATATATTTATAGACCTCCACATAAAATTGAAAATTTTTCTCCTAATTTATCTAAAAGAACTATAAGTCTTAATTCAAGTTATAGAAGTAATTTAATAACTCATAATTTTTCTGTTATTAATAATATGAAAGAGGATTTATTTAATTAAACATTTAATTTTTTAATTATAAAATCAATGAGAAGAAAATTCTTATCTTTATTATATTTTTATATAGTTTTTTTAAGATATTAGAAGATAAATATATATATTATTTTGATTAATAACAATAATCTTATTCATTTATTTTAAATTGATATAAATAAACTTTTATATCTAATAAAATATATAATTTCAATATTTATAATAATAATTTGCAATTTTAATAAATATATAATTATAATATTATTATAAAAATTAAACTAAAATAAAAGAAAAATCTATTTTTTAATAAATGTTTTTCAAGTAAAATTTTTGTTTATTCACGATAAGAAATTTTCCAAATGAAAATGTAATAATTTTTTTAGAATCTTTAATTTATTCTTACCAATACACCAAAGGAAAATAATTCCCATCATTAAATTTACTTAAACCCAAAAGAAAAATCATCAAAAACCAAAAAACATAAAAAATAGAAATAATCATTTTAATTTAATGATTTTTTTATCTTTATTATCTTTAATATATTTTAATAAATATAACACATAAAATAATAAACTTAAATTTAATTTAACAGTTCCAGGAATTATAATATGTCCAATACCATTTAATAATATTTCCTACAAAAAAGAATTAATTTGATTAAATTTTTTATATAAACATAAATTTATTGAATTTGGTATTCAAATATCCTCCCGCACAATGACGTATATGATTTTCATTATCATAAAAATCCTGTTATTTACAAATTATTACATTTAATATTTTTTATAGAAAAACAATATTTTGAAATTGCTGAATTTTACTTGTTTTTTTTTTTTAAATTTTTACACAAAAGCGAAGAAAAAAAAAAGAATAAAAATAAAATAAGTATATTCACATATGTATTATAATATTTTTTTTTTACATAATTATTTTATGTATTTTTTACACTTTTTTATATTAATATTTTTATTTTTAATATTCAATTTTTGCATAATATAAATTTAGTATTTGTATTATTTAAAATAAATGGAATCTTCAAATAGAAAAAAATTTAGATTAAAAAGAGCAAATGAAATGAGAAGAGTAGAAGAATTTACAAAAGAAGAATTAGCAGAAATAAATAAAGTTAAACATATTGAAAGTGATGAAAAAGAAAACAATGATAATAATAATGAAGACTTAAGAGAAAAAATAGACGATTTGAAATTAGAATAAAATAAATTGTTGTATAAATTATTTTTATAATTTTTATATCAAAAGTAAATTATTAATTGGTTGGGAATTATAAATAATTAAAATATTTTTAATAGAAAATTTTCTTTTATTTACTATATTAAATTTATAAAATTATAAACAAATAAAAAAGAATTTATATTTTATATTTTATAAAAAAATTATGTCTTCCATGAGCGCATTGAAAAGGATTTTTACAATTTCCTAATTCATTAATTAATTTTTTAATATAATTTTCATCTAATTCATCATTGAATTTAATTGCATCTCTACATGCTTTTGACTTAATACAATTATCAAATAAAAAAATGATTTTAAAATTTTTTTCTTCATATAATTTTATATAATATTCAATATTATTGATTATTTCACTAAATATTAAAAGTAATTTTTCTAATTTATGTATTTTATCAAAAATAATTGGAACTGTAAAAAAAATTAAATTATCCTTTTTAATATCATAATAAAAAGAAAAATGAAAAATTTTATTTTTCCTATTTGTTTCATTGCAATTAAATTTTAGACAAAAATTTTGCATATTAATATTATATTTAGAAGCTTTAATTTCAATGTAATTGTCTAAATAATATTCATCAAAAATTTTATGGAATAAATTTAATTTAACTTCATTAAAACTTAAATTTGAAAGATTATTTTCATAAATTTTTAAAAATAATAATTCAGAATAAAATTCATATAAAATTCTTTCATGAACTGCATGTTGATCAAATATTATTATTGATGAATCATTTTCTCTTATTGTAATTATTAATTTATTATGAAATTGACCAATAATATTTAAATTTTTTATTTCTTCTTTTTTCAGTTCTGATTTATTTTTAGTTGTTAATGTATTGTAATTTATGTTATTTATTCCTTTTTTATTCACTTTTATTTTTTTATATGAAGTTTCTTTTTTTATTACTTTACTTAATAAAGGAATTTTGGGTAAATTGTTTAAAAAATTTGCTGAATTTAAATTTAACATTTTGTTGATTTTTTTTTAGTTAAAAAATTTTTAGTCTTTATATTAAATAATTATTTAATTTATAATTTTTTATTTTTTAATATAGTTATTTAAATAAATTAAATTGATTTAATATTTCAAAATTTTATTAATTTTATAACACCTTGAAAATTTAATCTTTATTGCTTTTCTTGGAAAATTATTTAAAATAATAATCCAAAAATTTATAATTAGTAAATTTATATTATAAAAAAAAGCAATAAATTTCCTTATTTATTAATAAGTCTGTTTTTTAAATGATTTTCAATATGAAATAATTCTTTAGAAATTAATATATCAGAATTAATTGTTGTTTCTAACTTTTCTTTTTTTTCATAAATTTCAACAATTTTACAATTAATATAATCAACAGTTATAATGAATAAAATTTTTGAAATAGTAAAATAATATTTTTTAAAGAGTTTATTTTTTTTACTTTCTATTTGATAATTTAAGTCAAATAATAATTGTTTTATTGAAGTTAAATGTGTGTAATTATATTTAATAATATCATTGATTTCATTTGAATTTATTATTTCATTAGTTTTGTTTTTAACAATTCTTTCTTCAAACATAACATAATTTTTATTATCATTATCATTCTTTTTATTATTTAAAATATTGTTTGATTGTTCATTTTTATTTTTTTTTCTTTTAATTTTATTACCTAAATAAATGTTATTTTCTGAATTTTCTTTTTGTAAATTTAGATTTGTTGGAATTTCTTTATTTATTAACTCTTTATTATTATTTATAAAATTAGGAAAATGAAAATTAATACCATTTGGATAATTTATAAATATATTTCTTTTGAAGTTTTTCAAATTATTTTTATTTTTTTCTACATTAATATTTTTATTTATATTCATTACATTCATTAATTTTTCAAATTTCATTATTAAATTTTGAATTTCAATGTTTTCATTTTGTAAATTAGGATTTATATTATTTTGAATTTCATTTATTGTTTTTTCTCCAAAAGAGTGATAATATTTTTTATTTTCAGAATTAATTTCTGGAAAATAATTTATTTCATTAGTTTCTTTTTGTGGAAAACTAATTAAATTTTGGTTGTCATTTGTATTGTCTTGAAACATTTTTAGATTAAATTGATTAAATAGTTAAACCTTAAATAAAGAAAAATCAATTAATTTTAAACAAAATTATTAAAAAAAAATTAAAAGAAAATATATAATTCTAATTATATATAACAAAATATAAAATAATATTATTTTAAATTATTTCATTGATTTAGTCAATGAATTTTTTATTCTAGTATTATTAAAATTATGGTAAAATCTTTTAATAGCCAAATAATTATTATTTTTTTCTTTATTAATATTAAAAGAATTATTTAAAATATTATTTTTATTTCCTTTATTATTATTTAATTCAATTTCTTTTTCTTTATCTTCATTTAGTTTTAAATAACTTGAAATTTGAATTTTTTTTGGAGATAAAATTTTTGGAAAAATTATTTTATTAGCATCGTAATCAACAAAAAATTTTTTATGAATTTTTGAATCTTTATTTTTTTCAGTTTTATTAAAACTGTTAATAATTATATTTCTGGATTTTTTATTATAATTATTTATATAAGAATATTTTTCACTATTTGAGTTAAATAATAATTTATATTTTTCATTACTATTATTATTACTATCATTTTCATAAGATTTTATTATATTTACAGAACTTAAAGGTTTATCAAAAATAATTTTTCTTAAATTACTTTTATTATTATTTAAAATTTTAATATTTGGAATATCCATTGAATTATTTTTTTGATGTTTAGATTTTAATAAAAAGGTTTTTAAACATGGATTAATGTTAGAAGAATTATTTATTGATTTTACTTTATTTTGATCATTCAAATTAAAATTAATATTTAAAAGTTTTTTTTCTTCTTCTTTTTTACTTTTTGAATATTCAACATCATATTTCATTAAAACAGAATTTTTAATAAAAATTAATCTTTCAATATAATTTCTAACTTGTTCATAAGCATTTATTTTAATTTGATTTTTTAATAATTCACTGTCAGGAATTTTTTCATGAATATCTTCTAAAAAAATATCTATATTCATTTTGTAAAAAATTGCTTTTTCACTTTTAACTTTAATATTATAACAAGTATATCTATTATTAAAACAATATTCCCAAATTCCAAAAGTTTCTTTTGTATTTATTATAAATAAAGTATAATTATTTTTTTGGTTTATATAGTTTTTCATTGAAGTTAAAGAATTTTTTAATTTTAAAGTATCATCATATTCACTTTTTAAAAAAGATTTATCAAATTCTTTAAATTTTTTAATTAATTTTTTAATATCTATAATACTTTTATTTAAAAGATTAATTTCAATCATTCCTTTTTTTAAAATATAAATAAAATTTAATTTTTCATTTTCCAAAAAAATTTCTTCTCCTTTTGAGAATTCAACTTTATCTAAATTGTAAAAATAATATTTTTCAAAATTAGGTCTTCTAACTGAAATAAATATACTTCCAAAATAAATTTTATCAACTTCATTTTCTTTAATTAACATTTGTTCATTTGAAATACAACTAGAATATAATTTTTTATTAACAACTAATAATAAAGTATTATTACTTTCTATTATTGCAGTATTTCTTCTTATATTTCCTCCTTCTTCTAATTTAAATAAACCAAAATATTCTTTTTCTATTAAAGTTTTACTTATATTATTTTCCATTATTTTAACTCTTTTACTTTCATTTTTCACTTTTGTAAAATAAAAATTTTCAGAATCTGTCAATTTACTTTGTAATATAATATAATATTCATCCATTGTTAATTCATCTTTATCTAAATCATCATAATAATAATCTTCTGGATTTTTATCATTATTATTAATAAAGGATAAAATAGTATTTTTTGTTACTCCTTTATATATTAAATTAAGTAAATTAACTTTAAAAATTATTTCATCAAATTTAGGAATATCTAAATTATCATAAACAGGGAAAATATTATTATTTGCTTTTACAGTTTCATTTAATACAAAAATATCTTTTATATTTTCATGATAATATTGTAAATATTTATAATATTCAAAAGCAGTCATTTGTTTTGTTTGGAAATTTAATTTAAATAAATTAACATTTCCTTTAATTAAAACATAAAAATTTTCTGCTTTATCTCCTTCATAATAAATAATATCTCCTTTATTAAAATATTCAAAATTCATAAATTGAGTAGAAAAAAAAATTAATTGATTTAAATCTAAATTTCCTTCTTCTATTTCTTCTTTCATATTATATGAAAATCTAGTTAATTCTAAAAATTCATTTAAATTACTTGTATCTTTTGGTGTTCTATGTCTTATTCCTTTTTTCAATATTTCTTTTACTATAGGAATTAATTCATTATATGTTCTTCTTATATTATATCTATTTGATTGAGAATCATTATTATTTTTATTTTCTTTTCCTTCTTCAATTTTAATATTGTCAATTTCAGAAATTTTGTTTTTTTCTTCTTCCATTTTTTTATCTGTTAAAAAACAACTAATTTTTTATTTTTAAATTTAAAATTTGTTTAAAAAAAAATAAAAATTTATTTTAGGAATTATTTTCTACAAAAATATTATTAGTAGAAACACTTCTTTTTTCATTTTTACATTTTTTTTTATGAACTTTTTTCATTCTTAAAGAATTTAAATTATCATCTTGAATATATCTAAAATCACTAATAAAAGATTTAGATCTTAATTTTTTTTTAACATCTTTTAAAAAGTCAGTAAACATTAAATTAGTTTTCATTAAATTAGTATCAAAACTATTAAAATTACCATTTAATTTTTTATTATCAATTTTTTTATTCTCGAAATAATAATTTTGACTATTATTTTTAATAGATAAAGAAGACAATTCAGAAGATCTTTTATTTGATTTTATACTATCTCCAGTTAAACTTTGAATATCTATTCTATTTAAATTATTTCCAAAAGTTAATAAAGGTTGATCATTAATTGAAATATAATTATTGTTTGAAATATAATTATTATTTTTAATTGGAGTATTTATTTCATTTAAATTATTATTTAAATTATATGTTATTCTTTTATTTGTATTTATTGGTGTTGTTATATTATTCCAATTTTTATTTGTATTAAAAATCTCATTTGTTCTTTTATAAATATCATAATTACTATTTTTATTTGGATTTTCATTATTTATTATATTATCTGTATATCCTAAATTATAAGAAGGTTTCTCTGATTTTATATTCGATATTTTATTTGATAATAATTTTAAATTATATTTTAAATCTTCATTCTCTTTTTTTAATATTTGATTTTCTAATTCAATATCATTTAAGTTTTCTTTTTTAATTGGATTATTATTATAATTTGAATATAATAAATTATTATTATTATTATTGTTGTTTAATTGAGAAATTATTTTGTCTTTTTCTCTTAATTGATTCATTAATTCTTCTATTCTTTTTTTTAAAAATTCATTTTCTAATTTTGTAAAGTTTTCTTGAGATAAAATTTGAAAATAAAATTGAGATGTTGATATTGCATATTTTCTATATCCTTTTCTTAAAATTGAATTATATAAATCAATATTTTCAGGATATTTTCTCATTGAAATTTCATATTTAATTCTTTCTAAATCAAAATCTATTTGTTTAAAATCATTTAAATTTTTTGTAGATGATGGAGTATAATTTTTTGAATATGTTCCTCTTGGTTTTATTTTATAAGAAAATTCTGAATTTCCTAAACTCGAAAAATAAGACATATAATATTTTAATTTATTATATTAAAAATTTAAAAATCTAATCTAAAAACAATTCTTTTAAATAATCAATTTTATTTAATATAACATATTAAAAAAAATATATTTTCCTAGGGGAATTTAAATTATAAATAATTTTTTAATAATTTATTGAATATATCAGTTTTTAATTACTTTTTAATATTTGTAATTAAAATACATTTAATTTTTATTATTTAACTAGTGAATATAACTAGTTAAATATATTTTTGAATTAATATTTATTTTTTAGAACAAATTTTAAAAAATTATTTATTTTAAAATGATGAAAATAGAAACAAAAGAAGAAGAAATTTTACTTTATGAAAATATTATTTCTATCAATGATTCAAGTAAAGAGTTTATTCCTTATTGGGAATCAACCCTTAAAGTAATATTTAACAATTATAATTGTTCTATTTTTACAAATAATCATCAAAATAATGATAAAAGATTTAAAACATTAAATTTAAAATTAATTGAATATGAAAGT
>JAEEGI010013228.1_pt1 | contig 17536 bp, 15 predicted proteins | sample 8958751 | NCBI WGS metagenome assembly JAEEGI01 (sample SAMN16246545, study PRJNA631951) | gut metagenome | biome: gut microbiome; feature: rumen; material: KS-attached | host: Bos | place: Iran: Karaj | collected 2018-10
AATCTGGGTTCCCGCCTTTGGTCCACGATGGCAAACACCTTCAGCTACTCTCTGATCGCCATGGTGTTCATCGTGCTGATCGGTATTCTGATGTCCTATGCCATTGTCCGCAAAAAGGGCAAGACCGGCGGTCTTCTGGATATGCTTCTGATGGCCCCCTACGTCATCCCCGGCTCTGTTCTTGGTCTCTGCTACATCGTGACTTTCAATGTGAAACCTCTGGTCCTGACCGGTACCGCGGCCATCATTATCATCTCCTATGTGATCCGCAAGCTGCCGTATACCGTCCGCAGCGCCAGCGCGTTTCTGATGCAGATGGATCCCAGCGTAGAAGAGGCCTCCATCAACCTCGGCGTTGCGCCAATGAAAACGTTCTGGAAGGTAACTGCCCGGCTGATGCTGCCCGGCGTATTCTCCGGCGCGATCCTCTCATGGGTCACCTGCATCAATGAGCTGAGCTGCTCCATTATGCTCTCCTCCGGCAAGAACAACACCCTGACCATTGAAGCCTACACCAACATTGTCCGCAACAGTGTCGGTTCCGGCGCTGCACTCTCCGCGATCCTTACGATCACGAGCGCCGTCATCCTGATCATTGCCCTGCGGATCACCAAGGGAAAGATTCGGGTATAAGATACGTGATCAAAAACATTGTTTTCGATATGGGAAACGTCCTGATTCGCTTTGATCGGGACGTTTTCATGGACCGGCTCGGTATAGCCGAAGAAGACAAACCGCTGCTTGCACGTGAGATCTTCCAGTCGCTGGAATGGGCGAGAATGGACCGCGGTTCCCTGACCGACGAGGAGGCGGCAGCGATCATCTGCGCGCGCATTCCGGCACGGCTCCACGATGCAGTAAGGAAACTGGTGAGTTTCTGGGATCGGCCCATTCTGGAAGTGGATGGCGTCTATGACCTTGTGGAAGAGCTCAAAGGTCTCGGGTACCGGATCTATCTTCTCTCCAATGCAAGTCTGCGCCAGCATGATTACTGGCCACGAATCCCGGCAAGCCGGTTTTTTGACGGCACTCTGGTTTCCGCCGATGTGAAGCTGGTTAAACCGCAGCCCGAAATCTACCGTCTGCTCTGCAGTACATTCGATCTGGACCCCGCAGAATGCTTTTTCATCGACGACGCCATCCAGAATGTGGAAGGTGCCTTCTATTGCGGGATGCCCGGCGCCGTTTTCCATAACGATATTAGTGAGCTTCGCAAAAAGCTCATCTCGGCAGGCGTTCCTGTCCGGGTGTAAACACACAAACTATCTTTATCTGACCGGATCCGGAAGGTCTGAAAACCTTCCGGATCCTTTTTCTGCCGAACGCCGCGCAGAAAACAGAAATCCGTTGCCCGTGCTTCTCTCCTGTGGTATACTATAATTTGGTAAATTATCTAGAGGAACCGGTGATCTGGAATGCAGGTAAAAATTCTGGCTGTCGGGGATGTCTGCGGAGATCCCGGGCTGCAGTTTCTGGAAAGAAAGCTGAAAACATTTCAACAGGAGAACAACATTGCTTTCACAGTCGTGAACGGAGAAAACGCCAATGTCGTAGGCATCACCCCACGGCAGGCAGACATGATCTTCCGCGCTGGCGCTGACGTGATCACACTGGGGAACCATACCTGGACACGGACCGAGCTTCAGCCGTATCTGGCGGAGCGCACCAGGATCCTGCGCCCTGCCAATTTCGGACCGCAGTGTCCCGGGCGCGGCATTGCCGTTTTCGAAACGGCTTTCGGTGATGTTTGCGTGCTGAATCTGATGGGCCGCTTCACACTGGATACGAACACGGATAATCCCTTTCTTATCGCGGACGGCTACATGGCTGAAATTCGCGAAAAGGTGATCCTTGTCGATTTTCATGCTGAAGGCACCAGTGAGAAGCGCGCCATGGGTTACCTGCTCGATGGGAAAGCGACGGCTGTATGGGGCACGCATACGCATGTGCAGACTTCCGACGCCTGTGTTCTGCCGAACGGGACCGGATATATCACCGATCTCGGCATGACGGGTGCCGTCCATTCTGTTCTTGGCATCGACCCGCAGCAAAGCATCGGAAAATTCATGGGCGATCCGCCCCGGCGCTATGAAGCCGGCAAGGGTCCGGCCAAGATGGAAGGGTGCCTGTTTACCATTGATCCGGATACAGGAAAATGCATACAAGCGGAGGCGATACGGCTGACATGAGAACGATCAAGATCATCCATTCTGCCGACCTGCATCTCGACAGTCCCTTTGAAGGTCTTTCCGCGGCCAAAGCCGCGGTGCGCCGCGCGGAGCAGCGGCAGCTGCTGCAGGCGCTGGCGAACCTCACAGCTCAGGAGAATGCCGACCTGGTCCTGCTCAGCGGTGACCTGCTGGACAGCGGCACCACCTTTCAGGAAACCGGCGAAGAACTGATCCGCAGTCTGGGCAGTATCCCGGCTCCGGTGTTCATCGCCCCCGGTAATCACGACTTCTATTCGTCCCGCTCTCCCTATGCCAGGCTGAAGCTGCCGGAAAACGTGCATATTTTCACGGAAAACGCTATCACCTGGCTCTCCGTTCCCTCTGCCGATGCCCGTGTTTACGGGGCAGCGTTCCTGGACCGGTATTCGCTGCCGCTGCTCCGCGGCTTTCACGCGGAACGGAAGCCCGGCGTTTACAACATTCTCTGCCTGCACGGCGAATACGGCAATCCCGCCTCCTCCTATGATCCTATCTCCGATGAGGACCTCGCGGCAAGCGGCATGGACTATGCCGCGCTCGGCCATATCCATGAGGCAGGCGGTTTAAAAAAAACAGGCAGTACATGGTTTTCGTGGCCTGGCTGCCCGGAAGGACGAGGATTTGATGAGACCGGCGAAAAGACCGTCAATATCATTGAACTCACCGGCGATATCTGTATGCTGCGCACGGCTTCCATTGCTTCACGGTGTTATCGTACCCTGTCGCTGGATGTCAGCAGCGTAGACCCGCTTCTTGCCATCCATACAACACTTCCGGATGATACCGTGCGAGATATTTATCGTATTACGCTTACCGGAGATGTTGATGATCCGCCTGATCTGCGGAGACTGTATCAAAACCTGGAAGAGATGTTTTTCTCACTCCAGCTGCGCGATGAGACCCGGCTGCGCAAAAGCGTTTGGGACTCTGCCGGAGAGGACACCCTGCGTGGTATTTTTCTTACCAAGCTTCGCAGCCGATACGACGCGGCGATGGACGAGGAGCAGCGGTCGAGAATCGAGCAGGCTGCCCGCTGGGGTCTCGCCGCTTTGGATAACGCGGAGGAGGTGGTGATCCATGAAGATCCGTAAGATGCGGGCCACATTCGGCAAGCTGCAGAATGAGACTCTGTCGTTCCACGACGGGCTGAATGTGATCTTCGCGCCGAACGAAAGCGGAAAATCCACCTGGTGCGCATTCATCAGCGCCATGCTCTACGGCATTGACTCCTCTGAGCGTGCCCGCAGCGGCTATCTGCCCGACAAACAGCGCTATTCTCCCTGGTCCGGCGCTCCGATGGAGGGTACCATGGACCTCACGGCTGACCATTCGGATATCACGATCACGCGCAGAACGGCGTCCAAAAACGCACCGATGCGCGAGTTCTCGGCCACCTATACCGGCACCGGCAACCCGGTAGCCGGCATGACCGGCACGAACTGCGGTGAGCTTCTCACCGGCGTTTCCAAAGACGTTTTCCGGCGCAGCGCCTTTATCCCCCAGGGGGCAGTCGCTGTCTCCGGCAGCGCAGAGCTGGAAAAACGAATCAGCTCGATCGTATCCACCGGTGAAGAGACCGGTTCTTACTCTGAAGCCGACGCACGCATGCGGGCCTGGCTGCGGAAACGCCGCAACGGCCGGCGCGGCATGCTTCCGGAACTGGAAGCCAAAATGGATGAGGCGCAGCTCCTGCTGGATGAGATGGACAACTCCGTCAACAATGTGCATGAGCTGGAAAAGCAGCTGGAGGAAACACACCGGAAATGTGCCCAGCTGGAAGCGGCTGTAACGGAATCCCGCCGCCGCCAGCGCCGTGACGCGCTGGATCGGCTGAATCAAGGCCGCGATCTGGTGCAGCAGCGCAGCGACAGTCACGATGCGGCGCTGGCTGATCTCTCCCGCAAGCGGGAAGCTCTGCGCAGCAGCGATTTCGGCGACCGGACCACCGCGGAGATTCGGGAAGAAGTACGGCAGGATCTGGAGACCTGCCAGTTGGTGGCCGAGGATGCGAAAAAAAGCGCTTCCTTCTTCCCCGCGCTCCTGCTGGCGATCTTTGCCGTGGCTGCGGCAGGGCTTTACAGTGCGTTTGGCCGTACAGCGCTGATCATCACGGCCGGCGTTGCCTGCCTTGCTTCGGTCCTTCTCTTCATTCGCTACTCACGTATCCGGCAGAGCGCGCAGAATGCTCTGGATGTGCGCGAGGAGATCCTGCGCAAATACAAGGTCTCCGTTCCGGAAGATATTCCTTCCGTTCTGCAGAAACAGCTGGCGCTGGAAGATGCCGTGCTGTCAGCCGAGCTGGAAGAACAGCGCAGCCGTGAGAGCTTTGACCGGGCCAGACAGCAGCAGCACGCTCTGGAAGAGAGCGCCGTCAATGAGCTGGACTTCACCGGCGGCGACTCGGAAGCTGCCCGACTCAGCCGTGCGCTCACCGCGCTGCGCAGCGAAGAAGCCGCTCTTTCTTCCAAGATCGCCACACTCAACGGCCGTCTTTCTGCCATGGGCGATCCGATGGTCCTGGCCAGCGCGCTGGGATGCATGCGCGAGGAAGCCGATCAGCTTCAGAAGGAATACGATGCCATCTCTCTGGCGATCGAAGTGCTGCGGGACGCCGATAATGAGATCCAGAGCCGTTTTTCTCCCGAACTGGGCAGGCTGACGGCACAGTACATGGCCGAGATGACAGGCGGGCGCTATGCAGATATCCTGGTCGACCGGGATTTTTCCGCCCGTGCCCGCTCCAGAGAAGATACCGTTGCCCATGACTCTGCCTATCTCAGTGCGGGCACAGTCGATCTGATGTATCTCGCCGTACGTCTTGCCGTATGCGAGCTTGCGCTGCCCGGCGGGGAACCCTGCCCTCTCATCATCGACGACGCCCTTGTCAACCTCGACGCGCAGCGGTTCCAGCAGGCTATGACCCTGCTCAAAAAGATCGCGCTTGAACGCCAGGTGATCCTCTTCACCTGCCGCAAAGAAGAATCGCGCTGACTCGTTTTATCCTTTAAAGAACAACAAGACCTTTGACCGGTACGCTCTTTCCGTGTCAAAGGTCTTGCTTTATTCTATTTCGAATACTCCGGGAAGCATTCCCGCATCTGCTCATCCGTCGCTTTTGTCAGTTCCTGCAGTCCGGAAAGCCAGTCGGCCATGCGTTCTTCGCCCATGTTTTTCCGCAGGACTTCCCGATATGTCATCCAGCGGTCATAATCCTGGCCCCAGCGGGCACAGTCTTTTCGGACCGAAACCTCGTCTAGCGGGAGCAGGAGATCGTCGTAGACTGACTGTATGTTCTGTGTGGTAAAGCCCCGACGTACCAGAGAAGCGCATGTTTCCAGAAGGAGTTCCCGGAACGCTTCATTGCTCAGCAGCGGGCGGCAGATGATATCGCCCAGCTGATAGGCATTTACTGCTATATCCCAGCCTGTTTTCGCGGTCACGCAGGTATAATCCAGATCGTACAGAATAACCTGCCACTTCCCCTTCTCACCAAGCTTTACATAGCGGATGTTCCCGTTGATATCCTGGTTGTTGAAATACGCCTCAACCGCCGTCCATGCAGCAAGCGACGCGAGATCCAGCCGATCTGCGACATAGGCATAAGCTTTCTCGGATCTTACACCGTGCATTGAGATGTAATTTATGAGATCCCAAAGTTCCCCGTCCGTCACCGGTCCCCGGGCAAGCGTAACTTCACCCGTTTCGGTCCCGGTGTGTTCCCCGAAGTATTGCTCGGAATATGCTTCTCGCCAGGCGTAGATTCCATAATACTCACCGTTGATATAGACAGATGTATACCGCACATTCTGCGGATAGAGCTCCGGACAGACGGCTATCATCAATCTGGAGGCGAAACTGTCTCGGACCAGGTCAAGATCGGCCATGCTGCCGCCGCGCAGCAGGAGCGAATGGAATTCCGTCACGCTGCCGTCACCAAACAGGTCATAGCGGATATTTCCGCCGTAGCGGGAAGAAAATTTCAGTTCCAGGCTCTTCTTGTAGTAGGTCGTCCGTGAGTGTGCGCCGTGCAGCTCCACAGAACAGTCAGAAGAGAACCCGGCTCCGTTTGTATCGAAGAAAGAAACAGCAGCGTCACACTTCTTGTCCTGGATCCGGGACGCATTCCAGACGCCGCTGAAAGCAAACATTTCCTCGGGATCGCAGACCAGACTCGTGACCGGAAGCGTATCATTTTCATCCAGAATGTAGCTGAAAGTGGCGCATGTACTGGGAGTCTCCCCTTTCTCTACACAGACAGCGCGCAGGATCGTTGTTTCCGCCACCCGGATCGGTTCCCGATACAGCGTATCAGATGAGTCGGGAATGCTGCCGTCAAGTGTATAGTAAATATCGCCTTCGCCGCTCAATGCCACGAAAAACGGCCCCGAACCGTTGAACACTCCCTCTTTCACAGAAGCGGCAGGTGGTTCCGACACGGTGCGGCAGCCTTCAGAATTCTCTTCTCCCGGCGTCGGGTGCGCAAAATAGAAGAAGCCCGCTTCGTTCTCCATGCGGCCGACGCTGCCGTTCAATGGTACGCCGTAGAGCCAGACCCGATCGGAGACCATGCCTTCCCTGTCTGACACATACAGGCGCTCCTCCGAACCAATGGTAAAATTTGCATGAAAGACGGTTTTTGTCCCCAGGCTGCTGTCACCCGAGCAGAAGATGACCTGCGTCTCACCCGGCTTCAGCTTTCGGTGAGGCAGCTGGTACTTCTGAAGCAGGTCGGCGTCGTCGGAGAGAAACCAGTCTCCAAGTTCAATTATCTCCTCTGAGGTGTTCTTCAATTCGACCCAGTCATAATACGTGTCGTGCTGGCGGGCATAGGATCCGTTGTAGGGCACAGCCTCATTGATCGTCAGTGCGCCATGCCTGTCGGAGATCGCGAGAAAAGTCTCAAATCCTTCTTCTGTCTCCGGGAATCCGGGTGTCGCCCTCTTTGTAGTCTGCGGCTCGGCAAGGAGTTCCCCTTCTCCGGTCAGAAAGACGGCTGATGTATCCTTCAGCAACGGTCCATAGGAGACAGCATCCAGCTGCTTTCCTGTCGGTGAATACAGGAAGATCTCTCCGCCTTCCTTCGAGAGCCTGAAGTTAGTATGGTATTCCCCTTTCGTGCGGTTTTTCTTTGAGCAGAAGATCACCACACGTTCTCCGCTTTCCATCTGAATCGCGGGGATCCGCCACAGGGCCGGAGCTTTTCTGTTGTTGGAAAGCCAGCAATCTTCCAACGAAACGGTTTCTTCTCCAATGTTCACAAACTCCAGCCAGTCAGAGCTGTCGCCGTCTTCGTCCAAAAGGCAGTCCTTATTTGCCGGCATCACTTCGGAGATCCTCACTGTCTCCTGCGGAACAGTTTCGTTTTCCTCTGAAAGCTCAGGCGCCTGCGGGGTATTCCCACAGGCGCTCATCCAAAGGCAGCACACAAGGACCGTCATAACGATCCGGCCGCAGTTCTTTTTCACAGCTGAAAGATCGAGTCGTCGTTTTCGATCCAGTCATTCACGGGGATAGTGCGGTATTCCGTCGGCGAGATGCGGATCACGACTTTATCGATCCCGGCATTGATGATCTGCCGTTTGCACATGGAACAGCTCATTGCGTCCGGCAGCAGCTCGTTTGTGCGTGCGTCCCGCCCTACCAGATAGATCGTGGCGCCGATCATATCACGCCTGGGCGCTGAAATAATGGCGTTAGCCTCCGCGTGTACGCTGCGGCAGAGTTCATACCGTTCCCCGGAGGGAATCTTCAGCAATTCGCGTGTGCAGGTCCCCAGATCCGAACAGTTTTTCCGTCCGCGCGGCGCGCCATTGTAGCCGGTGGAAATGATCTCGTCGTTGCGCACAATGATCGCGCCGTACTTCCGGCGCAGACATGTTGAGCGCTCAAGGACTGCATCGGCGATATCGAGGTAGTAATTCTGTTTGCTGGTTCTGCTGTCCATGGCAGTTCCTCTCTTTCTCCGAATTCTCTGGTTTTTGTTTATTATACTCATTCCCTTCTGCATAGTCAAGGCAAAGCACTTTCCGCGGAAAGGGAATGCCCGCTTCCGGGTTGTGTTTTTCTCGTCTTCGTATTATACTGAAGCTGCTATGGAAAAACGGAACTATCAGAAAGAACTGGATGAGATTATCCTGAATAACGGCACTGAAAAGCCAACACTTCTTCTGCACAGCTGCTGCGGGCCGTGTTCCAGTGCGGTTCTGGAATATCTCACGCAGTATTTTGTCGTCACGCTTCTGTGGTTCAATCCCAACATCTATCCTGACGCGGAGTTTGAAAAGCGTCTCCAGACGCAGCTTCAGCTTCTGAAAGCCATGGGGCTGGAAAACGATGTACTGGTGCTGCAGGAACCGCGCAGGAGCGAGGAATGGTACGCGCAGATCACTGGGCTGGAAAAAGAACCCGAAGGTGGCGCGAGATGCACGGAATGCTTCCGCCTCCGTCTGACCGAGACCGCAAGAATTGCTTCTGAAGGCGGCTATGACTGGTTTTGCACCACACTGACGCTCTCGCGTCATAAAGACGCTGTACGCATAAATGAGCTGGGAGAAGAGATCGGCGAAAAGTATGGCGTTCGCTGGCTTCCTTCGGATTTTAAGAAGCGCGGCCGCGAGCAGCGTTCGCAGGATCTGAGCCGGGAATACGGTCTTTATCGGCAGGATTACTGCGGGTGTGAATACTCGATCCGGAAGTAAAACGATTGTCTTGACAGAGTTCTCTTTTATAAGGTATAATACCGACTCGGCAGTTCCCTGCCGGGTCGTTTTTCTGCGGCCTGCAGCATGCCGATAAAGCCGTCAACTACTTTGGGAATCTCTCCCAATGTTGAGTATATTTAGGGCGGTTCTCGCCCCGATCGGAAAGGAGTTGTATAAAATGTTACGTACCTTCCAGCCCAAAAAGCGTCAGCGGAAAAAAGAGCATGGTTTCCGCAAGAGAATGCGCACGGCAAACGGCCGTAAGGTTCTTGCCCGCCGCAGAGCGAAGGGCAGAGCAAAGCTCAGCTACTGAGTCCCTTTTGTTTGGAGCAGGGGAATGGGAAAGGCATACCGAACGATCATGACGGGGCAGTCCGCCCTCATGACCTTGCCGGAAGTATTACGGGGTGAAAACGCGTGAACGAAAGATATACGCTGAAAAAGAACAGCGATTTTCGCCGTCTGTATACGCGCGGAAAAAGCGCCGTATCGTCTTCACTCGTTGTTTACTGCCGACGCAACCGGCTCGACCGGAACCGCTTTGGGTTCACCGTATCCAAGAAGCTTGGCAAGGCTGTAGTTCGAAACCGGGTACGGCGCCGGCTGCGCGAGATCGCGCGGCTGAACAATGACCGCCTTCTTCCCGGGTACGACATTATCCTTGTCGCGCGAGGAAGAGCTGTCCATGAGAAATACCGGAAGCTGAATGACGCTTATCTGCAGTGCTGCCGGGAACTCGGGATCCGAAAGGAGACGGAGGAATGAAAAAAGTTCTGCTTGCCCTGATCCGCTTCTATCAGAGAGCGATCTCTCCCTATCGGCAGCCCTGCTGCCGTTTTATGCCCACCTGCTCACAATATGCGCTGGAAGCCGTCGAAAAATACGGCGCTCTGAAAGGCGGCTGGCTTGCCGTCCGGCGCATATGCCGATGCCACCCGTTTTATCACGGGCCGCATCAATATTACGACCCGGTTCCCTGACGGAACCGGAGGAGATTTGAGGAAAATTTCATGTGGAAAGCAATTACTAAGCCCTTCGCATGGTTGATGGTGACGTTATACAACATCACCGGAAACTACGGCTGGTCTGTTATTCTCTTTGCTCTCGTGGTCAACCTGATCCTGACCCCGTTCATGGCAAAGAGCAAGCGCAGCATGATGCGCACTACGCGCATCCAGCCGAAGATCCAGGAGCTGCAGCGGCGGCATGAAGGGAATCAGCAGAAGCTGAATCAGGAGATGCAGAAGCTCTACCAGGAAGAGGGGATCAACCCGATGTCCGGCTGCATCTGGTCCCTGATCCCGTTCCCGATTCTGATTGCCCTGTACAGCGTTATCCGCCAGCCCCTGACCCGTATGATGTTTGTGGCTGAAGAATTCGTCGATATTCTGAAGGAGTATCTGGTCAACGCCGGGCTCTATACCGCTGCCGGTTCGGCAAGAGCCAGCGCCTATGAGCAGATCGCTCTCACCAGGATCGTGCATGAAAACTGGAATTCCGTTATCTCCGGTCTCGGGGATAAGCTGGATCCGAACCTGCTCGATATCGACTTTTCCTTTATCGGCCTCAATCTGGGTGACACACCCAACTGGAGATTCTTCTCCTCCACCGACTGGAGCGATCCCTCAGTCTGGGGTCCCGCTCTCGGTCTGTTTCTGATCCCCTTCATCTCCGCCCTGCTTTCCTGGGCTTCGATGAAGATCAGTCAGAGCATCAATCCCTCGACGGGAAATGATCAGGCTGCCGCTTCCATGAAGAGCATGAATCTTGTCATGCCGCTGATGAGCGTTTATATCTGCTTTATCATGCCCGCCGCTATGGGTATTTACTGGATCGCCAACTCCGTATTCGGCATGGTCCGCGATGTCATTCTTACGAGAGTCTATAAAAAGAAACTTGATATCGAAGACGCTGAACGCATCGCCGCCCGCAACGCGCGCGAGATGGAGATCGAAGCGCAGCGTGTGGAAACAGAGCGTCTGCGCGCGGAAGGCAAGACCCAGGTCAACACGAACACCAGCAAAAAGAAACTGCAGGCAAACGAGAAGCAGAAGAGCGAAGAGCGGAAAGCCGCTCTTGACAAAGCGGAACGCGCTGCCCGCCGGGAACGGCTCGGGATCAAAGAAGTCGAAAAGCCAGCCTCTCAGGTCGGCAACCGCCGCTATGCGCGCGGACGGGCTTACGTCCCCGACCGCTTCTCCAATCCGGAAACGGCAGAAGCCGCCACCCTGGCAGCCGCCATGGAATCCGAAAATGCCGAATCGATCGACGTGACCGTGGAAGATGATTTCCCCGTTGCCGCTGAAATGGCGGATGAAGTGATTGAGGACGCGGAAGCCGCTGTGGAAGAGGCGGAAGAATCCGTTGAGGCTGTGGAAGAAGAGTCGGACGACGCCGATGCTTTCTCCGAAGAGATCCTGTCTGCAGAAGATGAGAACGGAGAAGATAAATGATAAAATACTGGGAACAAACCGGCCGCACAGAAGATGAAGCCATCGCAGCCGCGCTGGAGCAGCTCGGTATGGATCGCGATGATGTTTCTGTTGAGATCATGGAGCGAGCCAAATCCGGTTTTCTGGGAATCGGGGGTACGCGTGCCCGCGTGCGTCTGAGCTGGGAAGCGGAAGACGAGCCGGAAGAGCCTGTACCGGCGGCACCGGCACAGGCGAAGGAAGCGTCCGTTCCTGTTGTGGAAGAGAAAGCGGAGGCACCCGCACCGGCACCGCTTCCAAATGAAGAGCCTGCAGCTGCTTCTGTTGACGAGTGCCGGGAATATGCCGCTGTCCGGAGTTTTCTTTCCGGTCTCCTGGAACGCATGGGCATCGAGGCTGAGATGCAGATCACCACACGGGATGACGGCGGCGTTATGGTCAATCTATCCGGCCCGAATATGGGCGCTGTGATCGGCCGTCGCGGCGAAACGCTCGACGCGATCCAGCATCTTACGAACTACGCCGTCAGCCACAGCAGCGACAAGCATCTGCGTGTCAGCATCGACGCCGAGGATTACCGTGCCAAGCGCGAGGAATCCCTGACCAGGCTGGCGGAGAAGATGGCTGAAAAAACCATCAAATACAAGCGCAGCATGGCTCTGGAACCGATGAATTCCTATGAGCGCCATGTGATCCACACGGCCCTGCAGAATTATGAAGGCGTAACGACGGCATCGACCGGCACAGAGCCGAACCGCCGCGTAGTTATCAGTTACGTCCGGAATGAGCAGCCCTCGGCCGGAAGCAACAAACCGCAAAGCAGAGAGTGGGCATAACGGCCTTTATCTGCAGTAAATACTACATATCGCAGATCGGAGGAAATCATAATGGATTTTTTTGAAAAAGTCAGAAACGCTCTTGCTACACAGTTTGAAATGGATCCTGAAGAGATCTCGGCGGAGACTAACCTGATCGATGATCTCGGTGCCGATTCTCTTGATGTTGTTGAGCTCATCATGTCACTGGAAGATGACTTTGGCGTCAAGATTCCCGATGAAGATGTCGCTGAGCTCTACACTGTCGGACGCATTGTGGATTATCTGGAAAACATGAAGTAATTCGGTTCGCAATAAAAAGCCGCGGCATTGCTGCCGCGGTTTTTTATTGCTTATCATTTGGGCCGGAGCCCGGCTTTTTCCTGGGATACCGTCTGCGATGCGGACGGGCTTTTTTCTGTCCTCCGTTCCCTTTCTTCTCCCCGATGTTTTCCTTATTCGGCACAGTTGGTTCTGTTTTTCTCACAACCTGCACCGATTTCCCTTCCACAGGCTGCGTCTTATTTCCAGGCTCTGCGTTCTGCGGTTTTCCGGCGCCGCTTTTTTTCCGGTGGCGGCTGCGCTTTTTCGCGCTGCTTCCCCCATCCTGCTTTTCCGCTTTCTCTGTTCCGGTATCTGTTGCAGGTGCGGCTGTCGTCTCCGTTTCCTTCTTCTCGCCCTTTCCCTTGCCGCGGCGGCGCCTGTGTGACTTTCCGTCCGTCGGGCGGTCTTCTGTTCCCCGCTCTTCCGGAACAGGTGTGACGATCATGCTGGGGATCTCCCATTCGCTTTCAGGCGCTTCCTCTTCCGTTTTTTCCGGTTCCACATACTGCAGCACATGCGGCGGCGTTTCGCCGTCTTTCGGCCGGCCGCCGGGGACGGCAGCTACTTCCGCTGCCTTATACAGGTGGAGGCTGTCATCGCTGTCGCTGTCCAGCTTTACTTTCACAGTCTGCCGTAGCAGATTCACCTGCGCGGCTGTACCATACCCGTCGATCGTTTCAACAAACGCACCCTGTTTCGGTACCTTTTTGATCAGATCCTCGTAGGCTTCCTCTTCATAACGAAGGCAGCACATCAGGCGGCCACAGCTTCCCGAGATTTTGGTCGGGTTCAGAGAGAGTGACTGGATCTTTGCCATTTTTGTTGAGACCGGGTGGAATCCGTCCAGAAATTCACTGCAGCAAAAAGGCCTGCCGCAGATGCCTATACCACCGATCATCTTTGCCTCATCACGCACACCGATCTGACGCAGTTCAATGCGATTATGCAGGATGCTGGCCAGATCCTTGACCAGCTCCCGGAAGTCCACACGGCCGTCGGCGGTGAAGAAGAACGTCGTCCGGGTCCCTTCAAAATTGATCTCCACATCCACCAGCTTCATTTCGAGCCCGTGCTCCCGGATCTTCTCTTCGCAGATCTGCAGGGCTTCCTTCTCTTTCTGCCTGTTCAGATCCTCCGTGCGCCTGTCAATGGTCGTAGCGGCACGCACCACCGGGCGGAGAGGCAGAACAACTGCTGTATCCTCCACCATATGGTTTTCTCTGGTGCAGGTCGCCATCTCCAGGCCGTTCGCTGTGTCGACCACCACTTCATCTCCCACGGCTATCGTCAGTCCGTTGGGGTCGAAATAGTAGGTCTTGCCTCTGTTTTTGAATTTTATGCTGACAACTTCTGTCATGGATTGCTGATCCTTTCGTCTTATCTGCTCTCGATATTGCAGAGTCTGTTTTCAATAGGCTTTTCTTTTATTCTGTTCTTCGCCGGAGCCGCAGTTTCAAACGTCAGTCTTCTTCGTTCTCAGGAGCCAGCAGTTTCAGGCCTCCGGCAGCTATCAGGCTGAAAATGTGCTTCGACCCGACATTTGCTGAGCTATAATCGCTGCACCGCTCCAAAAGCGCGGCCAGTTTCATCAGCTGTGCCGCTGTCAATCCCTCGCTCTTTGTTCTGCCTCCCAACCGGTCAGCCACCAGCTGAAGGGCTGCCTCCAGAAAAGCCTGCACTGCGGCCGCACTGCTCTGTTCGTTTTTTCCGATCCAGAGGAACAACTCCTCCGGTTTCCCGCTGTCAAGAGCTTTTAGCAGTCCGTTTGCCAGCGCAAGCGAGCTCTCATCTTCTGCCGCTTCCCCGCCAACGCTGATGACAGCGCAGCGCGACCGTACAGTCTCCAACATCAGTCCCGGGTTCTCCACACATAGCAGGAGTATGACGCCGGCGGGCGGTTCTTCCAGCAGCTTCAACGCCGCGTTCTGCGCGTTCAGATTCATTCTGTCCGCTTCTTCGATGATATACACCTTGCGGTCCGATTCATTTGGCAGGACCGGCGCGTCCATCACCAGTTCGCGGACCTGATCGACAACGATCTCTTTTTTCAGGTTCCCATTCTTATCCGGGAGCCGGCGCACGGTGATGATATCCGGATGGACGCCCGCAAACGCTTTCCGGCACGCGCGGCAGACGCCGCAGGGTACATCCCGGCTCTCCCGGCATACTGCCGCCGCCGCGATCCGCCCAGCCGTGCGCAGGCATTCTTCCTGAGACGGGGAGGCAAGAATATACGCGTGCTTCAGTTCTGCCGCGCTGTGAAAGCTCAGTTCCTTCATGCCAGCCTCTCCCTCTTTTTTGAATGACAATATATTTTACTTGTTTTTATCTTCTCCGTCAACCCCTGCGGGCGTGTACTCTTGACCGTTCTGTGAACCTGTGATATCCTGTGAGGCAGTTGCTGCAAGGAGGGATCTTTTTTGATGGAAGAGTCATTGATCGCGCAGTTTCAAGGTCAGTTCGGAACCGAACCGCAGTTTCTTTTTTCTGCTCCCGGGCGGACCGAGATCTGCGGCAACCACACCGATCATCAGGGCGGTATGGTCCTGGCCGCTGCGGTGGATCTGGAGACGACTGCCGCTGTGCGTGTCCGCGAGGAACCCATTATCCGGCTTGTCTCTGCCGGTTATCCTGCCTGTGAGATTGCGATGAATGACCTTTCTGTCCGTGAGGATGAATTTGGCACAACGGCAGCGCTGATCCGCGGCGTTGCCGCAGGCTTTTCCGATCGCGGCTTTGTGCTCCCGGGGTTCGATGCCTTTGTCGTATCCACCGTACTTTCCGGAAGCGGGCTTTCCTCTTCCGCCGCTTTCGAGATCCTGATTGCGTCGATCTTCAACTATTTCTGCAAGGCCGGTCTGCCTGCTCTAGAGCTCGCCAGGATCGGGCAGAGTGCTGAGAACCGCTATTTCGGAAAGCCTTGTGGTCTGATGGATCAGGCCGCCTCTGCTGCCGGTGGCATCGTGTTTATCGACTTTGCCGGCGGCGGAGAACCGAAGCTCGAGCGTCTGCAGTTCGATTTCTCATCCTACGGTTATGCCCTCTGCGTCGTTGACTGCGGCGCCGACCACGCCGATCTCACGCCGGATTATGCCTCCATTCCCGAAGAACTCAGAGCTGTTTCCGCGGTCTTCGGTAAAACGATCCTTCGTGACGTGGACGAAAACGAGTTTTTCGCACGGCTTCCGGAAGTACGTGCCGCCGCGGGCGACCGCGCTGTGCTGCGCGCCATCCATATCTTTGATGAAAACCGCCGCGTCCTCGCGGCACGGGACGCCCTGAAGGATGGCGACCTCGATATTTTCTTTGCCATGGAAAAGAGTTCCGGACTCTCCTCTCAGCTTTATCTGCAGAACATTCTTCCACGCGGCGCCGCCGCTCATCAGGAGCTTGCGCTGGCGCTGGCGCTGGCAGAAAAACTGCTCGACGGCGAAGGCGCCTGCCGTGTCCATGGCGGCGGCTTTGCCGGCACACTGCTGGCTTTCGTTCCCGAAGATCTTCTCCCCCGCTTCCGGCGTGAGATGGAAGCTGTGTTCGGAAACGGCAGCTGTCATGTGCTCTCCGTCAATCCAAATGGCGGCCAGCTCAAAGCCGTACTCTGAGACTATGTCCCGTTAACAAAAGCTGTGAATCAACTAAGGTGGATTCACAGCTTTTATGTTGCTTTCTTTTATTCTATTGCGCTTGATCTCTGTTCGTTTTGAGCATGCTTCCCATACAGGCTATGATAATCAGCATAGGTAACATAGAGTAATGGTAACGTTGCGCAACTTCTATAAGCATATGTGCCAACGTCAAACCCAGCACATAAAGCGGTGCAATCAGAAATACACTGTTTTTTGCGTGCTTCAACATAATTACCGCTGTGACAGCGGCCTGAATCCAGATGGCAAAATAATACAAATCTGAAATAAATGACACTATCTTTGACGCATTTGTTATTGGTAATCCTTCTCTGGCATATCGGACTCCGTACTCATCTCCCCCGGCAAAAATTGCCAGCTTTGTCCGCAGCAACCAAAGAATATAGCTTTTTGAATTCTTAAGACGCGTTAGAAAATCTCCCAACATTTTTTCCTGCGCTTTTGCAGCGTTCATTCCCGGTTCTGCTTCATAGCTCCCCATCAGTTCCATATCCTCTGCACACCATTGTCCCTGCGTTTTTTCATTGAATCCAACGTACAGACTATAGCCAGGAATCGTTGCCGGCTCTTGTCCGAGCACCTGTGTCAGGTGTAAATTCCACAGTTTTCCGGTAACGCTGTATGAAAGCAGAATCGCCAGCAGCAACAATCCTCCATTTCTGAATTCCATTTTCCCCTGATTACCTCTGCGCAGAAAAACGAACCAGATCACCGTTGCAATCAGCAGAATCGTTCCTACTGGACGTCCGACCTGGATTGCCCGCAGGACAACGCCAAGCAGCAAACCTCCCGCAAGGATCCATAACCATTTCCTGTTTCTGTACATTTGCATATCTATTTCTGAAAGCAGGAAAAGATAAAGAACAACAAAAAAAGTATACAAAGGTTCACTCATTGCCTGGAGATTATAGAGAACCATGGACGGCCATATAGCCCAGAGAAAATAACCGCAGGTTGCTGTATAGAGATTCGCTCTTCTTGCCAACAACCAGAACAAAAGTGAACCGGATCCAACTGAAAGCAGAACATTCAATAATCTCTGCAGGAAAACACTTTCTCCAAACAAGCGAAAAAAGAAGCCAAGATAGCTTCCATATCCATAGAGATGGGGAAAATATGCAATGTAGGTGGGGTATGTCAATCTTCCGCCTCTTGCCCGATCAACCGCAATCTGCCAGTACATTTCTGCATCTGGAATCAGTTTGGTGTTCACTGTTAAGGCGGTCGAGAGGCAAAGAGCGAAGGCAAACAATGTCACAATAAAATAAACTTTCCAGATGTGCTGTCTTCCCACATAATTTCTGAGTTTATCTCTCCAATAGGATCGTGTAAACACCAATATCCCAGTTACCGCCAAACTTGTAATCATCGCTTCAGCAGATAACCGGGCATATTCCCAGTTGAACGAAA
>JAEEGI010013229.1_pt1 | contig 17534 bp, 10 predicted proteins | sample 8958751 | NCBI WGS metagenome assembly JAEEGI01 (sample SAMN16246545, study PRJNA631951) | gut metagenome | biome: gut microbiome; feature: rumen; material: KS-attached | host: Bos | place: Iran: Karaj | collected 2018-10
ATCCCCAATGATGAAGATGATGAAATTTATATTATTTAAATAAGCAAAAAAATAATATTTAAAATTTTTATGTTTTATTTTTATTTGAATTTAATTAATAAAAAATCATAATTTTCAAATTAACTCAGTACATAATGTATTATCTATTAAACAAAGAAAATAATTAAAATCAATTCTCTTAAATTTTTGAAAAACATATTTTACTTTACCCAAATAAAATATTTGGTTTAAATAATGTTTCTTAATTTCAATTTCTCCTTCATAATTAAATAAAATATTGAATTGTATCTATTTGATTTGATTTAATTTAATATTATTTCTTAAAATTTAATTCACATAAAAATGAATCTGAATCAGAATAAAATTCTTGTCTGATTATAACATTGAATCCTCCAAATAATTGAAAATACTTCTATTCATTCATATAATATTTTTTGAATCTGAAAGTTTGCAAAATTTTAACCAAAAATTAGTTTTTTAAATACAATTTATCAGATAAAAATAAAAAGAAATTTAAAAAAATTAATTGAAACAAATAAAATTTTTATTCTTAATAAAAGTCAAAAATATTTATATTCGAAATTAATAGATTATATAAGAATTTAAAAGAAAATTATTTAGATATAATAAATGTACCTGATTCCTATAATACCTTAATTTATTGATTTATGGAAGAATTTTATTTCTATAAAATTGCTTTTATAAATACCTAACATTTTTATATTGAGATTATGTATTGAAGAAGAAGATAATAAAATATATTTTTTATTTAATTAATTTATCACAAAACTCATTTGAGATTATATTATATTAAAATATTGAAGAATCATTAAATTTAAGATTTAAATTTTTAAAAAATCATAAAAATTAGATTTTTTGTTTATTATATTGTTTTTTGCTTATTTGATTTTATTTTAATTTAAAAAAATAAAGATTAAAATTATGAAATCTATAATTTAATTCTTTTTTGATTATTATAGGTGATTTTGAATATTTACATTCAATAATTTAATCATATTTTAATATTATTATTATTTTATTTAAAAATTAAATTTATAAATCATATTAAAATATATTAAAAAAATTGAAATGTATAAAAGAAAAATTATTTTCTTACTTTTTTTCAAAATTTCAATGAAATTTGGAATAGATTTGATAGAAAAATCTGTTAAATTGATTTAATAATAATTACTTTCATTTTTCTCATCATAAACAATTAATAAAGAAGAATATGTATAATTTCATGTTAATTTGTTTAACTTCTTTAATGAAATATTTAGTTTCTTCCAAAGTTTTTCAACTATTCTTTTCTTTCATTAAAAAATTTAAATATTTCTTTTTGAAAAAGTTTTTCACTTAAATTTCTAGTATAATATCTATTTTCAAATATTTCTCCTTTTGGAAATATAATTCTACATCCAATTTTATTTGAATCTCCTTCATAAATTTTTTCTTTATGATTTTCTTTAAAAAATTGTTTGCTGAAACTAATGTATATTAATTGTGGATGGTATTTCCATATTATAAGTTAATTTTCTAAGACAAACAATCATTTTTTATAAAATTTTCCCTCCATTTTACAAAATGAGAATAATATCATTATAATTTTTCTTTTTAAAAAGTTTTTTAAATTTTTTTTTAATTTTTTAAAAGAAAGATTTAAATCATTAATCAAGCAAAAATCTTTTTCTTTTAGAAAAGAATTAAATATTTCATTAAATAAATGTCTTTTTCAATATCAATATATTTTACATTTATATTATTTTCATTTAAATAATTTCTAAAAAAAGTTTTAGATTGATTAACATAATTTTCAATTATTTGTAAAAATTATATGTTTTTTGCTTTATAACTCCTATAAAATTAGGAATTTTATTTGCATGAAAAGTTTCTGAGTTAATTTCACTCTCATTTGAACTCTTAATTAAATATTCTCGTGATATCTCAAAAAAAGAGAATGACCAACCACTGAATTCAGATATAATTTAAATGAATCTATATTTAATTTTTATTTTTTATTTCTTCAAAATTTATTATTCTATTGTTTTCCATTTTAAAGAAAAAAACGAAATAAAAAAATTTTTAATTATCTAAATAAAATAACCTTTAAAAAAATAAAATATTTTTTTTAAATTAAGTGTTTCTTTTAAAAACAAATTAAAGATTTTATCATAAAAAAACCAGACATTTCAATTAAAAATAAACCTAAAAATACTTAAAAGAATTTATTTTTTATGATAAAAAATAATACTCTGGTAAATAGGAACAATAGAAAAAATAAAAGTACCAACAACACAAGCATCAATACAAAAATCACTTAAATGATATCTATAATAATCTTTTTTTCTTAAAACATAAATTTGAGCAACATAATCTCTAGTATAAACTTGCATTTGTTTACTTGTAGTTAAAAAATAATCTCCGATCCAATTATCAATTTCAGTTAAAACAATTAAAGCAGAAAAATCTTTTACACAATCAATAACACTTTCAGTTTGAACTATTAATTCACTTGAACAAAAATAACAACTTAAAGTAGTAAATATTTGTACTATTCCCATAAATATACTTAATAATCTTTTATTATTACTTCTATATAAGAAACTTTGATAAATTCCATGAGTTACTATTTTTCTTCCATTTCCTAATTCAATCCATAATTTTAAAGTTAATGTTAAAAAAGCTAATAATCTTATTGTTATTAATTCAGGATCATCTGTTATTGTATGAGGTTCATTAAAATATTCTTTTGTTATTGTTATTATAAATGATATTTGAATCGTTGCTGAAAGTAATGCTACACTTAATGCATAATAAAATAAATCTTTTTTAGGATTTTTTATATCTTTTTCATTTAATTCTCCTTCAGGATCTTCTTTTTCTTCTAAATTAATATCACTTATTTCATTTTCAAAATTAGGATCTCTTTTTTTCATATATTCTTCTTCTGTCAAATCATTGTTTGATATTTTGTAAAATTGATTTTTTAATTTTGATTTTAATTCCTTTACATCATCATGATATACTGAAGTTATATATACATGACTATAACCACTTTGCTCATCTAATTTTTCTTCATGAATCATTGCTTCTCCTGTTGATACTTTTGGTATTAGTACTGCATTTTCTGTTTCTACCACTTCTGGAATTTCCTTTAATTCTGTTGGATGAATCAATGAAGACATTTTTTTTTTTCAATTGTTTTTTTTTAAATGTTTTTTATAAATTATTTAATTTCAAGGGTACTTTTTTTTTTAAAAATACTTTATTCTTTGGAATCATTCTTTTATAATTTAATTGGATAGAATTTTATAATTAATAAATTAAAAAAGGAAAGAGACATAAACTTGAAAAAGATTTAAAGAAAAAAGAACTATTTGAATGTAAATATATGGGATTGTTTTTTGCTTTTATATATAAATGAAGAAATAAACCAATAAAACTTTTAGAATATATATTTTCTTCAGTTATTGTATATAATTTCATTTTGTTCTATAACAAATATGATTCAAATTGGTAGAGATACTTGAATAGATTTAAATATGTTCTTATTTAGTCATTTTGAATGTTTTAGATAATTTTATAAATTATTTTTCAGAAACATAATATTTAAAAATTAAAAAAAATTTAAAATTTTGTTTTTGATTAAAAACACTTATTCAAAATCATAAATCTTAACTATTCCTCTAGAAGTACCAATAACTATTCCATCATTTTCGCAATCTAATATTTTAGTAACTAAATTTCCTTCAACACTAGTTGCATTTATATTTTTTAATGAACTCAATTGTTCATTGGAAATAACCAATTGAGATAACTTATTATTTCCTCCAATCAAAAATGTTTTACCGTCAACATTAAATATTGAAATATATTCCTCTGACAAATTGCAAACTGTATTATACTGATGAGTATTAACATTAATTAAAGTTGCTTGATTTGCCCCAACGACAATTATTCTTTCATTATCAACATTAACTATCCCTTCAACCCAATCAGCAACTGGAATATCTCTTAAATCACTATCAATTCTTTTAAATCTATTGTTTTGTTCATCATAATCCCAAAATTTAATTATTTGTTCTTCTCTAGAAACTGTTATTAATGTTTTATTGACTAATAATATATTGACTATTGAATGTTGTGAATCAAATGATTCTTTATCAATTTCATAATATGGTTGTTCTAGATTTAAAATTTTAATTTCTCCTCCATCAATTCCAATTATTAATTTTTTTTTATTTGGATGATTTATTATTTTTAGTATTCTATTTTCAGAAACTTTAATTCTTCCATGTTCAGAATATTGATTTCCTTTTATTAAATATGAGATTAAGAATCCATTATTTGTTCCTACTAACAATTCATCATTTGGTAATTGATATAATGCTAAACAATAATCTCCTTCTTGGATTTTAATTGATAATTCTTTTTGTAAATTTTTATTATATACATTAATTGAGCCATTTGTAAATGAACAAGCAATTCTACCATCAGATAAGTAAGTTCCATTTAACATAAAATATTTTTCTTCTGAATTTTCAAAAATTTGTTTTAAATGATCAATTGAAGAATTTTCAATTGATTTTCTTAAGACAAAATTATTTGTATTAGTTAAAAATATATTAGAATTAGAAAGTAAATTTTCAATGCTATTATTTTCTGGGTTCATTTTAATTTTTGAAGAATCTAATTTATTGAAATTTAAAATATCTTGAACATTTTTAATGATAATATTATTTTTTAATTCTTTCTTATTTTGATTTTTTTCAGCACAATTAATTATTGTATTACAAAGATCAATTTCTAGTTTATTTATTGATTTAAAATGTTCAAAATTTTCAAGAAGTTTTTTTTTTTTAATCTCAATTTCATTTAGATATTTTATAACATTTTCTACGACAATTTTACAATATTCCTTTGCTTTTTTAATTTTTTCTTTATATTTAGAAAGATCTATTACGTTATTTATTTCTTTAATACCCTCATGACATTCTTTACAATCTTCGCATAAATTTTTTGAACATATAGAACAATATTTAATAAAAGATTTATTATGCTCATGACACATAAAATCAAATTTACCAATAGGACATAATTTTTTATGATCTTGATTATGTTTTTTAACACATTCAGAACAAAAAAAAGAATTACAATCAGAACAATAAGTAAAAGATTTATTATTCTCTTGAGTGTCGTCACAACCTTTACATGTAATATCATATATGTCAAATTTGGAAAATTTTTCAAAAAATTTTGATAATTCAATTTGTCCATTATGACCTTTTTGACATTTATGATTTACAAAAACTTCATTTTTATCATAAAATAACTTTAGTTTTGGAATTGAACTACATTCTTCACATCTATAATAACTATTCACAGCCTCTTCTACTTTTATACTTGAAGGATTTATTTCATCAAATGGATTCATTGATGACACCTCTATATTTGACTTACTTATTTCATCATATGGATTATTTTTATTTTCATCCCCCAAATCATCATCATTGTTATCAAAAGGATTAACTTCATTCATTTTTTTTATATAAAATAAATATTAATTATATTTTTATAACTATTTTTTTTCTAAAGGGAAGTTAACTAATTTGAAATATTATATTTTTAAAAAAATTCAATAATAATATATTTAGGTTTATTTATATGTTAATTATTTATTGATGATGATTCTTCAAATTTGCCTTCGATATCCTTTCCATTTTGTAATATATTAATATATAAAAAATGAAGTTCTTCAGGAGTATCTATATTTTTTATAATAACATATTCATTTTCATTACTTAAATTAGTGTTTAAAGATTTTGTTTTTTTTTTTGTTAAAGTACTTTGAGAAGTTGAAATAATATTTGTTTGTGATTGAATTGTTTTTTCAAATTTATTAATAATTTTTTTATTTATATTTTTATTTTGTTTGTTTCTCATTGTTTTTTTTTGGTTAATGATTTTTTTATATAATCCATTATAATACATTTTAATATTATTTATTGTAGAAGGAATAATAATAGAAAAATTATCTGAAGATAAACTATTATTTTGAGTTGAAAAAGAAGTTTTATTTCTTTTATGTAAATCATTTTTTAATTTTGGTTTAAATTTATTTTGTTTATTAGAACTATTTGAATATTTTTTATTAAAAAGATTTGAAGAATAAGAACTATTACAAGAAATAATTATTTCATTTAAATTTCTTTTCCTTAGTTTTTTTTCTTCAGAATTATTTTTTCCAAAAAAATTTGTTATAGGAAATCCTGTACTATAAGAATTACCTTTCATATTTTTAATTTTATTTAAACTAGAAGTAAATTTCGAAAAAGAAGAAAATTTAGGTGAATTTCCAACTGAATTTTTAGAATTATTTTTTTTTTTATTATTGTTTTTATTATTTGAATTTATTGGTTGAATATGGCGATTTGTTGAATAACTTCTATATATTTCATTTAATATTTTATTAGATTTATTTATATAATTTGAAACATTTGTTGAATTAAGAATCCGATTATTTCCTGTTGTTGTTAATATTCTTTTTGTTTGTGTAATTAAATTTGGAATATTCAATTTTGTTCTTGATAAAGGTGACATAAAAATTATGTTTTTTAATTTAAAATTCTTTTTGTTTGTATTTGAAATCATTGATAAATTGTTTATTTTATATTTTATATATCAAAAAATAATTATTTTAAAAATTAGGTAGATTATTTTAAACAACTAAAGTTAATAAAAACCGAATTAATTTTTTTACTATACTTATACCTTAACATTATTTCTTATAACTTTATTATAATTAATTATATTATAAATTTAAAATATCATATTTAAACAATACATAATACAAAAATTTATTCTGTTCAATAGTAATTTATTTTTTGACATTTTTAATTCTTTTTTACAAATATTACTTGAATCAAGAATTTATAATACTTTTCATCATATTAGAAAATTCATCTAAACAAATTAATCCATCTTTGTTTGTATCAACTTCATTAAAACATTCTTCTAATTGCTCTCGTGCTCTATAATCTTTTTTATTATTTTCATTATTATAAAATAAATTTTTAATCTCTTTTAAAGTTATTTTTCCATCACAATCCCTATCAAAATAATTAAAAGCAAATTGAATACAATTTTTAGATAAAAAATGTTCTTTGTCTATAGCTGCTCTAATAAATTCTTCATATTCAATAAAACCATTATGATCAGTATCAATATTATTAAAAATTAATTCTACATCATTTTGTAATTTTTCTCCTTCACTAGCTAAATAATATTGCAATCCATTAAATAATTCTTCTCTTGAAATTTTTCCATCACCATTCTCATCAATTTTATTAAATAATCTAATAGCATCATAAGTATCTTTTAAATTAGTATTATTATGGACTAAATATGCAATTACAGCACTTCTTAAAATATTATCACTTCTATAATTCATTAAATTATATAATAATTTTAGAATTTTTGACTCACTTAATTCATTTATTTTTTGAATTTTTTTAACTTTATCAATACTAAACCAAGGATGTTTTAAAGCTTGTTTTGCACTTAATCTTTTATTAGGATCTAAAACTAATAAATTTCTAATTAAATCTTTTGCTTCTTTAGAAATAATATTCAAAGGATATTGAGTCATATCATATTTTCCTCTAATAATTTTATATGAAATTTCTTCAGAAGTATCTCCCCCAAAAGGATATCTTCCAGTTAACATATTATATAAAATTACACCACATGACCATAAATCGCTTTTTTCATTATAATTTCTAGATATAACTTCAGGTGCTATATATTGTGCAGTTCCAGTTATAATATTTTCTCTTTTTTCTTCTGTAAAAATCGTAGCAGTTCCAAAATCTATAATTTTAATAGGATGACAATTATTTTTTGCCTTTTTTAATATCATTATATTTTCTGGTTTTAAATCTCTATGAATAATATTCATAGAATGACAATAAGAAACTGCAGTTAATATTTCTTTCATATAATAAGCACTTATTCCTTCTGAAAAAGGTGCTTTTGATTTTATTTCTTTATATAATTCACCTTCTTGACAAAATTCAGTTATTAAATTATATTCTGTATTAGTTTCATAAAAATCGTTTATTTTTAAAATATTAGGATGATCTAATGATTTTAATATTTTTATTTCATTATTTAATATTTCTACTTCTTTTTTTTTATTAGGGTTTTTTTTAATTGTTTTCATTGCAAAATATTTTGATAATTGTTTATGTTTAACTAAATATACTGTTCCATAAGAACCATGTCCTAATATTTTTTCTTTTGAATAAACTGTTTCAGGATCTAATATACTTTGATTTATAAATATACTAGAATCAATACTTACTAACATTTTATTTTTTGGAGTTGAAGTTGGAGAAGGATTTATTTCTTGTGATCTTGGTGAATTTTGATTAGTTGATTCAAAATAATTATCATTCGTTTCTCTGAATGTAATTCTACTTTTTTTCCTTTTTAGAGGTAAAACTAAATTCACTTTTTTTTTTTCTGTCATTGAACAAATTCCCATGATTTTTAAAAGTTATTTTTGATAAAATATTTTAATTTTTAAGATCTAATTTTTATTTTTTACCTTTGTTTTTATTCTTTTTATGTTATTTTTTTTCCCAATTTAAAACAAATTTTTTTTTTCAATTATAATAAAAAATATATTAATAAAAATATAATATGTATATTAAAAAAAAAAATAAATTAAAATTGAAAAAGAATATTTATTAAGCAGGAATTGCTTCTTTTACTTTTTCTTCTTTAACTTTTTCTTTTTCTAATTTATTCATAATAGGATTATCTTCATTATCACTATTTTCATTAATAACATCTAATTTTTTTTCAGAAACAGTTTCATTTAATTTTTTATCATCAATTAAAGGAACATTAATATTACTTTTAGTTTTACTAATTCTATTTTTTGCACTTTGAACTCTTTTTTGATTTTTTTTATTTATAGTATTAGAAAATTTATTTCTTTGAATAATTTCTTCTTTTTGAAAATTTCTTATAGCTTTTTCTTTATCATGAATAGCTTTAACGAAAATTCTTTCTTCATTTAAATATAAATCATTTAAATGTTTAACATCATCAAATTCTTGTTTATAATTTAATAATTTTTCTTTTTGTTTTCTTATATCAATTCTAGCACTTTGATATCTTTGTTTTAAATTTTTCCATTGAACAACTTCTTTTTGTTCTTGATCAATTAATAGTTGATTTTGTCTATCATTTATTTTTCTTTCTAAACCATCTTCAAACATTTTAAATTTCTTTTCTTCTACAATTGAACTTCCTTGTTGAAGAAATTGTCTTTGTAATTGAATTTCTCTTATTTTTTTCTGAAATTTTTCATCTTCTTTTCTAAATTCATCTTTTTTATTTTCTATTTTCTCTTTAACTTCCATTAAATTTTTTTCCCTCATTTTCTTTATTAATTCTTCTTTTTCTTTTAAAGCTTCAATTTTCATTTTTTTTTCTACTTCTTTTTTATTTCTCATTTTATCTCTATTTAAAGCAATTTTATTTGCTTTTTCCATTAAATTTTCATTTTTTTCAATCATTAATAATTTATTTTCTTCTCTTTTTGCATTAATTAATTGATTATGCATTTTTTTTTGTAATTCTAATCTTTCTTTTAATTCAACTAAACTCATTTCTTCTAATAAACCATAACCTGGAGTTTCTGTTGGATCAAATCCACTTGTTCTTTTTAAAGGAATTTTTTCTAATTCTCTTATTTGACGAATTATTTCATTTCTTTTTTCTTCTTCTACTTTTTTTTGCTCATTTGCTAATACTAATAATACATTAAATTCTTCTTTTCTATTTTTATATACTTCTTTATTATTTTCTAATAATTCATTTTTTGTTTTTAATATATTTTGACTTTCTTTTTTTATTTCTTTTGCTATTTCTCTTTTTTCTTCTATTTCCTTTTTCTTTTTTTCTTCTCTATTTTTTGCATTTATTATTTCTTGTTGTTTATGTTCTAAAGCTTTTATTTGATTTATTCTTGTTCTTCTTGTAAAATAATTTTGAGCAACTTCTTTATTTAAATCTAATTCTATTTTTCTTTTTTGAACTTCTTCCATTCTAATTAAATCATCTTTTAATTTCATTTCTGCAACCCATCTTTCATAATCTTTAGTATCTTTTTTTTCTATTAAAATTTTATTTAAAGCTTCTTCTTCTTCTTTTCTTTTTTTTTCTATTAAATATTCTTCTTTTATTATTGCTGTTTCATTATATTTTATATCTGCTGGAATTTTACTATAATCTTTTGGAGGATTATAAAATTTTTTATTAAATTGTAAAGTACTTTCAATTTGCTTTTCTACTTCTTCTTTTATTTTTTCTTTATTACTTGGTCTTTTATCACTTTCAAAATTAAATGGCTTTAATATATTATATTTATTCAATGTATTTTGTTTAATTTTTTCTAATCTATTTTTTCTTTTTTCTTCTATTTCTTTTAGTGAAGTTTTTTTATAATTTCCTATTGGAACTGGCTTTTGAATAAATTGACAATTCATTTCAATTGGATCTTGAAATATTCTTGGTTTATTTTCTGATAAATTAAATGGTTTTGGAACTGTTATTTTTCTTGCACTTTGTGCTCTTTTTTTTACAGAAATTTTTTTTGGATTTGTCTCTCTCTTTTTATTTATGTCTGGTAAATTAAATTCACTTTCTTTCTTTTCAAATTCTGTTAAATTTGATTTTTCCTTTCCTGAATGTGTTCCTGTTATTGTTGAATTGTCATTTATTGTTATATTTCCAACTTTTGCTTTTTTTAATATAAAATCAATTATTTCATTTAATTTTACTTTTAATTTTAATAATCCTTCTATTATTTCATTATCTATATATTTAAAATCATAAAGTTTTATCCAACCTGGACGGAGACGTTCTCTTAATACTTCTTCATCAAAAAGAAATGTAAAAAATTCATTTATTTTCACATTATCTTGAGACTAAATAAATTGAATAAAATTATTTTATCTTACCAATATTAATAAATTAAAATCATCTATGGGAAGTTCATTTAATCTGAAAATTGTGATATATGCAAAAACAGTATATAAATATATATCTTTTATTGATGTTGTCCCTCTCCTTGAATTATAAAATACATCAGTAAAAACTTTAAGAAATTCTTTATATCTAAGACATCCATAAAAGACTTGTCTAATAAACATTCTTTCATAAGTGTCTTTGGAAATCTAAGAATACATTATTTATATTTTACTTTTGAAATAAATATATCAAAAAAACTATCAGGTCCTTCAATATCTGGATTATATTGTTTTAATGCATCTATACATGCTTGAATTAATTCATCATATTGCATTTTTTATATTATTTTAAATTATAAAAAAATTTATTGTTTTTAAAATCAATTAAAAAACAAAAATAACTATTCACTGTTGATATATTATATAATAAAATCCTCCATTCATAACAAAAAGTCTATAGAAATAACAAAAAAGAATGAAATATATATTGATAGGAATAAAAATTGTAAATAAATATAAAATTTGTTTTTATAAAATAGATTCTAATTTGGGAATGTACTTAAAAATTATTCTATAGAAACCAAATTGATTTAATTAAATTATATTTAATGTGAATTATTTTAAAACTATTATTTTTTAACCACTAAATAAATTGAAAAAATGAAATAAAAGAATTTAATAAAAAGATGAAATAATATTTTTGTGGAAAATTTATTATATAAAACTTAAGTTATAATTAGATTAACAAATAAAAACATTATAATTATCACACTTATATCAAATATTGTTAATTAGTTCTTTTTCTTATCCAAATATTTAAGAGTTTCACTAAATTTTTTTTTCATACATAATTAAAATGATGAATCTTCTATAAAAATTTAATTCTTTTTTAAAATAATAATTTTAACATAAATTTATTTTACATTTGTTATATTTTAAATAATCCCAATTATTTGAATACAATGAAATAGAAAAAAAATTTGATTTAAAAAATAATTAAACATAAAAGACATTACTTAAAAAAGAATAATAATAAAAATAAAATAAAGAATAAAGTAAATCTTAGTTCAATAAATTAATTAAAATGATTTAAAATATTGTCTTAAATAATTAAAAAATTCACATAAAAGAAAATATTTATTTAATTGAAAGTAAAAACTAAAAAGAAATAAATTTACTTAAAAATTATATGAAGGAAAATTTAAAAGAAAATATTTCAAATATCAATCAAACAAAATTAAAAAAAACTCAAAATTCAACAAATGAAGATATAAATAATATAGAATATTTATTTAATTATGATTTATCATCTCTAAATTCATCAAAAATAATTTCATCATTAAATGTAAGTGAGAGTAAAGATAAAATTGTAACTAAAGAAGATTTTAAAATCAACATGGAAAATTTATCTAAACTGTTAAAAAACAATTGTATATCTACACCAGTTTTTGAGAATGATGATTTTAATACAAGTAATTCTAATATGCAAAATTATATTAATATAACCAATAATTCAGAAGAACAAAATATTACTAAAATACATTTTAAAACAAAAGAAGAATTAAAAGAAGAAAGAATGAAAAGAATATCTTCACTTAAAAAAAATATAACTTCAGATCTTTCCTCCTTAAAAACAATTGAAGAATTAAAAAAATTAATTGGCTCAAATTATAATATAAATTCTTTTCAATTTCAAATTACAAGTGAAGAATTTAAAAATGTCGAACAATTTAATCAACAAAATAAAATCTCTGATTCACAAGAAAAAAATTTTAGAAATAATAAAATGAATGTTTTAAACAAATCAAAAAGTAAAGATTTATCCATTTTTAAAACAAAAAAAAGAAAAGGAGAAAACGAAACAAACAAAGAAATAATATATTATAAAAAGAAAAGACATTTAATTAAAAAAATGATTATTAAAAAAAATTATAATTTTCAAATTAATATTCCAAAAGAAATTATTTTTGATTTAGAAAATGAAAAAGAACAATATTTTGGAATTAATAATAGATATTCTTTAAGAAATAGAATTCCAAAATTAATACCTTATATGGGAGAAAAAATTGAATATATTAATTTAAAAAAGGATTCAGGACCAACTGTTAAAAAAGTAATATCTAGAAGATTATCTCATTATTTCATTAAAAAAATTTAAATATATTTTATTTTTTTAATAACTTAACTTCCAAATTTATGTTTAAAAATTTTAATAAAAATACTATCATTATTATTCTTTTATTAAAACTTAATTTTTCCTAATTCAAACAATCAAAAAAAATAAAAATAAATTCTTAAAAAACTCTTAAAAAAGAAAATAAAAAAATCAATGTTCAAATGACATTGAAAAACAAACTAAAAAAACATTAAAAATAATAATTAATCTATTTAAAAAAAAATGAAAACAAAATATATTATTTCCCTTCTTTTCCCTCTCCTAACTAATTCCTTTTTTCACTCATTTCAATATATTGAAGAAAAAGAAGTAACCCAAAATAACTGTACATGTGAGTATTCAATTCTTCACAAACCTTTTCAAAATGAAAGTATTTCAGAATCATTATGTGAATATTCAAAGAGATGTTGTAATGGTAAATACTTTAACATCCTAAGTTTAAATTATTGTTACATTAATTCAATATCAATATCCTTACCAATAGTAATTCTCATTCTCTTATTATCATTTTACCTCCTTTCAACAACAGGTAATGACTACCTCGCAAATGCATTAGGAATCATCAGTGAGAAGATGGAAATTTCACAGAACCTTGCTGGAGTCACCTTCCTTGCTTTAGGGAACCAAGCCCCTGATGTGGCTGTCGCTTTCATCGCTGGAGAAGGTAATACTGAAGGAGTCTTAGTGTCACTCTCCTCTTTATTAGGAAGTGGGTCTATTGTCATTTCTGTTGTATTAAGCTCTGTTATTATTTTAGGAAAAGGTGTTAAAATTTTTAAAGGGAATTTTATCAGAGATTTATTTTTTTATTTTATTACTTTAGTATTGATTATTGGTTTCAGTCTTTTAGGAAAGATTCAATTATGGGGAAGTATTCTTATTTTAGTAATTTATGCTTTTTATGTTTGGGTTTGTGTTTCTATGGATAAGGAAGGAAAAAAGAAAAGTATGAAAGAAAATATTTTAAATCAGGATTATCAAGTTAAGTTATTTAGTTCGGAATCTGATAGAAGTATATCTGTAGATTTGTCTACCAGTTTACTTTCTTCTGACGCAGATTTGATTGATGAAAATAATGAAAGTCCTCTTTATAATGATGAGGAAAATAACGATGAAAAAAATGAGGATAACCAAAATAAAAATAATGAAAACACTTTAAATTCAGATGAAAAAGATAATGATAATATTATTATTAATGAACTGTTAAAGGATTCAGACGAAAAAAAAAAACAAAAGAAAGGTAAAAGAAAATTTAATATTAATGAACATATTGATAAAGGATATTATGCTAGAAAATCATTAAATTTAGCTTCAAAAAAAATACTTGTTAATATAAATAAATTTTCAGATTTCCAATATTCACAAATAAGAAATTACATGAAAATGGGTGAAGAAGGAAATAAAAGAGGATTATTTGGAAAAATAATATATTTTTTAATAGATATCCCATTTGATCTATTAAGAGATATATCAATTCCACCATTTGAATTAAAAAAATGGAATAAAATCAAATTTTCCATATTACCAATTGGATTATCATTATTTTTAACAGTATCATTTGAATTATATGACTTATATATAAATTATCCGATAATAGTAATAATATATTATATTTTTATTTTAGTAATATGTATATTGTTCTATATTAATTCATATAGAGGAAAATTACCTAATTGTACTTGGGGATTATTATCAACTGCATTTATAATGTCAATAATATGGATTTGGGCAGTAACAAATATATTAATGGATATGATACAAGCTATTCAAATGTTAATTCCAATACAATTACCAGAAGTTTTTTTAACAATGACTGTTTTAGCTCTTGGTAATTCACTTCCTGATTTTATTGTAAATTGTTCTCTAGCTAAAAATGGTTATGGGGAAATGGCTTTAAGTGGTTGTATCGGTGCTCCTGTTTTTGGATTAACTTTTGGTTTTGGAATTTCCCTTTTGAAAAGAATTCTTGTTCTTAATGATATAAGTGAAGGATTAGAATTAAATTTATGGAATACTAATGATATTCAATCTCAAAGAATTATTTTTGCTGCTTTTTGTAATATTTTATGTACTATATTTATTTTATTGGTTTTTGGATATAGATTAAAATTTAAATTAAAGAAAATTGTGGGGTATATTTGTTATTTCATTTATACGTGTTATTTTTTTGCTTTGGTATATTTTTCATTTTTCAATCAAAATTCAAAAAAATAAAAATTTATTTACTTTAATAATAGCAATAAAATAATTATTTATAATAATTAATAAATTTAAAAAAATAAAACTGATTTTTTTACTTTAATTAAAAACTAAAAACTTTAATTAAATTATCTTTCAAAAAAATCACAATAGAAATGAGGTGAAAAGCAGAAATTATCAATAAAAAATAATATCAAAATCTCCAATAATTCAAATTTATAGTTTAATAAATCAAAAAGAATATAAAATAACATTATACAAAATCTAAAAAATTTATGAGAAATTTTTCAATGTGATTAGAAGAATAAATTGGAATTAGATAGAAGTATTATCCATATGAATTATAGATAAAAATTGATAAAATAAAGATTTAGAAAATAAAAAAGGTAGAATTTTAAATAATAGTCAAAAAAAAATTTTTTAGAATACTTTGATAAAAAAATAATATTCACTGATTTTTAAAATAGAATGTAATAATGTAATTTATTTGTTTTAATGAAATGTTTTTATAATATATTTAATTATTTATTAAATAAATTTTTTATTTTTTTGATTTACAATTTTTTTTCTACACAAATAATAATTATTATTTACCACATTCTACTATAAACTAAACATATAAAATAAGTTAATTTAAAAGAGAATTCATTACATTTATTTTATGTTGAAATTTTACACATAGAAAATGTTGTTCTTCAGGATTAATTTTATCATTTTTTTTAATTTTATTAAATTTATCCAATGAAATAGAATTAGATAAAGATTTTATAGAATTATTTATTAAATCATTAATTACTTTTCTAGATGAAATTTTAGTTAATTTTCTCCCACTTAATTTGCTATTAATTGAATATTCTTTATTATCAATTTTTGTGTTATTTTCAGAAGTTTCTAAAGTTTTAACATTAAATAATTCTAAATTTTCTTTTTTTTCTTCTTTTTTATAAATTATTTCATTTTCAGTATTTATTTTATTATTTATTTCTTTTTTTTCTAATATTATTTCTTTTTCATTTAAATCATTGATTTCTTTTTTTTCTATTTTTCTTTCTTTTTCTTTTGGATTTTTTTTTTCGAACATTTTGATTTTTTCTTTTTTTTCTTTTTCACAAATTATTTCATCTTTTAATTTTTCATTTCTTTCTGTAACAAAATGAGGATTCAGTGATTTGTTTAATTTTGGACAACTACTATGTTTAGATAATTTAAAAAAATTATGTGTTGAATTTTTATAATTAGGAGTATTAATACTGTGTTCATCATTATTAATATTATTAGAAAAAGCATACCTAGATGATAAAAATAATCTTTCAGCTAAAGCAACATCTTTTTTATGAACTTTTGTCTTTTGAATTAACAATGGAGAAAAAGTAATTTTTCTTTTACTTATTTTTCTTATTTCATTACTAAACATAATTTTATTATGTTTATTACGTGGAGTTTTTTTACCAAAATTATTATATCTTATAAATTCAGTTTCTATATTTTTATTGTTTTCATTTTTACATGTTAATATTTCTTTAAATAAATTTTTGTTTTCGTATTTTTGATTTGAAAGAGAAATATTACTATATTTATTTTTTAATTGAAATATTTTGAGCGAGTCAAGATAATTTTGTTTATTTTTAGAAGGTGTAGCGAATATATTAGATTCTGAATTCATATTTTTAAAATAATATTTGTTTAAATAATTCGAATTTTTAATTTTATAATTATAACTTTATTATTTTATTCAACAAAAAAATAATTTTTTTTAATACTTTATATTTATGTTTTTATCTCTTTAAAATAAACGAATTCAATTGAACAAGAAATTTTTCTTCAAATTGTTATTATATTTTGAAAATTTTTAATTTTATAATTATTTTTAAATATTTAAATTTAAAATATTAAAAATTTTTATATTATATAAAAAAATTAATATAGAAATATTAAAATATTTTTAAAAAATTGAGTAATTGGGGATTGGGGATTGGGGATTGGGGATTGGGGATTGGGGATTGGGCCAAATCCCCAATCCCCAATCCCCAATCCCCAATCCCCATTTATTAAAAATTTTGAACTGATAATAATTTATTAAAAAATAATTAATCAAAAATAAAATTAAAATATCAAAT
>JAEEGI010013230.1_pt1 | contig 17534 bp, 10 predicted proteins | sample 8958751 | NCBI WGS metagenome assembly JAEEGI01 (sample SAMN16246545, study PRJNA631951) | gut metagenome | biome: gut microbiome; feature: rumen; material: KS-attached | host: Bos | place: Iran: Karaj | collected 2018-10
TTTCTAAGGATTTTGCAAAGTTGATTTCTACTTACATAAGTATTATCTCAAACAAGCAGCCAAATTGCAACAGTTATTTCCACACTCGCAGAGGCGAGTCTGAAAGTGGAAGTTAACTTTTCACTTCACGGAAAATATTTCATATGAAAAGTGAAACGAACTTCATACAGCAAACAACACAAAACCGCTTGTGAATCATGAGTGGGGCCGGGCTTCCGCCCGTCTCATTTGCCGAAGGCTTGACGCTTTAGCGACAAGCCTTCGGCGATGCTCGCCCTCTCTCCGCACGGGGAGCAGTATTCGCAGAAAGAGGATTGATTCAAAATGTCGCAAGTGCTAAAATTAGAGCAAGGAAAACCGCACATTCTTTGTGAGCTTGAATCATTGGGGGTTTGGTCATGAATACTTCAAACAGACACTTTGGATTGAAACTGATTGCACTCACACTTGTTATTACTATCTTTGCAACACTGCTTCCGTCACGAATGGTATTCCGTGCAGAAGATGGTACAGTACCGCAAATCGAAATGGCTGCAACCAATCCGGATATGCTCACAGAAGAACCGCCGGCAAATAATACAATCGACGCACTCTTCGAAGACGATTCGTTGCGTACTCCAAACTCCAAAACACTCCGTCTCAACGACGGCTCCTACACTCTCGGTTCGTACGGTTTCAACATTCATTTTCAAACCTCCAACGGTTTCGTCGAATACGACAATACCCTTGTTCGCAAAGGAGATTCGTTTGTTCCCACACTGTCGGATATCGAACTGTCGTTTGATTTCGACCGTCCTTCATACAGTATCGGTTTTGACGGCGTCAGTGCTTCTTTCGAGTTAATAAACAATAATCTTCAGCCATCAGAGGCGCAAATCTCCGAACTTCCGAAGCCGGAATATGCCACAAAAACTGCCGAACTGTTCTCCGTGCCCAACGCAAAATCGCAGCTGTCGTATTGCGACATTCTCGAAGGCGTCACTGTTTCATATCTCATTTACGGCAGGAACATAAAGGAAAACATAATCCTTGAAACGCTCCCGGAAGATTCTTCTTTCCGGTTTGCCGTCACGACCGGAGAAGACCTGTATATCGACGGTGACGGCGCCATCCGTATCGGCGAAGCGTCAATTCCGCACGCATATATGTATGATGCTCTGGGTGACGTCTCCGACGCGGTTGAGTATTCTCTTGAACAGACAGAGAACGGATATATTCTGACAATAACCCCGGACCGCGAATGGCTCGAAGCTGAGAACCGTGCTTATCCGGTCGTGATAGACCCGACAATCATTACCGACAGTCCGACGCACGGCGATATTTCCGACGCCTACATAAAAAGCGCGCAGGAGAATTTCAACTCCAACTACTACTATCTGATGCACGTGGGGAACGATTCCACCGACCCAAATATGTACAAGCTTCGCTCCTTCTTCAGAATCAACAACCTTCCCGAGCTTCCCAAAGCCTCGAGAATTCTGTCCGCAACCATATCACTTCAGCAGGCGGAAAACGGCTACTGGTATTCCTTTGACTCGTCATATTCATCTTATCTTACCGTGACGGCAAAGGAGGTCACTTCCGCGTGGTCGGAGGACACACTGACCTGGAACAACCGGCCTTCGTTTTCCAACAAGGTGATCGACTATTCGGTTTCATGTGCCGACACTGCCGAAATCTATCTCAACTTCGATATCACTTCCTGCATGCAGAAGTGGTACGAAGACAGCGGCACAAACTACGGTATCGTTCTTCAGTCTGCCACCGAGCAGTATGACGGCTTCACTACGTTCATATCGACCGACGACGTCATTTTCTCCTCCACAAACCCGTCGTTCTATATCACATACTACGATACCAAGGGTCTGGAGAGCCGCTGGGCATATGCGGCGCAGGATGTCGGCACGGCGGGAACGGTATATGTAAACTTTTACAACGGAAAACCGGTGCTGACCGGCCCCGGGCTCTCAACGCAGGATGAGATCATTCCGTATTCTGTGTACCCGGTTTACAACGGCTATCTCGGCGGGCTTCAGTTCGCCCCCTCAACGACTGACAAAAACGCGCCGGTTACGGCGGACTTCAACGCTTCCGCGGGCTACGGGTTCAAACTCAGCTGCTGGGAGAGTCTGACGTTTAAGACAATAAGCGGAGTCTCATACTTCTGCTACAACGACGCTGACGGCACCGAGCTGTATTTCCGCTATTATCAGGGGCTTGGATATCTTTCCGAGGACGGCTATGATCTGAAATTGAACTATGTCCTGGTCGATCCGTATTACTACTCCATATCCGACAGCAACGGCAACGTCAAGTATTTTAATTCAAGCGGAAGAATATCCGCCATCCATGACGAATACGGCAACAAAAAGATTTTTACCTACGACGCCTCCAACCGGCTTACCGGCATAAGTTTTCAGTCAAAAACCATGTCTGCGGCCGAACAGCAGCTGACTATCGAGTACAATTCCGTTAACGCGGTCAGACGGATAAGTAACGCAAAAGACACTTCGGAATATGTGGAACTGTTCTACTCGCTTGATTGGAACGGAACTGCTTCGCTTTTCAACGCGGGCTTTTTGAGAAAGGTGCGTTATTCAAACGGCGACTTTGCGGAGTATGAGTATGATTCGGAAGGACGCCTGTGCTCCGCAAAATACGGAAACGGGTCGACGTACGGACCGTATGCGGAGATCGATTACGATGCTGATGACCGAGTGTCCGCGCTGAAAGAGTACGGTTCATCCGGCTCCGCGGGCGGCAAATGCACTTTTCAGTACGGCCATAAAAAAGCGGTTATCAGAACCGCCGGGGAAGATGATATTCAAGGGAATGAAGACGATATTCTCTCAGTCTACCTTTTCGACAACTACGGAAATACCGTCTGCAGTTATCTAACCGACGATTCCGGCGCGACAGTATACGGCGCTTCCGCTGCAGAGTATACCGAATTAAACGTTACATCAAATCCGAAAGCCAACAACTCTGTAGTCAAATCCGGAGGGAGGGGGCAGTACAACGCGAACCTGATCGGCAACGGAAGCTTTGAATTAACAGGCGACTGGACGCAGACTCTGTCATCTGTCTATTGCGCGGCAAGCAGCTCGGAATACTTTTTCGGAACTAAATCCGTTTCGCTGACAGGCGCAAGTTCCGTCTGCAGCGGCACTCTTTCTCAAAGCGTTGCAATACCGGCGGCGGGAACGTATACCTTCAGCGCGTATGTCAAATCCTCCATGTACATGGGATACCAGCTTCCCGGTCTCATAAACGGTGCGTACATATCGCTTGACGGCGCAAAATCGGAGATAATATCGGACGTTACAGACGCGAACGTTCAGAACGGCTGGAGAAAAATCTCGGTCACCAAAACGTTCGCGGACGCCGGAACGTATACCGCGGAGCTTGCCCTGAAAAACATGTACGGCGCGGTATACTTTGACGGGGCGTGCCTCATAAAAGGCGATACGGCCGCCACGGAATTCAACTATCTCAGCAACGACTGGATACCGCTTGGCACTGTAGAGACGCAGAATGACGGGAACATAAAACTGTCATGCGCTCCGGGCGGCTCAACCGTCGCATACTGCTTCATCCCCTTGAACAAGTCCGCCGCTGCCGCAGCGTTCACGCTGTCCGGATGGAGCAATGGGTACGGTGTTCCGGAAAAGGACACAAGCGACTATCCGCCGTCGATGGTCAGCGCCGCACACGCCGACAGATTCTGGGGCATCAGCGCCGTGATATATTACACGGACGGAACTAACGAGAATCAAAAGGTTCACTTCAATCCCGCGGTATCAGATGTATGGCAGTACGCTTCAGGCGTTATAATGCCGGAAGAGGCGAATCTCGGCAAAACCATAAGTCAGATTGCAATCTATCTTTCTTACAACGATAACGCGAATTACGCCCTCTTTAAAGATGTCTGCTTTGCAGAAACCGACGCTTCAGCGTATAAATACGATTCGAACGGCAACGTTTCCAAGGCCTGGAACACGGAGGCTTCAACGCAGCTCACATATTCCGGGACGGATCTTACGAACGTAACCGACTCGCGCGGAAACAGTATCGCATACACCTACGTTTCCAATAAGCACAAGGTCCTGACAGCTACGGACGCACAGGGCGTTACCGCGACATACGGCTACAATACAAACGGACTTGCAAACTCAGCGGTCATAACTCCGTCGTCGGGAAGCGGGCAGATATCGTCCTCCGCAGTGTACAACAATTACGGCGATATGACTTCGGAAACAGACACCCTCGGGCACACTACGTCCTACGGCTATAACACGGACCGCGGACTTCTCAGCTATATCGACAACGCAAACAGTAAACGCACGCGGTATCTGTACGACCTCGGCGGGAAGCTCACGGAAGTGTTCGCCGATACCGACAAGGACGGCGTTCACGACTCCGGCGAGGCGGGAATTACTTATACCTACAACGCCAGGAACTATCTGACGGAGATATATAACGGGGCAACGACTTATCATTTTGCCTACGACAGCTACGGGAACGTGACATCGGTCACGATAGGTGCAAACACGACTCCGCTGGTATCGTACACTTACGCGGGTTACAACGGCAAGCTGCTCTCGACGGCCTACGCTGACGGAACCGTGATATCCAACGCATACGACAAGCTGAGCCGCGTCAAGTCTGTCTCATACAATGGAACGGTCGCCTACACGGTGACCTATGACGGAGACGGAAATATCGCCTCATATACCGACTGCGCCACCGGCAGAGTGTACCGCTACGAATATGACGCGCTCGGCCGCGAAATACGCTTCTTTGTAACGGTTAACGGAACTGAACTTTATGCCGCGGAAAAGTCTTACGACAGTGACGGCAGGAGCGTCGGGTACAAGTATACAATAGGGGGCGTAGGCTCGCGAACGACTTCCAACACGTACGATCAGTACAACCGGCTGTCGCAGGAGACCACCGCGGGAGGCGATACGGTCAGCTACACTTATGACGGCTTCGGACGTGTCATCACTAAGACTACCGGCAGCTATTCGGAGCACTACGAATATGTGACGTCAGGCAACAACACGTCGACTCTTGTCAGCAAGCTGACGCAGAAGTACAGCGGGACGACGATCAAGACCGTCGAGTACACCTACGACAACCTCGGGAATATCCTGACCGAAGACGACGGGGTAACGTTCAGACAGTACTCTTACGATGATTTAAATCAGCTCAAGTCTGAGTTGTTCTACGACAAGGTAAGCAGGATAGGAGAATACAGATGGTATTCCGTCAGTAGCAGCGGCAACGTCGCTTTTATCGCGTTCAATTACAACAACGGCACGTATACCACCGGCTACTCTTCAGGTCAGGGATACGGCAGCGGCACCGACTGGAAGGAACTGATGACTTCATTCGGCGGCACTCCAATCACCTATGACGCCAACGGAAATCCGCTCTCATACTTTAACGGTCAAAGCTACACATTCACCTGGCAGAAGGGCAGACAGCTTGCTTCAGCCGTAACCGGCACAAACACAATCAATTATGGCTATGACGCCGGAGGGCAGCGAATCAGCAAGACCGTTAACGGAACCACGCACACTTACACTTACGACGGCTCGCTGCTTCTCTGTGACAAATGGGGCGGCCAATATGTAGAATATTTCTACGATGCTACCGGAAAACCGTATGCTCTGAGGTATTATGACGGCATTCTTCCGACAAAGTACTACTTCACAAAAAACATAGAAGGTGATATACTCGAGCTGAGAAGCAGCGCGAACACACTCGTCGCGAGATACATTTACGACGGCTGGGGCAAACTGCTGGAAGTCCGCGACGCCAGCGGCAACGCGATCACTTCATCAACGCACATTGCAAATCTGAATAGTCTGAGATACAGGGGTTACTTCTACGACACCGAGACGAAACTTTACTATCTGCAGAGCCGGTATTACGATTCTCAAGTGCAGAGGTTTATCAGTCCGGATGTGTTCATAAGCACGGGGCAGGGGATTGTTGGTCATAATATGTTCGCGTATTGCAATAATAATCCTGTAATCAGTGTTGACAGAAACGGAACAATTCCTAATATCAATCAAAATCTAATAAAAGATAGTTCGGTTTTTAGAATTCGGGGACTTTACAATTATCCATCGAATGATTATAGGAGAATTTGTACTCGGCTGGGCTTGATTTTTGGGGCGGAAAGTACTACCACTGCAACGACAACTCTATATGAATCTACAATTATACCAGACCCATGGCCGCTTACGATAAAAACAGGGAATACAACTACTGAAATAATATCAAAACATGGCGAATCATCAAAGCCTATTTCTGTATATGCAAATGCAGATTTGCAGCACCCGATTAAATCTTCATCGGCGGGAATTAAACTCAACTTTGGTTGCGTTGCTTTAAACATCAGCCTTGGTTTAGATAATGTCGGGATTTATGGTTCTATATTGTGTCGCGATACAACCAAGAGTTTTGGGGTAAGAATTAACGTAGCGGAACTAAGAGTTGAATTTGAAGGCGCAAATTCAGTTCAAAACAATAATACTATTGATACTTGTTATTCAAATGTCAGTATTAGTGGATGGGCAATTGTGATGGTATATTGTTTGGTTACATCTGGTGAATTTGTGCCAACACCAGAACTGGCATATTAGAATTAGCGGGAGGAAAACACAGTGCTGTATTTTATCATCAGGGTTCTTATTGGTTTACTCTTTATGGTTTGTGCGATAGTAGCAGTTAAAAAACTGAAGAAAAATCGCAGCGCTATCGTGTACATCAGCATAGTGGGCATTTCAGTTTTGCTGACTGTTGTACTAGCGTTTTTACCGTTTGAAAACTTATTTGTGACATTCAATTCTCCCGAAGAAGCTTATGATTATTACCTCCCAGGAAAATCTAATATTGAACTTGTGGTTGAAGGTGACGCCTGTGTTTTCGTAATTGATCACAAACAGGACTATTCTTATTCATGCTTGATAGTACCTAAGACCGCTGATGGATATAAAATTGGAATTGGTTCAAAAACAAAAGCGGTTGCAAGAGTTTTCTCTAACGGGATTTCTGTACGTGTTTATCAGTACGGTAACACAAACGATTTCTTTGTGACTGTTCTTGATACCGGAGGGGGAACAGCAGTCGTATCCGATGATTATGGCACTGAGTTTTATCCATTGGAAAGTGTTAATGATTCTCTGGGAAAAGTATTCGTCACATATCACGGGCACATTGATAGCTTTGACAAGGAATACCGGATACTGGTCAACGATACTGAAATAGTACTGAAGTCGGACTAAGGGTAATGGTGGACTGCAAAACCGTTCATAGTAACTGACAGTCTGAAGGAAGTCATCGAATTTGCACCAAATATCTTTGTGGTGACTGTTGTAAGAATAGAGGGGAAAAGCACGGTGTACCCGACTACATGCTACGTCTGTAAGGTAAAAGAGTGCTTAAAGGGTAAAGTTGAAAAGGATACTATTATTTTTGATAGAGCCGAACGTCTTTTGATGACATTTTTTAACGGCACAGTCAGGCCAAATCATGATTATGTGGTGCTTCTTGGTGATAGTGAGAGCGGAACGGTTTACGTGCCTGCCACGCCCAAACTCAACGTGTTTGACATATCGCATTATGACGCAATAAAGGCCCGCCTGTCTTGAAAACGACGCGCGACGTGCCGGATATATGTAACAATTTTCGATATGCCCGAAAACCGTTGGAGACACCGGTACTCATAATGATAATGGGGATCGGTCAACCGGGAGCACAAAAATAGCACTGTCTGAGATGATCTGACGGAGTTGTTTTTGCATAGGGGGATTGACTTTCGGAATAGTTGCTTGTCATCGCTCAGTTTTTCGTTAGAGGATTCTTTATCATGGGTGCGCGCATACAAAAACAGACAATTTTGATTGATTACCCGGAACGCGAAGCTATGTGAGTTTTCGTGTAACTTATTATGTACCACGTGACAGAGATAAAAGAGTGTTGTAAACTTTTTTTTTGTAATATAATATATGATAGAAAAACAAATTGCATCAGGAGGCGTGTTTAATTGAAGAAATATCTGATTTTCGGATTGTTTGCGGCGCTGATCGTGTTCTCTCTGGTTTCGTGCAGACCGGGAGAGAATCAGCCGGTTTCGACCCCGGACGGTGCGTCATACACCGCGGCTCCGGAAGTTACCGAAGCGCCACCCACTGTGACGCCGATAGAAACTCCTTCACCGACACAGGTTCCGGACTTTACGTCTGCGGTTGAGTTTTTGAGCCGGAAGTGGGTCATTTCCAAAGCGGAGGATGGGCAACGAAGGACAAAGGAACCGGAAAAACTAGAACCTGGTGAAGTTTATACCGGAGGCCTCCCCTACAATCAAAACCATAAGTATAATTTGTTGATTCTCGATAAGGAGCAGTCAAGTAAGATCTTGACGATGGAAGACATTACGGAAATTACTTATCTGCAATCGGAGTGCCTTCCGATTATGTTAAGATGGGATAACGTCAGCGTGCTTGATATAAACCTGTTTCTTCAGGATAATGATGATAGAGTATGTAGGGCATTCTTTTACTATCTGGATGATGCGACAGTTATCATCCTCAATGATTCTATAAAAAAACAGAAACTTGACGGTAAGCCATGGATATTGGTGATTCCGAAGGGAGACGAGGATAAATATCCGTCTTTTATCCCGCCAAAAGGAACTTTTGTAAATCGTTCTGACGAGGCGGAATCGATGCTGTTTGCTCCGTATTATCGAATGCTCCTGGAGTATTTTGAAAGTGACAGTGTGCCGGAGATGCGTTACGACTTTACACGTATTCCATATAGAGATTATATGAAGGATTATGAAGTGTGGATGACGTGGAGATTGGAGCATCCGGATTTTTACAAAGCGTGGAAACGGATGTCATACCCTGAAAAAACACTTAAGGTGAGTGCTTCGGATACAGAGCTGTTCAGAGTAGACGGCTTGGCCTGGTGCGAGACATTTAGAGACGGTGAAGAAGAGCAGTTTACGGATTACTGCGAGGGTTTTCAGACGGAATTGCCGCGAATCTACTGCCAGATCAAGCAGTATGGTGTTCCAAAGGAGGAAATGCTTGAGTTCGTAAAGTGGATGAATTGGTCCGGAGCATTTGAAGAACTGATTTTGAATGAAGACGATGTCGAAATATTGTATTCCGGAGACGAAGAGGCGGTTATAAAGCGTCTTTTGGCGCCGCGCTCAGTATATTTTGAAGGAAAAGCGTACAGCTGGTTCGACATAATCTACAATATTACTGAATACGATCTGGGTCGGATTCTTTCGCGGGACTCGTTCCTTGCCCTTTCCGAAGGTAATTATCACGGGCATGAAGGAGCGTGGGATGAATACGCCAGAATCAGTGAAGAGGATGCGGGTGTTCTTGGTTTGACATCGGCTGAAAGAGTGCTGAATGATTTTATGGAATTTTACAGGGAGGTTAGATATTCTCCTGATGCTTTGGCAGGAGCACCTGCAACGGATTACAACGAAGATTTTTTTTCGCAGACAGACTATACCAGATCATTGCATTTCTCGAATAAATCATTTTCCGAAATTCGAAAAGAAGCGCTTAATATTTTTGTAAACGATTTGTGTGAACGTTTGAACATGAATGGAGACGGATATTATACTGTGTTTTACACAAATCAGTTTTGCTTCCTCGCGTGGGACGGCGCACCGAACCAATATCTTGTATCTGATTTGTCCGGGTATTATGACGGACCGGTAGCACTGTACGGAGACGGCTTCAAGCTTGAGGACCATATCAAGATTGAGAGTAGCGACGGGGAGCATGCAGCGGTGACGCTTACCGCGAGGAACAGGAGCGGAGAAGTCGAAAAGACCTACAGCGTCGAATTTTCAAAGGTTGGCGGAAGATGGCTCATTTCGGGTGGAACTGTTTTTGAACTCGTCGAGACTTTTGAGACTGTTAGGCAATTCGGATGACGCGGGTCATTGGCGATAAAACGGCAAGCACGATTATTCTGTGATAGAGCATATGATAGATTAATAATAGGTTTTAGGAGGTGCGCTAAATTGAAGAAATACTTGATTGCCGGATTATTTGCGGCGCTGATCGTGTTCTCTCTGGTTTCGTGCAGACCGGGAGAGAATCAGCCGGTTTCGACCCCGGACGGTGCGTCATACACCGCGGCTCCGGAAGTTACCGAAGCGCCACCCACTGTGACGCCGATAGAAACTCCTTCACCGACACAGGTTCCTGACTTCACGTCGGCGGTTGAATTTTTGAGCCGGAAGTGGGTCATTTCAGACGATACGCAAGACGAAAAGAACACAAAGGAACCGGAAAAACTCGAGCCGGGGCAGAGATATATCGGAGGCACCCCTAATTACGCGCGCGAAAAGTACTCGCTTCTGATTCTTGACAAGGACCAGTCGCGCAAGCTGCTGACCGCGGAGGACCTTACAAGTATTTCCTACCGCCAGTCCGAGTGCCTGCCGATTATGCTCAGGTGGGACGACGTCAGCGTGCTTGACATGTACGAAGATTGGGAATACAAAGCATGGAGGGCGTATTATTACTATCTGGAAGATTCGACGGTCATCATTGTCAATGACGCTGCGAGAAGATACGAGAGATTCGACGGGTATGACAAGCCCTGGATTCTTGTGATTCCGAAAGCAGACGAAGATAATTACCGGTCTTGGATTCCACCAAAGGGGACGGTTGTCAAGCGCACCGACCGGAATGCATCGCTTTATGAACCGTATTACGAGCGCCTGCGCGAGTATTTTGACGCGGACCCGGAAGCACCCGCACTTGTGGGACGACTCAGAACCTCCTATGAAAAGCATATGACAGATTATACCGAATGGATGAACTGGAGGACGGAGCATCCGGACTACTACGATGCGTGGAAACAGTTGTCGTATCCGGAAAAACCGCTTGCGAACGATTCGGATCCATATGCATTCTTCAGGGCTGACTATCTGGATTGGTGTAGTGTGTTCAGAGATGCAGACGAGGAGGCAGTAATCCATTATGACGAAACGGGAGAAAACAGGGTCGACCTTCCTAAGACGTACCTTCAAATAAAGCAGTACGGAGTTCCGAAAGAGGAAATGCTCGAATTCGTCAAGTGGATGAAGTGGTCCGGCGCCATATACGAGCAGCTTCTTAATGAAGAGGACGTGGAGGTGCTTTACTCAAACGACGACGACGCGGTCCGGCGGCGCTTTGCGGCGAAAAACGCGGTGTATTTTGAGGGGAAAGTGTATTCCCAAGCCGATGTGCTGAGATGGATGCCACCGTATGACATTGCCCGCATGTTCACGCACGAAGAGTTCAACAACTATGCCCCGGAAGCGGCAATTTCATTTTTGCGGGGTATTACTTCTGCACGCCGAGAACGGATAGAAAACGCGTGGGACGAGTACGGCAGGATCAGCAGGGAGGACGAAGGGGAGCTTGACATAGATTCCGCCGTGAGAGTTCTTGAGGATTTTATGAAGATATATGAGGAAATCAAGTATTCACCGGACGCGCTTGCCGGCGACCCGGTCTGGCCGTATGATCCGGATTACTTTTTGTCTTACGAGGAAGGTCAGTATCTGCGGTTTTGCAAACTGCCGTTTGATGAAATCTTTGAACAGTTTGCAACGGTTCTCTCCCCTGATATACGCGACAACTACCGCTTAAAAACGTCCAACACAAAGTGCCAGTTTACTTACTTTATATGGGACGGCTGGTTTGATGCGGACGGGCATGATATGAATTACCACATATCGGCGAACCCCAAGTTTTACAACGGGACTGTCGAACTATTCGGCGACGGCTACGCGCTTGCCGACCATATCAGAATTGTTGAAAACGGCAACGACCGCGCTGAAGTGACATTGACTGCGAAAAACAGGAGCGGAGACGGAGAACAGACTTTCAACGCGACATTCTCCAAGTACGGAGGAAGGTGGTACATTTCCGGGGGAAGCATTCTTGAACTGCTGGTACCCGTCGAATGAACCATTATCCGGAAGATACGGTAATCATCCGGACTGGGTTATGTTTTCGGGAGACGGGTCAGAACATTCCATCGTGCTTTCCGATGGGAATATCGCGCAGATAAAGATTATTGCTGATAGAGCCGAACGTCTTTTGATGACATTTTTTAACGGCACAGTCAGGCCAAATCATGATTATGTGGTGCTTCTTGGTGATAGTGAGAGCGGAATGATTTACACGCCTGCCGCGCCAAAACTCAGCGTTTTTGACCTTTCACATTATGACGAGATAAAGGCACTCATAGCTTGAGAAAACGACGCACGACGTGCCGGATATATGTAACAATTTTCGATATGCCCGAAAACCGTTGGAGACACCGGTACTCATCATGATAATGGGAACCGGCCAACCTGGAGCACAAAAATAACGCTGTCGGAGATGATCTGACGGCGTTGTTTTTGCATAGGGGGATTGACTTTCCAAAGGCACACTACCCCCCAAGCAGACTATGGACGGTTTCTTTGCCGGCGAATCTGTTCCGGTAAACGAAAAACTCGCTAAAATTATTCTTCAGCTTCACATCAGCGAACAGACCGGGCGCGGCGTTCCTGCAATCGTCGAAGCATATGGCAAAGATATATTCCGCTTCTCGGAAAACAATATAAAGGTGACAATACCGTTCGAGAGAATTGAAAATTCACCGGTTAATGCACCAGTTAGCGGCACAATTACCCAAGTTAACGGAGAAAATACCCCAGTTACTACCCCAGTTACGGAGAATACTACCCCAGTTGTTGATCAAGATAAAACAGTGAATGATAGGATACTTGAGTATTGTCAAGAACCGAGGGGAATACTTGAGATAGCAATGTATTTGGGGTATAAGGAAAAGAAAACGGTCAGGAAATATCTTAGTCCGCTCCTTGAGCAGGGACGGATTGCCATGACGGTTCCGGAGAAACCGAACAGCCGGAATCAGAAGTACATAACCATAAAGTAAAATCCGTTAAAACAGGTTGTGTTCCGGATACAATATGACCACTGACGGCATTCGTCCGAACAGTTAGCATAAAATTACACTAACGGTGAGAGCAATTCTTTGGATTGGTTCTCGCCGTTTTTCATTCCCGAAGAAAGGAGGCAGTAAGCAGTGGGTTGAGAAAACACGGCTCTGTATGGTTAAGCAGCTTCATTCCCGACAAACTGAGGAATTTTCCGGGAATGACATTTTGTCTCTTTTTTAAATAGCAAAGTCATGGTAGAATAGAGGCGGAGGGGTCGGGATTGGCTGTTTTGGTTGGCGAGAAAATAAAAGATCTGAGAATCGAAAAGGGCATGACGCAGGATGAACTTGCGGACAGGCTTTGTGTCTCGCGCCACCTTGTCAGCAAGTGGGAGATCGGAAAGCGTTACCCCGACTTCAAAACGTTGCAGGCGATTGCGGAGGTGTTTGACGTTGAACCCGGCAGGCTGATTCACGCGGACAGCATGGTTTACGACGAACTCGACACGTGCATTCCCGCCGGCATGGACCCCAAGGACGCCTCAAAACTGGTCGAGAAGTATATAGGCACGCTGACCGAAGCGGATTCCGCGGTATTTCTGATGAGATACGTGAGATTTATGGACACGAAGACGATTGCCGGCAGGCTCGGGAAGAGCGACGGCACGATCCGCAACAGGCTGGTTGTTTTGAGGAGGGCGCTCAGGACTTTTTTGGAGAGGTGTCAGGAATGAAAAGAGAAGAACTGTATGACGTTATAGCCGGGCTTGGCGAAGACATTCAGGAGAGGGCTTATGAACTGGAGCACACCGAAAGGAAGACGGTTCCGTTCATGAAGGTCTTTGTTCCTGTCGCGGCTTCGCTGGCGGCGATACTGCTGGTCGCGGCGGTTTTGCTCGCGGTGTTCGCCTCGAAAATGAATAAAGGTCCCCACGGCGGGAACGACGACCCGGACGGCAAAACGCAGGTCACTGAGAACCCCGCGCTGGCATTCCCGACAGAACCCCCTGCAGGCGAGACGCAAATTCCTGCCGAAACCGCAACGCCTTCCCAGTCACCGACACCGACCGAAATCGCAACCGCCGAGCCTACCCAAACGCCTGAAAATCCAAGCGAGCTGACGACTTTCACGCAAGACGGCGTGACGGTCACCTACCTTTCCTACAAGAACGCCAAGCGCGAACTGATCTCTTTCAACGGCGGGAGCGTCGGCGCGGAGATGATCCCCACAGACGTGATGGGCGAGCACAGCGACTGCGGCGGCGTGTACTACAACCAATATACCGGGGAGATCATATGCCTCGAACATGAGTTCATAAAAGCGTCGGGAATTGACGTTGGCAAGAACCGCCTGCAGTTCATAGTTGACAGGGCGGACAGAAACAACGTGGTGGTGACTGTTCTGTATGAGAATCGCTACACGCCTTCCGGCATTTGGGTGATGAACAGATCGGAAGGAACGGCGACTGCTCTTCCGCTTCCTGACGGGTACCGGGGGTTTCAGACCGATGTGCTTGACCTTTACGTCAGCGACATTTACGACGGCGTTGTTTGCGTATGTGTAAATTCTTCTCAAGCCGGGCACTATATCAGCCTTTACGATTATAAAGCCGGGAAGACGGAGACGGCGCATTACGTGGAAGGAAAGTGGACAACGGGTGTTTTCCTGACCGGAAACATATTGGAAATACAAAACTTCTGGAACACGCCAAGCTACGACGGTGAGACCGAGGTGGTCAATCATCACGAGACACTGTTCTATAACCTTGACACGAAAATTCTTGTCGGGCTTCCGGGTGACTCCAATTATTATTTCGGCGGGAAGGTCTTTTCCGTTGACGATTATCAGTTCCCGTCTTCCGGGGTCGCGGCCTACGACGCCGCTACCGGTGAAGTTCTCGCCAACGAGAAGGTGCTTGTCATTCGCGAAAACAAACACGGTTCAATAAGACAGATATCAATCAAGGACACAACCACCGGCGAGGAAACCGTTATTACCGAAAATGCACTTGCAAGCTGCATGGCATGGAGCGACGACAACAGCCGCTTCTACGCCTACTCGGCGGAAAACAGCGAGCTTTATTGCTTCTTTACCGAATCCCAAACGTGGGCAACGATCAGCCTGAAAGGTATTTCAAAAGATCCCGAACGAATCAACGGACGTGTATACGCGGTATTCGCCGATTACTCGCTGGCTGTCGGCGACAACCCGGAGGACGTGACGATCTACTACTCCAGAACGCTGCAGGAAGTTCCCGAAACGCCCGCTTACGAAGATGAAAGGGTGGATTCCCCCTGCTGGGACGAGTACAGAGACATCAAGTTTTGGAATGGCTTTGAAAAGGAGACGTATTTTTATTACGCGACAAGAGAGAATATAATTCACGGCGACGGATTCGGCAGTATCAATACGAAGCGCTGCGACGACTTCAACCTGCTTAAATCGTTAATATTATTTACCCTGGAGTCCAGAGGCGGTTTTACGGAGATGAAGGAGTTCAAGGTGCCGGATTCCGTTCTGGTCTGCACCGTATATTGCAGGTCTTTTCACATGGGCTTTTACGAGCTCGGAGACGGTATGTTTTTGAGAATCGATCGGGAGTATTCCCCGCTCGTTGAAGTGGTCATCGGCATTTACGAGTTCCCGAAGGAGGCGTTTCAAAAGATAGAAGAAGCGCTCACGGCAATCGTTCCGGTACCGGAGACTTAAGCGGGCTGCGGGCCTAAAGCCGGGTCCTTAGGCCGGATTTGTTAACGCGGGAACCGGACAGTTTATTTAAAAGGAGACTTTCCATGCCGACGGTCGGTGAGAAGATTGAAGCCGTGAACGCCTGTGCGCTTGATATCGGCGAAAAGGGCGTCCTCAGCGGGTTGAAGAGACATTTAAGAAACGAGAAGCGGGCGTACATAATTGTTGCGTCCGTTCTTGCCGTGCTCATCGGTGCTTTTCTGTTCGGCTTTCCGGTGTCGGACCTTGTGCGCATGCATAACGACCCTTCTATGGAGGAATACGGGTTTTGGGAGAACGTGGAATACTATTTGATGGTTGACGCGCTGGCGAGCGCTTTTTTCTGCGTCAGAGGCTTTCCCGATATAATTATCGGCTTTGTGTCGGCGGCGAAAATTAACCGCTATCTGAAGACTGTTGAAGAGGACGTCGTTCCCGCGAAGGAGAGGGCGTTGATGCCGGGCGTGATCGTTGTCGCGGCGCTCGTCAACCACATTGCAATGGCGTTCGCGATCCAAAGCAATATTTATGTTAGAAGGAACGCGCGGATCATTGACAAAATTGCGGAAAAGCAGGCAAAAAAGCGGGCCGGGGCGTGAATTCGCGGCAGAATAAATGTAAAAAAGGTCGGCCGGGAGGACGAAAAACCTCCAGGCCGCAAATTATATATACGGCTCAATGTGAAGCACTAATGAGTGTCAGTCCAGCACCCCGTGTTCCATGGCGGGATTCATCAAGGGCTGCCGCTCATAAACGGACTTCATGGCGACCTCGCGGCGCTCCTTCCCGCTGCGGGCGAAGCCGTCCATTATTTCGAGCACGTGGTAGGTTTGGTTGGAATTGGCGCGGAAGGGCCTTCCCGTTTGGAGCGCTTTGGCCATGTCGGCGAGGCCGAGGCCGCGGCAGTTGTCAGGGTAGTCGAAGGCGGAAGGTACGTCTTTCATTTCGCCCTCCGCCGTGAACAGTTTTATCGGGCCGCTGAAGCAGTTGGGGTCGGGAACGTAGAGCGTTCCTTTGGTGCCGTACACTTCGAGCCGCGCCTGGCCGGGATAGTACACGTCGAACGTGGTGTAGAGCGTGCCGATGGCGCCGTTCGTGAACCGGAGATTTCCCGCGTAGAGGGTGGGGACCTCGACCTTCACGACTTCGCCGTAGTGGGGTTTGCTGGTGATCAGGCGCTCCGGGAAGAACGTGCCGGTCATCGCGGAAACCGACTCCACGCCGCCGCAGAGGTTCAGCATCGCGGTGAGGTAGTAGGGACCCATGTCGAACATCGGGCCACCGCCGTACTTGTAGTAGAACGCCGGGTCGGGGTGCCAGGTCTCGTGGCCGTGGCATATCATGAAGCCCGCGCAGCCCACGATGTCGCCGATCACGCCGTCGTCGATCAGCTTGCGGCAGGTCTGGATTCCCGCGCCAAGGAAGGTGTCCGGAGCGCCGCCGAGCATCAGGCCTTTGGCTTTTGCGAGGGCCATGATCTCGTTGCCTTCCTCGAGGGAGGCGGCGAGGGGCTTTTCGGAATAGACGTGCTTGCCGGCGTTAAGGGCCGCCATCGACACGCCGTGGTGCTCGTATGGGCGCGTGATGTTGAGTACGATGTCGACCTCCGGGTCGGCAAAAAGCTCGTACATGTCCTTGTAGATCTTCGAAACGTTGTAGAGCTTCGCCGCGTTCTGCGCGCGCTCGGGAATGAGATCGCACACGCCGATGACTTCGACCTCCTTGAAGCGCTTGGTGATGTTCTCCAGATATATGCCGCTGATCGCGCCGCAGCCGACGAATCCGATTTTTACCGTTTTCATGTTGCCTC
>JAEEGI010013233.1_pt1 | contig 17533 bp, 7 predicted proteins | sample 8958751 | NCBI WGS metagenome assembly JAEEGI01 (sample SAMN16246545, study PRJNA631951) | gut metagenome | biome: gut microbiome; feature: rumen; material: KS-attached | host: Bos | place: Iran: Karaj | collected 2018-10
AACTAGCACAGCTCCTTCTGCCTGCAGGCAATGGGAGACGGCAGGGCGACCATGCTTCACTCGGTCGTGCGGGAGCTGCTGCTGTATATCCCCTTCATGATCGTGCTGGATAAGCTCTTTGCGGAGCCCGGCCTCGCGGCAGCCCTGCCTGCGGCGGAAGCCTTAAGCGCCGTCTTTGCCCTGATTCTGCTGCGGAAAGCGCTCCAAAAGGCGAAAAAAAGCTGAAAACCCCCTTGACACCGTTCACAATTTAATATATACTGCTCAAAAATGAACACCTCTTCCGACCGTTTTCCGCAAGGGGTGTCATTTTTATCACAGCTCCAAAGAGAGGATTTAATATGGAGAAGAGCATTGAAGAACTGATTTACGAGGAAACGGACAAACGCCTGAAGGAAATGCAGGAACCGGGCTATGAGTTTCCGAAACCGGCGAATAAGGCCGACTGGATCGGGATCGCGGCCGCCATCGGCTTCAGCATCCTGCTGATCGTCCTGTGCATGACGGGGGTGATCGAATAATGGCGAAGTTATCTCACGCGGATTATATCAAACAGGAGACCGTCACCGGCACCGTGCCGATGACCTCCCGGGACCGTCAGTACAGCTTCTGGGATCTGTTCCTGACCACCAGCGGCTTCTCGATCGCGACCTGGTGCTACACGCAGGGCGCTTACGTGGCGCAGTATCTGACCTTCAAGCAGATGCTGATCAACATTTTCTGCTTCAACATCGTCTGGCTGACCATCGAGTGCATCCCGGTCTTCTTCGCCGTACGCTACGGCATCGACCTGTGGGTCTGGCTGCGCTCCGTGCTTGGCATCAAGGGCGTCGCGATCCTGGCGACGGTCATCAGTATGGCGAACTTCGGCTGGTACGCGGTCGACTCGCGTCTGTTCGGCTCGTCGATGATCAACCTCTTCGGCGCCTTCGGGGTCACCTTAAATGAAAACTTCTGGCTGCCGTTCTTCGGCGTCCTGTGCGTCATTTTGGGCACGCTGATCGCCCTCGGCGGGCCGGAGGTCATCAAATGGACCAACCGCTTCCTGGTCACGGCCCTCCTGATCGTCGGCGCCATCGTCGTAGCGATCTGCTTTACCGCAGTCCCGCTGCCCGACTTCCTGAAGTATACGCCGACCGAGAGCATCTACGACACCAGGCTCGGCAACTTCATGCTCTCGGCGGAAGGCAACGTGGCCTTCGCGTTCTCCTGGTCCACGCAGGCGCTGGTGCTGCCCCGCCTGGCCAAGACCGAGCGCTCGGGCTACTGGTCCACGTCTCTCGCCTACGGCGTGGTCGCTCCGTTCTTCGTGGCGGCCGGCGGCGTCATGGCGATCGCCATGTACTTAAAGACCGGCGCCTACGTCGACGATCCCACCAAGATGCTGGCGACCCTGGCCGGCCCCGGCTTCTCGCTGCTGAGCTTACTGATGGTCGCCTTCGCGAACATCGGTACGCAGGGCACCGGCTCCTACGTCAACTGCATGATCATCAAGAGCGGCATACCAAAACTAAGCTACAAGCTGCTGGTCATACTGGCCATGTTCTACGTCAGCGCGCTGACGATCTGGGGCTGGGTCATGGACCACTTCGGGAGCTTCATTTCCTGCGCGGCGTATATCCAGGGGCCGATCATCGGCATGACGGTGGTCGACTACCTGATCGTCAAGAAGAGGAAGATCTCGCTGAAGTCGCTGTACAACATAGACGGTCACAAGGCCTACGACTTCACGCACGGCTTCAACCTGGTGGGCCTGGCCTGCATCCTGATCGCGTTCGTCACCTGCGTCGCCTTCATCTACGACCCGCTGAACCAGGTCATCAAGAGCCCGATTTTCCTGGTCCTGACCGGCAGCGGCTACACCGCGGTCTGCGGCGGCCTGCTCTACTACCTGGCCAGCCTGACTCCGTTAAAGAAGTACATGCTGCGCGACAGAAACGAATTGGAAATCGTATAAACTATATGGTATACTGGGCGGGCGGCGCTGAGGCGCCGCCCGTAAAAATCTGAAAAAGGAATCAGACTGACGTCATGACAAGAAACGAATTCAACCTGCTCTATGCGATCCATAAAAACGGAATGCTCAGCTACCGCCGCCTGGCGGAGCTGGCGGACGTCTCCGTGGGCTTCATCTCCAAGACGCTGAAGGCCTTTACGGCTGCCGGCTGGACGGATGAAGACGGCCTGACCGAAGCCGGCCTGTCCGCCCTTTCCCCGTACAAGGTCGACAATGCCATCATCATGGCGGCGGGCATGTCCACCCGCTTCGTGCCTTTAAGTCTGGAGAAGCCGAAGGGCCTGCTGATCGTGAAGAATGAAGTCCTCATCGAGCGGCAGATCGAGCAGCTGCAGGAAGCAGGCATCAAGAAGATCGTGATCGTGCTGGGCTACAAGAAAGAGGCGTTCTTCTATCTGGAGCGCAAATTCGAGGGCATCAAGATCATCATCAATCCGGAATTCAACACGAAGAACAACACGCATACCCTGTATCTGGCCCGCAAGTACGCCGGAAACAGCTACATCTGCTCCTCGGACGACTACTTTGAGGAAAATCCCTTCGAGGAATACGTCTACCAGAGCTACTACGCGGCGCTGCACGTACATGAAAAGACCAACGAGTGGTACATGATCCCGGATGCGAAGATGAATATCGCGAAGGTGGAGCGCAGCGGCAAAGACGGCTACATCATGCTCGGCCACGTGTACTGGGACCGTGCGTTTTCCGCCGCGATGATGAAGCTCTTAAGCGACGACGCCGAGGTCGGCAACTATGACGAAGCGCTCTGGGAGCAGGTCCTGATGGAACACGTGAAGACCCTGCCGCCCATGGAGATCAAGGTCTATCCTTCGGACGAGATCTTCGAGTTCGACTCGCTGGACGAGCTGCGGCAGTTCGACGCGAACTACATCGATCACACGCACAGCAAGATCATGAAGAATATCGCGAAGGTCTTAAGCTGCAAGGAAAGCGAGATCCTGCGCTTCAAGTCCATCAAGGAAGGGCTGACCAATACCTCCTTCGTCTTTGAGGTGAACGGCGAGCGCTACGTGTACCGCCACCCCGGCGACGGCACGGAGGCCATCATCTCGCGTCAGCATGAAAAGAAGGCGCTGGAGCTGGCGAAGTCCATCGGTGCGGACCCGACCTTCCTGTACATGGACGCGGAGGCCGGCTGGAAGATCTCCCGCTTCGTGGAGAGGATCCGCGTGCCGTCCTACGACAGCTTCGAGGATTCGAAGCGCATCCTGAAGGTGCTGCGCAATCTGCACGGCCGGCATTTGAGCGTGGACTGGAGCTTCGATCCCTGGGAGGAAGCCGGCAAGATCGAGGAGATCCTGCGGAAGGAGAAGAGCGGCATCGCCGATCCGGAGTTCGACCGGCTGAAGGAAGCGGTCGGAAAGTGCCTGAAGGCCTGCGAAGGCGACGGCGTCACGATGTGCTTCTGCCACTGCGACACCTACGCCCCGAACTGGATGCTGACCGAAAAGGGCGATACGATCCTGATCGACTGGGAGTACGCGGGCAACGCGGATCCCGGCTGCGACGTGGGCACCTACATCATGGATTCGATGTGGGAGGTCCCCGAAGCGGAGCGCTTCATCCGCGAGTACCTGGGCAAGGACTGGAACGAGACGCTGAACCTGCACTATCTGGCCTATACGGCCGCCATTTCCTATTACTGGTACGTCTGGGCGCTGTACCGCGAGGCCTGCGGCGCCGTGATGGGAGAGAGCCTGTACAACTGGCACGTGATGGCGGTCCGCTACGCGAACTATCTGGTGGAGAAGTACGGACTGTAATTGCGCGGCAGAACCTCATAAGACCGGCGCCCGCGGGCACCGGTCGTTTTTTTGCTGTCATCCTGCGCGGAAATGTGTTATAATATTTCAGCTATTCTAAAAGCAAAGGAGCAGGCTACCATATGCTGCAGTTAAAAAATATCGCAAAAACGTATCAGACCGGCGATTTCATCCAGCGCGCGCTGGACGGAGTCAGCCTGGCTCTGCGTGAAAATGAATTCGTGGCGGTGCTGGGCCCCAGCGGCTCCGGCAAGACCACGCTCCTGAACGTGATCGGCGGGCTGGACCGCTACGATTCCGGAGAACTGCTGATCGACGGCGTCTCCACGAAGGCCTACCGCGACCGCGACTGGGACACCTACCGGAACCACGTCATCGGCTTTGTTTTCCAGAATTACAACCTGATCCCGCACCAGAGCGTGCTGGCCAACGTGGAGCTGGCGCTCACCATCGGCGGCGTGTCCGCGAAGGAGCGGCGGCGCCGCGCGAAGGAGGCGCTGGATAAGGTCGGCCTGACGGAGCATCTGCACAAAAAGCCCTCACAGCTCTCCGGCGGCCAGATGCAGCGCGTTGCCATCGCCCGGGCCCTGGTGAACGATCCGAAGATCCTGCTGGCGGACGAACCGACCGGCGCCCTGGACTCCGAGACCGGCATCCAGGTCATGGAGCTCTTAAAGGAGGTCGCCCGCGACCGCCTGGTGGTCATGGTCACGCATAATCCGGAACTGGCGGAGACCTACGCGACGCGCATCATCCGCCTGAAGGACGGCCGGATCACCGATGATACGGATTCCTTCGCGGACGCGGAGCGGACGCTGCCGGCCTCTATGGGGCAGAAAAAGCAGAAAAAGGCCTCCATGAGCTGGGCGACCTCGCTGTCGCTCTCCTTCAGCAACCTAAAGACCAAGCTCGGCCGGACCCTGCTGACCGCCTTCGCGGGCTCCATCGGCATCATCGGCATCGCGCTGATCCTGTCCCTGTCCACCGGCGCGGACCAGTATATACAGGACATCCAGCGGGACACCATGACCTCCTACCCGGTCACGGTGGAAGCGGTGACGCTGGATCTGTCGGGCTGGGTGGAGATGGCCCAGACGCGGCGGGAGGGCCTGAACAAGGCGCCCGAGCACGGCATGGATTCGGTCTGGTCGGACAATACCTGGCTCGAGATGCGTTCCGGCATGTCCTCCAGCATCACGGAAAACAACCTGACGCGCTTTAAGGCCTATCTGGACGATCCCGCCTCGCCGATCCGCCAGTATCTTGGGGAAAACGGCATCGTGTACAGCTACGACACGGCCTTTAACGTCTATACCTACGACAGCAGCAGCGCCTTCATCAATACCGACGATCTTTCCCTGGCAAAGAACAGCGCCTTTATGAGCGGATCTCTCAGCAGCACGGGCAGCCTAAGTTCCAGCCGCAGCCAGACGTCCCACAGTTACTTTTCCGAGCTGCTGCCGGACGCGGAGACCGGCCTGGTCAGCAGCGCGCTGAAGGAGCAGAGCGAGCTGATCACCGGCAGCTGGCCCTCCGCCTACAACGAGATCGTGCTGATCGTGGACGAAAACAACGAGCTGTCCCTGCGGAGCCTGTATTCGCTGGGCTATCTGCCCGCGTCTGAGTACGAGGAGATCTCGGAGCTGCTGGAAAAGGGCGAAACGGTCGAGAAGGACCCGGTGGAGCTCGACTACAATACGCTGCTGGAGCACTGCTTCTATCTGGTGCCGGCCTGCGATCTGTATGAAAAGCAGGCGGACGGCGGCTGGATCTATATCGGCGACGACGCGTCAAAAGCGGAACTGGCGGCCAAACGGGGCGTGCTGCTGATCGTGAGCGGGATCGTGCGCAGCAAGAAAAACGGTGCGTCCTCCCTGCTCTACGATCCCATCGGCTATACCAAGGCGCTGACGGACTATCTGATCGGCTATACGGCGGAAAGCGAACTGGTCAAAGCGCAGCAGGCCCGGCCCGACATCAACGTCCTGAACGGCATGCGCTTTACGGCCTCGACGGATGAGGAGAGGGCGGAGGACGTCATCCTCTACATGAGCGGGCGCGGCGTCACCGAGAAGGCGTCCTACTACCGGATGCTGATGCGCGGGAAGGAGCTGACGCCCGAGCAGCAGGCAGCCATGGCCGCGATGGGCGAGGCCGACATGGCGGCGGCCCTCGACCGGATGCTGCTGGAGGGCCTGCCGACCGAGACCACGAACGCGCTGTACGAGAGCCTGATCCGGAACGGCAGCTACGAGGACAACCTGAAGGCCTTCGGCATGATCAGCACGGACGCCCCGTCCTCCATCAGCCTGTACTGCGACACTTTTGAAGCGAAGGAAAAGCTCGCGGACGAGATCCTTGCCTATAACGATACGGTCGCCGAAGAGGACCGGATCACCTACACCGACTACGTGGGCCTGCTGATGAGCTCGGTCACCTCCATCATCGACGTGATCTCCATCGTGCTCATCGCCTTCGTGGCGGTCTCCCTGGTGGTCTCCTCCATCATGATCGGCATCATCACCTATATCTCCGTGCTGGAGCGGACTCGGGAGATCGGCGTGCTGCGCGCGCTGGGCGCCTCCAAGCGCAATATCTCCGAGGTCTTCAACGCGGAGACCCTGATCATCGGCCTGGTGAGCGGCGTCATGGGCATCGGGATCGCCGAGCTGCTCCTGATCCCGGGCAACCGGATCATTCACCATTTCGCGGGAGACGTGGACGTGAAGGCCTTTATCCGGCCGGAGCACGCCCTGATCCTGATCGTACTGAGCACGGTCCTGACTCTGATCGGCGGCTTTATCCCTTCGAAGAAGGCTGCCCGCCGGGATCCGGTCGCCGCGCTGAGAACGGAATAAGAGCGGGAGGCTAAGGACTTGCCCGGAGAAGGACGCGAAAAGAAGGACGGCAGGCTCCTGCTGCGGAAACGGGAACTGATCCTGGGGATCGGTCTGTTTGCCGTAGGCATGATCCTGCCGGCCGTTTTGAACGTCGGCCTGTTCCGGATCTACGAGACTCTGGCGGATTCGCTGCGGCGGGAAAACGTGACGGAGCTGATCCTGACGGCCGTGAAGCTGGTCCTTCTGAATATCGTCCGGGGCGTGCCGCTCTATGTCGGTGCTTTCTTTATAGGCGCTTCCTTCCGCCGGGAGCGGAACCGCCTGCGCGATACCCTGCTGAATGCGGCGGTGATCGTCCTGCTGCTGATCCTGGGCTACGTGCTGATCGGCTTCTGGTACGGCGTCCACTACGATTTCGGCGTGCCGGCCGTCATTATGACGGTCTTTCTGATCCTTTTCGGCCGCCTGGACTTCCGCTACGTTCAGCTGCTGAAAAAGAGTCTGTCCGTCAGCTTTTTCCTCTGCGCCGTTCAGTTCCTGGACGTGATGCCCTTCTTTAACTCGAGTTCGGCCTTTTTCCCCTTCGACCGCCTGCCGATCGGACGGGGCGAGACCTCGCAGGATATCAAAAACGTCGTGATCCTGATGGAGCAGGAGGATCTGGTCAACGCCGTGGGCGTGGTCGGCTTCGCGCTGTTCGCCCTGATCGGAGCCATCTACCTGATACAGCTGCGCCTGGAAAACGACCTGAGGGAAATGAACAGCCTGCGCGAGCAGAATCACGAGATACTGCTGGCCAAGCAGGAAGCGGAGATCCAGAACCGTCTCTACACGGAGATGCGCTTTCTGGTCCACGACTTAAAATCCCCTCTGACGGCCATGCAGACCATGGTCGGCGTGATGAAGCTTTCGCCGCGGGACGAGGCCTGGGACGAAGAATGCCTGGACCGCATGGAGGAATCCATGGAGCAGATGAACCGCATGATCTCCGAGATCATGTCCGAGGAGCGGCAGTATCCGGCTACCACGGAGGAGATCCTTCACACGGTCATGGCGCAGCTTTCGGTCATGGATTTCGTCCGCTCGATCCGCGTGGACAACCCGCTGCCGGAGGCCGTGATCAACGTCAACAAGATCCTTTTGTCGCGGGCGCTCGTCAATCTGGTGCAGAATTCCGCGAAGGCGATCCCCGCCGACCGGCAGCCGCAGATCCGTCTCGGCGTTTTCCGGCAGCCGGCGGAGACCGGCAGCGTCATCTGTTTTTCGGTGAAGGATAACGGGACCGGGATGACGGATCCGCAGGGGACGCTCTGGGATCTGGGCGTTTCCGGCCGGCGTTCCAGCGGGCTCGGCCTGGCCTTCGTAGCGGAAGTGGTCCGGAAGAGCGGCGGCCGGATCCGCGTGAACTCCGGCAAAGAAGGCACGGAGATCATTCTGGAGATCCCGGAGGAAACGGAAGATGAGTAAAACGAAAATTCTCTGCATAGACGACGAAAGATCCATCCGCTTTGCTTTGAGCCGGCTTTTTTCGCTGCAGGGTTGGGAAACTCTGGAGGCGGAGAATTCCGAGCAGGGCGTGGAGATCTTTGAACGGGAGCGGCCGGACCTGGTGCTGGTGGATTACCACATGCCCGGCGAGAACGGGGTGGAGACCGTGAAACGCCTGCGCCGGATCAGTGTTGCGGCGCCGATCATCGTGTTTACGATCGAGAACAGCCAACAGACGGCGGATGCCTTCCTGGAGGCAGGCGCGACGGATTTCGCGACCAAGCCGATCAAGGCGCCGGATATCATCAGCCGGATCCGTCTGCATTTGCGCCTTCTGGAAAAAACGAAGGAAACGGCGGGGCAGCCGGGCGCTTTCCGCAGTGAAAAGGGCATGTCGGAGGAGACGATGGCTCTTCTGATGCAGTTTATGGAGGAATGCGGCGAAGCGAAGACCGTCGAGGAGATCGCGGAAGGCGTAGGCCTGGCCAATCCGACGACCTACCGCTACCTTCAGTATCTGGTCAAGGAAAAGAAGCTGACGCAGCAGATGGACTACGGGAAGGTCGGACGGCCGAAGCAGCGGTACCGGATCCCGTAAAAAATTAATAATGGAAGCAGAGAAGACAGCGCACGCGGAGTGCGCTGTTTTTGTGCAGATAACGTTGGAAAATAAGAAAAATGCGAGATAAATAAGATAAATACGGCTCCCGCGTGGACTTGTCAAACGGCTTTTGCTATAACGATTCTGAAAGATTGGCGTCCGTTCAGGGACGAAACGAAATGTGCAGAACGGGAAGGAGGATCTCATGGCGGAGGAGAGCAAAATGAGTAACGGAAACGAGAACGGGAAGAAAAAGAAATGGCTGCTTCCCCTGATCCTTGTTCTGGCGCTCGGAGCCGGCACGGCCGGCGTCTTTGCGCTGACGAGGGGCAGGAACGGCGGCCCGGGGAAGGAAACGACCGGCGTGCCGGGAACGGAAGCGACCGCTCCGACGCAGGAGGCGGGACAGAACCCGACCGAACCGGCCGGTCCGTCGGGTCCGTCGCAGACCGATCCGGCGAAACCCGCGGAAACGGAACCGGCCGGCGAAAAAACGCCGTCGGATCTGCTGCGGGAGCGTCTGCTGGCGGAAGGCGAGGACGTGATAGAGCTGACGGAGGACGTCGCCGTTTCCGGTGAGACGCTGACCGTCAACGGCAAAAAGACCTTAACGGGCAGCGGGCGGATCACGGCGAAAGACGTAAGCGGCGACTATATCATCACGATCGCCGAGGGCGCCTCGCTCGTGATCGACGGACCGGTCATCGACGGTACCGGCAAGGCGAAGAACGGCATCCTGGTCTCGAAGGACGCCATGCTGGACTTTGAAAGCGGCGAGCTGACGAAGCTGGACAAGCTTGGCATCCGCGTCGTCGGCGAGGCCACGGTAAAGGCGAAGATCAGCGAGGTCGGCACCAACTGGATCTACATGCAGAGCGGCGGCCGGGCCAGACTGGAAAACGCGGCTTTTGAGAACTGCGGCGAATTCGGCCTGCAGGTCTTAAGCAATACGGAAGTGACGATCAGGGGCGGTTCCTTTACCGGCTCCACGGGCACGATCCTGTACAACCGGGGCGTAACGGATATCGAGGACGCGGCCTTTTCGGACAGCGCCCTGTATACCGTTTCCAACGGCGGCATCATGACGCTGAAAAACGTGGAGATCAGCGGGGCGAAGAGCCAGGGCCTGTTATACAACTATCCGGACTGCTCTCTGGAAATGACGGACTGCCGCCTGCACGACAGCGAAAACTATCTTTTCTATAACAGCGGCACGGCCGTGCTGGAGGGCGTCAGCATGGAAAGCTGCGCCAGCCACGCCATCTATAACGAAGGCGCCACGGCGGATCTGACGATGAAGAACTCCACCCTGGACAAGATCGGCTCCACGGCCTTCTTCAACAAGGTCGGCAGCAGGATGGATCTGGAGCACATCACGATCGTCTCCAACGGCAACCACGCGCTGTACAACCGGGCGGGCACACTGGTCGCGAAGGATATCACCTCCACGAGCTCGGTCGGCACCATCGTCTGCAACGACTCCGCGACGGATACGGATCTGCGCTACGGCACGCTGGAACTGGACGGCTTTGCCCTGTCCGGCGGCCCGGGCTACGGTATCAGCTGCTACGGCGGCAGCATGATCGTAAAGAACGGCACGGTGGACGTCTGCGGCTCCTACGGTCTGTACGTCAAGGACGGCGAAGCCGTGATCGAAAACGTGGACTTCAAGGGTACCAGCGATCCCGAAGGCCGGGCGACCGTGCAGATCGGCATCACGGACTTTGAAAACGCTGTCGTTACCATGACGAACGTCAACATCACCGGCGGCGCGCGGGGCATCGGCAACCACGGCACCCTGACCTACAATTCCGGTACGATCAGCGGCAACAGGAACTTCGGCAAGATCGCCTACGGCGGCGGCATCTACAACTTCAACAAGCTGACCTTAAACGGCGGCACCATCAGCGGCAACGAATCCTTAAACACCGGCGGCGGCATCTACAACGCCGGCGAGATGGTGATGAACGGCGGCCTCGTGACCGGCAACAAGGCGGACACGTCCGGCGGCGGCATCTCCAACAGGGACGGCTGCTACCTGACCATAAACGGCGGTACGATCTCCAAAAACTACGCCGTAAACTACGGCGGCGGCCTCTACAATAAGGGCAAGGTGGACATGTTCGGCGGCACCATCAGCGGAAACAGCTGCGGCAAGCTCGGCGGCGGCGTCCATTCGGCCAGATGGTTCCACCTGATCAACGGCACGATCACCGGAAATACGGCCGGCGGCCAGGGCGGCGGCGTATACAACACCCCGGACGGCTCCTGCGTGCTTTCGGGCGGCGTGATTTCCTACAACAAGAGTTCCGATGAAAAGGGCGGCGGCGGCGTGTACAACACCGGCAAGATGACCGTGGAAAACTCTGTCGTCATCCGCAACAACCAGGCGGCTTCCAGCGGCGGCGGCATCCTGAACAGCTCGACCTCGACCGGCGCCTGGGGCGTGCTGAACGTGACCGGCGGCACCATCGAAAACAACAGCGCGGCGACCTCCGGCGGCGGCATTTACTCGAGCGCCAGCCTCTTCTTAAGCGGCGGTACCATTAATAATAATAAAGCCGGAAACAACGGCGGCGGCGTGTATGCGGGCGCAGACAGCGAGGTCAAGATCAGCGGCGGCAGCTTCGACGGCAACCGGGCCGGCAATTATGGCGGCAGCTTATATCTGGTCACCAAGGGTGAAGTCGCGAATATCACGGCGAAGAACAGCAGCTGCGACGGCGGCAACGGCGGCGCGGTGTATATCACCAGCGCGGCGGATATTACGTTAAAGAACAGCAGCATCACGGACTGCAAGGCCCCTGAAAAAGGGCACGCGGTCTATCTGTACAAGGGCGTGCTGCGCATCGAGGACTGCACGCTCACAGCGAAGGAAAACGGCGCGGCGGTCTGGAACAACGGCGGCAGCATCAGCCTGGGCGGCAGGAACGAGCTGAGCGTTTATACGGAAAACGCGCTTGCCCTGGAGGACGGCTTTGACGGCGCCTCTGCCGTCACGGTCCTGCTGGACGGCTACACGGACGGCAGGGAAGTCCTTAGCGGCAAGGAAAGCGTTGTGGCGGCTTCTTACGACAAGGCCTTTACGCTTCCGGAAATGCCGGAAAACGTCAGCCTGGAGAGCGACGGACGCTTAAAGGACAGCAGCGCGGAAGTGGAAGCGGTCCTGTACGATAAAGCCGGCACCGAGCTGGCGCGCGGTTCCCTGACGGCCATGGTCAGCCGGGCGGAAGCCGGCCAGACGGTGGAACTGATCGCGGACGCGGCCTTAAGCGGCAAGCTGACGATCGATAAAGATCTGACGATCCGCGACGACGGTACGCCCCGCGCGATCCTGGTATCCTCGCCGGAGCGCGCGTTCCAGACGGATAATGAAGCGGTCCTGCGCTTTGTCGGCAAGGGCGGCCTGACGATCAGGGCGGCGGAAGGCGTGAACTTCTCAGCAGTCGCCATTTACGTGATCCGGGGCAGCGTGGAAGCGGAAGGCCCGGTGACCGTCAGCGGCTTCAGCTGCGACAATACGGCGAAGAATAATACGAACGGCGCGGCCATCTACGTGGCGTCGAGCGGAAAACTGAAGCTGAACCAGACGACGCTGTCCGGCAACACGGCGGCGGCGAACGGCGCGGCTATCTATATTTACGGCGGCACGGCGGAGCTGGTGAACGTGACGGCCTCCGGCAATACGGCCGGCAAGGGCGACGATATCTACTTAAGCAACAACGGCATTCTGACGGTGAAGGGCGGCAGCTTTACGAGCGGAGGCAGCGCCGATCCCGCCGTCTACGTCAGCGCGGGAACCTTTACGCTGGACGGCAAGGTGAAGGCCTCCGTCTATACGGGCGGCAGTCTGGCTCTGGCAGACGGCTTTGACGCGGCATCCGCGATCGAGACCTATCTGGATGCCTATACGGACGGCCGGACGGTCGTCAGCGGCAAGGCCGACGTGGTGAAGGCGGCGGTAAATGGCGGCGCGGTGATCCTGCCGGCTCTGCCCGGCGGCGTGACGCTGGAAGAAAACGGCAGGCTCAAGGAGGCTCCGTTGGTAAAACCGGAAGCCGTCCTTTACGATGCCTCCGGCAAGAAAGTTGACGAAGGCCGCTTCACGGCCATGGTGAATGCGGCGCAGAACGGCTTCACCATCGAGCTGGTGGACGACGTGGAACTGAGCAGCACGGTCCGCATCAACAAGTCCGTCACGATCCGTGACGACGGCACGCCTCGCAGTTTCCTGATCGGCGACGCAGCGGCCCGCGGCCTGGAATTCTACGGGGATTCCGGCATTGAGGAAAGCGCGTACCCGGTCATTACCCTTCAGGGCACGGCGGCCGGCGGCCTGACCATCCGGGCAAAGAACCCGGAAACGGTATTCGACTACGTGGCGCTCTACGTGATCCGCGCCAAACTGGTCACGAGCGGCAGCGTCACGGTCAAGGACTATAAGACCAATAACTCCGTAACCAACAACAAGAACGGCGGCGCCTTCAACGTGGCCTCCAGCGGCACGCTGGAAGCCGACGGTCTGACCGTAACGAATATCACGGCGGCCGGCAAGGGCGCGGCCATCTACAACAACGGCGGCACGGTGATCCTGAAGAACGTGACGTTCAGTGATAATACTTCCTCCACCGGGCAGGACGTCTACGTCGGCAGCGGCACGCTGACCCTGGGCGGAAAGGATACGCTGAAGATCTACAGCCCGTCCGCGATTGCGCTGGCGGATGATTTCGACAGGACCTCGCAGGCTGCCCTGTATCTGGACGTTTATACGGATGGCAAGGTGGTTCTGACCGGTACGGCTTCCGTGATCACGGCGGCTGTGGACGGCGACGCGGTGACCCTGCCTGAGGCGGCGGACCAGCCGACTGAAACAAAGCTCTTAAATACCGGTATCCTGAGCGTTGCGGCGCCGGAGAAGCCGGAAGCCTATCTGTACGATGCGGCCGGCACGAAGGTGAACGAAGGTCTCTTCACGGCGATGGTAGCGGCGGCAGAACCCGGCTATACCGTGGAACTGGTGGAAGACGTAACGCTGGCCTCCACGCTGCGCATCAACAAGACCCTGACCATCCGCGACGACGGCACGGCCCGCACCATCTATATCGGCGATGGCGCGCAGAGAGGCCTGGAAGCGTACGGCGATTCCGGCATTGAAGAAAGCGCGTATCCGGTCATTACCCTTACGGGCACGGCGGCCGGCGGCCTGACCATCCGGGCAAAGAATCCGGAAACGGTCTTCAATTACGTGGCGGTCTACGTGATCCGCGCCAAGCTGGTCACGAGCGGCAACGTCACGGTCACGGATTACAAGACGAACAATTCCGTAACCAACAACAAGAACGGCGGCGCCTTCAACGTGGCCTCCAGCGGCACGCTGGAAGCCAACGGTCTGACCGTGACGAATATCACGGCGGCGGCGAAGGGCGCGGCCATCTACAACAACGGCGGCACGGTGATCCTGAAGAACGTAAGCTTCAGCGGCAACACCGCTTCCCCGGGACAGGACGTTTATATCGGCAGCGGCACGCTGACCCTGGGCGGCAAGGATACGCTGAAGATCTACAGCCCGTCCGCGATCGCTTTGGCGGCTGATTTCGACAAGACCTCGCAGGCTGCCCTGTATCTGGACGCCTATACGGACGGCAAGGTGGTCCTGACCGGCACCGATACCGTGATCGCGGCGGCCGTGACCGGCGGCGCGGTGACTCTGCCCGAGGCGGCGGACCAGCCGACCGAAACCAAACTTCTGGAAAGCGGCATATTGAGCGTTGCGGCGCCGGAGAAGCCGGAAGCGTATCTGTACGACACCGACGGCACGACCAAGCTGGCGGAGGGCCTCTTCACCGCCATGCTGGCGCAGGCGGCGGACGGCCAGGTGATCGAGCTGGTCGACGACGTGACCGTAACAGCCCGGCAGACGGTTTCAAAATCGCTGACCATCCGGGACGACGGCACTGCCCGGACCATCTACGTCACCTCCATGAACCGCGCGTTCCAGACCAGCGGGGACGTCACCCTGACCTTTGCGGGCACGGAAGCCGGCAAGCTGACCCTGACGGTGAAGGAAGGCTTTGAAGGCGCGGCTCAGCCGATGCTGTACGCCGGTTCCGGCACCACGATGGTCCTGAGAAACGTCGCGATCCGGGATTATAAGAATACTTCGACGGCAGGCGGTACCAGCGGCGTCATTTACATCACTTCTTCCGACGACAAGGGCCCGAGCACGGTCGTGCTGGAAAACGTGAGCATGAGCGGCAACAGCTGCAGCTTCAGAGGACAGGATATCTATCTGGCCAATAAGGGCATTCTGCAGATCAGGAACAGCAGCTTAACGAGCGGCAGCGGCAGCACGGTCTCCGTATACCGGGCCGGCGCCAGCTCCGTCCTGACGCTGGACGGCAAGGTCACGGCAGGCATCTATACGCCGGCGCCTATCGCGCTGGCGGACGGCTTTGACGCCGCCTCGCAGGTCAGCCTGTACCTGGATGCCTATACTGACGGAAAGACGGTCCTGACCGGAACCGCTTCCGTGATCGCGGCGGCGGTGAACGGCGGCGCTTTCACCCTGCCCGAAGCGGCAGCCCAGCCGACCGAGACCAAACTTCTGGAAACCGGACTCTTAAGCGTCGCGGCGCCGGAGGTGCCGGAAGCGATCCTGATCGACACGGCCGGCAAAGAGACAGAAGGGTTGTTTGCAGCTCTGGTCGGAGCGGCGCAGGACGGAGATACCATAAAGCTGGTCAGTGATGTAACAGTCATAAGCCGACTGACGATCAAGAACTCCATTACGATCACAGACGACGGAACGACAAGAACGATCTATGTAAACTCGGATGATCGCGCTTTCCAGACCAGCGGAACAAATACTCTGACGATTCAGGGCACAGCAGCAGACAAGCTGATCCTAACAGTCAAGGATGACTTCGCAGGGGCAGCACAGCCGATGCTGTACGCCGGTTCCGGTACCACAATGGTGCTGAAGAATGTGAGGATCGAAAACTATAAGAACACTTCCACTGCCGCCGGTACAAGCGGAACGATCTACATAACATCCTCCGGAGATAAGCTCAGCACAGTCGTCCTGGAAAACGTGACCATGAGCGGCAACAGCTGTGCCTTCAAAGGACAGGATATCTATCTGGCGAACAAGGGCGTTCTCCAGATTAAGAACAGCACGCTGAGCAGCGGAAGTGGTAGTACGGTCTCTGTGTATCGAGCCGGTGAGAACTCTACCCTCTCATTAGACAGCCAGTGCACGGTATCGATCTACACACCGGCTGCAATTACTCTAGCTGACGGCTTCGCATCTGATTCACCCGTTACGCTGTATCTGGATGCTTATACGAATGGTAAGGTGGTCCTGACCGGAACGGCCTCCGTGGTTACGGCGGCCGTGGAAGGCGGCATCAGTCTGCCTGATACGGACGATCAGCCGGCGATCACGCTCCTGACCACTGGTGTCTTAAGTGTTACGGTGCCGCCAGAGCCGGAAGCCGCTCTTTATGCGGATGCCAGCAGTACAGAACCGATCACCAGCGGTCCTTTCACCGATATGCTTTCTCAGGCGACGAACGGTCAGATTATAGTGCTGCTTTCTGATGTGACGGTTGCAGCTCGACAGACGATCGAGAAATCAATCACGATTCGCGATGACGGGACTGCCAGAACAATCTATGTGAGTTCGACAGACAGAGCTTTCCAGAGTAAAGGGGCCTATACTCTCACGATTGAAGGCACGGCAGCCGGAAAACTGACCCTGACAGTAAAGGATGGTTTTGCCGGCGCGGCGCAGCCGATGCTGTATACCGGCTCCGGTTCAACGATGATCCTGAGAAACGTTACGATCAAGGATTATAAGAATACTTCAACGGCAGCCGGCACCAGCGGAACCATTTATGCAACCTCCGACGGAACAAAACTCAGCAAGGTCATACTTGAGAACGTGACCATGAGCGGAAACAGCGGTGCCAATAACGGCTTGGATGTTTACCTGAACAATAAGGGCGTTCTGCAGATCAAGAACAGTACGTTGAGCAGCGCAGCTGACGGCAAAGTGTCTGTATATCGTTCCGGTTCCAACTCGGTACTGTCTCTGGACGGTCAGTGCACGGTTTCGATTTATACGCCGGCAGCGGTCACGCTGGAAGACGGCTTTACGGCTTCCGGCTCGGCGGTCACGCTGTACCTTGATGCTTACACGAAGAACAAGGAAGTCTTTTCCGGCACGGCTTCCGTAATCGCGGCTGCCGTAGACGGCGGCGCTGTCACGGTGCCGGAGGCGGCTGATCACAGCCTGATGCTGCTGAACACCGGTGTTCTGGGCGAACCGCCGGTTCCGGCTGTGGCAGCCCTCTACAAGTCCGGTGAGACCTCCCCTTACGCACAGGGTAGCCTCAAGGAGATGATCGAAAAAGCCAATAGCGAAAGTCTTTCCGGCGCGACCATCAAGCTGATCGGAGATCCGATCCCGCTGGATGCGACGGTAGATATCACGGTGCCGCTTACCATAACGGACGACGGCACGGCCCGCACTATTACGGCAGAAGCGGCCGGAGGCGCCTTTACGGTGAAGAGCAGCGGTGTGAAGTTGCTCCCGAATGCGGGCATTACCATTCAGCCGGCCTCCGGTGAAACCTTCTCGAAGGCGGCGGTCACGGTTGCGGCCGACGGCGAACTGATATTGGAAGGCAGCCAGACCGTAAGTGTCTATCTGATCGGGACCGGTGTGATTAAGCTGGCAGACAGCTTTGCCACGACCTCCCAGATTACGGTCTACCTGGACAGCTACACTAACGGCCGGACC
>JAEEGI010013234.1_pt1 | contig 17533 bp, 18 predicted proteins | sample 8958751 | NCBI WGS metagenome assembly JAEEGI01 (sample SAMN16246545, study PRJNA631951) | gut metagenome | biome: gut microbiome; feature: rumen; material: KS-attached | host: Bos | place: Iran: Karaj | collected 2018-10
TGACGGCGATGAAGCCGCGCTTCGTGCCCAGACGTTTTTTCTGCGCCTCAATGACGGCGATGTGCTCCGGGTTGACCTCGGGGATCAGCATGGGAACGTCCGGGGTCCAGCGGTTGGCGCTGTTGTTGGAGACGACGGGGCATTCCAGCTTCGCGTAGCGCTCCTCCAGGGCCAGAATCTCGTCCTTCTTCATATCCACCGCGCAAAAGACGAAATCAACGCTCTTCGCGATCTCCTCGCAGTCCGCGGTCGCGTCCTTGACGACGATATCCTTATACTTCTCGGGGAAGGGAGTCTCGATGGCCCAGCGGGCGCGCGCGGCCTGCTCGTAAGTCTTGCCCGCGCTGTTGGCGCTTGCCGCGATGACCTTCAGTTCAAACCAGGGATGATTCTCGATCAGCGAGATAAAACGCTGGCCGACCATACCCGTTCCGCCGATGACGCCGACTTGATACTTTTCCATAGTGCTTCCTTTCCGACATTTGTCCTCTATCTATAATATGTGATTTCTTTCCTGCCGGTTCCTTCGACAAAATCCTTGCTTCCGGGGCGGATTCACGTTATACTGGAACCGGTAAATCTTTATAATGTTGTCATTATATCCATGTGAAAGTCTGATGTCAATGTTTGCTTCCACGAAAAAACAGAAACAATATATGATCGTATTCGCGCTGCTTTCGGCGGTCCTGCTTTTGACGGTCTTCGTGGTCAGCGCCGACGAGAGTTACTTCGTCAACGATTCCGAAAACGTCCTTCCGCGCTTTTTTGACGGCGTCTATGCCATCGGAAGAGGGGGAGCGGATCTCCTGTTCTCCGACCAGGTCTACGCGCTGAGCAGCAGCGGTCTGCAGCAGCTCGGCAGCGCCGGCGCAGAGGGCGGCGGAGGGCTGCTCTATGAAAACGGCAGCATCGGCATCCAGAGCAACACGGTGCGCATCGGCCTGTTTTACAGCTATTCCGACGCCCGCGACAGCGGGGTGGATTCCACGGTGCTGGAGAATACCAGCGGCAGCGGCTTCTCCTTCGGCACTCTGGAAGAGGACGGCACCTTCGTCCAGTTTGCCAGCACGGCCGAATCCCGTCTCCTGATCCAGCCCGGCGACGGAACCGGGATCAATGTCTACAAGGCCGACGGGACGGAATATCTCTGCGGCCTGGATTGGACGGACAAGGACAACTACCTGATCGTCCGGCCCGTCAATTCCGAGGACGCGCCGCTGACGAGCTGCGCCGGCAACCGCTATTACGGCGATTTTGCTCTCGCCGTGCTGGCGAACAGCCATCTGACCGTTGTGAACATCGTCGATCTGGAGCATTATGTGATGGGCGTATGCGGCTGCGAGATGACCGAGAGCTGGCCGATCGAGACGCTGAAGGCGCAGGCTGTCGCCGCGCGGACCTATGCCCAGCGCTATATCGGCACCAGTACATATTACTATGTCTGCGGCTTTGACCTCACGGCGGATACCTACTGCCAGGCCTATCGCGGCGTCCGCGGCGTCGGCGACCGGATCAGACAGGCCGTTATGGAAACGCAAAACCAGTATCTGACGAGCGGCGGCCGTCTGGTCGACGCGGTCTATTCCGCCGCCGACGGCGGCGCGACCGAGGACGGCATCAACGTCTTCGGCAACGACAGCAGCTATCTGGTCGGCGTCAGCGATCCCTATGAGGCCGCGGCGGAAAAGGAAAACCCCTATTCCGAATGGACCGTGACCATGACGCCAGCGCAGCTCGGGGCCAAGGTGGGTCTGGACGCGATCCGCTCCGTCACGCCGACGACCTCCCGCACGGGCAACATCATCAAGCTGGAATTCGTCAGCGTCAGCGGGCAGACGGCCACGATCATCCGTGATCGCTGCCGCACCGCGCTCGGGCTGAAAAACATCCGATACGAGATCAGCCAGGATGCCCAGGGCAACTATGTCTTTACCGGCAGCGGCTGCGGGCACAATCTCGGAATGAGCCAGTGGGGCGCCTACGCAATGGCAAAATACTACGAAAAGGATTACCGCTTTATTCTCGGCTATTACTTCACCGGAGTCGGGATCAGCTATGGTACTTTGGAATGAAAACTTCGGATTTCTGGTTTGACCTCCCGCCGGAGCTCATCGCGCAGACGCCGCTTCCGCGCCGTGACAGTTCGCGGCTGCTCTGTCTGGACAAGAAGACCGGCGAAACGGAACACCGTTATTTCTACAACCTCCCGGAAATGCTGCATCCGGGAGATTGTCTTGTGCTCAACGATTCCCGGGTGCTCCCGGCGCGCCTGATCGGCCGCAGAGTGCCGGGCGGCGGCGTCTGCGAGGTGCTGCTTTTGACGGAACGCGGCGACAACCTCTGGGAATGCCTCGTGCGGCCCGGAAAAAAGCTGCGTCCCGGCGCGAAGGTCGTCTTCGGGGACGGCGAGCTGGAGGCCGTTGTCGAAGCCGAGGTGGAAGACGGCAACCGCCTTGTGCGCTTTTCCTATGATGGCATTTTCCTCGAGGTGCTGGACCGCCTTGGCGAGATGCCGCTGCCGCCGTATATCAAGGAAAAGCTGGCCGATCCCGAGCGCTATCAGACCGTATACGCCAGAGATCCCGGGTCCGCCGCTGCGCCGACCGCGGGGCTGCATTTCACCCGTGAGCTGCTCGAAGAGATCGAAAACCGGGGCGTGAAGACCTGCCGCGTCACGCTGCACGTGGGCCTGGGCACCTTCCGGCCGGTGAAGGAAGAGAATATTGAGGATCATCCCATGCACTCGGAGTTCTGTATCGTACCCGAGGAGACGGCGGAGACCGTCAACCGGACGCACGCGGAGGGGGGAAGGGTCATCGCGGTAGGGACCACATCCTGCCGTACTCTGGAGAGCTTTGCCGGCAGCGACGGCATCCTGCGCTCCGGCAGCGGCTGGACCGATATCTTTATTTATCCCGGTTATCGTTTCAGGACCGCCGACGCGCTGATCACGAATTTCCATCTTCCGGAAAGCACGCTGATCATGCTGGTCTCTGCGCTGGCCGGCAGGGAAAATATCCTGAACGCCTACCGCCGGGCGGTAGAGCTCAGGTACCGCTTTTTCTCCTTCGGCGACGCGATGTTTATCGCATAAGCCGAGCTCTACCGCTCCGCGGCGCGGGAGGAGGAAAGAATATGATCTCTGTGAGAAAATGCTCTTCGGACGATCTGGCGCTGCTGGCGGAATACAATAAACGCCTGGTCGAGGACGAAAAAAGCGATAACCCGATGGATACGGCGCAGCTCCGCGACAGAATGAAGGGTTTTCTGGAAACGGAATACGAAGCCTATCTGTTCGGATACGAGGGGAACGCGATCGGATACGCTCTCGTAAAGACATCCTGTTCGCCGCTGTATCTTCGCCAGTTCTTTATCGACCGGCCGTACAGAAGACGGCATTTCGGCGAGCAGGCGTTCCGACGGCTGCTCGAAACCCTGAAAACGGACCGGATCGACGTCGAGGTGCTGGTATGGAATGAACCGGCCCTCGGCTTCTGGAGAAAAATGGGCTTTGAGGAGAGAAGCCTGTACCTGCGTCGGGAAAGACCGGCGTTTCATAAGGAAAGCGGACCCGGTCAAGAAAAGATTTGACGAACGTTCCCCCGGCCGCTATGATGGTGTTTGGTCCGGAGCCGGCGGATCGTTTCGCCGCGCAAGACGGCTTACTCAGGAGTACTTTTTGAAAGGACTTGCCGAACATGATCGAGTATAACACGCTGTATGACCGCCTTATCAGCGGGGAGGAAAAGCTGGCTCTTGTCGGTCTCGGATATGTGGGGATGCCCATCGCCGTGGAGTTTGCCAAGCATGTGAAGGTCATCGGATTCAATCACCACGAGCACAGGATCCTGCAGTACAAAAGCGGGATCGATCCCACCAATGAGGTGGGCAATGAAGTCATCTCAAAAACGACTGTAGACTTTACCTCCGACGAGAAGCGCCTGAGCGAGGCTAAGTTCATCATAGTGGCCGTGCCCACTCCGGTCCTTGACGACAACAATCCCGATCTGGAGCCCGTCAGAAACGCCTCGCGTATCGTAGGACGCAATATGGTGCCCGGCACGATCGTCGTATATGAATCCACGGTCTATCCCGGTGTCACGGAGGACATCTGTATCCCCATACTGGAAGAGACCTCAGGCCTGAAATGCGGCACGGATTTCAAGGTCGGCTACTCCCCGGAGCGGATCAACCCCGGGGATCGTGTGCACACGCTCACGAGTATCCGTAAGGTCGTCTCGGGCATGGATGAGGAATCCGCCGATCAGATCCAGAAGATCTACGATATAGTGATCAAGGCCGGAACGTTCCGCGTCTCCGATATCAAGACGGCTGAAGCGGTCAAGGTGATCGAGAACAGCCAGAGGGATATCAACATCGCGTTCATGAACGAGATCGCCATGATCTGCGACCGGCTGGGGATAGACACGTACGAAGTGCTTGACGGCATGAACACCAAGTGGAACGCCCTGGGCTTCAAGCCCGGTCTGGTGGGCGGTCACTGCATCGGGATCGATCCGTACTATCTGACGAATGTGGCCGAGAGGCTGGGATACCACAGCCAGATCATCCTCAACGGGCGGAAGGTCAACGACAGCATGGGTGCCTATGTGGCGGACGCCGCCATCAAGCAGATGATCGAGGCGGGGAAGGCCCCCAAGAAGGCGAAGGTCTTCATTCTCGGCATAACCTTTAAGGAGAACTGCCCCGACACGCGCAACAGCAAGGTCTACGATGTGATCAAACGGCTGGGAGAGTACGAGATCCGGCCCGAGGTGACCGATCCCTGGGCGGATCCGGAGATCGCAAAACGCGAATACGGCGTGGATCTGATCCCGTTTGAGGAGGTCAGGAACGCCGACTGCGTGATCGTCGCGGTGGGACACAACGAATTCCGCTCCCTGTCGATGTATCAGCTCAAGGCTCTGTTCGATCCCGAACTGAGGGACGAGGAGAAGGTGCTCATCGACGTCAAGAGCCTGTACCGGATGGACGAGCTCAGGGCGTCCGGAATGCGGTTCTGGAGGCTGTGATATGGAACGGATCGGAATACTCGGAGCGGGGACCTGGGGACTGGCGCTGGCCAGGATGCTGTACAACAACGGCAATGAGGTGACGGTCTGGTCCTCCGATCCCGCCAAGGCGGAGACCCTCTCCCGCGTGAGAGCGGTCGACAGGCTTCCGAACATGGTCATTCCCGAAGGCGTCCGCTTTACCGGCGCCATGGAGGAGGCCTGCGGCGGCGCGGATATCGTGGTGCTCGCGGTGGCCTCCGTGTATATCCGCGAGACCGCCCGGCGCATGGCTCCTTTCCTGGACAAAGACCCGATCGCGGTGATCGTTGCCAAGGGCATAGAAGCCGACACGCTCATGACGCTCAGCGAGGTGGTCCGCAGCGAGGTGGGGGACGATCTCCGCATCGCCGCGCTGTCCGGCCCGACGCACGCGGAGGAGGTCGCCGTGGATCTTCCCAGCACCATCGTCGCGGCCAGCCGGGATCCCGCCGTCGCCCGGAGAGTGCAGCAGGTGTTCTCCTGCTCCGTGATGCGCACCTATACCAACACGGACATCCTCGGCGTGGAGCTGTGCGGAGCTCTGAAAAATATCATCGCCCTGGCGACGGGCATGTCCGCGGGACTGGGATACGGCGACAATACGAAGGCCGCCCTGATCACGCGGGGACTGGCGGAAATAGAACGGCTGGGCCGCAAAATGGGCTGCCGGCCCGAGACCTTCCGCGGGCTCGCCGGTATGGGAGATCTGATCGTCACCGCTACCAGCTCGCACAGCCGCAACAATAACTGCGGACGGCTCATCGGGCAGGGGCTTTCCGTGCGGGAGGCAGTAAAAGAGGTCGGCATGGTGGTGGAGGGGATACACGCGATCCCCGCGGCCATCGCCCTGGCGGACAAGTACGGCGTCGAGATGCCGATCATCCGCGCCGTGGACGGGATCGTCAATCACGGCCGTTCCCCGAAGGAAACGGTCGCCTATCTGATGGGGCGGGATTACAAAACCGAACTGATGTGACGCCCGGGCCTTCCGGGTCCGCGCCGCGCCGGGAGAGGATTTGAAAATCTTTTGAATTTCCTATTGACTTTCCCGCCCCATGCGTCTATAATCCATCTGTCAATAAAGAAGATCGTATCCGATCTCACCCGGCCGTTTGAAACGCGCCGCGGTCAACATGGTTCACTCCGCCCGGTCAGCGGGCTTGTGTTATGTGCGGATACGGTTTATCGTATCCGTATTTTTTATCCGCAGCAGCGACGACCATTATCGGAGGTGTAGTAAGATCGCTATCCAGAATCATTTGCTCAACGACGAGATCCGCGAACCGGAAGTTCGTTTGATCAGCGAGACCGGAGAACAGCTCGGGATCATGTCCGGGGAAGAGGCTCTGCGCGTTGCCGAAGAGCGGGATATGGACCTTGTGCTGATCTCCCCTCAGGCCAAGCCGCCTGTGTGTAGGATCATGGACTACGGGAAGTTCCGCTTCGAGCAGACCAAGAAGGAAAAGGAAGCCCGAAAGAACCAGCACACGATTGAGGTCAAGGAGATCCGCATGTCGCCCGGCATCGGGGATAACGATTTCAATACGAAACTGAAAAACGGCCAAAAGTTCCTTTCCGAAGGCAACCGGCTGAAGGTGACGGTACGCTTCCGCGGCCGTGAGATGGCTCACACCAATATCGGAGAGCAGCTCCTCAAGAGCTTTGCCGAGCAGTGCTCCGCTATCGCCACCATGGATAAGAATCCCAAACTGGAGGGCAGGAACATGTCCGTTTTCCTCTCCCCGAAGGTGCCCGACAAACAGAGTAACAAAAAGTAAAGGAGATAGTTTTCCCATGCCGAAACTGAAAACGCACAGCGGTGCGAAGAAGAGATTCAATCTCACCAAGACCGGCAAGGTCAAGCGTGCTCACGCCTACAAGAGCCACATTCTCAACAAGAAATCCACCAAGCGCAAGAGAGGCCTTCGTCAGGGCACTTATGCCGATGTTACCAACGAAGCGACCATCAAGCGTATGGTTCCGTACAAATAAGGAGGATTTTGAAAGATGGCCAGAGTTAAAGGCGCGATGATGACGCGCAAAAGAAGAAATAAAAAGCTGGGTCTCGCCAAGGGTTACTGGGGTTCCAAATCCCGTCATTATAAAATGGCCAATGAGCAGCTGATGAAGTCCGGCCGCTACGCCTATGTGGGCCGCAAGCTCAAGAAGCGCGACTTCCGTCGGCTGTGGATCACCCGCATCAGCGCGGGCTGCAAGCTCAACGGCATGAATTACTCCACTTTCATGCACGGCCTGAAGAATGCCGGCATCGAAATGAACCGCAAGATGCTCTCCGAGATGGCGATCCATGAGCCCGCCGCCTTCACCGCTCTGTGCGAAAAGGCCAAGGCTTCTCTCTGATTTCGCCGATACAGTAAAGAAACGACCGTTTCTCCCGCCGGGGAAGAAACGGTCGTCTTTTATTTGCCGTCCTGAGATCGGGCGGCCCGGGAGAAGGTCAATTGACCTTCGGAAGCCGGGCACGGAAGGAGGCGAGCTCCTCATCGGTGGGGATGTAATCGTCCATTTTTCCGTCATGGAACTTTTCGTAGGCGAGCATGTCGAAGTAGCCGGTGCCGGTGAGGCCGAAGACAATGTTCTTTTCCTCGCCGGTCTGCTTGCATTTCAGGGCCTCGTCGATGGCGACACGGATGGCGTGGCTGCTCTCGGGCGCCGGGAGGATGCCCTCGACACGGGCAAATTCCTCGGCAGCCTCGAATACGCTGGTCTGAGGCACGCTGACGGCCTCCATGTAACCGTCGTCGTAGAGCTGCGAGAGGACCGGGCTCATGCCGTGATAGCGCAGGCCGCCGGCATGGTTCGGGGCGGGAATAAAGTCGCTGCCCAGGGTATACATTTTTGCCAGGGGACAGACCATGCCCGTATCGCAGAAGTCATAGGCGTATATGCCGCGCGTGAAGCTGGGGCAGGAGGCGGGCTCTACGGCGATGATGCGGTAATCCGCTTCGCCGCGAAGCTTCTGACCCATAAACGGGGAGATCAATCCGCCCAGGTTGGAGCCACCGCCGGCGCAGCCGATGATAATGTCGGGCTTCACGCCGTATTTATCCAGCGCGGCCTTGGTCTCGAGACCGATGACCGACTGATGGAGCAGGACCTGATTGAGCACGCTGCCGAGCACATAACGGTACCCGGGATTGTTCACAGCGACCTCCACAGCCTCGGAGATCGCGCAGCCGAGAGAGCCGGTGGTGCCGGGATGCTCGGCGAGGATCTTGCGGCCGACTTCCGTGGTCATGGACGGCGACGGAGTAACGGAGGCTCCGTATGTGCGCATGACCTCGCGCCGGAAGGGCTTCTGCTCATAGGAGACCTTGACCATGAACACCTTGCAGTCGAGGCCGAAGTAAGAGCAGGCCATGGAGAGAGCGGTGCCCCACTGTCCGGCGCCCGTTTCGGTGGTCACGCCTTTGAGCCCCTGCTTTTTCGCGTAGTATGCCTGGGCAACGGCGGAGTTGAGCTTGTGTGAGCCGCTGGTATTGTTGCCCTCAAACTTATAGTAGATATGTGCGGGAGTCTGCAGCTTCTCCTCCAGACAGTAGGCACGAACCAGGGGAGAGGGGCGGTACATTTTATAGAAGCTGACGATCTCTTCGGGGATGGGGATCAGCCGGTCATCGTTATTGAGCTCCTGCGCCACCAGCTCTTCACAGAATACGGCGCCGAGCTCCTCTGCGGTCATGGGCTGTCCGGTGCCGGGATTGAGAAGCGGGGCCGGCTTGGTCTTCATGTCGGCGCGGACATTGTACCAGGCGGAAGGGAGTTCCGATTCCTCGAGATAGATCTTGTAGGGGATTTCCTTGTTTGCCATGATAATTCTCCTTTCCTTTTTCGGGACAAAAGAAAACGATCCTGTCCCAAGCTTTTCTTCGCTGGGACAGGATCGGTCATGATCCTGCGGTGCCACCCGGCTTGACGCGCTTCGCGCGCCCACTTAGCGCATACAAACATATGCCGGCTTTTTTCACGGAGTGCCGCTCCGTCTCCCATACTCCGGCTTTCGCCGTTTCTGATCGCCCTCGGAAGTCCATTCGGCTTGATTCTTTCCGCCGTGCTTTCAGCGTACGCACAGCTCTCTGAAGGAAAGGGGAAAAAGCTTACTCACTCTTCTTCAACGGTTTATTTGATTAAAACACAGAACAAACGGACTGTCAATCGGGATTTTATACCATTTTTCCGACAGCGAGACCGTCAGTATCGGTGAAACTGCTTCGGTGTGGGACGGTATTTCGCTCCGGAAACAAGTCCCACCGCCGCGAAGGTAGCCATCAGGGACGAGCCCCCGTAGCTGAAGAAGGGGAGCGTGATGCCGATGACCGGTGTGATGCCCATGCACATGCCCGTATTGACGAGCATCTGGAAAAACAGGCTGGCGGCCACGCCGGAGCATACCAGCATGCTCATGGTATTGTGGGAGCGGATCCCTACGATCATGCAGCGGATGATAATGGCGGAGAGCAGGGCCATAATGATGAGACAGGCGATCATACCCAGCTCCTCACCGGCCACGGAGAAGATAAAGTCGGTCTGCTTGCCGGTAAGGGCGTTGGTCTGAGTCTGTACCCCTTTGCCGTAGCCTACGCCGGTAAGCTGTCCTCCCGTGAGCGCGAGACGGGAGCGGATGGTCTGCCAGCGGATCCCGTATCCGTCCGGATCGACGGCGGGGTTGTAGGGCGCCATCATGCGGTCCCGCTGATACTGCTTGAGTACGTTGTTCCAGATAAAGGGGATCGCCACGGCGACCACGGAGCCGCCGATAAGAAACCAGTACAGCTTGATGCCCGCCATGATCATCATGACCACAAAGATCGCGGCGAACACGATGGCGCTTCCCAGGTCGTCCGAAGTGAACATGATCAGCACGAACACGTATCCGAAATGGATCACCAGCTGCGCCATGCAGAACAGGGAATTGATGTCCTTGTATTCCTTCAGATAGGTCATGTGCTTCGCCATCAGGATAATGAACACGACCTTGGCGATCTCGGAAGGCTGGATGCCGATGCCCATGAAACGGATCCAGGCGCTGTTTCCGGTGTCGCCGGATACGCCGAAGGGGATCAGCAGCAGCATGATGACGGTCTCGAAAATGAGAAGGAGGATCCAGCGGTCGGCGATGATGTCCAGATCGATGACCGAGAAGATGTAATACAGGATAAGCCCCAGCACGAAAGCAAATATCTGCACCGGCACGTAGGTGTGAGAAGCAAGAGCCCTCGCCGCGCTGGCGATAAGCGTGATCCCGAACAGAGCGCAGGTGCAGCTCAGCGCGAGGAGCAGCATGTCCGCTCTCTGCGAGAAGTCGGAGGTGCGGTCCCATATATATTTGAGAGTTTTTTTCAGGTCGTCCACACGCCGGCCTCCTTAAGACGCGAATTTACGGACCGAATTCTATCACATATTTTCCTATCTTGCAACACGGGGAAATGTAGGTTAGTCAATGATGTGTGACAGGATTCAGAAAAGAAGGAGGAGCCGGAGGCGACGAGTTCTTTTCTGAATCCTGGGGCGGGAATCAGTCGGCTCCGAAAGTAGTGAGGACCTGTTTGGGTGAGCGCCAGTTGAGGGGGCGCATAGGGAAATCGTTGTATTTACGCTGCCAGACGGCGAGCTGCTTCCGGTAATCCTCGAATGAATAGAACCTATGAGAGGCGTAGAAGTATTCGTTGTCCTTACGGTGACTTCTCTCGACCTTTCCGTTGTGGCGCGGCGTAAATACGCGAATAAGCTTGTGATGAATCCCCAGTTCGGCGAGGGCCTTTTGAAAGTATGTCGGACGGGCTGTTTTTGAGTTGTTCATCCGGGTTGTAAACTCTGAACCGTTGTCTGTCTGAACGCATTCGATGATGAATGGAAACTTCTTCGCACAATTCCGGATGAACTGGGCGGCGGAATAGGAACTGTGGTCTTTGAAGGCCTCAAGGTAACGAAAACGGCTATACTCGTCAATAAAAGTAAACTGGTAATAGCCACCGTCGATGGCCGCCTCGCCCGCTAAACATGAGGCAGGAACGAATTTTACGTCGATCTGAACACGCTGGCCGGGATAACTCATCTGCTCGTATGGTTTGGGAACGTATTTCGGGTTTGGCAATTTGACTGCCATCTGGTTCCTTTTCTTTAAAAACCGATACAAACCGGAGATGGATCTGCTGTAGCCTCGTTGTTTTAGCTTGACCCAGAACACCACCAGGCCGGCATTGGGATTTCGCCGCCTCAGATCATCAATGAGTTTGATCTCCTCCGGTCGGTGCTGGTTTGGATGACTGTGCGGACGATGGGATCTGTCCTCCAGAGACTTCAGTGTTCCGTCGTATCGTTTCATCCAGCGGTAGACGTATTGGCGATACGTGCGGTAGTGGATCGCTGCTTTTGTGACGCCGTTTTTCTTTGCGTAGTTGATCAGGGCTTGCCGATACAGAGCGGTCTGTGTTATCTTATTCATGGCGAATAGGGTGGCACCTGCCTTTCGGTTTTGTCTGAGCAACTCAACCTTAATACAGGCCACTTCTATTCGCCATTCTTTTTTACTTACTGTCACACATCATTGTAACACCTACATTTTCCTATCTTGCAACACGGGGAAAAGGCTTTACTCTCCCGCGGGCGCGGTGTATAATCAAAAGTCGGAAAAAGGTTGAGGACGGAAAGAATATGATTTTTGAAAGCCGAAGCGAATCGGATACCGAAGCTCTGGGAGAACGTCTGTCGCGCTCATTGCCCAAGGAGGGAGCGGTCGTGGCGATGTACGGAGAACTCGGGGCAGGAAAAACGGCTTTTGTACGCGGTATGGCGCGCGGTCTGGGAGTCTCGGGACATGTGGTGAGCCCCACGTTCACCATCGTCAACGAGTACCCGGGGGAACGGGAGCTCTTTCATTTCGATATGTACCGGCTGGGAGGGGCGGAGGAGCTCTTCGACATCGGCTGGGAGGACTATCTCGCGCGGGGCGGAGTCTGCGCCGTTGAGTGGAGCGAAAACGTCCCCGGCGCTTTCGACGGCAGCGAGATCCGCGTCACCATAGAAAAAACGGGCGACGACAAGCGCATCATACGCATAGAGGGGGCCGAACTATGCTGATCCTCGCACTGGAATCCTCTGCAAAGGCAGCTTCGGCGGCTCTCTGCCGGGACGGGGAGCTGATCGCTCAGAGCTTTCAGCGAAGCGGACTTACCCACAGCCGCACGCTTCTTCCCATGGCGGAGGACCTCCTTCGGAATACAGAGACATCCAAGGAGCGTATCGATGCCGTCGCCGTGGCCTGCGGACCGGGCTCATTCACCGGACTCAGGATCGGCGTATCGGCGGCAAAGGGCCTCTGCTGGGGCCTGGACATCCCCGCGGTGGGCGTATCCACCCTGGAGGCAATGGCTTTTCTCTCCGCCGGCGTCGGGGAGGACACGGTGGTCTGCCCCGTGATGGACGCCAGGCGTTCCCAGGTCTACAACGCTCTGTTTGAGTTCAGGGAGGGAAGGCCGGTAAGGCTCTGCCCCGACCGGGCGATCTCCGCCGGGGAGCTTTCCCGCGAGCTCGCCGGAATGGCGCGGCCCGTGTGGGTTCTGGGCGACGGATGGCGCATCGCCGATGAAGCGCTCTCCGCGCTCGGAACGGAGCATGTCGTGGCTCCGGAGCTTATCCGGTATCAAAACGCCTTCGGCGTCGCGCTGGCCGCCATGGACAAAACACCGGCCGGCGCAGAGGAGCTGCTTCCGGTGTATCTGCGCCTGTCTCAGGCGGAGAGAGAACGGCAGGAAAGAATGCAAATAAACTGATAATATAAAGAGAGGTATTGTCATGAGCGAACTGCACGTTTACGATCATCCCCTGATCCAGCACAAGCTGTCGATCCTCCGCGACAAGAACACCAGCGTCAAGGAGTTTCGCGAACTGATCAGCGAGATCGCCGGCCTGATGTGCTACGAGGCCACGCGGGACCTCCCCCTGGAAGAGGTGGAGATCGAAACTCCCGTGGCCAAGGCCAAGGCCAAGCGCCTCGCCGGAAAGAAAATGGCGGTGGTTCCCATCCTCCGCGCGGGACTTGGCATGGTGGACGGCATCGTGGCCATGATCCCCTCCTGCAAGATCGGGCATATCGGCCTTTACCGTGACCCCGAAACTCTCGAGCCGGTGGAGTATTACTGCAAGCTGCCCGCCGACATCTCCGAGCGCGATGTCCTTGTGGTGGATCCCATGTTCGCCACCGGCGGGAGCGCCTCGGCCGCGTGCACCTTCCTCAAACAGCGCGGCTGCAGGCATATCAAGCTCATGTGCATCATCGGCGCGCCTCCCGCCTGGGAAAAACTCCAGAAGGACCATCCCGATGTGGACCTGTACGTAGCGGCCATGGATGAGAAGCTCAATGAGCACGGATATATCGTGCCCGGCCTGGGCGACGCCGGCGACCGCATTTTCGGAACGAAGTAAGAAAAACACTCGCGGCTCGCCGCATACCTTGACCACGGGGGGATATTCAATGACATACGAAGAGATACACGCCGCAGCGTCGGACCGGGTCGGACCGTACTGCAAAAACTGCGCCGTCTGCAACGGGCGCGCCTGCGCCAACACCATGCCCGGACCCGGCTGCAAGTATCCGGGCAACACGGCGGCGAGAAACTACGAACAGTGGCAGAAGATATGCGTCAATATGGACACGCTCTGCCCCAACACGGAGCCGGACATCCGCTTCGAAATGTTCGGAAGGAACTTCACGGCGCCCATCTTCGCGGCGCCCCTGGGGGCCGTGGACATGCACTACGGGCCTCTGTACAGGGACCCGGAATACAACTCCATCCTGATCAACGCGGCGGCGGAGTACGGCGTCCTCGCTTTCACCGGCGACGGCGTCGATCCCGAGATCATGCGCCGCGCCGCAGAGGATATGGAGCCGCTGGGAGGCATGGGTATCCCCACGATCAAGCCCTGGAACAAGGAAGCGGTTTTCGAAAAGCTTGATTATCTCCACGAAAAGCACGCATTTGCCGCGGCCATGGATGTGGACGGAGCCGGACTTCCGTTCCTGAAAGCCATGAATCCCAATGCGGGCAGCAAATCCGTTGACGAGCTCGCCGAGATCATCCGTTACGCCGGGATCCCCTTTATCGTGAAGGGCGTCATGACGGTCTCCGGGGCAAAGAAAGCGATGAAAGCCGGCGCCGCGGGGATCGTCGTATCCAACCACGGCGGCCGGGTACAGGGCGGTACGCCCTCTACAGCCGAGGTCCTTCCCGAGATCGCCGAAGCGGTAAAAGGGAAGATGACGGTCCTCGTGGACGGAGGCATTCGCTCCGGAGTGGACGTGTTTCGCGCGATCGCCCTGGGCGCCGACGGCGTGCTGATCGGGCGGCCGATCCTGAACATGATCTACGGCGGCGGTGCGGAGGGATTCCGCGTCTATATGGACCGCATCACCTCTGAACTGAGATCTACCATGACCATGTGCGGCGCTGCCTCGCTCAAAGACATTACCCGCGACAAGATCCGTACGGAAAAGTAACCCCCCGGGGGGCTTGTTCCGCACCGGAAATTGTGCTATTGTCATCTAAAATCATTCATGGGAGGACCAAAGACAACATGACCGATCACGAACACGAGCATTATCACGAGCACACTCACGAGCATACCCATGCCGACGGCACCACGCATACCCATACTCATGAGCATGAACACTCTCATGAGCACAGCCACGGCGAGGGACACGAGCATACACACGAGCACCTGCATGAGCACGACGCGCCTCATACTCACGAACACGATCACGCTCATCACCACGAGCACGAGCATGCCGATTCCCCCGCACAGCCGATGGCTCAGCTGTTCGCGCTGATGAAGTACATGGCCGGCCACAACGCCGACCACACCCGCGAGCTGGAAGGCCTCGCCGCGCAGGCGAAGGACGCCGGCGCCGCGGAAGCCTACGACCTGATCATGGAGGCGGTGCGCTTCTTCGATCAGGGCAACGAGAGCCTCAGCAAGGCGCTGGAGAAGTTTCCCAAGACCTGAAGCGCCGTATCTGCAAAAAGACGGCCGTGATCCGTAAAGGACACGGACGTCTTTTATATTGTTCAACAAAAAGATCCCCCGGTCGCGCCGGGGGATCTTAGGGTATCGAATGATTACAGCAGATGGAAGGCGACGATCAGTCCGGAGAACACGATCGACACGGTGGAGCAGAGCTTGATGAGAATGTTCAGGGACGGACCGGAGGTATCCTTGAAGGGGTCGCCTACGGTGTCGCCCACAACGGCCGCTTTGTGCTGATCGGAGCCCTTGCCGCCGTGGTTGCCCCGCTCGATGTATTTCTTGGCGTTATCCCAGGCGCCGCCGGCATTGGACATGAACACGGCCATGGCAAAACCGGTTACGCTGACACCGCCCAGCAGTCCGACGACGCCCGTGGGGCCGAGGACAAGGCCGGTGGCGATGGGGACGATAATGGCCAGCAGCGCGGGAATGACCATCTCGTGAAGAGCGCCCTTCGTGCACAGCGATACGCAGGCGGAATAGTCGGGATCGGCCTTGAATTCCATGATGCCGGGGATCTCGCGGAACTGACGGCGGACCTCAATGACAATGGACTGAGCGGCCGTCTGTACGGCGCTCATGGTGAAGGCGGAGAACACGAAGGTGAGCATGGCTCCGATGAACAGTCCGACCAGAACGGTGGGACTGGTCAGCGAGAAGTCCAGAACCTCTTCGGTCTTGGTCTGAACAATGTCCACATAGGACACCAGCAGAGCCAGAGCGGTCAGGGAAGCGGAGCCGATGGCAAAGCCCTTGCCGGTAGCGGCGGTGGTGTTTCCGAGGGAGTCGAGCGCGTCGGTACGGTCACGGACCTCTTCGGGCAGACCGCTCATCTCGGCGATGCCGCCGGCGTTGTCCGCTACGGGACCGTAGGCGTCGGTAGCCAGCGTGATGCCCAGCGTGGAAAGCATGCCGACGCCGGCGATGCCGATGCCGAACAGGCCCTTGCTGAAGCTGACGTTTCCGCCGGAGCAGAAGAAGCTGATGATAACGGCGGCGCTTACGATCAGGATGGAAGCCATGGTGGACTTGAGGCCCAGAGAGATGCCGCCGATGATGATGGTGGCGGCTCCGGTCTCGGAAGCGTCTGCCAGCTTCTGAGTGGGCTTATAGTTGTCGGAGGTGTAGTACTCGGTGAAGTATCCGATAGCGGTGCCGCCGATAAGGCCGCAGAGGATCGCCACATAGACGCCCCAGCAGTTGTTCGCGGTCCCGAGGATCACGAAGCAGAGGGGAGCGGCCAGCACCGCGCTGAGGATAGCGGCGGTATAGGTGCCGGTACGCAGGCTCTTGAGCAGGCTGAGCTGGGTGGCGTCTTCCTTGGTCTTTACCAGGAAAGAGCCGATCAGAGAGCAGATGATGCCGCAGACCGCCAGCGCCAGGGACAGGAACATGCCGTTCCAGCCGTAGCCGGCAATGGCGGAGAGAGCGAAGGTGGCCAGAATGGGGCCGACATAGGACTCATACAGATCCGCGCCCATACCGGCGACGTCGCCCACGTTGTCGCCCACGTTGTCTGCGATGGTGGCGGGGTTGCGGGGATCGTCTTCGGGAATACCGGCCTCGACCTTGCCCACCAGGTCGGCGCCGACGTCGGCCGCCTTGGTATAGATGCCGCCGCCCACACGGGCGAACAGAGCCATAAAGGAGGCGCCCATGCCGTTCATGACCATGATGTTGCCGATCCGGCTGGGATCGTCGATGCCCATGGCGTAACGCAGGATGAAGAACCAGAGCGTGATGTCCAGAAGGCCCAGGCCGACGACCGTGAAGCCCATGACCGAGCCGGAGGAGAACGCCACGTTCAGCCCTCGGTTCAGGCTCTCATGAGCGGCGTTGGCGGTCCTCGCGTTGGAGTTGGTGGCGATGCGCATGCCGATAAAGCCGGCCAGCATGGACCAGATACCGCCGGTGAGAAACGCGAAGGGAGTTACGAGAGAGAGCATGGCGCCCTTCGAGCCGAAGGCGATCACCAGAAGAACAATGAAAACAATCGCGAATACTTTGGCGACAGTGGTGTACTGTGCCTTGAGATATGCGTTGGCGCCCTGACGGATGGCAGACGCGAGCTTGACCATCTTCTCATCGCCCTCAGAGAACTTCATGACTTTGTTTCTCTGCAGCAATGCAAAGATGAGCGCGACAGCCGCGCCCACGAAGCCGATCCAAAACATGTTGTCCAAAGAATCCACTCCTCTTTATTTCAATGATTAAATATTTTATGTCAAACAATGATAAAATGCAAGAGAGAAAAAGGTATTTGCGCAAGTTTGTGCCGTATATAAAAACCTCGCTCCGGAAAAGAGCGACATTGGTCATGTTGATAAAAAAACTTGAATAAGTTGCGCTCATAGTCTATAATAAACAAGCGGTCTTTGGCAAGGCTGCACTAGTCGGGGAGCCAGCGGTGCCCTGTAGCCTGCAATCCGCTGCAG
>JAEEGI010013235.1_pt1 | contig 17533 bp, 15 predicted proteins | sample 8958751 | NCBI WGS metagenome assembly JAEEGI01 (sample SAMN16246545, study PRJNA631951) | gut metagenome | biome: gut microbiome; feature: rumen; material: KS-attached | host: Bos | place: Iran: Karaj | collected 2018-10
AGAGCTTCAGGCCCTTCCACGTCCGGACCACTCAAAAGAGAAGGTTGTGACGTTCCTCGGCCGTATCACTATGCAGAAAGGTCCTGAGTACTTTGTGGAGGCCGCCTCGTTGGTTCTTCAGCGTACGCGCAACATCCGTTTCTGCATGGCAGGTTCGGGCGACAAACTTGAAGAGATGATTAACCTTGTGGCAGAGCGCGGTATTGCCGACCGTTTCCATTTCCCAGGCTTCATGCGTGGGCGTCAGGTTTACGAATGCTACAAAGACAGCGACGTGTTTGTGATGCCAAGTGTGAGTGAGCCGTTCGGCATAGCCCCTCTGGAGGCCATGCAGTGCGGCACCCCTTCCATCATTTCAAAGCAGTCGGGTTGTGGCGAAATCCTGACCAACGTGATTAAGACTGACTACTGGGACATCCACGCCATGGCTGATGCCATCTACTCCATCTGCACCTATCCAAGCCTTTTCAAATATCTCCAGGAAGAGGGTTTGAAGGAAGTGGCAGGCATCACCTGGGAGAAGGTTGGTCTTCGTATCCGTAAACTCTATGACAACCTCGTGAGATATTGATCGCGGAGGATGAGAAAGAAAACAGAAAAAAAGAAACGCTGTGACATTCAGCACGAAAACTAAAAAAATAAAACTCAGATATTATGAAAACAATATGTTTATATTTTGAGATGCATCAGATCATCCATCTGAAACGCTACCGCTTTTTCGACATCGGCCGCGACCACTACTACTACGATGACTATGAGAACGAGCGTTCGATCACAGACATCGCCAACCGCAGCTATGTTCCGGCATTGAATGCCCTGATTCAGATGGCACGTGAGAACGAAGGCTTCAAAGTGGCACTGTCGCTCTCAGGCGTAGGCCTTGAGCAGCTTGAAATCCACGCTCCTCAGGTGATTGACCTTCTTCAGGAACTGAATTCGACTGGCTGTGTGGAATTCCTGTGCGAGCCTTACAGCCACGGCCTAGCTGCCCTTGCCAACGAAGAGAGTTTCCGCGAGGAGAGCCTGCGCATGAAGGCGAAGATCAAAGAGCTGTTCGGCAAGGCACCAAAAGTGTTCCGCAATTCCTCGTTGATTTACAACGATGAAATTGGCGCTCAAGTGGCGTCTATGGGCTTCAAAGGTATGCTGACAGAGGGTGCCAAGCATATTCTTGGTTGGAAATCGCCTCACTTCATCTACAACTGTGCGATGAACCCGAACCTGAAGCTGCTTCTGCGTGACTACAAGCTTTCTGACGACATATCCCTGCGCTTCAACAACTCCGAATGGAGCGAATACCCACTCTATGCCGACACCTACATGGACTGGATCGCATCCCTTCCAGAAGAGGAAGAGGTGATCAACATCTTCATGGAGTTGAGTGCGCTCGGCATCTTCCAGCCGCTGTCGTCAAACATCTTGGAGTTCCTGAAAGCACTTCCTCAATGTGCGAAAGCCCGCGGCATCAGTTTCTCCACTCCATCCGAGCTTTGCGCAAACGTGAAGTCTGTCGGTGCATTGGAAGTTCCTTACAACATCAGCTGGGTGGACGAGGAGCGCGACACATCGTGCTGGCTTGGCAACAGCATGCAGCGTGAGGCATTCCACAAGCTCTACAGCATCGCCGACCGCGTGCGTATTTGCAACGACCGCCGCATCAAGCAAGACTGGGACTACCTTCAGGCTTCCAACAACTTCCGCTTCATGACGACGAAGCCAAGCAGCGTTGGCATGAGCCGCGGCATCTACGACAACCCATACGATGCCTTCACGAACTACATGAACATCCTTGGCGACTTCATCAACCGTGTGAACACGCTCTATCCTGCCGACATCGACAATGAGGAGCTGAACTCACTGCTGACCACCATCAAGAACCAAGGCGAGGAGATTGAGCGCAAGGACAAGGAGATTGAGAAACTCCGCCGTCAGTTAAGCAAACTGAGCGGAAAGGCTCCTGAAGCAGAAAAAGCTCCAGCAAAAAAGGCGGCTCCAGCAAAGAAAGCGGCTCCAGCAAAGAAAGCAGCTCCAGCAAAAAAGCCAGCTCCAGCAAAAGAGCCAGCAGAAAAGAAGCCTGCTGCCAAGAAACCTGCCGCCAAAGTTGAGAAAAAATAATTACAGACTAATCAAAAAAAGAAGGCTGGAAGATGATTCCAGCCTTCTTTTTTATATATGCATCTTAGTAACGATAAAAAAATAACTTGCCTCATTTTGACATGTACAAATTAGTGGTGTTACCTTCATCTTTCGGGCTGTTTTTGCCCATTTTCTCAGTCATGATGCCCGCATCACTCCTTCGAAAACGAACAAAAACATCTCCAAAAAATGAACAAACTGAGGCAAGTTATTTTTTTCTCATTACTTAATTGATTCAAAAAGATTCGATTTTTATTGATACCCTTCGGATGGATTTTTAACCCGGTCGATGGAATAGTATCCGTTGTTTCCAACTACAGTGAGATATACATTGCTGACCTGCCCTCCTGCATTGATTGTCACGTTGAAAACGTTGCTTCTCTCGTCGGACGGTATGTTCACCTTATAGCTCACATTAGATGCTCCGTTTCCGCTTGCGAACACCCAGATAGGCATGGCGTTTCCCTCATACTGGTGTGCTACGCTTCGCAGCTCAGAGAGAAGCCGGTCGGTGGAATATTGCTTGACAGCCGCATCAGGGTTCTTGAAATAGTCTGCATAGAAATTCTCAAGGAACACCACCTTCGTGGCGCATTCCTGCTTGATGCGGGTGTTCTTTTCTTCCTCCGCCCTCTGAATGGAGTCCTGCTTGATGATTTCCTGCTGACGGCGCTTAAGTTCTGTGGAGTCGATTTTCTCAACCTTCTGTTCCGGTTGTCCAGCCTTCTCCACTTTCACCTCATTTTTCTTCTCCTTCGTTCCGTCTCCGCATGCCCAGCATGCCATCATAGCCAAGGTTAGGCCTAAAAACAGCTTTTTCATAAGATACCTTATTCTTTAACTTCTTCTGCCGGAGCGTTGAACTGCGGATTGGCAACACTGTCGATTTTGAATTCGTCGTTATCTCCAACGACAGCAATGACGATGTCGTGTGCCTCACCTGATTTCTCAATAAGGCTTACGTTGTAGAGCAGGTCATCGGTGTTTTCCATCGGCTGCACATCCACAGTGATGTCGTTACGGCTATCGAGCGAGTCAAGTCCCTGCGGTCTGAACACCTTGCTGTAGTTGAGCGAGTCGCCGCCCATGATATTACCGATAACATTGAATCCTCTCTCTGACACAACGTCCGTGAGCAGGTTGTTGAGGGACTCCTGGTCGTTGATGGCATCAAAATATTTTCCATAGAAATCTTCCAGGAAATTCACCTTCGCAGGATTTCCCACCACCTCTTCATCATCGTTGTCGTCTTCAGTTTTGTTCTTTTCGCCACCACAGGCAGAGAAGGTCAAAAGAGCAAACAAGAAAAGGGAAATAAATTTCTTCATTGATAGAGTTGATATTTAGTCATTTTTCCATTCAAATCTTTTCACCGTAGGCCAGGTCTCCCGCATCTCCGAGTCCCGGCACGATATAGGCATGCTCATTGAGTTGCGGGTCAACCGCCGCACACCAAAGGCTCATGTTCTCACATTTGCCAAATAAATTGCTGACATAATCCACCCCCTTTTGAGCAGCGATGACCGAGCAGAAATGCACACAAGCCGGTTCTCCTTTGGTTTTGAGTGCCTGGTATGCCAGCTCCATGCTTCCTCCGGTGGCAAGCATCGGGTCGGCAATGATGAGCGTCTTGCCATTGAGGTCGGGACTTGCTATATATTCGATTTTTATTCCCACCTGCTCGCATTCCTTATCCATATAATATCTATATGCCGATACGAATGCATTGTCGGCCTTGTCGAACACATCGAGGAATCCTTGATGGAATGGCAGCCCCGCCCTGAAGATGGTGGCCACGACGATGTCGTCGGTGAAAGTGGAAGTCTTCGCCACTCCGAGTGGCGTTGTCACGTCTTTGATTTGATAATTGAGCGTCTTGCTGACCTCGAAAGCCATCATTTGCCCAATCCGGATGAGGTTTTCACGGAAAAGTTTTCTATTTTTCTGATAGTCCACATCCCTCAATTCTGCGACATACTGGTTAATCACAGAATTTTGTTTTGAGAAATCCACGATATTCATACATATTATAATTTATGCATTCGGTCGTCGTGTCGTCCTTATCTCCTCCTTGGCTTGTTGTCGTTTCCCTTATGTTTCCAGAACATCCATTTTGGATAAGGTTTCTCAGGCGGCAGATGCTGTTGCTTGAATTTCTGGAAAAGAATCTGCTCGTAGGTTTTTCCCGTGTGGATGATCTTGTAGATGGTGTTCCAATCCGGGAGCCCTGCAATTCCGCAGTCGTCGATGAAGACGTCGGCATTGAGCTTGCACGACAGATTCCTGTCCTTCGCTTCTTTGAACATATCGGAAGAATCGCTGTTGACTGCCCAGAACTCCACACCTCTCTTCTTGCACCACTGGATGGCGTCGTCAAGGAGTTTTCCTTCCCTCACGGTCCAAAGGATAAGTCTGTGGCGCTCTGCGATAAGCATTCTCAGCACCTCGCATGCAAACGGTTTCTCCTCGCCGATGGCAGGATACTTGTGTTCCACAATCGTTCCGTCAAAATCGACAGCAATTACCATAACATCAATATCTTATAAAGTTTGACATTCGATTTATCACGAGTTCGGCTCCTGAATGCTGCGATGCGGTTTACACCTCATCCAGCTTTCCTTTGCCGTTGTCTCCGTAGCCATAACCATAGCCGTAGCCGTAACCATAGCCACCATACCCATAGCCACCATAGCCTCCGTAGCCACCATAGCCGCCATATCCACCATAGCCACCATAGCCATAGCCTTTCTTGCCATATCCATAACGTCCGTAGCGACCATAGCCATAGCGTCCGTAGCGTCCGTAGCCACTGCTTGCGGACTCCATCTTCACAGCGTTGAAGATGAGGTTGACATTCGGCAGACGGTTGTCGTCAGCCAGCTGGTTGAAGAGTCCGGCATCAGCCTTGAGCGTGTAGTTGGCCCTCACAACAAAGAGCGTGATGTCGGCATACTTGGCGATAGAGAGGGTATCAGCCACGAGTCCCACAGGTGCGGTATCGAGGATGACATAGTCATATTTTTTCTTGAGGTAGTCGATACAAACTCCGAGGTTCGGACGTTCGAGAATCTCAGAAGGGTTAGGCGGAATTGGTCCGGCTGGCAAGATGTCGAGGTTATCGTTGATGCCCGACTTCTGAATAAGTGTGTCAATATAGTCGATGTCGTCCGGATCGTGTGAAAGGAAGTTGGAAATACCTTTCTCCGTATCGAGGAGGTCGAAAAGTCCGGCGAGCCTTGGCTTACGGATATCAAGTCCGACCACGATGACTTTCTTTCCTACGAAAGCGATGGTGGCAGCAAGGTTGGAAGCCACGGATGTCTTACCCTCACCTGAAGTTGACGACGTGAAGAGAATGACATTCTTTCCATTCTCGAGGATGAATGGGAGGTTGGAACGGATGGTACGGTACACCTCCATCATGACAGAGTTCTTGTTCTCCTGCACCACAATCGTACGGTCTCCCTGCGTGAGTGCCTTCACAAACGGAATGGTTCCGATGACTGGAATGTCCGTAACCTTGTCGAGGTCTTCCCTGTTCTCGATACGATATCTGAAGAGCTCACGGATATAGTGGTAGATAAACGGGATGATCATACCAATGATGAGTGCGAGGAGATAGTAGTTTCTCCTGACAGGCGACACAGGGGTGCTGTTGGTGATCGGTTCCTCGATGAGTTTTCCCTTGTAAGCCGACGATGCGAGTGCGATGGCATTTTCCTCACGTTTCTGGAGGAGCATGAGGTAAAGTCCAGCTTTCACCTCCTGCTGACGGCTGATGTCGCCGAGTTCACGTTCAGTCTTCGGCACGTCCTTTGTCTTGTCGTCGTAGGTCTTGAACTGCCGTTCGAGGTCGTCGCGTTTGATGATGAGCTGGTCGCGTGCGCTCTTCATGGAAGAGACGATGGTGTTGTACTGGCTTTTCAGCTGTTCGGTCTTGTCGATCACGAGCGGTGAGTTCGGGGTAGCCGTCTCAAGGAGTCTTTCCCTTTCTCTCACACCCTCGTTGTACTTAGCGATGACCCCGTTGAGCTGCGTGTCGTTGTAGCCCACGTTGGTCGGTATGGTTCCGAGGAAATTGCGTTTGTCGGTCACGTATGTGCTGAGCTCATCAAGGAGGCTGATTTGTGTCTCCGTACTGATGAGGTCACTCTCGTATTTGGTTCTTTGTGCGATGTTGGTCTGCACATCGGTGTCATACTTCACGATTCCCGCTTGGCGCTTGAATTGCTCGAGCTGTGACTCCGACATATCGAGTTCCTTGGATATGAGACTGAGTCGCTCGTCGATGAATCGTGCCGTACGGGTGGCCTCCATGTTGTAGTCGGCATCCGCCTCGTCGTTATAGACCTTTGAGAGGTGGAGGAGGTAGTCTTTAGAACGCTGCGGTATGTTGTCGTTCATTGAGAGGATGGCGATGGTGGTGAGGTCGGATGACGGTGTTGCTTTCAAAGAAGCGGTGAAAGCCGATGCCACCGGATCGACCGGCCTGATTCTCGCCGTGATTTTGCGTTCCATCTTTCTTTGTCCAGCCTTATACTTCGGGTTCTCCATGATGTAGATGTCGCCGAGCTGTGAATGGATGATGGCCGGGAAGAATGTGATGTCCTTCTCTATGACGTATGGTGTGTCGAATTTAGTCCAGGAAATGTTTGCATGGATGCCGTTTGGTTTTCCTGTCATCTCCACGCTGATGGTGTATTTGAGGGAGTCGATGAGTGAGTTGTCGAAATCCACGAGGTATGGAGCCTCGTTGGCATAGATTTCCACGTCCTTGATTTTTCCCTCTACGATATAAGATGTATAGAACTTCATGTCTTTGACCACCTTCATGTTGAGGGTCTTAGTCTGAAGAACTTCCAACTCGTTGTCAAAACCGTTTGAGAAGTTTCTCCTACCCATATCACTAAGAGTTGATATGATGGAGTTGCTGGCATAATATGTTTTTCTCTCCGGGTCCTTGATGAGCATCTTGGCGTACGTGGAATACACATCCACGGTGTTGTATTTCAGATAAGCGTATGCCAGCCCCATACAAATGAGGATTGACACGAGCAGGAAATATTTATACCTGAGAATAAGATACCAAATCACCCTAAGGTCAAACCCCGAGCCTTGCTCCTCATTGCCGGAATAGCCACTTTCGTTGTATTCCTTTTTGCGAGTATCCTCATTCTGGACCATATTAGCCATAAGAAAAAGTGAAAATTAAATATTAAAGATTGATTTTCTAGAAAACATAATTCTGTGCAAAGTTAACACAATTCATTCAGTTGAGCAAATTAGTAACGTTTTTTTTGTTTTTCGTAATGATTTTGACAACATTTACAGTGGCTTGAACAGCATTTTGAACAGAGATTGAAACTGGGAAAATCTATGGATATGCAACGATAAAAAAAAAAGAACACGGATAAGGACTCATGCCTTTCCGTGTTTTTTTCATGCCATTTCCCTTTTCTTTTCACGAGGTGATGTCACTCTTCTTCAGGGATGGTGTCGGGCTGATTGAGTTCCTTCTCGAGGTTGTCCATCACCCTTTGTCTTGCCGAATCAAGCTCAGTGTCGAGCCGTCCGAGCACTTCCTCCACTTTTCCCGACACAGACAGCTCCTCAACGCCCGGAATCTCATAGGCTTTGTCGATGAGGTCCTGCGAACGCACCAAGTCGTCGCTGCTTTGTGATTTTTGGAGTTGTACGATTCCTTTCTCTATGGCATCGACGAACTTCGCCTCCACCTCCGGGTCATTGCCGCATGCGGCGCAAAAAAGCGCGAGCATGGCCATGCACAAAAATGTTTTGAGGTTTTTCATACGTTATGGTTCTTTAAATAAGTGTGTAATACTTGAATTCACCCCTTCAACAAAAAAAAGACGGCATCGCCATCTTCTTTCCTGCTGTCCGTCTCGTGAACACCCGACACTTTCCGTATGGCTGAAACTCATGACTCATTCGTGTCGTCAGCCTGTTCGTTGTTGGTCAGCTTCACGATCGACTCCTCCAATGCGTCCACCCGTCTTGTGAAAATGACGATGGCATTTTCCTGTGCCTGGGTGAATTTTCCCATGGCGAGCTTGATTTTCTGCTCGTCATCCTGGGAGAGTCTGACATTCGGATATTTGTTTTGCAACACATAGAGTGAATCCTGCAGATTCTCAGGAATATCCTTCAACTGCCGGAGCTCAATGTTGTTGACATCCTGAATCATGACAGTAGCTTTTCCAATCAGCCTTATCGACTCATCCACAACGATTTGCCGTTCGTTTTTGCACGAAGACAGCAAACCTGCGACCATCAAAGCCGCCATAAAAAGGGATGCAGATTTTGGACTGACAGGTTTCATATTTGCTTTTTAAATTCTTTGCAAATATAACATATCTCTGCTAAATATAAGAGCGAAAACATCGAAAGTTATGAACACAAAACAAGACTGGTTGTTGATAACGTTTGTAACTAAAAGTAACGAAACGAGTTGATACCTAATTTATTTTTTAAACACTACAAAGCAGAAAAAAAAGAGGGCCTACGGCGAGCCGTGCCCTCTTGAGAACAGTTATTATTCTCAATGTCCTATTTCACAGAAAGTTCAGGCATCTTCTTCCGGCTTTGCCTGCTCTTTTGGCAGATCACCTCCGATGTTCTTGACAGTGTCGGCTTCAACCAACGGTTCGGTTTGTGTTGCGACTTCGGTGTCTGGTTGCGCCTGCTCCTCCTGTGCCGGCTTTTGTTCTGGCTCATCAGCTGAAGAGAACTTTTCATCGGCGACTCCAAGTGCTTTCTGGAGCTTGTTCATCGCTTCATCCACAGCCACGTTCTCCTCATCGGTAGGCTCATAATCAGATGGTACGGTGTTGAGAATGTCCTCAATGCCTTTATCCACCAACGCACGTAGCGAATCCACCTGCGAAGAACTCTGTGCCTTATCAAGTTTATCGGCATATTCATTACATAGTTCAACCATCTTGTCGCCTGGGGTTGCTTGTTTGCAAGCAAGGAAAAGCACTGCTACAAGTGCCACATAAAAGAGTGAGATTCTTTTCATTGTATTTTTTTAATTTTATGATTATCAAAATTTTAGGATAACCCTCTCGGATTATAAGCAAGAAATGGGTTCAAGAACTAAATGCAAAGTTAGTGTTTTTCCACAAAAAAATAGCGGCAGGAGCTGATTTTTTATTATACTTGGCTACGCCGATTATTTCTTATTAAGTTTTCCTCAAAGAAAAGTAGCATTTCTTTATTTGTGTGACTTATAATTCGGGAATTTTATCTAAATTTGCAAAAAAGATATAATAAAGTGGAAACACGCAAAGTAAACATTATTTTCACGTCGGACATCCACGGCAACTATTTTCCTTACGACTTCCGGCATGACCGCTGGGGTAAAGGCAGTTTGCAGCGGGTGCACGGCTTTGTTGCTCAGCAAGTGCGAAAGCTGTCGGGCAGCACGGTGTTGATTGACGGAGGGGACATTCTTCAAGGTGAGCCCACCGCCTACTATTTCAACTTCGTGGACCGCAGCACCAAGCACAAAGCGAGCGACATGTGCAACTTCATAGGCTACGACGTGGGTGTGATTGGCAACCACGACATTGAGTGTGGCCACGAACTGTTCGACAGCTATGTTGATGGCTGCAACTTCCCTATCCTGGGGGCCAACGCAGTGAGTCTCGAAAGTGGTCAGCCCTATTTCGAACCATACACGATTCTGGTCCGCAGCGGAGTGAAAATCGCGGTTATTGGCTTCACAAGCCCTGCCGTCCCCCATTGGATTCCTCACCGCGTGTGGTCCGACCTCCGTTTCGACGACATCAAGAAAAGCGCCGAGTACTGGATTTCGTATGTCCGTGAGCATGAGCATCCCGACTTCATCATCGGCCTGTTCCATTCGGGCATGGACGAAGGCATCGTGACCGACGACTACCGAGAGAACGCCGTCCGCGAAACCATCACGAGTGTGGAGGGATTTGACCTGGTGCTTTATGGCCACGACCACTCGAGCAACATGGAAGAGCTGGAGAACCCACTGGGCAAGAGCGTGTTGTGTGTAAACCCCGGCAGTTTTGCCCATTCCGTGGCAGAAGTGAGAATCAAGTTCACGATGGACGAGACGGGACATGTGGTGAAGCACGACATGACGAGCCAGCTCTATTACATCGGCAAACTCCACAACGCCCACTGCATGGAGTTCAAACGCCATTTCAAGAACGAGTTCCTGGCAGTGAAAAAGTTCGCATCGAAGAAAATCGGCCGTTTCATGAAGGGCGTGGACGTGTCGGACGCCTATTTCGGTTCCTCCGCCTACATCGATTTCATCCACCAGCTTCAGTTGGAAGTGAGCGGTGCGGACATCAGCTTTGTCGCCCCTTTCTTCTTCAATGCGAGCATCGATGCGGGAGATGTGCGGATCAGCGATGTCTTCAACCTCTACCGCTTTGAGGACAAGCTCTACACGCTGGAACTGACGGGCAAGGAGATTGAGCAGTATCTTGAAATGAGCTACGCCACTTGGACGAACCAGATGCACGGTCCTCAAGACCCGTTGCTGCTGCTGAGCCCGATGAAAAACAACCCCGAGAAGATGGGGTTCAAGAACTTCCTGTTCAATTTCGACTCCGCCGCCGGCATCTGCTACGACGTGGACGTGAGCCACCCTGCCGGAAGCAAGATCAGCATCCGGAGCATGAGCGATGGCAGCAGCTTCAGCTATGAGAAGACCTACAAGGTGGCAATGACCGCCTACCGCGCCAATGGTGGCGGCGAGTTGCTGACCAAAGGCGTGGGGCTGAGCAAGGAAGAGATTGACCGCCGGACCCTGTGCTATTCAAAACACGACATCCGCCACTACATGATAGAATACATCAGCCGGATGAAGAATGTGACACCTCAGAAAATGGGTCACTGGCGGTTCGTTCCTGTAGATTGGGTGGAGGCAGCTGAAAAGCGTGAGCGCAAAATCCTGTTTCCAGAGCGGGAAGAGAAGTCCTCTTCCTCAGACGAGGGCACTCCAACGTCGTCCGCCCCAGAAACCTCGACATCTGAATAAATCATTATGTCAAGAATGCTGACCATCATAGGTCCCACCGCCTGCGGTAAGACCCGTTTCGCCGTCCGTCTGGCTCAAGAGTTCGACGGCGAGATTATCAGTGGCGACAGCCGTCAGGTTTACCGCCGCATGGATCTCGGCACGGGGAAGGACCTGTCGGACTACGAAAGCGACGGGAAGAAGGTGGCTTACCACCTGATTGACATCGCAGAGCCTGGCACGAAATACAATGTTTATCAGTTTCAGCGCGACTTCGTGAAAGCCTATCAAGACGTGAGTTCCCGTGGCAAGCTTCCCATTCTGTGCGGCGGCACCGGGCTTTACATCGAGAGCGTGCTGAGAGGCTACCGCATGTCATACGTCCCCGAGAACAAAGCCCTGCGCAAAAGTCTGGAAGGCAAGAGTTTGAAAGAGCTGACCGAGCAACTCCGCAGTTACAAGGAACTGCACAACACCACGGACGTGGACACCGCCCAGCGTGCCATCCGCGCCATCGAGATTGAGGAATACTACCGCCTGCATCCTGCAGAGGAAGGTCCTGACAACCAGGAAAACGAGCGTGTGCTTCAAGCCATTGGCGAGCATCCGCTGGTGGTGGGTCTGAACATCAGCCGTGAGTTGCGTCGGTCGCGTATCAGCGCCCGCCTTCGCCAGCGTCTGGACGAAGGGATGCTCGACGAGGTGCGCGGCCTGCTTGCAGAAGGAATCGCCCCCGACGACCTTATTTATTATGGTTTGGAATACAAATATCTTACGCTCCATGCGATTGGCCAGCTGAGCTACGAAGAAATGTTCCGTCAGCTCGAAATCGCCATCCACCAATTCGCCAAACGCCAGATGACGTGGTTCAGAGGTATGGAACGCCGGGGACTGCAAATCCACTGGCTCAACTGTGAGGATGGTATTGAGCAGAATGTCAGCATGGTGAAAGAATTATTAATAAATTAGGAATGATTGCCATCCGGGCGTAGCGCAGCAACCCTGTTGCTGCATGGACGACAGCTTTATTGCCCATTTTGCTCATGTTCAATGAAAAACGGAAAAAAATTTGTTTTTTAAAGTTAATTCACTAACTTTGCAACATGTACTGGTTCGTATTCATCAGCAACAACATCCTGCTCCAGCAATCAGGCGAGCGGTACAGCATCCCCAGCGGTGAAGCTGCCCCCACCCCACTCCAGCCTTGGGACCACGTGCAGGAGTTGCCCCCAATCGACGGTGAGGCGTGCCGCGCCTATTCGCTGACGAGCATCCCCCACGAAGGGCTGCCAGAGGGGATGGTGACGATGGATCTGCGCACCAGCTACAAGGTGCTTCCGCTTGCTTTCTACAACATGGCAGGCAAAGCCTCGGAATTGCTCTACTGGCATTCCACCACCCGCTACTGCGGTTATTGCGGCGGGACGATGTCGTGGACAGGACCGATATCGAAACAGTGCGACCACTGCAAGCGCGAATGCTGGCCTCAGGTGGCTCCCGCTATTATCGTGCTCATCCGCAAGGCAGCCGTCCTCGCAACCGATGGCCAAGAGCTGGAGCCCGAAAAGGTGCTGATGGTTCATGCGAAGAATTTCCGCCGTTCCGACTATTACGGCTTGGTTGCCGGATTCGTGGAGACAGGCGAGACGTTGGAGGAATGCGTTTACCGGGAAGTGAGCGAGGAGGTAGGCATTGAGATAGAGAATGTCCGTTATTTCGGCTCTCAGGCATGGCCTTATCCGAGCGGCGTGATGGTGGGTTTCACCGCCGACTACGTGAGTGGCGAGATAAAGCTTCAGGAGTCGGAGCTGAGTCGTGGGGGCTGGTTCGACAAGGACCACATGCCCCATTTGCCCGACAAGCTCTCCATCGCCCGCATGCTGGTGGACAGTTGGCTGTCGAAATTCGACAAAGCGGCTCCATCCACAGTTTAGCATACCCTCCTCATTCCACCGAGGATTAAACCTACAGGTTTTAAAACGAGTCAAATCAAAGCGCACAGCGCTTTCATTCATAACGATAGAAAATCCATAACCTAAACTAAAAGAAGAGATGAAAAAGATTTATGTTTACGCAATGAGCACTGCCCTGCTTGCCGGGAGCATGCTGAGCAGTTGCACCTACGGGAGTTATGAGAGCTACCTCGGCACGATGGCCGGCGGTGAGATCGGCGGCATCATCGGTGAGAGCATCGGTTGGATGTCCACAAGCCGTCACTCAGGCCCTGGCAATGCGATGCTTGGTGGCATCATCGGCACTGTGGCCGGCGCTGTCATCGGCAATAGCATAGGCAATCAGGCCGGCGAGGCGAACAAAGCCCGCCGCGCAGAACGCAAGCGCAAGAAAGAGGAACGTCAGCGCTACGAGAACAGCGGCAGCTACAACAACTACGAGAACAACGGCAACTACAGCGGAGGCAACGAGACTTACGATTTCAGCCGCTACCAGACAGAGGGTGGCCGCGCCACCGAGCAGCTGAAATCAGCAGGCAACTATTCGAGCAGCGCCCTTCAGATGGGCGACCTTCACTATGAGGACGAGAACGGCGACGGCAAAGTGAGCAAATACGAGACGATCAACGTGATCTACACTGTGACCAACCCGAGCAGTACCGATGTGGAGGTGAGTTTGGTGACGGGTGACAACAAAAACACCCACTTTGAATATTCACCAGCCTACAACACGACGATTGGTGCGGGAAAAACCATCCGCTACAAGGCAAAGGTGTTCTGCAAATCGGTGCCAAAAGGCTCCTACTCCACCATTCCTGTGTTCGTGAAAAGCTCTTCAAGCGGCACAATTACCGACAACATCCAGATTAAAAACGGGAAATAAGGATTTTCCGGCGCATTCACACAGCGGGTTTCTTCGGGAGCCCGCTGTTTTTTTTGAAAATGTTGCTGCTGAATAACAAGTAGTTCGCTATTTTTTTGTAACTTTGCAAGAAATTTGTGATATTCAAAACGCTAAGTTTATGTCAAACAGAAGCATCGTATCGATATCCGACTACAGCAAGGAGAAAATCCAGTATCTGCTCGACATGTCGGCAGAGATGGAACGCCATCCCAACCGTCGGATTCTTCAAGGTAAGGTGGTTGCCACCCTCTTCTTCGAGCCCTCCACCCGCACACGATTAAGTTTTGAGACCGCCGCCAACCGCCTCGGCGCCCGTGTGATTGGTTTTTCGGACCCCAAAGCCACGAGTTCGAGCAAGGGCGAGACACTGAAGGACACAATCAAGATGGTGTCGAACTATGCCGACGTGATTGTGATGCGCCACAGCCTGGAAGGTGCCGCACTGTATGCGAGTGAGGTGACCGACACTCCGATCATCAATGCCGGCGACGGCTCCAACCTCCACCCCTCCCAGACGATGCTGGACCTCTACTCCATCTACAAGACCCAGGGCCGACTGGACAACCTGAACATCTACATGGTTGGCGACTTGAAATACGGCCGCACTGTCCACTCGCTGCTGATGTCGCTGTGCAAATACTCGCCCACCTTCCATTTCATCGCTCCTAAAGAATTGGAGATGCCGATGGAGTACAAGGAATATTGCGCTGCCCGCGGTGTGAAATTCGTGGAACAGCGCGACTTCACAAGCGAGACAATCGCCGATGCCGACATCATCTACATGACCCGCGTTCAGCGCGAGCGCTTCACAGACCTGATGGAATACGAGCGGGTGAAAGACGCCTATATCCTTCGTCGCGACATGCTGTGCAACTGCCGTGAGAACATGAAAATCCTGCATCCGCTGCCACGTGTGAATGAAATTGAGCGCGACATCGACGACTCCCCTCATGCCTATTACTTCCAGCAGGCCGGCAACGGCCTTTTCGCCCGCGAGGCTCTGATTTGCGACGTGCTGGGCATCACGCTCGACGATTTGCGTAACGACACCAGTATTATATAATCAGGAGAGAGGCATCAACACCATATAAGAAAAAAGAAAAGAAATGGAAAAACGGAAGGATTTGCTGGTAGCCGCATTGGAAAACGGCACCGTGATAGACCACATTCCCACGGGCAAGTTGTTCACCGTGGCCAACCTTTTGAAGCTCGACACGTTTGCCGAGCCGGTTTTGATAGGTAACAACCTGAGCAGCAACAAGATTGGCAAGAAAGGAATGATTAAAATTGCCAACCGCATGCTCACGGAGGACGAAATCAGCCGTCTGGCCGTGGTGTGTCCCAACATCCGCCTGTGCATCATCCACGACTACGAGGTGGTGGAGAAGAAAGAGGTTCGGCTGCCCGACACACTTGAGAATGTGGTGAAATGCGCCAACCCTGTGTGTATCAGCAACAACGAGCCGATGCGCAGTTTCTTCTACGTGACCGACAAAGTGAATGGTGTGATGAAATGCCACTACTGCAACAAAGAGCAGAAGATTGACCACGCTGAATTTTACAAATCATAAGATAAAAAACGGAGGACGGGCTGCAGGCAACAGTCCCGTTGAGAGAAGATAAAACGATATATGTCAAAATTTGCTAAACGAGAGAGACTGAACCTCAGTGAAATCAACAAAGAGGTGTTAGAAGAGTGGAAAGCCCAGGATGTGTTCCACCGCAGTATGTCAGAACGAGAAGGTTGTCCTTCCTTCATTTTCTTTGAAGGACCACCTTCTGCCAACGGTCATCCAGGCATCCACCACGTGATGGCCCGCAGCCTGAAAGACACCATCTGCCGCTACAAGACGATGGAAGGCTATCAGGTGAAGCGCAAGGCCGGTTGGGACACCCACGGTCTTCCAGTGGAGCTGGGCGTGGAGAAAGAGCTCGGCATCACGAAGGAAGACATCGGCAAGACCATCAGTATCGAGGACTACAACATGCGTTGCCGCAAGAACGTGATGATGTACACGAGCGAATGGACCGATCTGAGTGAGAAGATGGGCTACTGGGTAGATTTGGAACACCCTTACATCACCTACGACAACAAATACATCGAGACGCTGTGGTATCTGCTGAAAGAGCTGTACAAGAAAGACCTGCTCTACAAAGGCTATACCATCCAGCCCTACTCACCAGCCGCCGGCACCGGCCTTTCGAGCCACGAGCTGAACCAGCCGGGCTGCTACCGCGACGTGAAGGACACGACCGCCACCGCCATCTTCAAGGCCATCGACACGAAGCCAGAAATGGAGGAATGGGGAATGCCATGCTTCATCGCCTGGACCACCACCCCTTGGACCTTGCCATCGAACACGGCTCTGTGTGTGGGTCCGAAGCTCGACTATGTGTGTGTGCAGACCTACAACCCATATACCGGCGACAAGCTGAGCCTGATTATGGCTGAAGCACTGGTGGGCAGCTACTTCAAGGCCGAGGGCGCCGACGCCCCACTCGACAGCTTCACACCAGGCGACAAGGTGGTGCCTTACCGCATCGTGGGCCACTACAAAGGCAGCGACCTGCTCGGCATGCGCTATGAGCAGCTGATGCCTTGGGTGAAGCCATGCGAGCGTCTCGACGCGAACTCCGCCGCCTACATCAGCGACTTCGCCGCCTCCCACCCCGACAAGGTGTTCAGCGTGGGCAACGACCGCTTCGTTGAGATGAGCGACGCCGCCTTCCGTGTGATTCCTGGCGACTACGTGACCACCGACGACGGTACGGGCATCGTGCACATCGCCCTGACCTTCGGTGCCGACGACCAACGCGTGGGCCGCGCCGCCGGCATTCCATCACTCTTCCTCATCAACAAGGGAGGAGAAACCCGCCCGATGGTGGACCTCACAGGTAAATACTACCAGATGGACGAGTTGGCCGATGAGTTCGTGGCAGCCTGCGTGAACCGCGAAGGCTATGCGAGCCACGCCGGCGACTACGTGAAGAACGCCTACGACCCACGTTTCAACGAAGGAGGCCGTTACGACGAGAAAGCCGCTTCGAAAGCCGAGGACCTGAACATCGTGCTGTCGCTTGAGATGAAGAAAGCCGGCACTGCGTTCCGCATTGAGAAGCACGTCCACAACTACCCACACTGCTGGCGTACGGACAAACCAGTGCTTTACTATCCGCTTGACTCTTGGTTCATCCGCTCCACAGCGATGAAAGACCGCATGTACGAGTTGAACAAGACCATCAAATGGAAGCCGGAGAGCACTGGCACCGGCCGTTTCGGCAAATGGCTTGAGAACCTGAACGACTGGAATCTGAGCCGTTCGCGCTACTGGGGCACGCCACTCCCAATCTGGCGCAACAAGGACAGTCGTGAGGAAATCTGCATCGGCAGCGTGGAAGAGCTGTACAACGAGATAGAAAAGAGTGTGGCAGCCGGTGTGATGAAGAGCAACCCACTGAAGGACAAAGGCTTCGTGCCAGGCGACATGAGCGCAGCCAACTACGACCTGATTGCCCTCC
>JAEEGI010013237.1_pt1 | contig 17531 bp, 31 predicted proteins | sample 8958751 | NCBI WGS metagenome assembly JAEEGI01 (sample SAMN16246545, study PRJNA631951) | gut metagenome | biome: gut microbiome; feature: rumen; material: KS-attached | host: Bos | place: Iran: Karaj | collected 2018-10
GTTCCGGTAACTGTGATTGAAGTTCAGCCGAATGTCGTTCTGCAGAAGAAAACGGCAGAGACAGACGGATATGTCGCGCTTCAGTTGGGTTACGAAGACAAGAGCGAAAACCGTGCTACCAAACCTGAATTAGGCCATGTCAAGAAGGCTGGCACAAGTCCGAAGCAGTACATCCGTGAAGTCAGATCAGACGAAATGGACTATGAAGTCGGACAGGAAGTAAAAGTTGATATCTTTTCCGCTGGTGACAAAGTAGACGTTACGGGAATCTCCAAGGGAAAAGGCTACACGGGAACGATCAAACGTTATCATGCGCACATGCTGCCTGAGACCCATGGTACAGGTCCCACGCACAGACATGTCGGTTCGCTGGCTACCACCGGACGTAACAACGGCCGTATCGAAAAGAATACACCGATGCCAGGTCACGATGGAAGCTTCAGAACCACCAACCAGAACCTTGAAGTCATCAAGGTCGATGCCGAAAAAGGTTACATGCTGGTAAAGGGCAACGTCCCTGGACCGAAGAGAGGTCTGGTCATGGTCAAGACGACCGCGAAGAAGATCAAGCATGTCGAGCCGCAGGCATTATTAGTTAAGGAGGCTGAATAATCATGAAGTTGGAAGTTGTTGATTTAACAGGCAAAAAGACAGGCACTGTCGAATTGAATGATTCAGTCTTCAATTGTGAGGTCAATGAACAGGCCATCTTCGATGCTTTGCTCAGACAGCAGAGCTCATGGCGTCAGGGAACTCACGATACGAAAACCCGTGCCGAAGTCTCCGGCGGCGGCAAGAAGCCGTTCCGTCAGAAGGGCACAGGTCGGGCAAGACAGGGTAGCACCAGAGCCGTCCAGTACAGACATGGCGGTATCGCGTTCGGTCCTACACCTAGAAGCCACACCTTCAAGCTGAACCGCAAAGTCAGAAGACTGGCGCTGCGTTCCGGTTTGACGCTCAAAGCACAGAATGCCGATCTGATCTGTGTCGAAAACATGGAAATGAAAGAAGCCAAGACCAAGGAATTCACCAAAGTCTTAAAGGCTCTCGGTATCGAAAGAAAAGCGCTGTTCGTTGTCGATACGGAAGAAGAGTTCGAAAATGCATATCTGAGTCTGAGAAATCTGGGCAATGTCGAAATGGTTAATGTCGAAGGCCTGAACATCTACGACCTGCAGAATGCGAACAAGCTCGTTCTGACCAAGACAGCTGCGCAGAAATTAGGGGAGGTATTAAGTAATGAGTAACGCTAGAGACATTATCATTCGTCCTCTTGTCACAGAAAAGACATTAAGCAACCAGGATACGAACAACACGGTCGTGTTCGAAGTAGCCAAGGGCACCAACAAGATTCAGATCAAACAGGCGATCGAAGAGATCTTCAACGTCAAGGTCGAATCAGTGAATATTGTCAATCAGAAGCCCAGACCAAAGAGAATGGGCAGATACGTCGGTAAGACAAGCCATCTCAAGAAAGCTTATGTCAAGCTGAAAGATGGTTACAACATCGACATCCTGGCGGATAAATAAGCCAAGGAAAACTATCGGAAGAAATATGCTATTTCCGGATAATTGCATAAGGAGGAAAAATTAATATGGCTATTAAAGCTTACAAGCCTACAACTCCTGGAAGACGTGGGATGACCACCCTGACGAACGAAGAAATCACGAAATCAAAACCAGAAAAGAGTTTGACGGTTTCTAAAAATCGTAAAGGCGGCCGTAACAATACAGGAAGAATCACTACCAGACATCATGGCGGCGGACATAAGAAACAGTACCGTATCATCGACTTCAAGAGAAACAAGGACGATATCCCTGCAACCGTAAAGGCGATCGAATACGATCCGAACAGAAATGCCAATATCGCATTGCTGTACTATGCCGATGGCGAGAAGAGATACATTCTCGCTCCGAAAGACCTGAATGTCGGTATGAAAGTCATCTCGGGCGCCAAGGCCGATATCAAAGTCGGCAACGCCTGCGAATTAAGAAACATGCCGGAAGGTACGATCGTCCACAACATCGAGCTGAAACCGGGCAAAGGCGGCCAGATGGCCAGAGCTGCCGGTGCCAGCGCACAGATCCTGGCGATCGAAGACAAATACGTCACATTGCGTCTGACTTCGACGGAAGTCAGAAAAGTCCCTGCCAACTGCAGAGCGACCATCGGTGTCGTCGGCAACGAAGACTACACGCTGGTCAACTGGGGCAAGGCCGGACGCAACAGATGGAAGGGCATTCGCCCGACGGTCCGTGGTTCCGCGATGAACCCGATCGATCACCCGCATGGCGGTGGTGAAGGACGTTCACCGATCGGCCGTAAATCGCCGATGACGCCTTGGGGCAAGAAAGCCATGGGTGTCAAGACCAGAAAGCATAAGAAAGCTTCCAATGACCTGATCGTCAGAAGAAGAGGAACGAAGTAGAAAGGGGAAGAAAGATGAGTAGAAGTTTGAAAAAAGGCCCGTTCGTTGATGAACACCTGATGAAAAAGGTAGAAGCATTGAACGCGAGCGGCAAAAAAGAAGTGATCAAGACCTGGTCAAGAAGATCTACGATCTTCCCTGCGTTTGTTGAACATACATTCGCCGTCTATAACGGCAAGGAACATGTTCCGGTCTATGTTACCGAGGATATGGTCGGCCATAAGCTGGGCGAATTCGTAGCAACAAGAAAATTTGGCGGTCACGGCAAGGACGATGACCGTAAGGCATAAGGAGGGTTCTATGGCAAAGAAAAAAGTAGAAGAAGTCAAGCCTGAACCTCGCGATGTGAAGGCGACAGCCAAGACGGTCAGAGTGACCAGCCGCAAGGGCAAACTGGTCATGGACCTGATCAGAGGCAAAGACGTCAAGGAAGCCAGAGGCATCCTGAGCCTGCTTCCGAACAAGGCCGCAAGAATCACTCTGAAGGTCTTGAAGAGCGCATGCGCGAATGCGACACACAACTTCCAGATGGACGAGGAGAAGCTGTATGTCAAAGAATGTTACGCAAATGAGGGTATCACGATGAAGAGATACATGCCTCGTGCGAAGGGTTCCGCTTCACCGATCATGAAGAGGACCAGCCACATCACTGTGGTAGTTGCAGAAAGATAAGGAGGAAAACAATGGGTCAGAAAGTCAGTCCGGTAGGATTAAGAGTCGGTATCATCCGTGATTGGGAATCCAGATGGTATGCCGAAAAAGAATATGGCAATTTATTGTTGGAAGACGTCAATGTACGTAAACTTATCTTTAAAGAATGTCATGATTGCATGATCTCCCGCATCGAAATCGAGAGAAGCAAGAATCGTGTCACCATCATCATCAGGACCGCTCGTCCGGGTATGTTTATCGGTACTGATGGTTCAAGATTAGAAGAAATCAAAAAACAGCTGGAAAAGCTGACGGGCGGCAAAGAAATCAACATCAAGATCGTGGAAGTCGCAAACCCGGATCTGGATGCGAGACTGGTCGCTTTGAAGATCGTCAAGATGCTGGAAGAAAGACAGTCTTTCCGTACGGCGCAGAAGCGTGCCATCCAGCAGACGATGAGATCGGGAGCCAAGGGCATCAAGACGATGGTCTCCGGCCGTTTAGGCGGTGCGGATATCGCCCGTTCCGAAGGCTATTCCGAAGGTTCCGTATCTCTGCATACCCTGCGTTCCGATATCGACTACGCCTGGGAAGAAGCAATGACCACCTATGGCAAACTGGGCGTCAAAGTCTGGATCTGCCGCGGTGAAGTGCTGCCTGGCGAAATGGTCAAAGAACCGGAAAAACCAAAGACGATGGGTAACCGCGACCGCAACAACAGAAGACCGCGCAGAGACTACAATGAGCGTCCGGCTGTTGAAAAAGAAGCAGCTCCGGCAGAAGCGACAGAAGCTCCTGCAGAGGCCGCAAAGGAAACCGTAAAGGAGGATGAATAATTATGTTGATGCCTAAAAGGACCAAATATCGTCGTCCTCACCGTTTGTCTTACGAAGGTAAGTCAAAAGCCGGAAGAGATGTCGTCTTCGGCGAGTACGGTCTTGTCGCGATGGAAGGCGGATACGTATCCTCCAACCAGATCGAGGCAGCCCGTGTTGCCATGACCAGATATATGAACCGTGGCGGTCAGGTCTGGATCAAGATCTTCCCGCAGATGGCCAGAACCAAGAAGCCTCTGGAAGTCCGAATGGGTTCCGGTAAGGGTGCTCCTGAGGGCTGGGTCGCAGTCGTTCAGAAAGGCCGTGTCATGTTTGAGATCGGCGGCGTAAGCGAAGCGATCGCCAGAGAAGCTCTGAGACTGGGTGCGAATAAGCTGCCTGTCAAAGCGAAATTCGTCAAGAAAGGAGAATAGTCATGAATATCAAAGAAGTGAGAGAAAAGTCTTCGGATGATCTGAAAAAGGCTTTGGAAGATATGAAGGTTGAACTATTCGACTTGCGATTTGCCAGAGCAACGGGTTCCATCGATAATCCGATGCGGATCAGAGAATTGAAGAAATCGATTGCAAGAGTCCTGACGGTCCTGCATGAGAGAGAAAGCGAAGTAAAGGAGGGTTAACAAATGGAAAGAAGCAAACGTAGAACCATTATCGGTACAGTTACTTCCGATAAGATGGACAAGACCATCGTTGTCGCTGTCAACGAAAAGAAGAACCATCCTTTATATGGAAAAGGAACAAAATTTACCAGAAAGTTCAAAGCGCATGATGAAAACAACGAAGCCAAGGTCGGCGATGTCGTAGAAATCATGGAAACGAGAACTTTAAGCAAAGAAGTCCACTTCCGTCTGGTGAGAGTGGTTGAAAAAGCGGTAATCGTTTAGTAGGGGGGGCTTATGATCAGTAATGAGACTAGATTAAGAGTAGCTGATAACACCGGTGCTAAAGAATTACTCGTGATTCGCTGCTTAGGTGGTTCAAGAAGAAAGTATGCCAATATCGGCGATGTCGTCGTCTGCTCCGTCAAGGATGCGACTCCGGGCGGAACGGCGAAGAAGGGACAGGTCGTCAAGGCCGTCATCGTCAGAACCAAGTATGGCATCAGAAGAGAAAACGGCACGTTCATCAAATTCGATGACAATGCTGCCGTCATCATCAAAGATGATAAGACGCCGTTAGGCACCCGTATCTTCGGGCCTGTGGCGAGAGAGCTCCGTGACAAGGACTATATGAAGATCGTGTCCCTGGCACCGGAAGTACTGTAGGAGGATAGGCAATGAAAATCAAAAAAGGTGACAAAGTCAAGGTTATCGCCGGCGATGACAAAGGTGTCGTCGCGGAAGTCGTTGCCGCTCTTCCAAGATCCAACCGAGTGATCGTCGAAGGCGTCAACGTGCAGAAGAAGCACGCAAAGCCTTCCAACGCTTATCCGGATGGCGGAATCGTCAACAAGGAAATGCCGATCAGCGCTTCCAATGTCCAGCTTGTCGATAACAAGAAGGACAGCAAGAAGAAAGCGGCTAAGAAAAAGAATGTAAAGGGGGCTAAGAAATAATGAACCGTTTACAAGAAAAGTATGTCAAAGAGATCAGACCTGAACTGATCAAGAAACACAGCTACAAGTCCACGATGGAGTGCCCGAAGGTCGTCAAGATCGTCATCAACATGGGTGTCGGCGAAGCGGTTTCGGAACCGAAGAATCTGGAAGAGGCTGTAGCGGAACTGACGCAGTTATCCGGTCAGAAGCCGGTCATCACCAAAGCGAAAAAGTCGATCGCGAACTTCAAACTGAGAGAAGGAACGCCGATCGGCTGCAAAGTCACTCTGCGTGGTGAAAGGATGTATGAATTCCTGGATAAGCTGATCAACATCTCCTTGCCGCGTGTCAGAGACTTCCGTGGCGTCAGCAATACGGCGTTCGACGGCAGAGGCAACTACACGTTAGGCATCAGGGAACAGATCATTTTCCCTGAGATCCAGTATGACAAGGTAAGCAAGGTCCGTGGCATGGATATCGTCATCGTCACGACTGCCAAGACAAACGAAGATGCCAAAGAGCTTCTGACTCTGATGGGCATGCCGTTTGCGAGATAAGGAGGGAGAACTTATGGCAAAAACTGCAATGAAAGTAAAAGCACATCGTCCTGCGAAGTTCTCTACCAGAGCTTACACCAGATGCGAGAGATGTGGCAGACCGCACTCGGTCTTAAGAAAATATAAACTGTGCCGTATCTGCTTCAGAGAACTGGCTTACAAAGGCCAGATTCCCGGAGTCAAGAAGGCCAGCTGGTAAAGGAGGGTAATTCAATGGCTATGACAGATCCAATTGCTGATATGCTCACGAGAATCAGAAACGGCATTTCTGCCGAACATGATAGCGTCGTCGTACCGGCAAGCAAAATGAAAATCGAAATTGCCCGCATCCTGAAACAGGAAGGTTATATCACTGATTATGCGGTTGAGGGTGATACTGCAAAAGATAAGGTCATCACGATCGATCTGAAATACGGACCGGAAAAGGAAAAGGTCATTTCCGGTTTGAAGAGGATTTCCAAGCCGGGCCTCAGAGTCTATGCGAAAGGCAACAACGTGCCTCGCGTGCTGAACGGTTTAGGAATCGCGATCATCTCCACATCCAAAGGCTTGATGACAGACCGCGACGCCAGAAAAGCGAATCTGGGCGGCGAAGTCGTTGCCTACGTGTGGTAATAGAAGGAGAATAGTATGTCACGTATCGGTAATAAAACGATTACCATTCCTGCAGGATGCGAATTAAGCATTTCTGAAGGCAATGAGGTGACGGTAAAAGGTCCTAAGGGGACTTTAGTACGTCAATTCAGTCCGCTGGTAGAAATCAAAGTGGACGGAACAGAAGTCAAGTGTGTTCGTGCAAACGATGAAAAACACACCAAACAGTTGCATGGAACGACCAGAGCGTTGCTGAACAACATGATCGTCGGTACGACCGAAGGTTATAAGAAGACGCTGGAAATCGTCGGTATCGGATATAAGGCTGCTCTCGAGGGCAATGTCCTGGATCTTGACCTGGGTTATTCCCATGACATCAAGTTCCCGATCGAAGAGGGCATCACCATCGAAGTACCGAATCCGACGACGATCGTCGTTTCCGGAATCGATAAACAGCGTGTCGGCGAAGTCGCTGCGCAGATCAGAGGTTTCCGTAAGCCTGAACCTTACAAGGGCAAGGGAATCAGATACAAAGGCGAATTCGTACGTCATAAGGAAGGTAAGACGGCTGCGGCTTAAGGGGAAAGGAGTTAAGATATGTATTCTAAAATTGATAAAAACAAATCACGTCAGAGAAGACATGAACGTATCAGAAACAAGGTTTCCGGTACGGCTGCTTGCCCTAGACTGAGCGTCTTCCGTTCCAATGCTCATATCCACGCGCAGATCATCGATGATGAAAAGGGTAACACGCTGGTATCCTGCTCATCCGTCGAACTGAAACTTGCCAACGGCAGCAACATCGAGGCTGCCAAGACGGTAGGGACCAAGCTTGGGGAAAGAGCGAAAGAAAAGGGTATCGAGAATGTTTGTTTCGATCGCGGCGGTTATCTGTATCACGGTCGTGTCAAAGCGCTTGCTGAGGCTGCCAGAGAAGCTGGCTTGAAATTCTAGGAGGTATTACCATGGAAAATACGAACAGAGATAATACAAACAGAGAGAATCCAAGACAGAACAACAGAAGACCGAACAACAATCGTCGTTTCAACCGCGAAAGAGAAGTCAAGGAATTCGAAGAGCGTGTCGTTCAGATCAACCGTGTCTCTAAGACAGTCAAGGGCGGTCGTAAGATGCGTTTCGCTGCGATCGTTGTCGTTGGCGATAAGAAAGGCCGTGTCGGCTATGGCTTAGGCAAGGCGAACGAAGTACCGGATGCTATCAGAAAGGCAACCGAGACTGCGAAGAAGAGCGTTGTCAGAGTACCGCTGGTCGATGGCTACCGCACGATCCCGCATGAGATCGTCGGAAGATATGGCGCCGGTGAAGTCGTGCTGCGTCCTGCTGCCGAAGGTACAGGTATCGTTGCCGGCGGCGTCGTCCGTGCCATTCTGGAACTGGCCGGAGCGACCGATGTCATCACGAAGTGCGTCGGTTCCCGTACGCCGATCAACCAGGTCCATGCGACAATGAAGGCTTTGAAAGAACTGAAGACTGTTGATTCCGTTGCGAAACTGCGCGGTCTCAGCGTTAAAGAAGTACGATAGGGAGGTGTGTCATGAAATTACACGAAATGAAATATAACGATGGTGCCAGACATACCACCAAGAGATTAGGCAGAGGCCAGGGCTCAGGTCAGGGCAAGACTGCCGGCAAAGGCCACAAGGGTCAGAATGCCCGTTCCGGTGGAGGCGTCGCGATCGGATTCGAAGGCGGACAGACGCCGATCTACAAGATCTTACCGAAGAGAGGCTTCACCAATTTCACGCGTCTGGAATATGCGATCGTCAATCTGAGCGATCTCAACAGATTCGAGGATGGAGCTACTGTAACGTTCGATCTGTTGAAACAGGCCGGTATCGTCAAGAAACAGCTTGATGGCTTAAAAGTATTAGGCAATGGAAAGCTTGAAAAGAAAGTCAATGTTGTGTGCAACAAGATTTCCAAGTCTGCTCAGGCAGCTATTGAAAAGGCAGGCGGTAAAGTTGAGGTGATCTAAATGTTAAAAACATTCATAGATTTCTTCAAAAACAAGGATATTCGCAAAAGGATTTTCTTCACATTGCTGATCCTGTTCATCTTCCGTCTGGGATCTTCGATCCCGGCTCCGGGAGTCAATACGACAGTGATCAAACTGAGTGCAAACTCATTGCTGAATATGATGAACATCCTGGGCGGCGGATCCATCGAACAGATGTCGATCTTCTCCCTGGGTGTATCACCATACATCACTGCCAGCATCATTATCGAACTGCTGGCAATGGATATCATTCCGGCTCTGGCAGAAATGGCCAAGTCAGGAAAGAAAGGCCGTCAGCAGATGGACCGCATCACGCGATATATGGCTGTCGTCATGTCGCTGGTTCAGGGCTACTTTATCGTCCAGTATCTGGACAGAGCCTACAGCGGCTATGGCTTCATCGAGAATCCGGGATTCGCTTCCTATCTGTATATCTCGGTCATCTTCACGGCTGGCACGATGCTGCTGCTGTGGCTGGCTGACCAGATCACGACCAAAGGCATAGGCAATGGTACTTCGATGATCATCTTCGCAGGTATCGTCGCCGATATGCCAAACACTTTCAGGACCGTCTATGAGACTTTCCTGGGAGAAAACGCAACATCGAAACTGGGAATGGGCGGCTTCATTGCCTACTGTGTCATGTTTATCGCGATCATCGTGCTGGTGGTTCTGATGCAGTTGGCAGAGAGAAGGATTCCGATCCAGCAGTCTTCTTCAAGAGCTTTGAACAAGACCAAAGGTGATCTGAACCATCTGCCGTTGAAGGTCAACTCGGCTTCCGTTACCCCTGTCATCTTCGCTTCCGCGCTGATTCAGGGTCCGCAGATCATCGCTTCCTGGGTGAACCAGAAGGCATATCAGTGGTTATCGGATCTCGCTGACTTTACCAGCCCACTGTTCCTCTGTTTCTATGCGCTGCTGATCATTCTCTTTACGTTCTTCTATACGAACCTGCAGATCGACCCGCAGAAGACGGCCGACGATCTGTCGAAGAATGGCCAGTACATTCCGGGCGTCAGACCCGGTTCAGAGACCAGGAATTATGTTTCCAAGGTATTGAACAGGATCACGGTTCTTGGCGCTTTGCTGCTGACGTTCATCGCTATCCTGCCGTATGTCGTCTCGATCGTGACGGGTCTGTCACAGCGGGCGGCGGTAGGCGGTACCGGTATCATCATCGTTGTCGGTGTTGCTATGGATACCATCAAGCAGATGAAGTCGCAGATGACCTCGAAACAGTACAAGAGTTTCGTAGGCAAATAAGGAGGGTACATGAATCTTCTTATCATTGGTGCTCCGGGTGCCGGCAAGGGCACGATGTCAGAGCTTATCCTGGAAAAATACGGTCTGATCCATGTCTCGACCGGAGACATGCTCAGAGAAGCAGTCAGAAATGAGACGGAAGTCGGTCTGAAGGCACAGGATTATATGAACAGAGGAGCCTTGGTTCCGGATGAAATCATCCATGACATCATTCTGGAAAGATTCTCCAGAGACGATATGGATGCGGGATTCCTGTTTGATGGATATCCCAGGACCGAAGCCCAAGCCGAGGATCTCACTTTGATCCTGAATGAGACCGGTAAAAAGGTCGATCAGGTGATCAATCTGGATATCGCGGATGATCTGCTGGTAAAGCGGATCACAGGTCGAAGATTATGTCCCAAATGCGGTGATATCTCGAACATTTATTTCAGCCCGACGAAAGTCGAAGGAATCTGCGATAAGTGCGGCAGCGAAATCATCCAAAGAAAAGATGATAATCTGGAGAGCCTGACCAAAAGACTCGAGGAATATCATAAGAATACTCAGCCGGTCATCGAGTATTATGAAAAGATGGGCATCGTCAGGCATGTGGATGCTTCCAAGAGCGTTCAGGAAGTGTTTGCCGATGTCGAAAACATCTTGGAGGAATTGTGTAAATGATCTCAATCAAGTCACCAAGAGAGATCGAACTTATGGATCATGCCGGCACTATCGTCGCGCGTGTCCATAAGAAGATGAAAGAGGTGATACGACCGGGAATATCGACATTGGAACTGAACCGGATCGCTGAAGAAGTGATCCGGGAAAACGATGCTACCCCATCATTTAAGAACTATCAGGGTTTCCCAGCTGCGATCTGCGCATCGATCAATGATACGCTGGTCCATGGGATCCCTGATCACACGATTCTGAAAGACGGAGACATCATCACGGTCGATGTCGGTGCCTGCTACAAAGGCTATCACGGCGATTCCGGCTGGACGTATACGGTCGGCAATGTCACGGATCCGAAGGTATTGGAACTTCTGAAAGTGACGGAAGAATCGCTGTATCTGGGTCTGGAGCAGGTAAAACCGGGCAATCATATCGGCGATATCGCGAATGCGATACAGACGTATGTAGAATCGTTCGGATTCTCGTTGCCTGAAGAATATACGGGACACGGGATAGGCAAAAGCGTTCATGAGGATCCCTATGTGCCGAATGTCGGCAAGCCGGGGACGCTGGAACTGCTCAAGAAAGGCATGTGTATCGCTGTCGAACCGATGGTCTTCATGGGTTCCGCAAGATGCTACACACTGAAAGACGGCTGGGGCGTGAAGAGTTATGATCACTCCTGGGCTGCGCATTATGAACATACGGTTGCGATCACCGAAGATGGTTGCAAGATTTTGACAAAGGAGGATTAGCTATTGGCAAAACAAGACGTTATTGAGATCGAAGGTATCGTTGTAGATACATTACCGAATGCACAATTCAAGGTGAAACTGGAGAACGGTCACGAAATCCTGGCTCACGTTTCTGGTAAAATCCGCATGCATTACATCCGCATTTTACCAGGCGATAGAGTGACAGTAGAGATTTCACCTTATGATCTAACACGTGGGCGTATTACATTTAGACACAAGTAGTGTCTGGGAGGGAAAACATGAAAGTAAGACCATCTGTAAAACCGATGTGCGACAAATGTCGAGTCATTAAGCGTAAAGGTCGCGTCATGGTTATATGTGAAAACCCTAAACACAAACAAAGACAAGGTTAAAAGGGAGGAAATGAGTAAATGGCACGTATTGCTGGTGTTGACATTCCTAACGATAAACGTGTAGTAGTGTCACTGACTTATATTTACGGTGTCGGCTTATCGACAGCACAGAAGATCCTGGCTGAAAACAAGATCAGCGAAGATATCCGTGTAAAGGATCTGACCGATGATCAGATCAATGCGATCCGTAAATCACTGGAAGAATACAAGATCGAAGGCGATCTTAGAAGAGAGACGCAGCTGAACATCAAGCGTCTGATGGAAATCGGCTGCTACCGCGGCATCAGGCATAGGAAAGGCCTGCCTGTAAGAGGACAGAGAACCAAGACCAATGCCAGAACGAGAAAAGGTCCGAGAAGAACCGTCGCGAATAAGAAGAAGTAAGGAGGATAAACAATGGCACAGAAAGCAAAGACAACACGTAAAAAACGTGTCAAGAAGAATATTGCCAGTGGCGTTGCACATGTCCACTCAACATTCAATAATACGATCGTCACCGTTACGGATGAAGCAGGAAACGTCATTTCCTGGTCATCTGCAGGTGCTATGGGATACAAAGGTTCACGTAAGTCTACGCCGTACGCCGCACAGCTGGTTGCGGAAGCTGCAGGAAAGACCGCGATGGACCATGGCATGAAAAAAGTGGAGGTAAATGTAAAGGGACCCGGACCCGGCAGAGAAGCCGCTATCCGTGCGCTCGCTACAGCCGGCCTTGAGATCACAGCGATCAACGATGTGACTCCTGTTCCGCACAACGGCTGTCGCCCACCGAAGAAACCTAGAGGATAAGGAGGAAACATATGAATAAATTTGAGCGTCCGAAATTCAAAATAAGTGAGTATGTGGAATCAGATCATTATGGGAAGTTCGTCATTTCCCCTCTGGAAAGAGGATTCGGTACGACGATAGGCAACGCTTTAAGAAGAACGATGCTTTCATCTTTGCCTGGCGGAGCGGTTTATTCCGTGAAGATCGATGGAGTCTTCCATGAATTCTCTTCGATCAAGGGCGTCAGAGAAGATGTCACGATGATCATCCTCAACATCAAGGAACTGATCCTTGATATCATGGATGAAGATACCTATACCTTAAGGATCTCTGCCAAGGGACCTTGCACGGTCAAAGCGGAAGATATCATCGTTCCGGCAGGTGTCGAAGTCATCAATCCTGAACTGGAGATCGCTCATCTTGAAAAAGGCGGAGAGCTGGAAATGGAACTGTTAGCTAGAAAAGGTAGAGGCTATGTCTCGGCCGATGAGAATAAGCTCCTGTATCAGGGCTCATCGCAGGGCATCGGGACGATCTATACGGATGCGATCTATACCCCGGTCGTCAAGGCGAATTACAGCGTAGAACCGACGCGTGTCGGCCAGTCTGCGAAGTATGACGAGCTGACGATGGAAGTATGGACCAATGGTTCGATCGATCCGAAAGAATCCATCGCTTTGGCTTCAAAGATCCTGGTTTCTCATCTGGAACTGCTGACGGAAGTCGATACGGAAGTCAGCGAGATGGGATCTGTGATGAAAGATTATGTCAATGAAGGCAACGCCAAGAAGAACAATATGACGATCGACGATCTCGATCTGACGGTAAGATCATACAACTGTCTGAAGCGTGCAGGCATCTCGACGGTCGAGGAACTGACGCAGAAGACGGAAGAAGAAATGAGCAGAGTCCGTAATCTTGGCAAGAAATCTTTGAAAGAAGTCAAAGAGAAACTGCAGGCCATGAATCTATCATTCAAATCTAGCGATGACTAAAAGGAGGTAAACAAACTATGTGGAATCGTAGGTTAGGCAGAACAGCTGACCATAGAGTAGCCCTTCTTAGAAACATGGCTACAGATTTAATTCTTAAAGGCAAGATCGAAACAACAGAGATGAAGGCAAAAGAACTGCGCAGCGTCGTAGATCATCTGATCACTGTTGCCAAGAAAGATGACCTTGCGGCCAGAAGACAGGTCGCTGCATATCTGAGAGATGTCGAAACCAAAGACGGCAAATCTGCTTTGCAGGTGCTGTTCGAGGAAGTAGCTCCGCGTTATAAGGACAGAAACGGCGGTTACACGCGCGTTGCGAAGACTTATATCCGCAGAGGCGATGCCGCTCCGATGGCAACCATCGAACTGGTATAACGACTTAAAAAGCTCCGAAATGAACTAGTCAACCAAAAGTAGACAGTTTATAAAAAGCACCTAGAACCCCATTTCATGCTTGAACTGAAGTGGGGTTTTATAATTGAGCGAATATGCCGGTCTGATATTGTTGAAGTAATGGATGTATTTCTCGATATCTGACCTTACATCCAGGGAATCCTTCAGATGAAAGTCAATGAAGAGCTCCTCCTTGATCCAGCCGTTCAATGATTCGTTGACGGGGTTGTCGGTCGGTGTTCCCGCTCGACTCATCGATCTCTGGATGTTAAAATCATTTATGAGGTCGTTATAGGCCTTGGAAGAATAGACTGAGCCCTGATCCGTGTGCAGCGTAATCAAATTCTCAGGCTGTTCTTTTCTTATTCTCTCTAAGACCTGTTTAAGTCCGTCATAGTATGATCTCACATCGCCTCTTCGTGCAGACAGGCCGTATCCCACGATCTCCTTGTTCCAGGCATCGAAGTACAGTGTCAGTTCATAGGCGATCCTTTTCACGTAGAACTGCGTCATGTCGGAGACGATCACTTCATACGGTCCAGACAGATATTTCCAGCCGTTCCATACGAGATTCCTGTACTTCTGACTTTCTTCTTTTGGTTTCTTCCACTGATAGTGTTTCCCTGAAGATCTGATCCCTTCGTACTTGCAGAGTCTGTGCACGTAATTGTCTGTGAATATTACGCCATATCTGTTGCGTATATAGGCGTTGATCCACCCGTAGCCATGGGAGGAATGATCCTCATGTACCTCCTTTATCAGCTTCAGATCGGTCTGCCTGCTTAACTGTCTTTCGCTGGGGTGGCTCTGCCGGTATTTCCACCTGTAGTATCCCGAGCGGCTCACATCCATCAGCTGGCAGAGACAGCTGACAGAGTGTTTCTCCTTCAGCCTGTCTATGATTTCGTATTCACATCGAATGTAGTAACGTATTCCTTTGAAACCCCACCTCCTTTCACCTGATAGCCTTTTTTTAGCCGTTCGATCTCGATCTCCTTCTTCAAGAGCTCCTTCTTCAGCTTCTCCGTTTCCGAAGGATGGCGGTCGTATCTGCCGAGGTTCGGGCTATTCTTCCCTGACTTTGACTTCAGGCCTTCGATTCCTGATCTGCGATATCTCGTTACCCACTCATGAAAAAGCCTTTTTGAGATACCGTGATCGCCGGCCACCGTTTTGCTTCCTGCTTTCCCGTTCAGATATTCAAGAACGATGGCTTCCTTCTCTTCAGGAGTCCTCATGTGATTCCTTCCGCCTGAAGGTCTTCCTGTACCCATATCATATTTCTCCTTTCTGAACTCATTGTATTAAAAAAGTAGACTGGTGCTTTTTCACACCTGTCTACTTTTACGTTATCACTTCAATAATGAACGCTTTTTGTATGTCTGTATCACGATGACTCATGCAGCGCCGTCTTCACCGACCCTGAGAGTCGCCTACTCTTTTACGACATGCACATAGAAGGTCTGCGATTCGACGTAGAAGGAACCTCCGTCGTTATAAGAGAACGATACCGGAACATCCGTCGTTTCATAGATCGCTCCCTTGGCATAGACGTTGCCATGACCGTCGATATCCAGAGCGGAAGTATAAGCGGTATGGAAATCGACATACTCCGTGACATCGGTTTTGCTGACGTTGCCTTCATAATACATGACCCAGGTCGCTTTGTAAGGGATCTTCTCACCGCTTCCGGCTTTGACGCTGACATTGTTTTCCATCTCGAAAATGACGGTTTCTCCCTCAACAAAGACCTTGCATACGGCGCTGACGCCATTCTCCGCCTTGACAGTGATCTCGGTCAGGCCCGGTGCAACGCCCACCACCTTTCCTTCTTTGTCGACTGTCGCGACTGCCGGATCCGCCGATGTGAAAGTGACTTTCTTTTCTGCCGTTTCCGGATAGACATCCACCTTCAGATTGATATAATCGCCCGGATAGATCATGATCGTCGCCGGATTCAGCACCAGCGATGTAGGGCCATCCGCCCTTGTTTCAAAATTGACCGTGATCTTCTGGCTGCCGCAAGTAACCTCGATCGTCGTCTTGCCGATCTTGCCGGTCGTGACGTTGCCTTTCTCATCGATCGTCACGATCGATTCGTCATTGGATTTATACGTCATCTTATCCGTCGTATTCTCCGGTACCGGCTTGATATCGAGATGCCATGATTTCGTTCCTTCTTCCGCCCAGTAGTTGTTGTAAAGAGTATAGATCTCCGTGCAAGGGATCTCCTTGTTCGTATCGTCCGGTTTCGGATCCTCTTTCTTGCCGGAATCTTCTTTGTCTGAACCTTTGGTTTCCGTCGTCGAAAAGACATCATCGGATGCGGAACCGCTGAGACTTGTTTTCAGGACCAGGGTGTCGCTGTCTTTGACTTCAAAAACGATGGTTCCATAGGAACCTTGTCCCGTCTCCTTGACTTCCAGGTTGCACACATCTTCCTTTAACGTCCAGTTTCCTGTGATATCGTAGTAGCCGTCTTTGTAGCTGTCATTGAAAACGAATGTTCCGTCTTTACCGAACCAGACCTTGGCATGATCCTCGTGACCGTAACTGTCGACTGTGTTGTAGTAAGTCTTGCCGCCTAGATCAAACTTTGCCTCCGGCTCTTTCTTGCCCGTGCAGGAGCAAAGCAGCAATGCCAGCAGAATCATCGTTCCTATCTTTCTTTTCATCTGGTAACCTCCTTTGTATCGCAAAAAAATGACACGGAATGTTGCTGAATTATGTTGTGTTTCTATCTGCTTTTATCATAACATGTTTCGCTTTCAGAAGTATAAAACAATATGAAAACAAAAAGGAGCTTTCGCTCCTTCCGATGCTGATCCATCGGTTTTATGTGGAACAGGATCAAGGATTGACTGCGCCTTCGTCTTTTATGAATGTGGAAGGGCCGCCTTCTTCTTTATCGTTGTACCAGATCAGCTTATTGCCATCGATTTCGAAATAGCCTGTCCCGTCTTCATAAATGACGGTGGAGCTGCTTTTGGTTTCCGATTCATAGACGGTATCGGTCCTAACACCATTCTGATATGTCAGTCTGGCATTTTCCTTATCGTATTCGACCGGGAGTCTGTACTCGGTGGTTTCCGATGCGCTGGAAGACCAGTTGCAGACGATGCCGTTTTCATCCAAAGTGAAATGACCTCTTCCGGCGATCTCTTCGTAGTAGCTTCCGTAGAGTTCTTCCGGTACGGCAACAGATGCTGCCGGTTCCGATGCAGGTTCTTCTTTTTTAGCGCAGGCAGCCAGACTGATCAACATCGCTGCTGCAAGCAGGAATGTCACTGTTTTTTTCATATAAGCTCCTTTCGTTCCGGAAATCGGTTTCCGAAACACCTTTCTTATCTTAACTCTTTTTTGCAAAGGCAACGAAAAAATCATTAGAGGAACAGCGGGATCCGCCAATGATTTTTTCATACGCTCGGCAGCAGACGCTATTGCGTATCAATACTATTTTCTTAGTAGCATCGTGTAGGAATCGCCTGCCTGAACGAAAGCGATCGGCAATCCCGGCAGCAAAGACGGAAGATGCTGTTCCGCCAGCCATTTCATGCCCGGTTCTTCGACATTGAAGTGTCCGGCGGCCAGGACGCGCTTGTTCAGTCCGGCCTGCGCTCCGTCGCGCATATAGATGGCCAAGGTGAAATCGGTGATCTCCATTGCCAGAACGGTATCGACCTTGTTTTCTTCTACGAAGGAAAGTTCCTGATTGTCCTGCGGTC
>JAEEGI010013239.1_pt1 | contig 17530 bp, 17 predicted proteins | sample 8958751 | NCBI WGS metagenome assembly JAEEGI01 (sample SAMN16246545, study PRJNA631951) | gut metagenome | biome: gut microbiome; feature: rumen; material: KS-attached | host: Bos | place: Iran: Karaj | collected 2018-10
GCAAAAAAGTACACAGGCTATTGTATCATAGCCTGTGTACCGACGTGGTTGCGGGGGAAGGATTTGAACCAACGACCTCCGGGTTATGAGGGAGGACAAATCCTTGGTGAAAAACCGCGAAAACCTTGAAATATCAACGAAAAGCCGCATTTATTATTGACGTTTTCTCGCCTGATTTTACCTGCTTTTGAGCAATTTTGAGGCCATACTTCCCCAAATTCACCCCAAAATCTGCGACCGCCGGGTGTGGAATATAATTCGTTGCCACCCTCCCCGCGATCTTCGGGTGCTGGAACGAACAGGTAAACCACCACTAAAAATTGGAATTATTGAGGGTAACGACCTACGAGTGCAAAACCCGAAGATCGTGTGCCTCACTTCATCCCCGCAAAGTGCTAGTCGATCATTTTTGCACTAATTATCATGCGATCTAAGTGGGGCATCTTCCAGGACGATTAGTGAACACTTCAAATGAGCTTCAGCACTGAGAAAGGATCAACAATGATGAAAGAGATAATGAACATTGAACATCACCGCCTTATTTCCTCAATACTTCATCAAGCTGAGAAGGAGATGTATGTCATGTATAACGCCGCCGAGCGAGCAACCCCGCCTAAAGCTGAGAAAAAGAAGCCCGATTACTATCAGCCTGAGGTGTTGAACAAGATTATCCGCGCTCTTGATGATGCTCCAACAAAATGGAAGTGCATAACCTATATTCTCATTGATACAGGGTGCCGGCGCGGTGAGGTTATGGGGCTGAAATGGGAGAGTTTGGATCTCAAGAACAACATTATTACGATAGAGCGCGCTCTTCTCTACACTCCCGAAACAGGGGTTTTTGAAGGGCCGCCTAAAAATGGAATGAGTCGAACTATACGGATAGCTCCGGAGACTGTGGCGATGCTTCTTAACTGGAAATATGATATTTGCTTTATGGCTCTCGATCGTAATAGTCGGGGGCTTCTCTTTTTTTACCTGGTACATAGGATGGATGTGAAGCCCCTATCTCTTATTTCCTGAAACCCGGGGACATGATTCTGCCCGCAGGAGAAGGCGAGGGCTGCCGCACCGTTTACCGGTGCAGCAGCCCCTTGATTTCTTACTTTTCTGCAATCGCCTCGATCTCACAGAGCACTCCTTTGGGAAGTGCCTTTACTGCGACGCAGCTTCGTGCAGGTTTTGATGTGAAGTATTTTGCATAGACTTCATTGAAAGCTGCAAAGTCTCCCATGTCTGCCAGGAAGCACGTCGTTTTTACGACATGATCAATGGAGCTGCCGGCAGCATCCAGGATCGCCCGGACGTTTTTGCAGCTCTGTTCGGCCTGTGCGGCGATTCCCTCGGGGACGGAACCGTCCGCCGGATCCACCGGGATCTGCCCGGAGGTGATGATCAGACCGAGCACCTCAAAGGCCTGAGAATAGGGGCCGATGGCGCCGGGTGCATTTTTTGTATCGATGACTCTCATATCTGTATAACTCCTTCCGTTGTGAAGAACATAATTCTGAACGGTTCCGATCACGCGTTTTTCGCGAGGATGGCGTCGCGCATGCGCTCCAGGCCGGTCTGAATGATCGAACGGGGCATCGCCAGATTCAGACGGATGAACCGGTTCGCGTTTCCGACAAACAGCGCGTCGCCGCCCTCGAGAAGAACGCCGGCCTTGTATGCGAAGAAGGAAGGGAGATCATCCTCTCTGTCAAAGTAGGCGGACAGATCGACCCATGCCAGATACGTCGCCTCGGGGATCTCCATGACCGCTTCCGGCAGATTTTCCTCCAGGAAGCTCTTGAGGAAGTGGAAATTCCCGTCAAGATAGGTCTTCATCTCCTCGTGCCATCTTCCGCCGACATCATAGGCCGCCTTCTGGCCGACCAGGGAGAGGGGATTGACAAAGCCGCCGATCTTGTCCGCCGCCTTGAACTCGTCGCGGGTCGCCTCGTCGCGGATAATGATATTGGAGAACTGCAGCCCCGCCATGTTGAAGGTCTTGCTGGCGGACATGCAGGTGATCAGCTTCTTATAGTCCGTCATCACCTTGGCCATCGGGATGTGCTTCTTTCCGGCGCGGATCAGGTCGCAGTGGATCTCATCAGAAATGATCCAGAGGTTGTATTTTTCCACGATCTCTGCCACTGCCGAGAGTTCTTCGGTTGTCCACATGCGTCCGGTGGGGTTGTGCGGGTTGCAGAAGATGACCAGCTTCGCCTTGGGATCCGCGCAGCATTTCTCAAAATTCTCCAGATCCATGGTGAAATGCCCGGCGTCATCTCTCTTCAGCGGAGAAGAAAGGAATTCCACATGGTTGTACTCACAGGCATGAGCGAAATACCCATAGGAAGGGGTGTTGATGATGACCTTCTCGTCCTTCTGGCAGAGCGTCTCCACCAACTGGAAGAGCGCGGGGATGATGCCGGGGGAGAACGTCAGCTCATCCTTCGGGACATCCCAGTCATAGTGATCGCGGCACCATTTTGCGAAGGACTGATAGTAATCATCGTCATATACGCCGGTGTAGCCGAAGATTCTCCGGTCGATCCGGGCCTTCATGGCGTCGCAGATCTCGGGTGCGACAGCGAACTCCATATCCGCCACCCACATACGGACGAATTCATCATCTGCATAGGGGAATTTTTTCTCGGGACCGGCGTGAAAGATGTAGCCGCGGAACCCGTCGGTGTTCAGTGCATTGGTATGGGTACGGTCGATGATCTCGTCAAAGTTATACATGTGGAACCTCCTTTATGTGCTGCCGCCTGCTGTGACTTCGGGACTGGCGGCCTATTCTCGTCTTTTACTATCAGTCCTCTGCCTTCAGGGCAGCCTCTACGATCTCCTGGCGCTTGGCATCAAGTTCTTCTTTGCTCACGGAACCGGTCTTCAGTGCGATGCCGGAGAAGATCAGCGGGATGATGATGACGGCCGCGGCAACGATCGCATCCTTTACGGTGAGATCCTTGAACAGTGTGATAGCTACAATGGCTGCGCAGAATCCGCCGAGGACGCTGCAGGCATTGAACAGCCACACCGGGATCTTGATGGAGCGCTTCGCGAACTGCTCCGGATATTTCTTCGGGATCGTCATGCAGGCGACATTCAGATAGCAGTTGATCAGCATGGTCGGGATCATCAGCATGCTGATGGCATTGCCGACACTCATGCCCGTCAGGATCGGAACCAGCGCTACGATATAGGTGAGCAGGAAGCAGAAATAGGGGTATCCGTCACTGCTTTTCTTGCGGAAAGCGGAGGGGAACCATCCGTCATCCGCTATGTGGGAGAGTGGCTCGCGGATCATCGCAAGAACCGCCAGGAACGAGGAGATGATGGCGCAGATGCCGCCGCCGATGACAAAGAAGGCAAACAGCCCGTGGGGCATGATGGCCTGTGCGGTGACACTCAGGTTCTCTCCGGCAATCTGCTCATAGGGGAGAACACCGGAAGCGACATAGGACATCAGGCCGTAAACCACCGATACCACAACGCAGGTCACCAGAATTCCCATCGGAATCGTGCGCTTGGGGTTCTTTGTGATCGGCACCACGCCGACCGGCCCCATGGTGGTTCCCTGGCAGGCCCAGCCCATGATGGCGATGGCGCTGATCATGCCGCCGAATCCGCCGTGGAAGAAGCCGCCGTCAAAGGTCGCATTGAAGAAATTCGCTGCATTTACACTGGGAATACCCATGACAACAAACAGGATGAGGGCTATGACCAGAAGGCCGGTGGCCACATTCTGAAAAAGCGTCACAATCCGGTTTCCCCGGATCGAAAGCAGGAAAAACAAAGTGAGAACCACCGCGCTGATCAGCGTACTGTGATCATTGACCACCGGGAACAGATTGCCCAGATAACTGATAAGCGCCAGCGCATAGCCGGTAAAACCGAATGCCCAGATCACATTTGTCCACCCGCCGTAACCGGTGAGCAGGGGCGGAAGCAGCATGCCTTTCATGCTGTAATCGCCGCCGTTGATGACGAAGATGCCGGACATGCCGAGATTGTACCAGTAGGCCAGCAGCATGTAGAAGACGCAGATGATGGTGATCGGAAGGATGGATCGTCCCGTTCTCTCGATCGCCGAGCCAAGTGTGACAAAGATACCGGAGCCGACAGCGCCGCCAACGCCCAGGCCGACAATATTCCACAGCCCGATCTTTTTGATGTTTTCGTTATTCATGGTTTCCTCCATTTTACTTGCTTTGATTTGATGGGGGATACAGATCAGGCTGCGCAGCACATCTCTTATGGTTGCATTATAGTTGAGATTTTTTCGAAGATCAAAGCGGGGCAAGTTTCGGGAGACGAAACCATCAGACAAGAAAAGTTTCACCAAACGAGAAAACAAGGGTGACATTTGCAGCTTTTTTAAGTATAATTATTACAAGCGATGAAAAATCGCGAAAAAGTCTATTTTCAGGAATCTACTGCGGAGGTTGTGAATGTCAGAACTGAGTATGGAAATCGGAAAAAAGATCCGCTATTTCAGGACGGGAAAAAATAAGACCCTGGAGGAACTGGCGGCCGCCGTCTGCAAGAGCAAAGCGACGCTTTCCAAGTACGAAAAAGGGGATATCGTGATCGATATAGAAACCCTGTATGAGATCGCGGATGCTCTCCAGATCCACATCGATCAGCTTCTCGTGAACCGGGACAAAAAGGAAACCGACGAGAGAGAAATTGATCCTGTTTTTTTTCGGGGACGGAACCGGCTGTATGCCTATTTTTATGACGGCAGAATTCGGAAAATCAACCGAACGGTGTGCGATATCCTGTCGAAGACGGATGTGAATCAGTACAAACTGATCATGTATATGAACTGCAGAAGTATCGACCGCTATCAACAGTGCGAAAATACCTACATCGGGTACATCAAGCACTTCGATGCCCTCTCGATCATCGAAGTCGTGCATCAGACGAATCCGATGGAGCACGGCAGTGTGCAGATCCTGGCTTCCTTTATGGATTCCGAGGTGAAGTGGGGGCTGTGGAACGGCATTTCCTCCCGCCCGCTGATGCCGGTGGCATGCAAGATGCTGTTCGCCCAGAAGCCGCTGAAGGAAGATGCGGAACTTGAAGAGATGCTGAAGATCTCCAAAGATGATATACGGGTGATGAAAATGTACAACTTTTTCTCGGTGACATAAAAGTATTATAATGTGGATAAGACAGGACTCGCAAGTCCAGGTATGAGTATTGTAAAAATCCGTACCGTTATCCAGCGCCCGCCCCTCAAACACGACGGCATCACCCTTTTTGCAGACGATGGTGGAAGCCAGCGGCCGGACGGCAGACAGATACGGATGGTTGAAAGGTGCGGAAAGCGTCATGCTGTCGATGTTCTCCGCATCTTCTTCGATTCGGGCGTCCGTGATCGCCAGCTTCGACATCTGCGGATGATAGAACAGAACGCCATCCACGTATACACGAAAAAGGCTCACGGGCAGCCCTCCTTCGTAAAATGAAAAGAGACCGGATTTCTCCGATCTCTTAGGTTGTATTCAATTAGCAAAAACTGAAGTGTTTGAGTTTACTTCACTTGTTTCTTTTCCCACTATTGGCAGTGCCTCTGACCTCTTCATGGTAGAAGTAGTCCACGATCGTTGGATGTCCCTTCTGCACACGCTCATACGGAGTTTCATTATCTACAAAGCGGCAGTCGTACTTCTTTGCAATCTCTTCGGCTTTCTTTTCAAGTGCTTCAAAATAGCTGCGATTCTTCTTGTTATAAATCTCATCGTAGAGCGGAAGCAGATCAGGATGCTTTTCCGCAATGTAATCCATGATCGTCTTTTTGAATCCACCACGCAAGTTCAGGTTTTCCAACCAGATCAGGTCGCACTGATCCTTCGCTCTGTCAATGATCGCCTCAATGTCTGTGATACCGGGGAATACCGGAGAGATGAAGCAGACCGTGCGGATACCGGCATCATAAATCTGCTTCATAGCCGCAAGCCTCCGCTCAATGCTTACAGCGGAGTCCATATCGTCTTTGAAGGATTCATCCAGCGTATTGACAGACCAGGATACCGTCAATGTATTTTTCCTGTTGATCTCCTGCAGCAGATCCATGTCACGCAGAACAAGATCGGATTTGGTGCAGATGAGGATATCCGCGCCGCTGTCCTTCAACTGTTCCAGGATCAGTCTTGTTTTCCCATATGTCTCTTCCAGCGGATTATAGCCATCCGTAACCGTACCGATGATGACCTTCTGCCCTGCGTATTTCCGGGGATTGGTGATTTCCGGCCACTCCTTTACATCCATAAAGCTGCCCCATTCCTCGGTATGCCCGGTGAAGCGTTTCATGAAGGAAGCGTAGCAATATTGGCAGGCGTGAGGGCAACCCACATAAGGATTAACGGCATATCCGCCCAGGGGAGCGTTTGACTTGGTCATAACGCTTTTGGTTCCTACAAAATTCACTTTGATTTCTTTGCGTTCCATTTCTTCTGTTCCTCCAATACCTTGTTGAAAGCCTCCGGCATCTCCTGAATCATCAGGTCATCACCCACGATGGGAATCAGGTCTTCCTTCCAGAAAACCGGGATCTGTAGCGAATGGGCCTGCTCTGTCAGGGAAACAGCCCAAGCCAAATCGGTGTGTACCTTCCTGCTCTGCGCGCCAGTCATCGTACCGACAACAATCCATTCAATCCCATGCAGGTCGACTTCACCGGGATCATCAAACAGAGGCTCAAAGGTAACATGGTAGTGTTTTGCGCGGACATTTTTCCGCAGTGCATCAATGCGCCATAGCTCAGACCTCCGGGTAACCGTAACACCGAACCAGGCGTTGTCCAGATCGGTATCAATGTCTAGGAGGTCGGGGCGCTTCGATAAGAAGAGAAATTGATGCTGTGGATTTTCCCGCATTTTGGCAAAAACCTCGTCCAGCCATTCTTTCTTCCAGACAGACAAATCGCTCATGCCGGTGAGCAGGAAATTCTGAGGTTTTGGCTTCTCCATAAGGCGCAGCTTCCCCGGAAAGAATTCTGGCTTTGCAAAATCCTCGATCATATGATACCGCTTTACATTATTCCGGGCATAGCAGTAATCACAACCCACGGTACATCCGATTACCAAATTCATATTCTGGATCTGGTCCTTGATACAGACGCTCATTCCTCCCACCCCTCCAGATTCATGAGTATACGATCCAAGTAACTCTCAAAGGATCTGATTTCCTCCTCCGAGAATCCCTTGTAATAAATCTCTCCCATTTTATCTGAAACAGCATCATAAGCCGTTTTCAGTGAACGGGCTTTATCTGTCAGAATCAGCAGCGTTTTTCGCTTGTCGCTGTTATCTTGAGTGCGCGTGATTAAGCCCTGCTTTTCCATGCGATCCAGCATAGTTGTAAGCGAAGTGATAGCAAGTCCGCAACGATCTGATAGGGCTTTGATGGGAATACCATCCCCCTGCCACAGCACGAACAAGATTCGCCCCTGCGCACCGTTAAAGGCATCAACATTGTTCTCGCTGAGGACCTTTTCAAAGATTCGATCACCTAGCTGCTTGATCTTTGTGATCAAAAATCCTCCGTTCATCTTCATGCAAATTACTCCTATATAGTAATGAAACAATTCTACTATATAGGATCTTTTATGTCAATGGATTTTCTGCATTATGTGCCTGGGCAAACCAAATAATTGTCTTTAAATAGACTTCACAATCTCCCCGGCCTATAAGTGAAGGTTGTTGTTCCTTCGCTCGTGACGGATACAGTATTGCCCCCATGCCTCAGTTCCAATTCCGGGATCTCCCATGTTCCGGCGCTGATGGTCTTGTGGAATGACTCTCCGTCAACTGACCAGCGCAGCGTTGTCTCCGCTGTTGCCCTGATAACCGGCACTACAGGCATGAAATCATTGTGGAGAGTAATTGTGCCGCTTGCTATTTTAACAAGATAGCAATCCTTTTTTATCGGGCACCTTATCCTTTCTACGGCAATGACAGTCTGATGTTGACAGGGAAATCATATACTGATAAAATGCTTCTTAAGTGGCGATAAGATATGAAGATGTATAGTGAACAGCTGCTAATTCTGATGGCTGTCGTCACATGTGCTCCCTGCAATTTGGCTGTGTGGCTGTTATTCCAGGGAGCTTTTGTAAATGAAATGGCACGGGGATTCTCGTGCCATTTTTTAATAAAGTAAAGCATGGATTATCATGATTGGTGAAGAGTCAGCGTTGATAAATACTAACGATTACTCGCATTTTGTTAAAATTGCAATCTTTAGCCAAAGCAAAAATCCTGTCGACAAATGTCGGCAGGATTTTTGCTTTGTACTCTTCAGTCTTCCGTCTTCATTTTTCAGTTTCTCCGTAGTATGGCTGGTGATGATATGAAAGAAAATATTTTGATCGGAAAATCCATCGACTTCGGCGCCCCGGATCGCAAAATGACCGCGCGAGGGCTTGACAAACAGAGAACCACATGCTATCATAAGTATGAAAAGTATAATAAAACATACTTTTTGGAAAGGAGTCGGAGCATGGCTAAGCCAGAAGGAAAATATGCATGGACAGTCACCGTCGGCACAAAGGGGCAGATCGTTTTGCCGAAGGAAGCGAGAGACATCTTCGATATACACCCCGGCGACACGCTGATCATTTTCGGTGATCGGGAGCAGGGGATGGCGATCCCGCCGAAAAGTCAGTTTTCCGCCTTTTTCGGCCGGGTCTTCGGCGAGAGGTAAGGAGTGATTCGGATGCCGAAAGTAATGGGGATCCCGCTGATCGGATTCATTCAGATGGTCATCGGGATCGGTTTTCTGGTATTTCTTCTGATCAAATATCTCACCCGCCCGAAAAAGAACAAAAAGGGCGAGTATCTCATCCGTGATGTGCACGTCATCGTCGGCGACGGCACCGAAAAAGAGCATCAGTACGTCTATATCAGGGACGGCAGGATCATGGAGCTCTCCGGCCGGCCGATTCAAAAGAAAAACGTGCAGCTCATCGAGGGCGAGGGCAAGACGCTCATGCCCGGCCTGATCGACAGCCACATCCACATCCAGGGCGGCTTCAAGTGTCATAACGAGGAAGAGAGCGACGTTTTCCTGAACGAGGAGATGCCCCGCATTTTTGCCGAGGGCGTGCTTCCCTACGGGATCACGACCGTGAAGGATCTCGACGCGCCGAAGCACTTTATCTACAAGCTCCGCGAGAAGCTGAGATCGGGGGAGATCACCGGCCCCGAGCTGCTGATCGTCGGGCCGAACTTCACCGCTCCGGAGGGTCATCCCGCCAACACCCTCGGCGCCAACAACGCCTGGGCGAGGGAAGAAATGGCGATCCCCGTCGCCACGCCCGAGGAGGTTTCCGCCGGCATCCGGGAGCTGAAGGAAGCCGGGGTCGATTTCTTGAAGTTCACCTATCAGGGCGGCGATTATTGGTATTTTGACAAGAAGCTCACGATTCAGAAGCTCGACAGGGAGCTGATGAAGCAGATCATCCGCGAGGGCAGGGAGAAGGGCTTGAAGGCCACCGCCCACGTTTTCTATTACGACGACGTCCGCGAGCTGCTGGAAGCCGGGATCTACGGGATCGAGCACGGGATCCTCGACAGGGATATCGAGCCGGACGACCCGATCCTCGCGCTGTGGAAGAAGTCGGGCGCGCACTTCGTCCCGACCGTCAATGCGATCACCTTTGAGAAGGAAGCGAGCAGAATGACCCACAGCATCCACAATCTCAAGGTGCTCTATGACGCCGGCATCCCCATCGCGATGGGCACGGACAACATGCTCGAATCGATGACAGGCAGCGTGGAACATAAGGAGCTCGAGTATTATGTGGAGGCGGGGCTGACCCCGATGCAGGCGATCGTGCTTGCGACCAAAAACGGCGCGGAGCATCTGGGCATCGCGGACAGAAAGGGGCAGGTCAAGGCCGGGATGGAGGCCGATCTGATCCTGCTCGACAAAAATCCCGCCGAAAACATCTCCAATCTCGGCGCCATTGACCGTGTATTTCTCAGGGGCGAGATCGTTTATTCGCAAAAGTCGATGCAGTCCTACGACCTGCCGGATTTCACGTTCCCCGCTCGCCTGAAGGCGGCAGAATACCGCAACCCCGAGACAGATGAGCGCCTGGTCGTCGATGTTGCGCGCTTCGAGAGCGAGGGCGTCGTCACACAGACGAGCTTCCGCGGCGGCGAGGAATGGGCGCGGGAGGAGTTCTGGCTGGAAAAGAACCTGTCGGCGCTCCGGTGGCGTTATTCCCGCCCGTCGGACGGCACCGAGCTGGACGCCGTCCGCGAAAAGGGCACGATCACGCTGAAAGGCAGCTTCAAGGGCCGGAAACAGGACAAGAGCTATTCGATCGGCGACGGCTTGTGGTATCAGATGATGGAGATGAGTCTGCCGGCCTTTGCGGCTTCCGGGCTTGATGAGATCCTCTTTTACCCCATCGGCACCGGCGATAATCGGGGCGCGATGTCCCTCGGCGAGTTTGCGGCGAAGAAGCTCGGCGACGAGGAAGTGACCGTAAACGGCAAGACCTATTCCTGCACCAAGATCAGTCTGGTGCTCACCATGTTCTCCTGGGCCTGGACAGGCCTGTACTGGTATGATAAAGAGAGCCAACTGCTCATCCAGAGCGGCGTGAAAAAGGGCAGTCAAGTAAAAATCACCCAGACGCTCAGGGAAGTCCGAACCCAATAACTGCGGCATCGCCCCCGTCCCATCCCCCGCCCTCTCTTTTGCGGTATCCCGACCCGCGCGGAGCCGCGCTGTTGACAAGACCGGGACTTGCTTCTATACTGGAGTTATATTCCCCGGGCCGGCTCTCCCCGCTTGCTTTTCTGCACTTCCGCCCGGAAAAAGGAGCGTTTTTATGAACAAAGCCACGGAAAAGCCCCGCCTCAGCTTTTGGGAGGCAACCAGCATCATCATCGGCCACGGAGTCGGCGCCGGCATCCTGGCGGTGCCCTATCTGGCGGCCCACAACAGTCTGCGGGAGCTGCTGCTGATCCTGGGCTTCTGTTATCTGTTCAATCTGCTGCTGCATCTGATCATCGCGGAGCTGAGCTACAACAACGACGGCGCCCAGTTCATTTCCTGCTTTGACCGGGAAATGTTCTCCGGCAAGCTGAAAAAGATCTTCACCTGGGCCGCCTTCATCCTGCTGGGCCTGTCGGTGATTTTCAATGTCAGCGCTTTCCTCACCGGCGCGGCCAATGTGTTTATGGAGTGGTTCGGCCTCTCTCGCCCCCTGGGGATGCTGCTGTTCTACGTCGTCGGCGCGGGTGTGGTCTTCTTTGGTCTCAAGCTGGTGGGCGTGTGCGAGAAATACTCCGTGGCCGGCATGGTGCTGGTGGTAGGCGTGCTGTTTGTCGCTACTCTCCGGGGCGAGACCCACGCCCTGCCCTCCGGCTTCCGCGGCGTCAACAACGCACTGGCTCTCTTCGGGCTGATCTCCTTCTCCCTGTCCGCGGTCATGTCCACCCCCCAGGTCGTCAAGGGCCTTGCCGGGGACAAAAAGCGCATCCGCGGCGCCATCGCCCTGGGTCTGGCCATCAACGCGGGGCTTATCTTCTTTGTGACCCTGACGGCTCTCCTCTCCGTGGGCGAGACCATCAGCAAGGACGGGGCCCTGCTGGATATGTCCAAGGCTCTGGGCGGCTGGGTGCGCGTCATAGGCTACGTGTTCACCCTCTTCGCCCTGGCCACCTCCTTCTGGGCCAACACCCTGAACCTGCGGGACATCGTGCGGGAGCAGACCCATTGGAACGAAAAGCTGAGCTGGCTGGCGGCCTCCCTGCCCTGCCTGCTGATCGCGCTGTTCAGCGTTGCCAGCTTTGTGGATCTGGCCCGATTTGCCAGCGTCATCCAGGTGGTCACCGGCCTGGGCGTCATCGTGGCCTACGCCCTGTCGCGCAAGCGGGTGAAATCCTCCGCGCTGGTGGGCCGCTTCGGCACCGCTCCCTTCCTGATCCTGGTTGGCCTGTGCACACTGCTGGCAACGGTGGGCGCGGTGCTGAAGGTGCGCTGAGATGAAAAAGGCAGTTCTGCTGGCCCTCGGTCTTCCGGCGGCTGCGCTCTGCGGCTTCACCGGGGAGCTCTATCGCCACGTGTTCTGCCGCGGGGGCTCGCCGCTGCTCACGCCGCTGCTGGACAAAAAGGGACACGCGGAGGACTACTATCTCCACCGGGACGGAGACGCGGCGCGGCTGCGCCGACTCCCCCAGGAGCGGATGGAGCTCCGCTCGTCCCGGGGCAAACGTCTGGCGGGCTTTTATATCCCCGGCGGCGGGGAGGGCAGGCGCATCGCCTTCCTGGTGCACGGCTACCGCTCCGAGCACGCGGAGACCGCCGGCATGTACTACGACTACTACCGCAGCCGGGGCTTCGACCTCTTTTGCTGCGATCACGAGGCCCACGGCGAGAGCGAGGGCCGTTTCATCGGCTTCGCGACCTTTGAGGCGGAGGACTGCCTGCGCTGGATCGAGGAGCTCCGCAGACGCTTCGGCGAGGATGTGGAGATCCTGCTCCACGGCTTTTCCATGGGCGCGGCCATCGTTCTGCGCATGGCGCCCCGCTGTCCGGAGAACGTCCGCGCCATCGTGGAAGACAGCGGCTTTCGGGACGCCCGGATCCAGCTTCGCGGCCAGCTCGGCGCGATGTTCGGCCCGCTGCGGCTGCTGCACCGGCTGATCGCCGGGGTGGATCTGCGCCGGGGCGACGTCCGCCCCGCGCTGGCCCAGGCCGGGCTCCCGATCCTTTTCGTCCACGGCAGACGGGATCCCAGCGTTCCCTTTGAGAACGGCCCCCTGCTCTTCGAGGGCTACGGCGGGCCCAAGGACTCCCTCTTCTGCGAAAACGCCCGCCACGTGGAAACCATGCACGTCTCGCCGGAGGCTTACGCCGCGAAGCTGGACGATCTGCTGCGGCGTTATTTCCGGCGCTGATCCCGGGAAAACGTCCCCATTTCCGCTTGATTCCCCGTGTTTTGGAACTTTTTCCCACTTTTCCCGTCCGATTCTCAGACCGCTTTTTCCTGTATCCCGTCGAAGTCTTCCGATCACGGAAAGGAGAACTCCATGAAAACCAAACGCTTCTTGATCTCCCTGTATGCAGTTCTGCTTCTGCTGGCGATTTTCCCGACGGAGGCCTTCGCCTCCGGCTCCACCGCCTATCACCCTCCGGCGATCACGGTGGTGAGCTACAACGCCCCGGATGACATGAAAATCCTGCTGCAGATGACCTATCGCGGCGAAACCTTCCCGGTGACCATGATCCGGGAAACGCGGGCCTGGGAAACCAGCTTCCGGGTATATCGGGAGGGCATTTACCGGGTTAGGGCTTTCTGGGGAAACGAGAAGGATTTCGCCGGCTCGAAGCTGATCTGCAGGACCGGCGGCAAGGAATACGTGGTCCCCATCCCGCAGAGCTTTCTGACCCCCGGCGGAAACCAGGACAGAATGACCCTGGACTGCGAAACCTGGGAGCTTCGCTCCGGGATGCCCGCCTGGCGCGGGCCGCTGACTGTGGCGGGACGGGTGTTGTTCGTGCTGGCGGTCAAGGGCTTGCTGTTCCTGCTGATGGGTTACACCCAGCTCCGCAGCTGGCTGTGCTTTCTCGGCGTCAATCTGGCGACCCAGCTCCCCCTGAACATGAGCCTGTACAATATGCTGACGGTGGATAACCTGTACTTATATTCGGCGATCGCTGTGGCTTCGCTGGTGATTCTGCTGGTGGAGATCCTGCTGCTGGTCATTCTGGTGCAGGAGAACAACGAGAATCGCACCTCGGTGTATGCGACTGTCTCCAATATTGCCGGACTTGCCGCCTTTGTTTCGGCCATCTCCCTGTTGCCGGTCTGAGGCAGTCCTCCGGACGGCGTCCGTCTCCTGTTCCCCACCCCGGCTTTCTTCTTTCTCTCGTTTCCGTTCAACCCTTCCGGATGGTTTTTTGCAAAAAAGTGCTTGCCATCCGGGAGGGTTTTAGTGTATAATAATTTGGACTGTTTCTATAGCAAAACACAAAAGTCATTTATATACTTTTCAGAGAGGAAGCAACACATGGAAACCAAAAACATTCGCAACATCGCCCTCCTGGGCCACGGCAACAGCGGCAAGACCAGTCTGGCCGAGAGCATGCTCTTTGTGACCGGCGCGAGAGACCGTCAGGGCAAGGTGGCCGACGGCAACACCGCCTGCGACTACGACGCCGAGGAGATCAAGCGGCAGATCACCATCGCCGCCTCCCTGGCCCCCATCAGCTTCGGCGGCAAGAAGATCAACGTGCTGGATTGCCCGGGCTACTTCGACTTCGTGGGCGAGACCCTGTGCGCCCTGCGCGCGGTGGAAGCCGGCGCCATCCTGGTCACCGCCAAGGACGGCATCTCCGTCGGTGCCGAGCGTATGTGGAAGGCCCTGAAGGCCGCCAATCTGCCCACCCTGTTCGTCATCTCCAAGACCGACGAGGAGCACGGCGACTTCTTCGCCGTGGTGGACGCCCTGCGCGAGAAGTACGGCAGCATCGTCGCCCCCGTGACCATCCCCTGCTCCGACGGCAGCGGCGTCATCGACCTGGTGAAGAACGTGGCCTACGTCACCAAGGGCGGCAAGACCGCCAAGACCGCCGTCCCCGCCTCCGACGCCTCCCATGTGGAGGATCTGCGCATGGAGCTCATGGAGACCGCCGCCGGCGCCACTGAGGAGCTGATGGAGAAGTTCTTCGAGGAGATGGAGCTCAGCGAAGAGGACATGATCGCCGGCATCAAGGCCGGTGTGGCCACCCGCGACGTGGTTCCCGTGTTTGCCAGCGCCGCCATGCAGAACATCGGCACCGAGGCCCTGCTCCAGGGCATCGCCGACTACGTGCCCGATCCCTCCGAGGCCGAGGGCATCGACCCCAACGGCCCCGTCCAGGGCTTCGTGTTCAAGACCGTGTCCGACCAGTTCGGCAAGTACAGCTTCGTGAAGGTGCTCAAGGGCACGATCACCTCCGACCTGAGCCTGCGGAACCTGCGCGCCTCCAGCACCGATAAGCTGGGCCGCCTGTACACCGCTACCGGCAAGGCCATGAGCGAGGTGAAGGACTGCTGCTGCGGCGACATCGTGGCCGTTGGCAAGATGGACTGGAAGACCGGCGACACCGTCTGCGATCCCAAGCTGGATGAGGAACTGCCCCCCGTCGAGATGCCCGAACCCTGCTACTCCATGGCCATTTCCCCCAAGACCAAGGGCCAGGACGACAAGGTCGCCACCGGCCTTGCCCGTCTGAACGAGGAGGACGTCTCCTTCACGCTGGTCAACAACGCCGAGACCCACCAGATGGTCATCTCCGGCCAGGGCGACATCCAGGTGGACGTGCTCTGCGCCAAGCTCCGCAGCCGCTTCGGCGTGGATACCGAGCTGAAGCCCGCCCGCGTGGCCTACCGCGAGAAGATCAAGGGCAAGGTGGAGGCCCACGGCCGCCACAAGAAGCAGTCCGGCGGTTCCGGCCAGTTCGGCGACGTCTGGGTGCGCTTCGAGCCCCAGGAGGAGTCCGACGAGATGATCTTCGCCGAGGAGGTCTTCGGCGGCGCCGTTCCCAAGAACTTCTTCCCCTCCGTGGAGAAGGGCCTGCGCAACGCCGTGCAGAAAGGCGTTCTGGCGGGCTACCCGCTGGTGGGCCTGAAGGCCACCCTGTACGACGGCTCCTACCACCCGGTGGACTCCAACGATATGGCCTTCCAGACCGCCGCCCGTCTGGCCTACCAGGACGGCATCCCCAAGGCCAAGCCCACCATCCTCGAGCCCATCGGCCTGCTGAAGGTCACCATCCCCGATGAGAATTTGGGCGACATCATGTCGGACATCAGCTCCAAGCGCCGCGGCACCGTGCTGGGCATGACTGCCGAGGACGGTATGCAGATCGTGGAGGCCGAGGTTCCCATGGCGGAGATGAGCTCCTACACCATCGACCTGCGCTCCATGACCCAGGGACGCGGCTCCTTCACCTGCAAGTTCGTCCGTTACGAGGAAGCCCCCGGCAACGTGCAGCAGAAGGTCATCGAGGAAGCCAAGGCTCTGGCCGAGGCCGAATAAACTGGATTTCGTTTCGCACGGCGGCTCCCCCCGGGGTCGCCGTGTGCTGTAGGGGCGACCCCCGCGGCCGCCCGCTTGTCCGATGCGCAAACATGTCCACGGGCGACCGCAAGGGTCGCCCCTACAGATAGGGTGATGTCCATGAAACGCAATTTGACTTCCATCAAGAATGCCGGCTGGGCTATGGCGATCATGCTGTGTCTGCTGGCGCTGTTCGTTGCGCTGATCATCGCCGCGGTCACCCCCTATTCCGGGAAGATCGTGCGCGGCGGCCCCCTTCTCGGGCAGTCTGACACCGAGGTCGAAGTGACGGAGGGCACTCAGGCTGTGGGCGAAACGCTGGGAGAGCTGCTGCGCGTCCCGGAGAGCGCGGACGCCGGTCAGGCCTATATCGACGGTCTGACCTTCCTCTGCGACAGCAGCGTGATCGGGCTGCGGGACTACGGTCTGCTCTCCGGAGGCACCGCCACGACCCAGGTCTGGGGCAGCGCCGCCGGGAACATCCCCGCCGGTAATCTTGCCGACTGCCGGATCCGCTATCCCGGCGACGGCAGCGAACTGACGCCCGCGGAAGCCGCAGCCAGGGACAAGCCCTCCCGGCTGTTGATCGTGCTGGGCACCGACGGCCTGAACACCGTGGATGAGGATAGCTTCGTGGAGGGCTACGTGAGCCTGATCCGTTCTATCCAGGAGGCCAGCCCCAATACGGTCATCGTCGTGTGCTCCGTCAGCTCCGTCGCCACCAATTACAGCGGGGTGGACGGCGTCAATGCCAACGTGATCCGCACCGTGAACGAGTGGATCACCGTCGTGTGCATGCGCACCGGCGTCTACTACTGCGACGCCGGCTCCGCCGTAAACGACCGGGCCGGCTGGCTGGACGGGGATTACGCCTCTGTCAACGGCAAGGCGCTGAACACCGAGGGTCTGCGTACCTTCCTGGCCTATCTGCGGATCCACGCCATATGATCCGAACGAAAGCAGCAAAAAGCTGTCAGGAACTCTGATTCCTGACAGCTTTTTTGTCGTTTTCAAGAGGCGCTCAGCGGATGATGTCCTTGATGAAGGCCGGGCGCTCCACCGGCTCGTCCGAGAGCTCAAAGCAGTCCCGCAGCAGCGCGGCCGCCTGCGCCGCCTTCTCCGGATCGGAGGCATGAATGGTGCCCAGGCTCTCGCCGGGCTCCACCCGGTCGCCCACCTTCTTGTTCAGCACCACGCCCACGGCCAGGTCGATGTCGCTCTCCTTGGTGGCGCGGCCGCCGCCCAGGTGCATGCTCACCAGGCCCACCCGCTCGGCGTGGATGCGCCGGACATAGCCGCCCGCCGCCGCCGGGGCCGGGATCTTGATCTTCGCGTCGGGCAGGAGAGAGGTGTCGTAGACCGCCGCCGGGTCGCCGCCCTGGGCCTGAACCATCTCAGCCAGCTTCTTGAGGGCGCTGCCGTCGGCGATGGTGCGGAGCATCCGCTCCCGGGCGGCCTCGCTG
>JAEEGI010013240.1_pt1 | contig 17530 bp, 13 predicted proteins | sample 8958751 | NCBI WGS metagenome assembly JAEEGI01 (sample SAMN16246545, study PRJNA631951) | gut metagenome | biome: gut microbiome; feature: rumen; material: KS-attached | host: Bos | place: Iran: Karaj | collected 2018-10
CTGCTTGCATCAGTGAAGCCCAGTTCCTTTATTATCATTCCGGGAACGTATTTAGCCGCAACATCTGCAGAAAGATCAACGTCACGGGCAAACATCTGCAGCCCTGGTAAAATCTCGTTGACAAGCTCCTGGGCAGCTTCAATGGTTAATTCCGTATCCACAGAATCACGCTCCTCTCCTGATTCTACAACCCTCATTATTATTATAACCCATAATGGTTTTAAACGGTCGCTTAGCGGGCGACAATTATTAGATAACATGGTTTCGGTGCGTAAAAACATGCAGTTTTAATTCAAAACTTTACATTTGGGAGTGGTTTAAGGTAGCTCCTACCAATATTATAATCCAATCGATGTACATAAATCTGTACTTGCTACATCGCCAGATTCCAGATATAGTGCGGTTTTTAGAAAACAATGTTTTTCATTTGATATTATTCGGATAAGAAGCATCTACTGGCATCATGCCTGATTATAAAACATGTGACGCTTAATTGTATGATAGTGCTCTTTATGAGGTGTTTACACCTAAAAAAATCCGGGGCCTAGTACCAGCCTTATCAACTTTTTAAACCGATATGCCGTCAAGGATACAGGTAACCTTCAACACAAAAAATACTACTGGCAATGATATGCCAGTAGTCTTTAGCTTAGCATTATTTCTAGCATCTGCAACATTTTTTATCGCTGCAAGAAACTCCGTTTTGCAACTTGTCATCTGATACATGTCAGTTCCACTTTTCTCATCACGCACAGCCAAGTTTGAGCAGGTAACAGTCAGTGTATATGCCAGGATTCCCATTTTCAGTCCATAATCCAACCGCCATTGTAATTTTCCTTCCCCCCTATTCTGCAATAGCGAACAACTTTCGCAGCTCTTCAGGTGAGCAGCATTTTCCGTGCGCAATCCGGTTCCTGATTTCCCTCAGGAAATTAATTTTATCCCTGTCAGCTTCGTTCCTGATAGCAACCTTGCCATTATTGAGCATATAGGCAAGCGTCCCGATTTCCAGGTCCTCAGGCTCTGTAATCTTTTCAAAAAACTGTATTATGTTATGTCTGCCAAGAGACTTCTGGATCTCCTGCCTCCATTTCGTGATAAATTCTATCCGATCCTGCTCTACGAGGGGAAATGCTACCTGTAACTGCGCCATCCAAATTCTTTTTTCTAAAGTGTCGTCACATCTTCGTGCATATGCCAGGATATGAGAGCTCCCCGCCTCCTTGCCGCGAAGCGCAAACGCTTGGCTGTCAGCGATTCTTTTCAAAGAGGCTTGCGGTTCTTCTTTTAGGAAATCTGTTCTTTCCAGCATTTCAAACGCGATTTCCGCGTCGGTTCCGCACATTTCGGAAATGACTGCCTCCATATAACGTTTCCAATTGTCATCTGGTGCCTTTCCGTTCAGGTTGAGCATTATGCTTATAAAAAGGCGGACATCAGCCTTTATTACGTATGAATCATAGGCTACCATTTTCATGTTAGGCTCAACGGCAGACAGGAGATCCTCGCAATACTCGATAATAAAGCACCCGCTCTCCAATCCGGACACGGGATAATGCCTGCAAAACTCAACCCATAGTATTGCTTGCTTTTTATCCAGTCCCTTTATCCATAAAATTTTCTTTTCCAGAACACGGTTCCTTGCAATATATTGCTGTATGGATTCCCTGCTGTTAACCCTGTAACCGGCTTTTATCCTGTCATCAAAAGTTTGGCTTTCCAGCAGGTACTTCCCTATATCCGTTATATCCGGGCACTCATCCTTGGAGTCGATAATTTCCACCACGCAATTGTATGCCCCTGAGTTAACAAGGGCTCTCATGTCATGTCGGTAAGGAATGTCCGACGGGACAAGCAACAATACATTTTGGGTCATAACGGTACGTATGACCTTGTTTATCATGCTGCTTGGTCCTGTGATTCGTTCCCACCAGATTCTTCCAGGCTCATTGTTCATCATTGTTTTCACCCTCATAGGCATGATTATTATCCCTGATATCTTTTTCAAGCTTATCTAGGTCAGATCCGATGACATCAATGAAGGCTTCCCTTCTCCTGAGCCGGTAATGGCTTTTGTCAGGGCTGCTTAAAATGCCCATGTCTGCCATTTCTTCCAAGAGCGCTTCCATCTCCTGCCCATGGAGCGATTCCAAGCAGTGAATCTCATAAAGCTTTGCCATTTCGATTATTTCTTCTTTAGAGTACCCCTTCTTGGCTTTGTCCTCCTCATAGTGATAAAGAAGCGTGATGCAACGAGCCAGCATAAAATACCGCTCATCCAGTTCCAATGTCAGGCGTATTTTCATCTGTATCGCCCTGTTTAAGTCTTGCGAGTTCATAATCGCCCCTAGCTGTTTGTCTTCCAGCTTATATGGTGGGTTATTCTTCGTCGAGGCATAAAAATCATTGTATTGCATTTGCAATGTCTGGATCAAAGTGTACCCGAAAAACTGAAGGATGCCCGGGTAATAATTGGAATTGGTCAAGATTGTTTCCATATGGTAATTGCCGGAAAGCTCAAAGCCTACATACTTCAACGGCCTGAGCAACAGGCTTTTCGCCTCCCAAGGCGGCAACGGCCTGATACATAAAGGCGTTGACATCTGACCGAAGGGACTGTTATTTGCCAGGGCATGCTGGGCACGGTAAACGTTATGCAAGCCGGCAAGAACGAATTTAAACCTACCGGCAATGTCCCCATCCCGCATCAAGGCAACCAAAGGCTGCAAGCGCCTGTAATTGTCTGAGCTGATAGATTTCAGGAAGCGGTCTGCCTCATCAATCAAAAGCAGCAGTTTTTTAATTTTCTTCTCAGCATACAACTTTCTCAGTTGGTTGCACAAGTCGCCAAGCGATTTGCACGTTTTCAAAAAGTTCCTGGCTTTGCGGTTAAATGTCTCAATGATTTGCTTTACAAGAAGCTCTTCTGATTCGCAATCTGACGCATTGAGGTAGATTGCATAGATCATTTCCTCCTTGTTGTTATAAAAGCTTTCAGCCCTTTGCAGCAATGCGGTCTTCCCTAACTGCCGCCCTCCATAAACAAAATTGGTACCGTCAGGGTCTAAAATCTTGTCAAGTTCCTGCTTGCGCCCAAAAAACATCTCATCGGCAACAGGACCGCTGCCGATTGTGAACGGCTGGTAAACCGTATACGGCAACGTGCATTGCAGCATGGCCGGAATTCGTTGCGATTCCTCAATCAGGCATAAATACAGCATCAGTACCCGGTCGATTACAAGGCATGCAGGCTGACCGGCGTTCTTTTCATGTGACAGTTCGGATATTTTGTTTCGATTCATCAAGGAAATCGGACTGTCAATGATTAAGATCGATAAGCTCTTCAAGTTTAAGCCCGCTAATAAGCTTGTGATGGAAGCCGGGGTATAATTTCCCTCTAAGTAAATTATATTCAAATTCTCATCCATTTGCGTGCCAAACTTGGCAATGGGATGGTCATAGTCCCGCCGGTTTTTGTTTGTCGGGCTCACCTTGGCTTTAAATAAATATTCATTGTCTTTGCTATTATTCCAATACTCCCTTTTAACTTCTTTTACATCTACCCCCAGATTCCTCAAATAGGTTTTAATGTTTTCTTCTGCTTGCAGGCCCATCCTCGGCCACGAGCTGAGAAATGCTTTGCAGCTATCAATATGCCGGCTTCTCCAATCCTTAGAATGATTCGATTCAATATACTTGGACCATGCGAATGTATGCAAGCCCTTGCCCCTGTTGGATAAAGCCGTACAAATATTGTAGATAATCTCTTGCCTGTTCAGGAAATCGCTGAAATACGCTTTTGAATGAACCGAGTCAGTTTCTTCGGGCGGGTATAGGGAACCGCTGTCAAATCGATTGATATAATCTTCTGCGACAGCGAAATTATTCGCATTCAAATAATTCTCCGCTGTTTTTAAATTCTTAAATACTTCAGCTGGCTTGTTCTGATTCTTACGGCTGTCTATATCCGCCTTTAGCTTAACGTAAGTTTTTCGGGAATCATCGTCTATCTGCCTGCGCAACGCCCCCAGGAAACTGCGCCAGTTTGCAAAATTCTTCTGGTCATAAAAGAACTCTTGGTATGATCTTGCAAGTTCCAGCAAATTTTCTTTTTGCAATTCACTGATTTTGTTATACGCGTAAGCAAGCTCCAGTACTTCTTTGCACTCCTCAAAATCTTTATTGGCACCCACCAGCATCTCCGTCTCGTCTGGATTCGCGCTCTCGCTGTTGTAGCCAAGGAAACGATTGATGTGGCAAGCCTGGTTTAGGTTGTCGAATACATCGGACCCATTCAAGTAAATATCATCCAAGACTTCTTTTAGGCTCCGTACAGGGGTTGCAATATGCTGAAGCATCCTGCGGCACGGCTCAAAATACATAACGTCGTCAAAACCGTATCCCAGTACCGGCACCCCTCTGTCATCCAACGGGAAAACACCCGTGCGGAGAAGTTCCGCATACGCATCTCTCTTCTCAGTGATAGGAACGCCGGAAAGCTTTTGCTGGATACTTTCAAGGCATCGGCAAAGCACTGCGTTATCAGGGTCCCGCAGTTCTTTCTTCTTTAACAAATTGCTTATCATTTGAAGGACCTTGCCCTTTAGCTCTCGCAAGGCATTGATGTCGTCCCTTTGGTTGTCTTCCGCGATTCCAACCCACTCGGCGAGCAGTTCTATCCTTTGCGAAAACTCCCCTTCAATATAACTTTTTGCAAGATTGTTTAATGTTGCCCGGTGCTTGCTTCTTCCCTCTTCGCATGCCTTTCGATAATTTTTATTAATATAGGATTCAATCCTGTCAGCATCTACCTCATACGAGCTTCTTTCCTCATCCAAAGTGCAGAACTCATTTAAAAATGCACGGATTTCCTCACAATCCCCAATTGAATTATTATACACTGCGTCCAGGTATAAATGGAAATCACTGTCAGCCCCAAAACAATTTGACAAGAACTGCGGCAGGTAAGGTATCTTAAGCTTAATTTTAGGTACCTCAAGCAACTCTTTTGCCCTGTTCTTCAATTCCAAAAACTTCTGTTCCCTTTCCTCTTCGCTGCTAAGAGCATTTAACATGGCTTCTGAAAAGCCGCCCTTAAGCCAGCAGGAGGAGTCTTTCAATACATGGAACAGGTCTTTTGCCCAGCTATACCTTGGGAAAATATCACCAAAGCGGCAAAAAACATTGTCTACGTTCCCCGACAGCGTATAGTCACGTGCTTTTGCAGGGAAAAGCATGGCATAAAGGTATGCCGACAGCATCAGTATATTGCCCTTCTCTTCTTCCTCTGGAAATATAGTTGTCAATGATTCCCCGGAATTATTGACCTTTTTGTCGTCAAAAAGACCCAGCGCTGCCGCCAGCTGCTTGTAAATCTTTTGGCAGCCGGGCAATTTTTCAGACGTGCGTGCCAGCATATATGCCTGTATCAAATCGTCATGAACTTCCCCAGTTTTCCTATTGCGCCGGTAATTGCCGCGCACGACCAGCTTTTTGATTATCTCCTGGATTTTTGAATCCTCGCCATTTTCTCCGGTAATTTCCTTTCCTGATAACTCCTCCAGCAATTGTTTTGCCATGTCTTCCGGCGACGGCTCTGCTTTATTCTTGTTTTGTCCAGGCTTTCCGTTCTTATCTCCTACACCCTTCCCATCGGTTGCATCCCCTGTTTCTTTGTGCTGGTCGCTTTCTGCGGGCCCGATCTTCTCATTCGGTTCCGTTTTGGGATCAGCCTGTCCCTCGTTTCCGTTCTCACTCGCTAGGCCGGAAGGTACCCCCTGCCCAATAGGCTCACCGTTTTCCTTTTCTCCAGCAGCCCCATTATCTCCGGCAATCCCTTTGTTTTCCGTTTCATTGCCTGAAAGCTGGCTGGGTTCATCATTTTTAGGCGCGCCGATTTTTGGCGGTTGCTCAGTCCCCCCAATTTCATTATCTTTCTTGGGTTTCCAAAGCACCCACTCATCGTCCTCAAAGAAATAGGCTTTTTTATCACAATAGCAGAGCAGCTTGCCCTTGTTCTTCTTAATAACATTGCCAGGGAGCCTATCTGCCACTACAAGAATATTCTCGTCATTGGATTCATTCCACGCATCAGTAATATTGTATAAAGAGTATTGGCTTTTTTTATCAATAAATGGGGAGACACAATACCCAAACGGGTCTCTCCCACGTATCCCGACGTAAAACCGGTTTTTCAAAGAAGTTTTTTGAATTGTTTTCTCAGTCAAAAAATACTTGACAAGTGCCTCGTTGGCTTGTGCCATAGTTTTCAGCTGACCAAAAGTTGCTCCCTTTTTATTATCATAGTACCAATCTGGAGCCCCTTTTCGAAATGGAACGTCCAAATTCTCCATCCTGCTTTTAACCTGTTCTTTTTTGAGGCATTTGCCTCCATATTCAGTAACAGCATAATATAATATCCCGTTGTTAAAAACATCAAATGAAGCCAGAAGCCCCTTTTTGCATAAATCTTTTGACAACGGCAATATTTTGCCTGGGTTTGGGTCCTTATCATCCTCATGCCGGGTAAAGCAAGAATCAATTTTTACAAACTGCTCAGCGCTCAATATCCCAAAAGCATTGATGAACTGCATTAAAAAATATACTCTATCCTCACCAATATTTGTTATATCACTTGCTTTAGCCTTTCCTATTTTAACTACGTATTGTACCGGCTGGACCCTAGCGCTTTCATCCTGCCCGGCAGCTTGCCCGGTTGTTTCCTCTGGGTCATTCTTTCCAGAAACACTGGAAAGTTTTTCAGGAATTGCCACGCCGTCTTCAGGCAATTCTGTGTTTTCAGGCAATTTTGATCCCTGTTCCTGGCTGGGCGCTGCGCCTGCGTTTTCAAGATTATTCGAAGCGATTTTGCTTTCTTCCTGTTTTATATAATATGCTTTTAAGGCAAGCCCTAAGCTGACTACCGGGCTAAATGCAGTTGAAATTTTACTGAAAAACTCGTTCCCTTTCTCGCCTGCCAGCTCATCAGTACTCAATTCCATGGCTTGAAGAAACAAGCCTTCTTTTGTGGCATCCGGCAAAAAGCTCTCGTCCCGGCGTATCTTTTGCAAAGCCTTGGCAGCCTCGCTCTGTGCGGGCTTGATCGCATCCAAATATTTATTGTTGTTTGATGTCACATTAATGAATTTTGCTAGCACGGCTTCTGCCTGCTTAAAAATGCTTGCATCCTCATACAGCTTTTTATAGCTTGCGATCCCTTTGTCTTCTTGCGGGAATTTTTTCTCCCCAACTGCTTTCCTAACTACGTCCTGAATCGCATCATAGCTTTGGCGAAGGTCCATCAGGTCATTATTCAATGCCTGGATTCTGTCCTTGCCAGGCGCGATTTCGCCGTCAATTAAGCTTGCGAGCTCATCAATTTGCTTCCTTACGCTATTCTTTTTGTCAGTAAAGGCATTTATTAAATCTTTCATAATACAGCAGGTCCTTTCATAACCATATTACTACAATTCATGTGTTCGCCTGATCTTTAATAACCATTATACAATAACCATTATACTATAATATAATACTTTCTCAAAGATGTAATCTGGGAATGCAGTAGCCGTGAAAAAAAATATCCCGCCTCCATACGGAAGCGGGATATGCTACTCTTCGATCAAGTTTGCGTTTTAGTACGACTACTGCATATTATTTTTTAGCCTTAAATCTGCCGCTATACTTCTGAATGGTTTTTATCAAGTACTGTTTCTGGCTGTCCTCATCGTAATGCAACGCAAAGTCCAAATCGCGTTCCCATTTCGACAATGCCAGAAAATTATTGTCCTTTTGCCCGTTGCGCCTGATAAAGAATTCCAGATAACGGATAATCTCCAGTTTGCTCATATAGTTCTCGTCAATCATCTGGGAAATTAAGTAATGGCGCTCCTCTTCTGACAGCCCATCCTTCTGGCTGACATTGTAGCCCCTGAGCATAAGCGGCGATACATCAGCCATAAAATCCTGCCCAGTAAACTCCTTGCCATCCTTCACAAACCGTATGTCACCTATCAGCACCCTGTACTGTTTCAAGTATCTTTTATACGATTCTTCCCGAATAAAGAAAAGCCCGCAATCCTGGCAGTAGCTGACGGAAAGCCGGGCTTCCTGCCCCTCTTTTCCCAACAGTACCGCTGTCGCCGGGATTATGTTGTGCTTTTCTTTCTGGCAGAAGATTGTGCCCCTGTGGACATACAAAACGCTGCCAGCCTGCCATTCAGCCGAGCTGCTGCCCTTTCCCAAGCAGGCAAGACCATAGCTGAGAAAACTTCCAATTGCATTTTCAGCCGTAACCTGGTTGCCTGTAAATTTTAGCCGGATTTTTTCCCTGAACTCATTAAACCCGGGGTCCTCAACAAACTCCTTAAGCGTTAAAAAAGAAACTAGAAAATCACTGGCAAATATCTGATCCGACTCAAAACCGCAGGCTTTGGCATGGCGCTCAGCGTCTGTCAAAACACTGATATATTTTTGCGCAGTTTTTTGGTCCATCTGCTTTTGGGACTGCAGCCACCTGAAAAATGCCTCCTTTTCCGGTCGGCTATAATGTGGCTTATAAACATCCATAGCACTCAATTCCTTTCAAAGCTTTACGGTGTTTGCAAAAAACATCCTGCCTCCCGGGGCAGAATATATACTGCATTGCAATATATATTATTATAACACAAAAGCGCATTTCGCAGCGCAGCCCAATGTGTCGACTGCAAAGCGACCACATTTTCCAAAAACGTGCTATGATGTAATTAACTGGTAATCATAGCCTGCAATACGGCTGGGGAAAGGATGATGGGCATGAAAAAGAAACTGCTGATAGTTCTTCTATTTCTATTGGTTGCAGCAAACATCTGCTATGGGAACGGCATCAATCTGGACGGCGTCTACAGAAATGCCGCCTACGGCTTTTCGGTCAGGTACCCTGGTACCTATAAAGAGGCTTACAATCCCAACGCATTGGTGGAGCTTAACGATACCCGTAGCAGCTGCGCCATGCATATCGTCGTCCATGACATGCGCGGATCCGGCATTGAGTCCCTGACGGAACGGGAGGTCTTAAACCTGCTCAAGCAAAAGAACGACATTGCCATACAGGAAGGCAGGATTGCCAGAATGGGAATGTCGGTCCTGTACCAGGGCTTTCTCCTCACAAAGGACCACAGCCATGAGGTTTATCTGATCGATACGGTTGCCAGGGACGGGAACGGCGTGGAAGTCTTTGCCAGAAACGGCTCGATTTATGCCGGCGGCTATATCTATTCCATAACTTTTATGGGGGACTTCGCAGAAAAGCAGGCATTTGACGATCTTTCCATTCACGTAATCCGCAGCTTTGCGAACTATTGACCTAGGGCATTCCCTCCTGAGCCGCTGCGGCACCCGGTTTCTGCAACAACAGCTTTGCGCCGGGGTATCCAAGCTATGCTTTTCCCCTCCGGGAGGCAGGCTCAATATGCATTCTTTCGGGGCATTTAACCCGGGTCATTTTTCATGCGGTTTTGTAGTTTCTTAGATGCAATGATATAATAATAATGCCCCTCTAAATCGGCAATCGGATATAAAGAAGGTGAACCCGTGGCTAAATCGCCAAAAGAAACCAAAGGGACTGGCATGCACCCGGCAACACGGCATGAAAACACCAATGAGCCTTTCAAGAAAAACATTTGGCTTTTATGCATGCACTACCGGCTAAAAAGAGCAAAGGGCGAATTCAGCTGCGATTTATTGCCGCATAACTGCTATAATGCCGCCTACTGCCCTGCATATGAGGAAGACACCTACCCGCAGACCAAAGCAATACGGGAAAAGCGCTATAAGAAGTATCTGAATAGCAAAGAGCAGCATTCAGCCAATAAAGGCAAAAAAAAGAAGCGTAACAATAAGCAGCCACCAATCACCCGGGCAAGCAGTCCCAAGCCTAAAGCCAAACCCAAGCCCAAGCCCCAATCTGCCAATCTTAAGGATTACCTGGCTAGGAACAAGGGGCATTTTATAATGGTTCCTCCCTGCCCAAAGGCAAAAGCTGATAAAAACAAAGAGCTGCTGCATGCGTCCGTCGATAACCCGAAACACGGGGAAGGCTACATAGCCAGCGTTTCTGATACCGGGACATTCCATGTCCTGTTCAGGGATGGGTACGACCAGGATTTTGCGTATAACGCCTTCGAAACAGGCTATCTTGCGTTGAAACAGACCTGAATTTCCGCAAACTAAATATTTTCAAATAGATACTATTGTTATGAATAGCATTGCCTCAGCACAGAAATGTGCCGGGGCTTTTTTATTCCTACAATCCTAACGACCGTTGCCGGGGCGGCCGTTATTTATATATATAAATTATTACAGGAGGAATTTTTCTATGATCCAATTGACCGTAACGGATACGTTACAAAACTTTACCAACGACTATGTTTTCCAGACACAGGATGATATGGTCGCAGCTCTCAACATGCTTCTGGATTTCGCAGATTACAGCCAGGAAAGCATAAAAAGAGATGTGCTCCAGCTCCGCGTTACAAGCGACGAACCGCTGGACGCAAGCAGGTCCTATTATCATTTTAAAAAGAAAGGATTGAACTATCATGAAACAGGGAATCAAAAGCATTGAAGAACTGTACCAGAACCTTGAAGAACAGAGGGAAAACCGAAAGGATATCATTGCGGATACAAGGAGCCTCGTTGTTTCCAGTACGGACGGGATCACCACAATGTCCGTATCCACAGGGGATGACATCCTCTCCTACCCCGTGTCGGACGTTTCCCACAGGCAGATCGCGGAACGCCTCAGCATCCCGTTCAAGTATTACGAGCGCATGCGCATGGACTATCCGGAGCTCTTGGACAGCAACATCAACGGCTGGCTGCAAAAGAACCCGGAAAAGCGCATGCTGCGCACGCTGGGCGGGAAGCTGCGCGCCTTCCTGTCCGACCGCTACCGGAGATTGGACAACCTGGAGCTTGTGGATCATGTCCTTCCCGTCATTGCCCAGATGAAGGGCTGCTCCATCGAAAGCTGCGATATCACGGAAACGCACCTATATTTAAAAATCATCAACAAGACCATGAAAGCTGAAGTCGTGCCCGGGGATATTGTGCAGGCTGGCTTTGTCATCTCCAACAGCGAGATCGGCTTGGGCGCGCTGAAGGTGGAGCCCCTTGTCTACCGTTTGGCATGCAGGAACGGGCTTATCTGCAAGGACCTGGCGCACAAGAAATACCATGCAGGGCGCCAGGTGGAAGACACGGACAATGCCTATGAGCTCTATTCGGACGAAACACTGGCTGCGGACGATAAAGCCTACTTCCTTAAGGTGCAGGATATAGTCTCCGCAGCGGTAAACGAGTCCAAGTTCAACCTTGCCGTGGACAAGATGCGTTCCGCGCTGAACGTCCCTACCGGCGAGGATCCCGTCAAAACCGTGGAAATACTGGGTGACCGGTATGTCCTGAACAAAACAGAACGGGCGACGGTGCTTCGGCATTTCATCATGGGCAACGACTTTACCGCGTTCGGTCTCGTCAATGCCGTGACAAGAAGCAGCCAGGATGTATCAGACTACAACCGAGCCACGGAGCTGGAACGACTTGGTGGTACACTGCTGGATGACAGCATGAACCTGCAGAAAGCTTTCAGCAGCAAGGCAATGCTGCCGCAGGCAGTTTAATATAGATTTCGCCCGGGGGTGTAATGCCCCCGGGCGTTTTTTTGCCGAACAATACTAATTTACAGGAGGTTAAAAATCATGGCAAATTATTGCAGTAATTCCATCGTTTTCTTCAGTAAGGACAAATCCAAATTATCACGGTTCCTGCGCAAGGTGTACGCGGCCTATGATTCCATCGGTTCCGGTTTCTATAACCTGATGGTCCTGCACGGCTACAAGAACAGGGAGATCCTGTCCGTCATCGACAAGCGGGATTCCTTTACCCACTGCGATACCAGACTGGAACAGGACAAGGATACCTACAGTTTCCGTGTGGACGTGGAAACCGCATGGGAACCCCATATGGCGATGTTTTACAAAATCATCCGCGAGAAATACGGTGATACTATCCAGCTTGTTTACATGGCAGAAGAATGCGGTTCTGATTTGTACGTTAATTCGGACAAGGAAGGTGTCTATTTTTCTGAAAGATACATGGTTGACTGCTGTCATAACGGCGAATACCTGAAAGAATACTTTGATACGTACCAGGAAGCGATCAGCTGGATAAAATCGGAGTTTGGGGATATTGATATCAATGAATACAATTCCCTGAAAGAAATCGAGACAAAGGTGGAAGAAGCATCTGACTTTGATATGGGCGACTTCTTCAGCTTCCACCGTTTTGAAACGGAATACGCGTATGACAAGGAAAGGGGCGTAGCCTAAATGCCTGCCACGAAATTTATATGCAGGGACGGGAGCACGATTCCAATCAAGCAGTGCCTCAGCCAATGCCCTAACGCCCAAAGGTGCATGTTTCTCCCTACCCTTCGGTCTGTAGCCGATTCCCTGAGCCGCAAGCTGGACAAGCCGTCCGTCACGGAACTGATCGCCGGCACAAGGGAGACATACCTCAAGAAGACGCAGCCCTATGCAGTGGATCCCATGCAGCAGCTGTATGCGGTACATGGCACAGCGGTGCATACGATCCAGGAAAACCATAATGAGGGCAACATCATTGCAGAGGAGCGGCTGGCGGACGACATCACCAGCGGGAAATTCGATTTATACGGGCAGATCGTTGACCTGTCCGACAATACGCTCGGCGACTACAAGGTGACGTCAAGCTATAAGCTCATGAAGGCTTTGGGATATTACAGGGTGGACGTTCCCACCGGGGAAACGTATAAAACCGGCTTGAGGAAAGGGCAGCCCAAGACCCGCAAGGAATGGCGCACCGACGGTGTGAGGCACCTGCTGGATTGGGCAATTCAGCTTAACTATTACCGCATCTTGCTGGAACAGGCGGGCTTCAAGGTAAAGGACATGGTGATACAGGCACTGTGCCGGGACTTTTCCCTGCGCATGGCATCCGAGCGCAACATTACCCGCCCCCTGTACCTTATCCGGATCAACCGGATCAGCGACCGGTGGATCAAGCGGTATATGCAAGCCAAGGCAAAACGCCTGGCAAAAGCGCTGAAGGAAAGCCACCTGCCGGGGAAGTGCTCAGCACGCGAACGGTGGCATGACCGCAAGTGCCAGTCCTACTGCAACGTCACGGAATTCTGCCCTTACGGGCGCCTGGTCAGGCGCGCCATGAAAGCGGCTTAAACAAAAATCAGCACCGGCAATGCCGCCGGTGCTGTAATTATGTATAAGAAAGGAAGATGAAAATGAAAGAGAACGAAGATTCCATCATGGATGTAAACAATATGGTTACAACAGGATTCACAGGTTATAGCGGCATAGCGAAAAAGCTTGTCCTGATCATGGGAGAATGCTCCCATGTCGCCAAGGACGGCTTCAACGACTACCATAAATATAAATACGCCTCCGCTGCAGGCGTGCTGGAGGCGGTCAATGCGGCGCTGGTCAAGCACAAGGTCGCGAGCGTGGTCACGCCGAACATCATCAGCAGTTTTGACGTAACCAACGCCAAGGGAAACGTGGAGCACCAGGTCACTGTGGGATGCAACATCCTTCTGATCGACAGCGAAAGCGGCGAATCCATTGATCTGTACGGGATTGGGACCGGCCAGGACGCCGGTGACAAGGCTGTGATGAAGGCGGAGACCGCTGCCATTAAATACGCGTATCTGTTGTCTATGGCGATCAGTACGGGAGACGATCCGGAAGCCGATGTGCGCACCGACGAGAACATGTTTGCCGAGCCGCAGCATGCCCCTGCGCCGAAACCCTCCCCTGCCGGGAATACTGCATTTGGCGATAACCAGGATGTCGCCGTCTGCTCGTGCTGCGGGAAAGAAATCAGCGACAAAGTCTTTGGTTACAGCATGGCGCGCTACAAGCGCCCGTTGTGCATGGACTGCCAGAAGAAGCACTCAAAGACCGCCTGACGGCCGGACATCATGCCTGCGAGAAGCCGGGGCGCGCTCCCTGGAGGCATTTTAGCCTGATCCATATTGCCACATTGCCGGCTGGTGCATAACTGCAGTTTTGCACCAGCCGGCCTGAACCGAAAACTATTGCTCGGAATAGCGCAGGACAGGCCGGCTGATGCCGCTCCAACCCTGCGCTATTCTTTTTTGGGCGCATAATAGTTATATACGTTTTCCAGCCCCTTAACTATATCAGGATTTAAAACAGCAAACTCTCTTAACGTTTCGATTTTCCTTACAATGTCATCAAAGGCATTTAATCTGTCAACCATGGGCTGAAAAACATTGTGGAAATCCATTTCGGTGCGTCCGGCTGTTTCCCCGTCAAACAGCCGGGTCATGAATTTGTAAAATTCGCCAAATTCCGATACAAAATACCGATACTTTTGCAAACTGGCAAAGTCAATTTCATAGCAAGGCACTGCGTAGGGATTCTCCTGGGTACTGGTTCCGGGAATATACGGAATCCCAAATATTTGAAAGATATCCAATATGAATACTGCATCGTCCGACATACATTCCCGTACTTCATGTGCTGCGTTTTTATACTGCTCCGCAAAATTGTCAATTTCCGCTCTCAGCCGGTCACTTTCCTTCTGGAAGCTGCTTAAATATGCCGACTTGATCACATTCCCGAACTCTATCCGGGTAGCAAGAAGCTTGTTGTGGATTTCTGTGCAAATACCCGCTTTCTCCTCAATTTCTTTTGCACGGCCAGAATACTTGATTTCGTTTTCATATACTGTTAAGAGCGTACGGCGGTTTTCAGGGAACGGGGCCGATTTCTTGATGTTATTCTTAAAGAACACGCCTTCTTCCTTTATCAGTTCAAACAGTATGTTGCTCAGTTCCGTCTTGCCTGAGATACAAAATCTTTCAACAGGACAGAGTTCCTTGCCTTCGTTATACTGAAACAGGACATACTGGCTGTCCGTGTAACTGCCCGCGTCAGGATCCCCATAAATCATTTTGAAAAACGGTTCATCCCTTCGAACTGACGCTTCCGCCCTGCTCATAATATGGTAATATGTGCCGTACACGAAAGGAATTGCCGTATCTGCCAGAAGTTCCGGGATTCTTTCATATATATTATTGGGCGATAATTGACCGATTTTATATTTATGCAGAATTTTAAGGCGTGTCTTGAACAGCGGCACATGCAGCCATTTGTTGAACATCAAGCCGTTACATTGATCGGGCTGGCTCAGGTTATTGCGGGGATCTGCATTTAGCAGATTAAAATAGGAAATCAGAAAATTCATGTTTGTGAACCGCTCTATGCAGAACTGGTTGATGACCGCGTACCCTTCCTTGCTGATACTGTCTGCCAGTATTATCTCGCTTTCCAGCATCCTTTTATCTGCCGTTGTACCAGCTGATTTCCAATAGTGAAGCAGTTCATTCACCCGTTCCTTTTTTAGGAAGGCAGTTTCAAAGGATTGCAAAAAATCATACGGCCGGAACCGGTATTTCTTATTGGACGGAACATACGGATTTTTCTTAGGGTCTGAGGAAGCAATGAGCGCCATGACCAGTCCGATATCAATCAAGGTGTGGTACACCCGCGGCCTGGGGCTTTCAGAGAAAAAGCCAGGCAGGAAGCGGCGCTGTGGCTTGGCCCCATCAGCAGAAGGCGCATCATATTTGGCAAGCTTCCGTACTATTTCCTGATGCTTCGGCTTGTATGTAAAACTGTTGTCAAATGCCTGTGTATACTCCGTATGGTTCGCAAACTTTGGCTTATTGATCAGCTGCTCATAATAGAACGCCATGATGACATACGTTTTTAAATCAAATAAAAACGTTTTGTGCATATCTGCATCGATCCGCAAGTCCGCCATAAAGTCCAGTGCCAAAAATCTCATTTCCCATGCCTTGACCACCAGATCCGCAAGCTGTTCTGCAAATTGCGGGTCTTTTCTGTCCAATCCGTCCGCTTCACGGATTAGTTTGTCAAAAGCATCCGCACCAAGCACGGAGCGGATGTGGCGCGGATCCTTTGCTTCCTGCCAGTTGTTGCCGAAAACATTTATCATACTATCCAATCTTCCTTTCTGCATAAGCTGCAACGTTGGAACCATCATGCCAATACAAGATGCTGCCGCCTAACCAATAAAAAGAATACAGAGAAGCAAATCTCACAGGGACGGCCAGCTCAGCATGCTATCGCTGTTGACATTGCATAAATGCCGGCACGGGGGTGCTTTGGCAGGCTGTAGACGTCTTTAAAACACAATGCCATCCCTCCCGGATGGATTCCGCCTGCTAATCCACGGTCTGCCCCGAAAGCCAGCCATTCACCTTGAAATTGCCCCGGTAAATATATTCCCGCTTTCATTTTACAATACCATTACCCGGCCCGAAAATAATTATTTTTAAGACCGCATCATGAAATTACAATGCCATAATCACCCCTCGCTTATATTATAGACGTATTTTATAAAAATTACAATATATTTTCCATGCAATATTTTTATTATTTTAAAATTATCAAATCTATACTTAATTATGTCATGTTAAGAATGCTGGACATATTATAATTAACATGCTATGCTTTGAGTGAAAATGATGTGCAAACATCACTTTCGCCCGCTCCCCTGTTGGCAGGCCGGACCGTCTGGCCTGCAGAAAGCAGGACTAAATCCTGGATACAGGCGGTACCCATACCACAGAAACCGCACGTACCACAGGCGGGACATGTGCTTTATGTACCTTGCGTGGTATATGTACTGGAAGCGGTATGGATACCGAAAAATTATGAAAGGAGGTAAACCGCAATGGAAGAAAAAGACCCCGTTAAAAAAACCTCCATGCGCCTGCGCGCTAGCACGCAGGCGGCATTGAAGGCGGTCGTAGCAAAGGAAGGGCTTAACAGCAACGATGCCGCGCTTCGCCTGCTGCTGGAGACTGCCGGCCTGGGCGAGGCTGCAAACAGAGTCCCGCATCGCAAGCAGACATTGGAAGACGTTCAGGAATTGATCAGGCGCCTGATTGCCAAATTTGAAGACAATTTTGACCAGATCGCCGACACGATCGATGAGGCAGAGAGAAAAACTGCGGAAATCGAGACCCGGCTGAACGCAATAATCAAAGATCTGCAGGACATTTTGAAAGAACGAGATGCATTAATCGAAACTTACAAAGATGCCCTGAACCGCGTAGGCGTTGACGTGAAGAAGCTTAACGCAGCTGCTGCCGATGAAAAGAAAGAATACTGTTAGGAAGGTTGGGCCCGATACCATCGGTACCGGGCCCATTTTGAGAGGATTTACAATATGAATAAAGCAAATAATTTGATTGATGTAATCACAATTGAAAACGGCAGTCCTCTTACAATGGACAATCGTACATTGCAAGATGTTGCTGTTACTGATTCCAGTGTCAACAATCAGGCAGTAACACCTGTATCCATAGACGCGAACTCCACTGAAATCAATGCCCCGCAGGGCACAAACAAACCTGAACTTATCGACCTTCTACCGATAGACA
>JAEEGI010013243.1_pt1 | contig 17524 bp, 8 predicted proteins | sample 8958751 | NCBI WGS metagenome assembly JAEEGI01 (sample SAMN16246545, study PRJNA631951) | gut metagenome | biome: gut microbiome; feature: rumen; material: KS-attached | host: Bos | place: Iran: Karaj | collected 2018-10
CCTAAATATTCTAAATATAAAATTTATTTTTCTCAAAATACAATTTATGATTTTAGAAAAGAAGATTATTTAAATACTTTAATAATTAATTTTAATATTTCTGCAAGTACTACTTTAAAAAATGAATTATTTAAAGAATTAGCTTTAACTTATGAACCAAATTTAAGTAATGCTTTAAATAAAACAAAAATTGAGGTACAAAAAAATTTAATAAGGCTTTATGATAATTATACAAAATTAAATAATTCTATTGAAAGATTTAATTTTTCTTCAAATGTTGATGAATTAATAAATAATCATAATATATTAGATAATTATTTAAGGGATATACAAGAAAATGATTTTATAATGAAAAATATTTCGAATAATAAAGCAAAAATAATAAATATTAATTTAAATTTAATGCATTTTAATACTTTATGTTATATATGTGCTAAATTATTTAAGTTAGTAAATAATGTTGGAGATAAGAAAGTATCTTTTAAGATTTTCAGAGATTTTATTAAAAAATTTTATGTTGAAAATGGTTATAATGAATATGAATTTGATGATTTTGAAAAAAGTGATGGAAAAGAAAAAAAAGAAGAAGGTGAAGAAGAGGAAGAAGAAGAAGAAAATAAATCGAATGAAGAAACAATCAATGAGAAGTTCGAAACAATTCATAAACCAAAAAAAGTTTTTTCCAAAGAAGAATGTTTAGATTTAATTTCTTATTTACATAATAATATTGTTGATAAAATTTATGATGATATAGAAAAAAAAAATTCTATTTTATTTGTTGAAATAATATTTTATTTAAAAGAAGTAAAGCAATTACCATATAATTATAAAAATATTATTAAAAATGTTGTAGATTTAACTTTTAATCAAAATATTGATTTTTATAAAGATAAAATAAAAAATAATGATTCACCTCTAAATAATATACCTAAAGAAAATTGGAATAAATTATTATTTATTTCAGAAGAAAATGAAAATTTCTTAAAAAATTTAATAGAAAACATAAATAATAACCCGAAAATTTGGGAAGAATTATTAGAAGACAAAAATAAAAATTCAAATTGGTTAAGCAAGGATTTAAATTTAAATTTTCTAAAAGAAAAAATTGGAACACTTCCTGAAGATTTATCAATATTTAATATATTTATATTTTATGTAACAATAAAACCAACTAATTCAATAGATAATATAATTCCTTTATTCATAACAAGTATTTTTAACGATTCTGTAACTTTATTTAAATATAATTCTTTAGAAGAAATATTTAAAGACCCTTTAACTACATTTAATTCAGATTTTGTTCCTATAATAATAGTAGAACATGATGATGATATAATAATGTATGAAAAATTCATAAATGATAAATTGTATCCTTCATTAATAAATTTATCTTCAGAAAATTCACAACAACAAACAATTCAATCAAAAGATATGATAAGACAATCAGATAAAAGTTTAAATTTAGGAATGTTAAAAAAAGTATCAGGAAATACTTTAGGAATAAAACCATCAATGGAAGAAGAAAAACCTCAAACTGAAATAAAATCTAAATTATTTGAATTAAAAGAAGATATTTCAAATTATGAAATGGAAAGTATTAATCAATTTATTAAAAACGGTGGTATTGTTTTTATTAGAAATATTGTTAATGTTAATAGTGACACTGTTGAACAATTATTTCAAAATATTGATGATGCTAAAAAAAATCAAACTATACATAATACTTTTAGAATGATAATATTTGTAGATGAAAATCATTTAAATTTTTCTTCTATTTTCTATAAAAAATGTCTTTTTGTGAATTATTCTGATAAGACACTTGATAATTATGATGCTAAAAAAAACTTATTTAACATTATTAAAAATATTCCTGATGAATACTTTACTTTTTATAATAGAAGTATTTATTTTAAAAAAATTTTTGTTTCTTTTATTTTTATTCATGCTATGTTAATTCAATTACAAAAATTAAATTCACAATTATTTAGATTTGAAATTGATATAAATAAGGGAGATTTACTTCAAATATTATATTTCTTTAAAAGAAATTTTGAATACAATGAAATGGATAAAGAATTATGTCAAATTGATAATGATTTAAACATCAATTTTCTTCATTTTATTAATATTGCTTTAGATATTTATTATATAAGTAGATGTGCCATATTAGAACAAGCAGAAAAATTAAAAGAAATATTAAAAAGATTTTTTGATGAAGATGTATTTTTTATTGAGAAAAATATATTAATTGCTTATCTTCAAGATATTGAAGATTATGAAAAATATGAAAATTTAATAATAAAAATTAAAGAGGATGAAACAATAAATGCAGAATTTTTATTCCAAAAAATAGAAGAAATTTCCATTGAAAGATTTCAATATTTATTAAATGATTTCCAGAAAATTATATTAAAAGAAGAAATTGAGACACCAAAACCAAATAGAGTAGAAAATTTATTAATGACATTACAAAAAAATATATTAAAAATCCCAATAAAAGAAGAAAAGGTAAAAATTAAAATATATTCAAAAAAAATATTACAAATTTTAAATATAATTAAACATGATTATCCTGAACAAATAAATTATGGGGAAGGATTTGCAAATGCGGCTTTATTTAAATTAAATAAAGAAGGAGGGTATGCGAATCCTTTAGATGAAGTTTTAATAATTGAAATAGATACTTTAAATAATCAATTAAACGAAATTTTCCTTGAATTAACTAATTTAATAAATGTTATTAAAGGAGAAATGAGAGTTATACATCCTTATAATTCAATGATTGCTCAATTAAATCAAAATTATTGTCCTTATGAATGGTTGAGAATCATTTATTTACATAAAGATAATCACAAAATAAATTTAAATATAAATGATTGGTTTAAAATATTAAATGAAAAAATAACATTTTATAATGATTGGGTAATAAATGCTTATCCAAAAATTTATTCATTAAATAATTTTTCTCATCCTAAAATATTCTTTGAAAAATTAAAATTGTATTTTTGTAGATTAGAAAATAAATCTAATGAAAAAGATGGTAAAACACCAGATATGATAGAATTAATATTTAATCCAAAAATAAAAAACTCTAATGATATTATTATTGATGGAATTATTTTAGAAAATGCATTTTTGACTGAAAAAGATAATCGTTTTTATATTAAACCAGATAATCATTTAAATAAAGTACCAAGTATGCATTTAGGATATGCTTTTCATAATTTTAATGAAAAAAAAGATATATTAGAGAGAAATGAATTTTCAGAAAGTGAAATTGATAAATCTAAAAATAAAGATAATCCTATGTTAAAAGAAGAATTATATTTAACTGAAAAAAATAATTTAAATGAAGGTAAAGTCATTGTTCCTTTAATTATTGAAAATAATGATGATTTTGAACCTTATATTACTGAAATTGATTATATTGGAGAAATTGTTTGTTATTTCGAGCCTAGTTTAAATGATAGAGAAAAAGAAAATATGAAAATAAATTCTTGCAGATTTCTTTTAAAAAATTAAATATAATATAATTTTTTGATGTCATATATTTATAAATTAAAAAGAAATTAAAAGAAAAAAATATGAATTTAATTAAATAAATATAAGTTTAAAAAAAATTAAAAAATTATATTTCTTCGTTTTCTTCATTTAAATCATCAGAATTTGTTTGACTTTTTTTATGAATATCTTCATCTTTGGATGAAATACTTTGTTCACCATCATTTTTCTTCTTTGTTGTAGAATTTGAATTTTTATTGCTTAATATACTTTTTTCTTCTTCATTTTTATTTTCTTCCTCTTCATTATTTTTATTTTCTTCTTCTTCATTATTTTTATTTTCTTCTTCATCATTATTTTTATTTTCTTCTTCTTCATTATTTTTATTTTCTTCCTCTTCATTTTTTTTAGTTTCTTCTTCTTCATTTTTATTTTCTTCCTCTTCATTATTTTTATTTTCTTCTTCTTCATTATTTTTAGTTTCTTCTTCTTCATTATTTTTATTTTCTTCTTCTTCATTATTATTTTTTTCTTCTTCATCATTATTTTTATTTTCTTCCTCTTCATTATTTTTATTTTCTTCTTCTTCATTATTTTTAGTTTCTTCTTCATCATTATTATTCTTTTCTTCTTCTTCATTATTATTCTTTTCTTCTTCTTCATTATTATTCTTTTCTTCTTCTTCATTATTTTTATTTTCTTCCTCTTCATTATTTTCATTTTCTTCTTCTTCTTTTTTTCTTCTTTCTTCTTCTTCCTCTTCTTTTTTTCTTCTTTCCTCTTCTTCTTTTTCTCTTTGAATTCTTTCTTCCTCTTCTCTTCTTTTTTCTTCTTCTTCTTCTTCTTGTTTCTTCCATAAAAAATTAGCTTGTTTCATTCTTTGTTCTAAATCAGGAACAGGTTCTCCAAAAAAATGTCTTTTTGAATTAATAAAACTTTCTCTTGGTTCATTTTTAGTAAAATAAAAATTTAAATAAAATTTTTCATTAGCTTCACAATCTAAATTGACAATTTTACCATCTAAATATTGTCCACAGAAAGAACAAACAACTTCATATTTTTTTAATTCTTGAGCATATCTATCACTTAATTTTACCCATTCTTCTATATCATTTTGTGATTTTTCTTTTGCTTTTATTATATTTTCTCTTTCTTTATCTTTTTTTTCTTTTAATATTTTCCATAAAGATTCATCTCTTTTTACTAATTCATTTTTTATTCTTTTATAATCTTCTAATATTCTATGTCTTTCTTCTAAATCATTAGGATAATTTTCTGTAATTGATAAATCTATTTTTTCTTTTATTGGCTTTTCTAATATTTTATTTATTGAATTTATTACATTTCTATATTGTAAAAGAAATGATATTAATTCTGTGTTTTTTGAATCTTGAACATCTTTTATATAATTCATTATATCTAATATTTTATTCTGTTGATTTTGAAATTGATTTGCCTCATATGATAATATGGTATCTCTTTTTCCTTCTATATCTTTTATTCTTTCTGTTAAAGCAGTATAATCTTTTCTTACTTCTCTTTCTATATTTTTTTTTGCTGTTGTTACTTTTTCAAATAAATTATTAATGAATGTATTGTATGAATTTAATTCATTTAATTTATTTAATAAAAGTGGTCTTTGGGAATTTATATATGACATTCTTTTATTATATGCATCTTGTAAATTTAAAATTCTATGATAATTTGTATTATGTGGACCTATTATTTGACATTCATTACATATTGGTTCATTACATGTATCACAATATAATATTAAAGGTTGTTGATGATGATAACATAATTTTTTTATTTTTATATAATCTATTTCATTTTGAGTGTTTTGTGTTGGAATTTGATTTGAAAATATTGGAGTTTCCATTATTAATAATTTAATTAAATTTATTTTCTTATTTTATTATTAATTTTTTTAATTCTAATTATATATTAATATTTATTATTTTCGATTTAAAATATATTGGATTATTAATACATATTATTTTATCAATTAAAACTCTAGATAAATAAATTTTTTTTATTGAGGATTAGTCTTTAATTTAATTTTTAAATCTTGATTTAATTTCAAAATATCATCAATATAATCATATTCCATTGAAGAAATTTGTTGATCAATTCCTTCTTCAAAATGAAGATGAGGTAACTTTGCAGAATAATCTCCAGTTTTAGTTCTTAAATTTCTAATTAATTCAGTTATATTAGTCATTTGAGTTTTATTTCTGAAATTTTTAACAAAACCATGTAAATTAGCTCCAACTTTTTTACTATAAAAATTAAGAATTATATTTTACTTTAAATCTTCTAATCTTTCTGGTAAAGGCTTATCATATTTTTTTAAATAATAAAACACTTCATCTTCGCATTCTTCATAATTTGTTTTTTTCATTGTTTCATATAAATTTGATAAATCTTTTACCATTTCTTCATGTAATTGTTTTTTCATTGCTTGGGTCATTTTTTTTTTTGCGTTTCTTATAAAATTAGGTTTTGGTTCTTCTACAGTTAAAGTTTTACTATAATCATTTGAATTTTCTTTTGTATTTGTATCATCAGTTTTAGTTAACCTAATATCAATTTTTTTATTAGTTTTATTTCTTGAAGTAAAATCTGTATCAAGAGTAGAATTAAATTTATTTTTTACATAATAATTTGATCTTGTTGAACTAATAATATTATTATATGAAGTATTATCAAAGTTTGATTGAGTTAAATTAATATTTGGGAAATTGAGTGTATCATCAATTGTTTTTTGAGTTTTGTAAATATCATATTTTAATAATAAAATATTTTTCTTTAGATTATAATTTGGAGGATAAAAACTACTTTCTGTTTTTATTTCTGGTTCTTGTTTTTTTAAAGCTGTATTAAAAGAAAATGTATCTTTTTTTTTACCTTCATTTTTAATTAAAAAATCCAATTTTTTCATATATTCTTTACTATGAATAAATTCATCATTATCTTCATTTAATTTTAAAACTTTTTCATAATCACCTTTTTTTAAGAGAACAGAACTATCAAATAAATTTTCTTTAATAAATAAATCTTTAACTTCATAATTTTTTTCAGCATATTTTTTCATTAAATCTTCATAAATTAGTCTTTCAGTAATATCTTTTTTTTTTTTATTCCTTAATTGAGAAATTCCATGATAACCTTTTGAAAATTCAATAGTATCTTTATTTAAACTATCTAAAAATTTTTTTCTAATGTTATAATCTTTCTGGAAAGTAACTAATGTATTTCTCATAATATTATTATTGGATTTAAATCTTTTATTTTCAAAATCTCTTGGAATAAAAGTTTCTGGAGTCATATTAAAAGGTTTTAAAGCCATTCTAAAATTTGCTTGAGTATCAAAAGGGAGATGTTCTAGAGTTTCTTCTAATTTTTTTGCTTTCATTTTTAATTTATCTATTTTAATATTTTTTTTAAATTATTTTTTTTAAACAATATTATAAATGGATACATCAGTAAGACCAAAGGAAAGATTAACTTCTCACTGGTTTTTATTTATTTTCTTATTAGTATCTTCAATTTCTTTTTATTTATATTTTACTGCTGATTTATATTATTATTCAACTTATGTATTTATTCCAAATCTTCAAAAATTTTTCCTTTCTATATTAACGAAAGAAAAATTACAACAAATAGCAAATATTTTTTCTTTCTTTGGAAGTGAAAAAATTTATATTATAATAATAATTATATTCTATAATTTTTTAAATATATACAAAACTTATTTATTATTTTGTTCATTATCAATTTCTCAATTAATATTATCTTTTTTTAAAATTTTCTTTATAGCTCCAAGACCATATTGGTCAAATAAAGAAAAAGAAATATTTCCATATGATTGTCAAGGAGGATTCGCAGCTCCTTCTTCTCATACATATACAGCAACTGTTTTTTACTTAGTTTTATGGCATATTATTTATGATAGAAGAAGTAAAAAAATTGATCAAAGTCAAAAAAGAAAATTATTAATGTTTTTCTTATTTATAATATTTATTATTGGTTTTTCAAGAATATTATCTGGGGCACATTCAATTGATCAAGTAATTTTTGGATTTCTTTTAGGTTTATGTTTTTATATTTTTATTTTTCATGTTTTTCATATTAATTGCAATAGTAATAATCAAATTTTAAGTCATATAAATATAAGTTTGAAAAAAATGTGCTTAATAGTTTTAATGATATTATTATCTTATTTAGGTTTATTAAGTTACAGAATCCACGATAAAGATTTAAATAAAATAATGAATGTTTATTCTAAACAAATTAAAGAAATTTGTCCTTCATTACCAATATCTAAGACTTTATATAATGATTCATTATTATTTTTTGTTGCTATTTTTAGTAATTTTTCTGCTTTTATTGCTTTAAAATTTGAATTTTTTATTAGTTTTGAAAATAATTATTCTAATTGGTCACAATATAATTTTGAAATTGATGAAAATGAAAAATTACAAATGTCAAGATTAACTTCAAATATATCAATTACAAAACCAATACAATGGAATCATACTTCAATTTGTAAATCAATATTTAGATTAATATTTACTTTTATTATGGTTATGCTTTCAGGAATTTTTTACTTTTTGATTAAATGGGATAATCCTAAGATTTATTTAGTTATTTTTGTTAAAGTATGTTTATCAGAAAGTTTAATAAGTTTTGGAATGTTTTTTACTTTTAAAGTTTTTTTAAAATGGTTAAAATTATCCAATATGACTTTATTCTTTATGCTAAGAGAAAGTATTTAAAAAATATACCAATCCTTTATATAAATCATTATTATATTTTTATTTAAATACGTAATTAAAAATACAATTTTGTTTAATAAATGATATTCTCTTCATATTTAATTAATTTTTTTATCCATTATGTTTTGAACCTTAACCAATTAACAAATCTAATGAATGTTTAACTTTTACTTTTTATTCCATATTTGATTATAAAAATAAAGAAAAAGATTTCAATGGATTAATGATTTAACATGAAATATCTTCATATAAATTTAAACATATTTTTATTATTTTTCCCTACTACAAAATTTCCAGATTCACCTTATAATATTTAAAAACTAAAAATAATAAATTTTACATAAATTTTATTTATAATTCTATTTCAAAAATGTTTCTTTTTTAATATATATTCCAATTTAACGGATTTTATATTTCTTTTTAATTTTACTATCATCATTATAACTGTAGTGCTATAGATAAAAGTTACAATTTTTTATTTTGTAATGAAGTCATTTATTATAAAATTTTATAAAAAATTTAATTAATTATATATATAATTGTAAAATATAAACTAGCAAATATTTATAAATTTTGAATTTATATCTGAAATAACTACTTAATGTTTATTTTCTTTATTTTTGAATGATTTATCATCTATTCCAAGTAAAGTATAAATTTCCCTTATATTTATAAGTACTTCTTTAGGAATAATAGATAATAAACTTTTAGTTTTAAAAATAACTTTATTTAAATTTCTGACATAAGGAATCCAATAAAAGAAAAACACTAATAAAACAAAACTTATATAAATAGAAAACAACAAAACAAAAATAAATTTAATTCTTTTTAAATATTTCTTAATAGCATCGACATGTATAAATCTTAATTCAGAATATAAAGGAATCATAAAATTTCTATAAAAAATACTTAAATTATTCATTAATTCATTATTAAAAAAATTAATAAGATCATATTTATTAACATCATTAGAATTACTAATCCAAGTTTCATTATAATATTGAGTGCCAATTAAAGTTAAATTATTACTATTTTCTAAATAATAACTATTTGTTCTTCTAAATTGATCAGCATATCTAACTTCTTCAACAAAATAAGAAGCAGTTAAATCTAAACCAAATTTAGTAGCATTATTCATAAAACTTTCACATTCTTCTAAATCAATAAAATAATCATTTAATCTAAAATCACAAGGTTCTCTTGTTGCTAAAAGAGTATATGATTCATAAAATCCAGATGGAAGTGATTTTCTATTTTCATTCATATATTCATTTGTTTTTCTTCTTGTTACATATAATTTATCTAATTCTTTTTGAAGAAATTCTTCTACTCCTAAATTAAATACTTTGGAATTTTTATCATAAAAAGCTTCTCTTAAAGAATTAAATATTAAATGATATTCATTTTCACATAAACATTCTTGTTGAGAATATTTAAGATTTACACATGATTGTTCTAAAAATAAAAGAAATAAATATAATATTAGAAAATAATATAGTGCAAGTAGAATTAGAAATAATAATATTTTTATTAAAAATTTTTTTGATAATTCTTTTGCTCTTTTTTTTCTTTTTAAATGTCTATCTGAATGATGAACAATTGTTTTATTTTTTTGAATTAAATCATTACTTCTAAAATGTTCTGTTTCATCATATTCTTCTTCTTCTCCTTTTAATTTTTTAAAATAATTTTCACTTCTTTCAATACAATTTCTAATAACTTCCAAATCAATATCATAAAAAATTTCAATATAATTTTCTTTTTTTTCATTAACTTCACAATAAGCTCTTGAAATTAAATAATATACATTAATTAGAAAGAAAATAATACAAGAAAATCCAATTAAACATATAATTCTAATTTTTTTTGTTTGTTTGAAAATTTCTTCAACATAAACATTAAGTTGAGAGTAGAAACCTTCTCCAATATGATTTAAAGAATTGCTTAAAAAATGATAAACATCTCTATCAGTAGGAATAATTTCTTCTAATAATTTAGTACATATATTAAATATATCCATTGAAAGTTCAATTAAAGCACTATTTAAATTATTATTAGTATAAATAATATTTAAATCATTTTTAATATTTGCTAAATGATAATTTCTTTTACTGATTTCATATTCAGTTTCATTACTAACTTCTAATGGAATTGAAATATCTTCTGCAACATATTTATCAAATTCAGTAAATATTAAAAGCAAATCATTATAAATCAAATTAACATAATCACTTTTATTTAATCTTGTTGGATATGAAGTGAAATTTTCATTATTTAATAAAATTAATTCTTTTACATAAAAAACTGATATACCATTTATTCCCATCATCATTCCAGAATTTAATATTAAAATTGAATTATATTTTATTATTTGAATTGAATTTAATATATATATCATTGATAGTATTGTCATTAAAGCTAATATTAAAAAACTTATTATTGAATTCAATGTTAATTTAAATATACTTTCTTGATCTTCTACTTTTTGTAATGCATTTTCTATTTGTTGAATTAAATAATCATTATTATCTTTTTTCATTATTTGGATTTCTATATCTATATTTGATTTTCTATTTCCTTCGAGATGTTTAATTTCATCTTCTTTGAATTCAGTTTTTTTTTTATGTCCTTCCATCATTCTTTTTTCAACTTGAGATATTTTATGATAATCTTGAATTTCATCAAATAAATTTTTATTAAAATTATAAATATATAATTTAATCTTTGAAAAACTAATTTTATAATAATCTTCATTTTTATTATTGGTTATTAAAGAACCATTTAAACTTTTATTTTGCTGAGTAGATTTTTTTTTCATTATTTCATCATTAAGAGAATCTGATTTAACAAAATCAGAAGAATCTTCTTCTTCACTATCTTCTTCTTCTTCTTCATCTTCTTCTTCATTTTTTTTTTGGAGTTTCATTCTTTCTGACATTTTCTTTTTAACATAATTTTTAATTGAATTATCATTACCATTTTTTTTTTTTTTTAATTTATATGTTAAAGTATTAACATCTAATTGTAAACTAAGTTCTGACTCAGGAATATAATCTGATGGGATATGTATTTTTTGTAAAGATATTTCATCTTTTTTATTTACATTCAAAGATTTGTATTTAATAAATTTCTTTTTTGTTTCTAATGATAATCTATTTGAAGAAATTGATAAATTTTGTAATTCATTTATATTTGGAATTTCTAATTTAAATATATAACCTACAGTTTTGTTATTTATTATTTCTTCATTTACAGATAAAAAAAATAATTGTTCATGAGGAATATTTTCTTTTGTAAATGCTCTATTATTTTTTTTTAATAAATCAACTATTCTTGTAGAAACAAAACATGATTCATTCAAATCACTTCTTTTCCAATTAATTAAAGTCGGAGTTTCATAATTTTTTAATATTATTTTTCTTTTTATATTTAATTTCTGCATTGGTGTTACGTCTCCCATTGTTATTGCATATTTTAAAAATTCTTGATATAATTGTTTAATATAATAAGTAATTTCAATATTATTATTCATCATTTCTGAAGATATTCCTAAATATAAAGAAGTATTTGGAGTAAAATGTTGAATTATTAAATGTAAATCAGTTAATATATAGCATACTGGTGCTTTATTATTTTCAGTATTTGTGTGATAAAATGATGATTCTTTATTTAAAGAAGCTATAAAAAATTGTTCATTATATTCTGATTGATATAATATTGTTTTCATATTTAATTCAATTAAATATTTTGATTTAGTTTTAGCAAATGCATTTACTTCTTTACTTTCTAAATGCCTTTGTAATTCTTCATCATAACTTTTTTTTTTATATTCTCTTAATTTTTTTTTTAATATTTTTGTATGTTCTTCATGGAAAGCATCAGGAATTAATAAATCTAAAGGTTGGCCAATTAAATCTTTAGTTTCATAACCAAAAATTTCACTTATACTTAAAGAGGCATTTGCTATTATTCCAAAATTTTCTGGTTGAGTTGAAACAACAATATATTGATAATAATCATTTTTATTTAAATAATTAATATCTATATTTTTAAATTCTGCAGGAATTTTCCTTCTATATTCTTCAACTATTTGATTTAATACATTAGAAAATTGTTTACTTTTTTTTTTATCACATAAAATATTATTAACAAATTCTTGATATATTTTAATACAGGAAAAATTATTTGCTTTTAATTTTTTCATTTCTTTAAATATATAATCTATTTCTTCTACAATATAATTGATTTTTGTTCCACAATGATTTAATTTATTTACATTTTCATGACCATTATTATAAGAATCTAATAATCTATTCCAAAATTCAATATAAAGTGAAGAAGCTTCTTTTAATAAATCCATAAAATGTTTAAAATAATTTCTATATCTTAATTCTTTTACAAAATCAAAATTTTCTCCTTCTTCATCTTGTAAATCAGATAAATTATCTTCTAACATTTTATTACATCTAAATATTATAAATTCTTCTTCAATTGAAGGAGATAAGTTTTTAATTCCATTTAAAAATTCTGAAGCTTTTTTTCTTCTTTTTAATTTTTTTAATAAAAATAAAGCATATGCAAATTTTATTTCAATACTGTCAGGATATTTTACTAAAGAATAACTAAATAATAAATTTGCATGTTGTAATAAACATCCATTTGCTTCTGTCCCTGATTCACTTAATTTAATATATCTTTTTAAAGGACAATCTTTTATTGTACAAATTGTTTCATAAATATATATATAACTAGATAAAATTAAATCTGCTTCTCTTTCTGTTTTTTTATTTTCCATTAAATATAAAAAAGTTTGAATATGATATAAAGTTTCACTAATATTATCTTCTTTTCCTATTTTTGAGAGAAAATCTTTTTTATTTTTTTTCTTTGATAATAAAATCAAACAAAATAAAGGTTCAATAACAAAAAATAATCCTAAACAAGCATTAAATTTATGATTCATTGTAATTTTTCCAACCATTAAACAAAAAGAAGCCCATAAGAAAGTTAAAGATAAGAATTTATGCATAAAATTTAATATTTCTGCATTATATCTTTCATAAGTAAAATTAAAATATGTTGTTACAGAAGAAAAAACCATTAAAGTAATAATTAAAACATAATGAACTTCAACACCCCCATTTATACTTACAAATATAATAGTAACTAAAATTTTTTCCCACATAAAAAACACTTCTGGTTTAGAAGTTGTTTTTGAAAGAACTTTTTTTTCTCCTCCCAATGAATATTCATAAAATATTGTTACAGTTAGAAGACACATTGGAACAAATAAAATTATACTAAATCCTGCTATAATATTATTTACATAAAAAAATGTAGTAAAACATTTTAATTCATCAGTATATAAAGATGTTTTTTGTTGAGTACAATCAAAAGCACTCATAAATATAAAAAACATTGGTAGAAAAAAAGTAGTTGACATTAATGGAAGAATAAATTTTAATAATTTTAATGGTATTCCTAATCTAAATTCTTTATTTTTAAATTTATTAATTGTATATCCTATTAAAAGAAAAATCCCCAAATTTAATATTACACAAAAATAAAACATTGCCAAATATAAATCTTTATTATATTTACTTAATGTTATTATTAAAAAATATTTGAATATTCCACTAATTTGTCCAAAAGTATATTCATTTTTCCATTCTACATCAAACTAAATTAAAAAAAAATTCTTACATATCCATCAAATGGATAATACATTAATTGTAAATATTGTAAAATTACACTAACACATTCAAAAATTAAAGATGGATCATATTCTTTTAATAATTCATAAAATAAGTAAAAAAAACTGATTTTTATTTCACATAAAAAATTTATGAATTCATTCTCTTGTTCTAATTTTATTTTCATAAAAATTTTATTACGATCATTTCTTCCAGACATGAAAAAAATTTTTTGTTTTTATTTTTAATATTTTAAATATTAAAATTAATATTTAAGAGTATATAAAATATTATAATTCAAAACATACTTATAAGAAAAAAATATAATTTATTATAAATTTAATTTTAATATTGAAAACTAAATAACATCATCTTATTTTTTAAACAACATTATGATATAAAAATTCTAAAAATTTCATTATAATTTTTAGAATAATTGGAGAAAAAAAATAAAAATAAATATTAATTTTTTTCTCATTTACAAAATCCAAAATTTTATCTAAGAAATAAAAAGCCAAAATCTCTTTAAATTCTTTAAAAAATATTTAAATACTTTTTTCTATTAAATTTATTGCATTATTTCAGTTTTGTTTGTTTATTTTTTTATTAGATTTCGATAATTTCAAATTTTTTCCTTATTATTCACTTTCATTTTTCCATAAAAATAGAATTGATTAATAATATTTCAAAAAATATTCAAACCAAATAAAATATACTTTACTTCCTTATAATATCTCTGGAGGACATATCATAATGTTAATACTTCATTTTTATTTTTTTATTTGATCTGGTTTTTAGTGATAAATCAAACTAATATATTTTTTATTTTTTTCTGAAATAATTAATAATTTTTTTGGTTTTAAACTAAGAATTATTTTATTTATATGTGAATAATTTAAATCTTTTATTATTTTAAAAAATATTTTTTGTGTGTTTTCATATGATTTTTTATTTGTTTTCTTCCATTATATATTTTCAATCTATTTTATATATTAATGTTAATTTGATTTTATATTCTATTGAAAGAGACATTAATTTTATATGTTAAGGATATTCCTTCTTCTTCTGCTTTTAGACTTTTTTACTATTATTGTATTTTTTTTTGAATAGATTCTATTTTATATATTATCCATAATACTCTTCTCATATTTTTGACAGTTTTTTTGTATTATGTTTATTTTGTAATCATTTATTTTTTTTATTTTTTTTAAGTTTGTTTTTTAATTGTTTTTATAAATATTTAATTATAATATATCAACTATATTTAAGATAGTATGCTAACATATTTAAGTATACAAAAATTTAAATATCTTATATTTCTGAAATTATATGTTTCAAATCACTTCAAAAATATGTAAAAAATACAGATTTTCTCTATAAAATACATAAATAAGAACTCACCTAACTTTTTTACAAATATATACATTATGTTGAATTAATTAATGACAATTCTAACACCCAAAAAATAACCTTAATAAATATAATAAATACTTTAGTTATTTTTCTTTTTACTTTATATTTCAATCAAAATTGGAAAATTATTTTGTATAATTTTTATCAATGAATTCAATAATTTTGAAAATATCATCATTATTTAAATTTTTAGAATTCAAAATTTGATATGATTTAACTAAAATTTCAGATTTAACTATAATTTTAAATAATAATCTCATTTTTAAATTTGAAATATCAGTATTTATTTTATACAACTTTTTCATTTGCTTTTTTACTAATATTTCAAACTTACTTTGATACTTATTTATTGTTTCATAATTTACATTATTATTTACAATAAGTTTCTTTAACGTTACATTTTTATTTTGAGTATCATCATCTTTATTTTTGGAAGGTAGTAAAAAATTTTGAGGATTTTTTAATAAATCTTTAATATAAAGTAAAGAATAATAACTTACAATAGAATCTTTTAAATTTAAATCGATTCTATTTCGTAATACTTTTCTTAAAGTTTTAACAATAGAGGAATAAAAATGATTCTTCATTTGTTTTGAAGATTTTCCAGGAAATAAATTACATAAAAAAGTCCATTTATTTCCTATAATAAACTGTCCTTCAAAGAAAATAAATTCATCTTCCATGGACCATGAACTTTCATCCATATGTTTATTATTATATTTATTTGGCGGAATATAATTTAAATTTGGGTTATATGATGAAGATGAAGAAAAACTTTCTTCTGATTCTTCTTCGTTTAATGATATATTATTTGAATAAGAATCCATTTTGAATTTTTTTTAATTAAAAATTATAAATATTGAAAAACATCATTTTATAAATAATAATTTTGTTAATAAAAATAATGAAAAAAATAATTTTTTTAACCAAAAGGTTTAGAAATAATTTCTCTATAATTTTTATGCATATCTAAAAAATTATACCCTAAATTATTTTTTTTTCTAAAAAATCCTTTATTTTCTTTTAAACTATTAGTAAATTGGGAATTAATATTAGGAGCACTAACCCTACATAAGTCAATAAATTCACTCATAGATTTAAGTTTATTATTTGCTTTATTTCCAATTTCAATTTCTTCTTTTGTTTGTGAAGTTGATTTAACATTAGGAGATATAATATTATATTTAACAGAAGAATAACCTGAATGACTTGGGTTTTTTGAAATATGTGGAGCCCAACTTGTATTACTTTCATTTGTAATATAAACTTTATCTTTATAATTTAATATTTTATTTTTAATTAAATATTTTTCTCCTGTTTTTTCTCTAAATAAATTATTATTTTCTGTTTTTAAATTAAAAATATCTGAATCTTGACTTTGGTATAATGATTCATTATTTCTTTTAAATATCATTTTAGGGAAATAAATTTTATTGTTATTATTAATATTTTCTTCTGGTATTTCTTTTTCTTCATGTTTTAATGTTATTGTAGACAAGAGATTTTTATTTTTAATTTCATTAAATGTTAATAATTTTCTTAATTTTTGTTCTGGTTTTGAAGATAAAATATTAGGTTTATCAAAATTAGGGTTTTTAATTAAAAATTCTTGATAAGATAATCCTTTTGGTTTATAAACATCTTTCATTGTATTATTTATAATTTCAACAGAAAAATTTTTTCCTTTTTTTTTTTCTTTTTTTATATAATTATTTAATCTATTTGTAAATATTTCTTCTGTTGAATAATTACAATAACCGACTGGAACACTTCTTAAATCATATTTATATGGTTTTGATACTTTTCTTAAATAATATATTGGTGGTTTTGATTTTAATCTATTATCTGCTGATTCATAAAATCGATTTAATGTATTTTTTATTGGATTTTTTTGATTCAAATTTGATGTAGTTAAATAAGGATATGTTTCTTTTGTACTTGATGTATTATTAAATGCCATTTGATTCATTGATTTGCTATTTTTTACTACAAACATTTTTTTATTTTTTTTTATTGTTTATAAATAATTTTTTTAATTTAATTGCTCATTATTTTTATTTTATATGGTTAACATAATAATAAAAAATATATATTGGGGATTGGGGATTGGGGATTGGGGATTGGGGATTGGGGATTGGG
>JAEEGI010013245.1_pt1 | contig 17523 bp, 14 predicted proteins | sample 8958751 | NCBI WGS metagenome assembly JAEEGI01 (sample SAMN16246545, study PRJNA631951) | gut metagenome | biome: gut microbiome; feature: rumen; material: KS-attached | host: Bos | place: Iran: Karaj | collected 2018-10
GGAACATTGTGTGCATATTTTGACTGGAGCAAAGCTGAATTGCGTCCATAAGCAAGAGCAGCGTTGTGGTAGTCTTCTTTAGCACGGTAATACTCACCGACAATCAGGAAGTCGTTTTGTGCAGCCATAGTCTCGAAAGCCTTGATAACATCGCCCGACACTTTGGTTTTGAACTTGGGCATGCCTGTCTTCTTGTCGAGTTTGGGGCTACCATCCTTGTTGGTTTCAAAGATGGTGTCACGAGCTAAAGCCTGAGTGTAGAGGTCATAGCTGTTCTGCAAGCACATAGCGGCATCGTCATCGAGATTACCACTCTGAGCTTTCAGGAAGTAACCATTGTAGGCCTTTTGAGCCTCGCCGTAGATAGACTTAGAATCTTGAGCGATAGCAGCAGAAGCAAAGATCATTCCGCAAGCTAACATTAAAGCAAATTTTTTCATTTCAATATTAATTTAAAAAATTAGTAATCAAGTTAATTATGTGGTTATTAAAAATTAGTCTTCAAAATTGAGCGTCCCTTGAGCCGAGCCTTTGCTGTCGTCATTGTCGTCACCAATCTCGTTGTTTTCTTCATTGTTTTCGTTGATGGTTTCTTCGTTCTCGACAATTTCTTCAGTCTGATTCTCAACATTCAGTTCAATTTGCTCACTGGTTTCTTCAACTTCGGGTTCTGTATCAACCTTGCAAACCGATGCAATCTCATCGTTCTTCTTTTCAAGGTTAATCAGTTTCACACCCTGAGTTGCACGACCCATAACGCGCAAGTCGCTCACTCTAAGCCTAATGGTGATACCAGACTTGTTAATGATGACAAGGTCATTACTGTCGCTTACATTCTTAATAGCAATAAGCTTGCCAGTTTTTTCAGTAATGTTGATGGTCTTCACGCCCTTGCCACCACGATTAGTCACGCGGTAGTCTTCGAGCTTGCTGCGCTTGCCCATGCCCTGCTCCGAAACAACCAAAACATCGTCGGCAGTATTGGCACGCATGCAAATCATTCCTACCACTTCATCGTCAGGTCCGTCGAGAGTCATACCCTTAACACCTGTAGCAGTGCGGCCCATTGCCCTCACTACGGTTTCATTGAAGCGAATGGCCCGACCATTGCGGTTTGCCAGAATCACCTCGCTGTCGCCTTCTGTGAGAATGGCTCCAATCAGTTGGTCGTCTTCACGAATGTTGAGTGCATTCACACCATTGAAACGCGGACGCGAGTATTCACTCAAGCGCGTGCGCTTAATGATACCCTGTTTGGTAGCAAACATGATGTAGTGCGACTGGTTATATTCGGGATCACGAAGTTTGGTAGCACGAATAAAGGCATAGATGCGGTTCTCCGGACCAATATTGAGCAGGTTCTGGATGGCGCGTCCCTTCGAGTTCTTCGTTCCTTCTGGGATTTCATACACGCGCAGCCAGTAGCACCTGCCAAGTGCGGTAAAGAACAACATATAATTATGGTTCGTGGCTTCATAGATATACTCGATGAAGTCCTCGTCGCGCGTGTCGCTGCCCTTTGCTCCCACTCCACCTCGGTTTTGAGCGCGGTACTCGCTAAGCGGTGTGCGCTTGATGTAACCAAAGTGTGAGATAGTGATAATCATGGGATCGTCGGCATAGAAGTCTTCGGCATTCATCTCTTCGGCCGAGTACTCGATTTGGGTGCGACGTTCGTCACCGTACTTGTCGCGAACCTCAATGAGTTCCTCTTCTATCACTTTGCGACATTCCTCAGGATCGTTCAGGATGGCTTCGAGATGCTCGATGGTCTTCATCACTTCGGCCAATTCGTTGCGAAGCTTGTCTTGTTCCAGGTTAGTGAGTTGACGCAAGCGCATCTCAACGATGGCACGGGTCTGAATGTCGTCAAGGTTGAAACGTTCTCCCAGACGCTGACGGGCCTCTTCTGTAGTCTTGCTGCTACGTATGATCTTGATCACCTCGTCAATATTGTCCGATGCGATAATCAGTCCCTCAAGTATGTGAGCACGTTCACGGGCCTTGTTGAGTTCAAACTCGGTGCGGCGAATCACCACTGTGTGACGATGGTCAAGGAAGTGCTGAATCAGTTGTTTGAGGTTTACTGTTTCAGGGCGACCATTCACAAGACACACGTTGTTCACGCTGAACGACGACTGCAGCTCGGTCATCTTGTACAGCTTGTTGAGCAGCACATTGGCATTCTGGTCTTTCTTCACATCAATCACGATGCGCATACCCTGGCGGTCACTCTCATCGTTGATGTTGCTGATACCCTCCAGGCGCTTGTCCTCAACAAGGGCTGCAATGTTCTCGATCAGTTCACGCTTATTCACATTATAGGGAATCTCCGACACCACAATCTTGTCACGGTCGTTTTCGGTTTCGATTTCGGCCTTGGCTCTGATAATGATTCGGCCGCGACCCGTCTCAAAAGCGTCCTTCACGCCCTGATAACCATGAATGATGCCACCCGTGGGGAAATCGGGCGCCTTGATGTGATGCATCAGGTCAGCCACTTCCATTTCAGGATTCTCAAGCAGTGCCAGACAGGCATTGATCGACTCGGTCAGGTTGTGTGGAGCCATATTAGTGGCCATACCCACAGCAATACCCGATGCACCGTTCACCAGCAAATTGGGGAAACGGGTGGGCAACACCTCTGGTTCTTCAAGCGTGTTGTCGAAGTTGGGTACAAAGTCTACAGTGTCTTCATCCATATCCCGCATCATCTCCTCGCCCATCTTGGCAAGGCGAGCCTCGGTGTAACGCATGGCAGCAGGGCTGTCACCGTCAACCGAACCGTAGTTACCCTGGCCATCGACAAGCGGATAACGCATGGCCCAATCCTGTGCCAGGCGCACCATGGCAAGATATACTGATGAATCTCCGTGAGGGTGATATTTACCAAGCACGTCACCCACGATACGTGCCGATTTCTTGTAAGGTGCATTAGAGAAATTGCCCAATTTCTCCATGCCAAAGAGCACTCTGCGATGCACCGGCTTGAAGCCGTCGCGTATGTCGGGCAAGGCTCGCGAGACAATCACCGACATCGAGTAGTCGATGTACGACGTCTTCATCTCGTTTTCAATGTTGATCTCAATAATGCGATCGTTGTTCATTTAGTTAACTTTTAATAATTCTACATGGACATGCTCACAAATCAAGCGAAAATATGCTCCAGTCCTCATGAAACACGTCTCGTTATAAAACTTACAAAGATACTAAAAAATATTGGAACTACACCTATATTTAATAAGAACTTTTCTTTAAAAAATCGTAATTTTGGCATAAAAATTGCAGTTATACCAGCAAAGAATGTCGGCAAGCCGAAATTCTTGTGTTAGACTGAACATTTTCACAATAGTTTAAAATAATGATATACAACCTGAACGATAAGAAACAATGGGATGTGGCAATGCGTGCCCACACCACACTTTTGCCTCATCTGGGACCCGAATTCACCGACGACGACGACGATCTGCTCGATGAGGAACCGGAGAATCAGGGAGGAAATGAGTCGCAATCAGGAGGTGAAAAGCGAACCCAACAGCGACGAAATGTCATGAAAAATGACAATGGAACACCCACTATTGACAAATATGGCAAAGATATAACCAAAGAAGCCGCCAACGGCAAACTCGACCCCGTGGTGGGGCGCGAGATTGAGATTGAGCGACTTGCACAGGTGCTCAGCCGCCGCAAGAAGAACAATCCGGTGCTCATCGGCGAGCCTGGCGTGGGCAAATCGGCCATCATCGAAGGCCTTGCCCTGCGCATCGTGCAACGCAAGGTGGCACGCGTGCTCTTCGACAAGCGCATCGTGGCGCTCGACATGGCATCGGTAGTAGCTGGCACCAAATATCGTGGCCAGTTCGAAGAGCGCATCAAGGGTATCATCGACGAGGCTTCGAAGAACAAGAACATCATCCTCTTTATCGACGAGATACACACCATCGTGGGTGCCGGCAACGCAAGCGGCTCAATGGATGCAGCCAACCTGCTCAAGCCAGCATTGGCACGTGGCGAAGTGCAGTGCATCGGAGCAACCACACTCGATGAGTACCGCAAGAACATCGAGAAAGACGGAGCGCTCGAACGCCGTTTCCAGAAAGTGCTGGTCGAAGCAACCACCCCCGAAGAGACGCTCGAAATTCTTCGCAACATCAAGTCAATATACGAAAAGCATCACGGCGTCGACTACACCGATGCCGCCCTTGAGGCATGCGTGCGACTCACCGACCGCTACGTGAGCGACCGCTTCTTCCCCGACAAGGCAATTGATGCCATGGACGAGGCCGGTTCTCGCGTACACATTTCTAAAGTGGTGGTCCCCAAGGAAATTGACGAACTCGAAAAACGCATTGCCGAAGCACAGGCCAAGAAACTCGAGGCGGTGCAGAACCAGAATTTCGAAGGCGCTGCCAACTACCGCGACCAGCAAGAGAAACTGAAGCTCGAACTCAACGACGCTAAGGCTCGCTGGGAAAAGGAGCTTGACACGAAACGCGAAACTGTCGACGAAAACGACATAGCCGAGGTAGTGGCCATGATCACCGGCGTGCCTGTGCAACGCATTGCGCAAGCCGAGGGAATCAGGCTCCTTGGCATGACCGATGAGCTCAAAAAACAAGTCATTGGCCAAGACGAGGCCATCGACAAGATTGCACGCGCCATTCGCCGCAACCGTGTGGGACTGAAAGACCCCAACCGCCCTATTGGTTCCTTCATGTTCCTGGGGTCCACGGGTGTTGGCAAGACCCTGCTCGCCAAGCGCCTGGCTGAATTCCTCTTCAACTCTAAAGATGCTCTCATACGCATCGACATGAGCGAATACATGGAGAAGTTCACCGTGTCGCGCCTGGTAGGAGCCCCTCCAGGATATGTAGGTTATGAAGAAGGCGGACAACTCACCGAGAAAGTGCGCCGTCACCCCTACTCGGTCGTGCTCCTCGACGAGATCGAGAAAGCACATCCCGACGTGTTCAACATGCTGCTGCAAGTGCTCGACGAAGGATGCTTGACCGACAGCCTGGGCCGCCGTGTCGACTTCAAGAACACCATCATCATCATGACGTCAAACATTGGCACACGTGAGCTGAAAGACTTTGGTGCTGGCGTAGGTTTCAACACCTCGCTCACCAAGGAGCACAGCGATGCTGTCATACGCAAGGCACTCAACCGTCAGTTCTCCCCCGAGTTCCTGAACCGCGTCGACGACATCATCACCTTTGCATCGCTCAACCACGACCACATCATGCAAATCATCGACATTGAGCTCAAGCAATTCTACCAGCGCGTCGAAGAACTGGGATTCACGCTTCAAATCACCGATGCTGCCAGACAGTTTGTGGCCGAGAAAGGATATGACGTGCAATATGGCGCACGACCCTTGAAGCGTGCCATTCAGACCTATATCGAAGACCCGCTGAGCGAGCTGCTGCTCAAACATGAAGACAAGAAGAATGTGCGTCTCATCATCGATATCAAGGACGACGAAATCGACGCTAAGATTGAAACCGAAAATAAAGACTAAAAAAACACATATTAATTATGACTAAAGGAAACATTGGGGTAACGACAACTAACATTTTCCCCGTAATCAAAAAATTTCTGTATAGCGATCATGAAATATTTCTTCGCGAACTGGTATCGAATGCCGTCGATGCCACTCAAAAACTGAAGACCCTTGCCGGAGCTGGCGAATTCAATGGACCCACCGACGACCTCAAGGTGCAGGTAAAACTCGACAAAGACAATGGCACCCTCACCGTTACCGACAACGGCATTGGCATGACTGCCGAAGAGATCGACAAATACATCAACCAGATTGCCTTCTCCGGTGCCGAAGAGTTCTTGAACAAGTATAAGGACAGCGCAAATGCCATCATCGGACATTTCGGTCTGGGTTTCTACTCGGCCTTCATGGTAGCCAAGAAGGTTGAAATCCACACCCTTTCCTACAAAGAGGGCGCAAAGGCCGTCAAATGGACCTGCGACGGTTCACCCGAGTATGAGATGGAAGACTGCGACAAGGCCGAGCGAGGTACCGATATCGTAGTCTATATCGACGACGATGAGAAGGAATTCCTCGAGCAATCACGCATCAACACGCTGCTCAACAAGTATTGCCGCTTCCTCCCCGTTCCCGTCATTTTTGGCAAAGAACAGGAATGGAAAGATGGCAAATACGTCGATACCGACAAGGATAAACTGATCAACGATGTGGAACCCTTGTGGACCCGCACCCCAACCGACCTGAAGGATGAAGACTACCTCAAGTTCTATCACGCCATTCAGCCCGGCCAGGAAGACCCCTTGTTCTGGATTCACCTGAATGTCGATTTCCCGTTCACACTCACCGGCATCCTCTATTTCCCGAAGATCAAGAACAATCTCGACATTCGCAAAGACCGAATCCAGCTCTATTGTAACCAGGTATTCGTGACCGATAGCGTAGAGGGTGTTGTGCCCGACTTCATGATGCTCCTCCAGGGTGTGATCGATAGCCCCGACATTCCGCTCAACGTGTCGCGCTCCTATCTGCAGAGCGATCGCAACGTGAAGAAGATTTCGACCTATATCACCAAGAAGGTGGCCGCACGTCTCGAGGAGATTGCCAAGAACGATCCCAAGGCATTCGAACAAAAGTGGAACGACATCAAGATTTTCATCCAATATGGCATGCTAAGCGACGAGAAATTCTGCGATGCCGCCATGAAGTTTGCCCTGCTTGAAAACACCGATGGCAAATACTTTAAACTCGACGACTACAAGAAACTCATCGAGGGCGAGCAGACCGACAAAGACGGCAACCTCGTTTATCTTTACGCTACCGACAAGGAGGCACAGTACACCTACATCAAGGCTGCGGCCGACAAGGGCTACGACGTACTCCTCATGAACGGTCAGCTCGACACGCCCTTTGTGGGCATGCTGGAGCAAAAGCAGGAAAAATCACGTTTTGTGCGTGTCGACTCCGATGTGCTCGACAACCTCATTCGCAAAGAAGACGTGAAACCCACAAATCTCACCGACGAGCAGCAGGCAATCGCATCCACACTGTTCAAGTCACAGATTCCTGCAGTCGAGAAGAGTGAGTTCTATGTCACCTATGCAGCCATGGCACCCACCGACAAGCCTATCGTCATCACGCAAAGCGAGTATATGCGACGCATGAAGGAGATGGCCCAGTTCCAGCCCGGCATGAGTTTCTATGGCGAGTTGCCCGATGCCTACAACTTCACGCTCAACACCAATCACAAACTCATTCAGGATGCCATCGAAAATGCCGAAAAAGCATTGGAGAACGAGCTTAAACCAATTGATGAGGATCTGAAGGCTACTGCTAATGTTATCAAGGCAATACGCGACTTGAATAAAGACGGTAAAGGTGTACCCGACGACAAAAAGAAAGACCTTGAAGACAACGAGAACAAAGAGCGTGAATTGCGTGACAAGAAAAACGCAATCATCACCAACTATGCACAATCTCAAGACAAGGTGAAGCAACTCATCGACATTGCACTGCTCGGCAACGGACTCCTCAAGGGCGAAGCGCTCAACAACTTCCTGCAGCGCTCCATCGACTTGCTTTAACAAGAGTATCCTATCTGCTAAATAACAACAAGAAGAGGTGTGGCCCGCTACAGGTCACACCTCTTATTTTCTGTTTACTACACCTTCTAATCAACACATCATGCTACAGCTACCATTTTTGCACTCCTCATTTTCAGGTGTTTTCTGGTAGGCCACATAATATTAACGCCAATTTTGCGTGCCAGCCGCTTTGCGAGAGTAAAATAACGTCGTCTTTGCAACCTCCTGTCCTTATGTTCTTATTTCTAAAGAAATCCTGTACCCTAAACCCCAGACAGTGTAAGGTAGTTGCAGTGCATCATCGAACCATCATCGTCACGCAAGTGGAAAGCTCCACCAGCACAGTAGTCCCACATACGGCATTTCGCACACTCACCAGTCTTCATCCATTGGCGATTGCGCATCTGCTCAAAACGGTTGTTCCACACATCCACAAAACTGTCTTCATAGATATTGCCCTGCTTGTAATTGGCACGAACGCTCATGCAGCCCGATATGTCGCCATTGGCAAGAATCGAAGCCGTCATCGTTCCAGCATCACAGCGAAAACAATGATTCCGCACACGAGTTTCATACTCTCCCAGGAAGCCCTCACAGCTATACGACAAATCTACCTGCCCCTGCTCACGCGTTTCGACAATGAAATCCATCACACTGCGATACTCAACTGGAGTCAAGAACAGTTCCGGATCAAGTTTGGCACGGCCCTGAGGGAATATGGTGAAGATGCGCCACTGCCTTACGCCTGTATCAATCAAGTACCGACGCAACTCGTGCAGTGAGGCAAGATTGCGACGATTCACACAGGTAATCACATCCCACAGCAGGTTGCGGGTGCGTGTAAGCAGCCTGATTGCATTCATGGCACCCTCAAACGATTTGCCGCGCAACCAGTTATGATGTTCCTCAAGCCCATCAAGACTCACGGCAAGAGTGCCAAGTCCGGCATCAATCATACGGCGAAGCGTGGGTTCGGTGAGCAGTACGCCATTGGTCACAAACCCCCACAGGAAACCGCGTCGTGTAATCTCACGACCACATTGTTCAAGATCGGGGCGCACCAGCGGTTCACCACCCACAGTGTTCACCTGCACACTACTTGGCGGCATGGCTGTGGCTATCTCGTCAAGAACACGGGTGAAGTGTTCCAGAGGCATATCGGGCACCTCCGAAATCTTTTTGCAGTCGCTACCACAATGCCGGCATGCCAGGTTGCATCGCAGCGTGCACTCCCAGAAAAGCTGTCTGAGCGGATGACGCTGTTCAAGTATCAACCGCTCACGACGTGTCTTCTCAAGTTCAATCAGTTGTTTCGTCTTCATCAAGAACGTAGACTATACCAAATTGTCATCAATATGAATTGGGTTAATTGCTCCCTGGATCTATAATCACCTCAACCTCGGGTTCGGGTTCGATAATGACTGGAGGCCCATATACATCTTTTATAGGCAAGATGGTGTCACGCACTACTTCTTTCCTCATGGGAGACGGACCATAAACAAGAGGCTGAGGCTCATTGATGTATGGTGGTCTGTTCGGCTCTGTTGTTGGTTGCGTTGGTCGAGTCGACGGATCGGTTTCCGCTGTCTTCGACGAGTGGCAAGCCATAAAGCCCAGGGCGCCACCCACAACCACGAATCCGCGCACCAACCATTTTTTTATCGAAAATACAGTTTTCTTCATAGCAATAATAATTCAGCTTTGACAATTAAAAACCTTACTTAGTGTTAATAGGCTCTGATGGCTCGGTGATTACGGGAGGACCATAAACATCGGGTTCAGGTTCAATCTCGACAGGTTCAACACCGTTTACTACTTCAGGAGGTGGACCATAGACGCAGGTAATAGGCTCTACTTCGCTCATCTCGTTCACATTTACCGAGGCCGACGACGAGCCCAATATAGTAGACGATGATGAGCCACGCACAGAGGCCGAACCACTATTCTGACTGCCGGTGGTGCCCCCACCTGAATGCTGACACGAGGCAAAGCCCAACATGCCACCAATGGTTACAAGCATTCGCACAAGCCATTTCTTTACGGTAAACGAAACTGTTCTCATAACTTCAGGATATAATTTGTCACAAATATATGAAAAATAATTCGTTTTTGCAAATTTTCGGAGTCATTTCGTCACAATGCATCAATCAAGGTGTTTATTTCGCATGATTTAAATGCGCTGAACATCTTTCACGCCTTTGAGATTCTTGAGTTTGCGCATTAAGTCGTCAAGCTTTCCCAAGCTATCGATACTAATCACCAGGTGACCTTCAAAGAGCCCGTTAAGCGAATTGATCGAAATGTTGCGCAACATCGTGTCGCCCTCTTTATTGATTAGTGAGGTTATGTTGGCCACAATGCCTATGTCGTCCTGACCCACCACGCGCAAAGTGGCAGCAAACTGCTTGCCTAGGCGGCCCGACCATGCCGACTTGATGATGCGATAGGGATAGCGGGCCTCAAGGTGCATCAGGTTCTTGCAGTCAGTCCGGTGTATTTTAATAGCCCCATCACTGGCAATGAATCCTTTGATCCGGTCACCATAAATGGGATTACAGCACTTCGACAATTTATAGTTGATGCCCTTCACGTTCTCCCCTATCACCAAGATGTCATCGCCATCACTTTCTTCTGGTAACTTATTGATTAAGACAAAATTCTCGGCAGTTTCATGAGTGGTGACATTCTCCGACAAGCGTTTCACGAAGTCAACATACTGATCAATGGTCACTCCCACCTCAAGATTCTTGTCGTGAAGTTCAACATAAAACTCATTGATGTTCTTGAAACCTTGCTTCTTGATGAACTTGGCAAGCATTGCATCATCTACCTCCACCTTGCGGTTCTTGAAGCGGCGCATCAGCATTTCACGCCCTATCTCGGCCTTCTTGAGGTTGGCTTCATTAATGGCCTGCTTGATCTTGTTACGAGCCTTCGAGGTCACCACGTAGTTCAGCCAGTCTTGCCGTGGAACCTGTGTCGACGAGGTCATGATTTCAACCGTATCGCCACTCTTCAGCACATAGTTGATTTTCTGCGTTTTGCCATCAACTTTTGCCCCTGTGCAGCGGCAACCTATCTTGGTGTGAATATGAAATGCAAAATCAAGCACGGTAGCACCCTGGCGCAACTTGAAAAGGTCGCCCTTGGGTGTGAACACAAACACCTCTTCATCATACAGGTTCATGTGCATGTTTCTGATGAGCTCCATCTGGCCAGAAGTACCTGCCTCGAGCACCTCACGCACATTGTTCATCCAGTGGTCAATCTCACCCTCGCTCTTCACACCTTTGTAGCGCCAGTGAGCTGCCAAGCCACGCTCGGCAATCTCATCCATCCTGCGGGTGCGAATCTGCACCTCTACCCACTTGTCCTCGGGGCCACGCACAGTGATGTGGAGCGACTCATAACCATTCGACTTGGGTATTGTTATCCAGTCGCGCAAGCGAGAGACATTAGCCATATAGATATCGGTCACTATCGAGTAGGCTATCCAGCACGCTTTCTTCTCTTCTTCGGGTGTGGTGTCGAGGATGATGCGAATAGCAAAAAGGTCGTACATGCCCTTCAGGTCCACCCCCTTTTTCACCATCTTGTTCCAGATGCTGTTGATAGATTTCGTGCGCCCCTTAATCTCATATTTCAGCCCCGCCTTGTCCAATTCAGCCTTGATGGGTTTCATAAAATCGGCAATATAGTTATCACGCACGACCTTGGTTTCATTGAGCTTGCGCGCAATTTGACTATATACCTTATTGTTCAAGTATTTGAGCGATAAATCCTCAAGTTCCGATTTAACCCCATACAACCCCAATTTATGAGCCAGCGGAGCATACAGATAACGCGACTCCGTCGAGATTTCACGAACAAATTTCTCGTCGGTTCGAGCGTCAACCACACGCATGAGCGAGAGGCGGTCAACAATCATGATGATCACAACCCTGATATCCTCGGCAAACGATAACAGCAGTTTGTGAAAATTGTCATCTTCAACTGCCGCCTGCTTGCGGTAGAGTTCCGACACATTTATCAGGCCATGCACTAGCTTGGCAATGTCGTCGTCAAATTTTGCGCGCAACTCCTCCAGGCCAACATATCTGCTTCGGGCCAGGTTAAACAGCATTGTGGCAATCACCATACTGCGATCGGGAGCAATGTTCTCGGTAACAGCCACAGCGGTGCGCAAAAACCTCACCACAGGATTCAGTCCATATTTGTCGCGGCAATAATGACCATGTGCCACGGCTCCTTTAATGATACTGTGAACCTGATTAATGTCGCGAGCCGTCAATTGCTCGCCTAAACTCCTAACCAGCAGGCTAATCATCTGAACAACATGCACCTTTTCATCGGGAGTGAAATAGGATTGATTCATCATTTGAAATCTAATTTTTCTAAAATAATCATCAAAATTAAATTATTATCACTAACTTTACAAACTAATCAGCAACATCATTCAATTTCTTAAGAATTTTTTAAAAATCACACATATTATGCTTAATACCGAAGATAAAAAACTGCTTGAAAAGAAAGGCATTTCCGAAGCCACCATTGAGCAACAGATCAAACGCTTCCAGACGGGCTTCCCTTTCCTGAAAATTGAGTGTGCCGCCACCTCTGGCAACGGCATCAAAGTATTATCCAGCAAAGACTTCACCCAGTGCATCGAGCGATGGCGCAAATTCCAGAACTCTGGCGGCAGCATCCTGAAGTTCGTTCCCGCATCAGGCGCAGCCAGTCGCATGTTTAAGAATCTTTTCGCCTTCATCACCGAAAACAAACCCGCACCCGAAACCGACTTCGAAAAACAGTTCTTTGCCGAAATCGACAATTTCGCCTTCATCGAACCGCTTAACACAGCTTGCAACTCACTCTATGGAATGTCGATACACCAACTCATCGATGACGGCAGGTATGTAGATGTGGCAAAAGCCCTCTTGCAGCCCGACGGACTCAACTATGGAGCCATGCCCAAGGCACTCCTCAAGTTCCACAAGGCCGTGGCCAAGACCACCCACACTCCGCTCGAGGAGCATCTCGAGGAAGGGGCTCAATACGCTGCCGACAACCACCGGAACGTCAACATCCACTTCACCGTTTCGCCCGAGCATCGCGCTGCATTCAAGAAACTCATCGACCAGCAAGCCCCAAAACTCGAAAAAGTGTGGGGAGTGAAATTCCACGTATCCATGAGCGAACAGCTCGAGAAGACCGACACTATCGCAGTCAACCTCGACAACACCCTTTACCGCGATGCCAACGGCCAGTTGCTCTTCCGCCCAGCAGGCCACGGAGCACTCATCGAGAACCTGAACGATATCGATGCGCAAGTAGTCTTCATCAAGAACATCGACAACGTTGTGCCTTCTAAACTGCGCGCCGAGACCGTTCGCTACAAGAAAGCGCTCGGTGGCTACCTGCTCATGCTCCAGCAACGCATTGCCGGCTACCTCAACACCCTCGAGCAAGGCAACCCGACTCCCAAGCAGCTTGCCGCAATGCTTCAGTTCCTCGAGTCGGCACTTTGCACGCACTGCGACGCAACTGCCCAGATGGACGAAAAGCAACTCGCCGAATACCTGTTCAAGAAGTTCAACCGCCCCATCAGAGTATGCGGCATGGTCAAGAACGAAGGCGAGCCCGGCGGTGGGCCATACCTTGCCTACAACCCCGATGGCAGCTGCTCTCCACAGATTCTCGAGGCAGCACAAATCGACAGCAGCAACCAGCACGACGTCAACATCATGCAAGGTGGCACACACTTCAACCCCGTCGACCTCGTATGTTACCTGCACGACTACAAGGGCAACCGCTTCAACCTCAAGGACTACGTCGACCCCGAAACCGGACTCATCAGCAACAAGTCGACCGGTGGCGTAGAAATCAAGGCCCTCGAGTTGCCAGGCCTCTGGAACGGCTCCATGAGCGACTGGAACACAGCCTTTGTCGAAGTGCCAGCCGCTACCTTCAACCCCGTCAAGACGGTCAACGATCTACTGCGTAAACAACATCAATAACAACATAATATTTAGTTAAATGAAAAAAATCACTTTCATGCTCCTGGCACTCGTCGCAGCACTTGCCACGAGCGCACAAGACATTGCCAACACTGCAAACACCGTCAACAACAATGACGCCACCGGCAAAATCATAGAAATCGACGCGCAACAGTTCAACCAGCTCATTGTCGACACCAACAACCCCGAATGGGTCTTCAAGGGACAGCGGCCTGCAGTCGTCGATTTCAATGCTGCCTGGTGCGGGCCCTGCCGCAAGATGACCCCCATCATCGAGCAGCTGGCTCAGGAATTCAGCGGCAAGGTCGACTTCTACAGCATTAACCTCGACGAAAACAAAGAGTTAGCCATGGGACTCGGCATACGCTCCATCCCTTTTATCATCTACTGCCCTATGACAGGAAACCCCTTGGCCACTGTCGGTTTGCAGGATTATGACACCATTCTCGCTAAAATCAACGAGATTCTTGCCGAAAAATAGCGCCAAAACTTGCACAATTCGCAAATAGTCACTAACTTTGCACCGCTTTTCGCAAAAAAAAGCGCTATTATTAACTTTTTATTTAACTTAATTTTTTATGAATCACTACGAAACCGTTTTCATTTTAACTCCCGTTTTGTCTGAACCTCAGATGAAGGAAGCGGTAGAAAAATTCAAAGGCGTGCTCACCGACAACGGTGCTGCCATCGTCAATGAAGAGAACTGGGGACTGCGCAAGCTCGCTTACCCCATCCAGAAGAAGTCCACCGGATTCTACACACTCATTGAATTCGATGCCGAACCCACAATCGTGAAAATTCTCGAAACTGCTTTCCGCCGCGACGAGAAAGTCCTCCGATTCCTCACCTTCCACCTCGACAAGTTTGCTGAGGAATACGCTATCAAGAGAAGAAGCCTCAAGAAGAACGCTCCTAAGGCCGAAGAAGCTCCCGTTGTAGAAGAAGCTCCTGTTGCCGAGACTCAAGAGGTTGTTGAAGAAGTAGTTGAAAACAATAACGATTAATTATTAGGAGGATTTTATTATGCCACAGACTCAATCTGAAATTCGCTATCTCACTCCGCTGTCAGTCGACACCAAAAAGAAGAAATATTGCCGTTTCAAACGCAGCGGCATCAAGTATATCGACTATAAGGACCCCGAATTCCTCAAGAAATTCTTGAACGAACAAGGCAAGATTCTGCCTCGTCGCATCACCGGTACTTCTCTCAAGTTCCAGCGCCGTGTTGCTAAGGCTGTCAAGCGTGCTCGCCACCTGGCCATGCTCCCCTACGTTACCGATTTGATGAAATAATTTAAATTTTTGGAGGAATACATCTTATGAAAATCATATTGAAAGAAAACGTTAACAACCTTGGATACAAGGACGACGTTGTTGAAGTTAAGAACGGTTACGCGCGCAACTACCTCATCCCGCAGGGAAAGGCCATCCTCGCTACCAGCTCCGCTCTCAAGGTGCTCGCCGAGAACCAACGTCAGCGCGCTCACAAACTCGCTAAGATCAAAGCCGACGCCGAAGCCATCGCTGCTTCGCTCGAGGGCGTAAGCCTCACCATCGGTGCCAAGACCAGCTCTACAGGCACTATCTTCGGCTCGGTCAACGCTATCCAGATTGCAGAAGCACTCGAGAAACTCGGTCACAACATCGACCGCAAGATCATCAACATCAAGAGTGCCGTCAAAGAGGTGGGCAACTACACAGCCACCATCAATCTGCACAAGGAAGTACAGGTAGAAATTCCATTCCAAGTAGTAGCAGAATAAGTCTGGGGAAAGAATTATCAACAATGGAATTTCTCGTAGTGCGCTGGGACCCCGGCGCACTACTTTTTTTATAACCACCAGGCTTTATCGCCCCCACCATTTTTCATAAGAAAATACCCAATTGTTAAAAAAACTGAAAAACCAAGCACTTTATTTATAAATAATGTGTAACCATATCAATATTTTATCTAATTTTGCCTTTTAATAAGCATCAGGTACAAGAACCCCTTCATCTATATAGAAAAGGAGTACAGGATTTTACTATGATGCACAGCTGATGAATAATCATTATTTTACTGACAACTAATTTTTTAAAACCAATAATTAACTAAAATTTCATTTAAATGAGAAGAACTGTAACACTTGCGTTCGCCCTCATCGTGGCCATGCTGGGATTTGCTGTCTCGGCTCAGGCTCCGCAATCGGGCGTCTATCGCATTCAGAATGTCGGTAAATCCACCTATGTCGAGTAAACCGGCAAGTACGATGCCGAGCGCGTCACTTCTCAGAATGAGGCCAGCTACATCACTGTTGGCATCGAGAAGAAACTTAGCGACGGCACCTACAAAGTGAACTCACTCGCATCCACCTACGATGGTGGTTCAGTCGAGGTCTACGACTACTTGACCAAAGCGCTCACTTTGGGCGAGATTGAACTCCGCCGTGAGCTCAGCACCTCATCCGAGGAGAATGTCCAGCGAGCCATTGCCCGCATGCACGAGCTTGCTCAGCAGTACGGATTCATGCGCATGATGCCCGTCGACGGTCAAGCCGACACCTATCATGCTGTCGCCGTCCTCCCCACAATTCCCGAAGACGTCGTGGCTGTATGGCGTGCCAAGAAGAATCCCGACGGCACCTATGTGTCCCAAATCACTGGTGGCAACACCATGTGGGACTGGTGCATCGACATTGTCTATCGTTATCTCGACGAACACAGTGGCGTTGGTGGCACCAATGCTGCCCTGGCTTCTAAGATCCGTAACAACCTCAAGAACATCAAGGAGGGTCACACCTATATGCTCACTGCCGACGAAGACGGCTCGTTTGGCTACATCGACACCGACGGTGCCGTGACCAGCAGCCTCAATCGCTCGTGGTGGAAGCTCACCCCCAAGGTGAACAACGACAACGTCAAAGACGGTACCTACAAGATCCACAACATCGGTAAAGGCGATAACGGCTATGTGCAAATCACTGGCCGATATCATGCCAAGCCCGATGCAACCGAGGACAATGCAAGCGACATCCGCATCACATTCGACGGCGAGGCCAACGGCGGACAGAAGATCGTCAACCTCGGCGGAACCTACAACGGCACCGACATCGACATCTACAACTATCTCGAGAAAGCCATCCTCATTGGCAAGATGGCCATCTACGATGTGCTCACCCAAGGCAATGGTGTGAATCCCGCCAGCCCCGAGAACATCGCAATTGCTCAAGAGTATCTTGAGACCGAAATCAAGAAAGCCGCATTCATGTGCATCAAGCCTGTTCCCGGCAAAGAAGATGCCGTTTATGCATATGCCACTTTCCCCCACATTCCCGAGGAAGTGATTACGCAAATGTATCGCCATCATGCAATCACAGCCGAAACCGAGGCTGCCGCTTGGGAATTTGCAAAGCAAAAAGTAAGAGACTATCTCGATGACCATGCAGGCACCGACAACACCCTGCGCGCCTACATCCTTGCCAACATCGACAAGATCAACCCAGGCACAACCTACTACCTCAGTGCTCATCCCACCGATGGCACCTTCGACTATGCTGCCGAGGGCGCCTTCGACCTCACCAACGAGTACTTCCAGTGGGGCTTCGATGTCGAGGATGTTGAAGAAGACAACCTCACCAGCGGCACCTACAAGGTACGCAACGTCCAGTACGAGAACTTCGTCGAGGTGCTCAGCAAGTACTATGCTAAGCCCGACACCGACGAGGAGAACGCTACCGAAATCCACGTCACCTTCAATGGCAAGCTCGACGATGGCAGTTTCAAGGTGGTCAACATGAGTGCTGTTGCTAAAGACGGCAGCCAGGCCGACCTCCTCAGCTACGTCGACAAGGCCATCATGCTCGGTAAGGTAGCCATTGCCGATGTCCTCAACGGCAAGTCAACCCCCGAGAACATCAAGAAGGCTCAGGACTACATGGAAGAG
>JAEEGI010013251.1_pt1 | contig 17512 bp, 12 predicted proteins | sample 8958751 | NCBI WGS metagenome assembly JAEEGI01 (sample SAMN16246545, study PRJNA631951) | gut metagenome | biome: gut microbiome; feature: rumen; material: KS-attached | host: Bos | place: Iran: Karaj | collected 2018-10
GGTTTACCACGATATTGTTACCTGCTCTTACAGTTCCGGGGAGCTCCTTTTCGCAGGATGCCAGCAGGGGCAGAAGGACAATAAGTCCCAGAATCCAGATGTTTCGTTTCATGGTCTTACTGATTCATCAAAGTTTTAGTATATAAAAATACGCATTATTTCGGAGAAATATCGAAATCAATCGTGAAGTCTATCGTCCCTGGGCAGTTGTTCGCGATAAAGCAGGCATTTTACCTTGTTGACTGTATCCAAGATACAGCATCCTCCAATGGCGTTTCCGTCTCGACGTTCGGGGCGATCGGGTCGTCGCAGAATACTTCCCCGGTCCTTGCGACGTCGCAGCCGGTTGTCAGGACCAAAGAATAGCCGTTCTTCAGCGGGAAGGGTTGGTTGGCGCTGGCGTAACCCGCTGTCGGGCTGCCGAACGTCCTTGTATTGTCAAGCCCCCTGAAACAGAGCAGGGTAGCTTCTCCGGAACTGGCGGTCGCGTCGTTGGTCAGGATGGCTACAGGCGTCCCTTCGGGGAATTTCCGGATCTCCGAGGCCTCGATGCCGACGACCCGCAAGACAAAATCCAGCATGACCGGTGTGGTCCGCTTCTTCCCTTTGAACTGCAGGATTTCGCCATCCGGCAGCAGCGGTGACACGGCGGAGATCATGGGATACATGTTGCCGCCATAATTGTCCCGGAGATCGATCACCACGCCGGCAGCCGATGAATTCTCCTGCAGGAAATGCAGCACCGAATGTGCATAGAGTGAATCGCTCACCTGTGCGCCGCTATGTGCCGGCAGCTTGACATAGGCGATGCCGCCTTCAAGCATCCTGGCTTCGGGCGCGAATTCGGGATAGTTCACGGTATCCCTCTCCGGAGCCCAGAGGGCGGAATGCTTCCCGCCGGCTACCTGCGCCGCCTGATATACCAGATAATTGGCCCAGCCCAGGTCAGATACGGTATCCGCTGCCGCGAGAAACTCTTTTTTCCGGGCCTGCCACTCGGGCGTGTCAGAGTAGAGGCCGTGCCTGTCCATGATCCGAATACAATGACGCACATAGCCGGGGTAAGTATCCTGGTTGTCAAACAGGCCGCACGAGGTGACCGCAAACAGGAAAACAATGAAGAGAGAATAACAGAATGTCTTTCGCATAGTCTAATTCCTTTTATCTTTGGATCATTCGTTTGATTTGATACAAAGATAAGCGAAATTTATCGAAAAACAATAATTATTTTCCTTTTTACTGCAAATTTTCCGCTGAGTTTAAATTTCCCGTCCGCCCGCGGGCGAGGCAATCCCAATCGGTCTATTCGCTGTAATTGTGGTCGATGACGATGGAGACCTGCAGGTCGGGCACCAGCGCCTGGATTTCTGCCGTCAGGCGCCCGCAGAGCGTCGCGTCGCGGTCGCTCGCGACGTCCGGGACCACGTCCACGGTCAGCATCCGGTCCGGCTCCGAATAATAGAAACCATGGACCTGGACGATCTCCTTGTGCGCGCCGAGCGCCTGCATCACCTTCGCCTGCAGCTCGGCGTGGCGGTCGTCGCCGGTGGCCACGGCATAGATGCCGACGGTCATGATGATCCCGTGGTTTGCGAGCATGAGCCCGGCGATCCGCCGGGAAAGCCCGTGGATCTCGCGCGCCGACATCGTGTCCGGCACGCTCACGTGCAGCGAGCCGATCATCACGTCCGGGCCGTAGTTGTGCAGGATGATGTCATATACGCCGCGGACGCCCTCGCAGGACATGACGTCCTGCCGGATTGTCTTGACCAGTTCCGGCGACACCCTGGAACCCAGCAGCTCGTTGACGGGGGAGGCGAGCATCTCGATGCCGGCCTTGATGATCAGAATGGAAATCAGCGCGCCCAGGATGCCGTCCAGGGAGAACCCCCAGAGCAGCATGACGCCGGCCGACACGAGCGTGGCGGTGGTGATGACGGCGTCGAACAGGGCGTCCGAGCCGGAAGCGACCAGGGCGTCGCTCTTGAGCTGCCGCCCCTTCTTCCGGACATACCAGCCCAGGACCAGCTTGACCGCGATGGCCACGACGATGACGACGAGCGTCGCCGTCGTATAGCTCGGCGCGGTGGGCTCGATGATCTTCTTGACCGATTCGATGAGGGAGGTGATACCCGCCGACAGGACGATGACGGCGATGATGATGGCGCTGAAATACTCGACGCGCCCGAAACCGAAAGGATGCGCCCGGTCCGCGGGTCGCTGCGAGAGCTTCGTGCCGATGATGGTGATGACGCTCGACAGGGCGTCGCTGAGGTTGTTGACGGCGTCCATCACGATGGCCACGCTGCTCGCGATGATGCCCACGACGGCCTTGAAAGCCGCCAGGAGCACGTTGGCCACGATGCCGACGACGCTGGTCCGGATGATCTGGGAACTGCGGTCCATGGGCGAATTTGATTTATCTCCAGTGCTTGAGCTGGGAGAGGTGGCTGTCGTAGAGCGCGCGCCGCGCGTCGTCAGGCTGATTCTCCGGATTGGGCATGTGCTGGACGAGGAAGTCCAGCAGGGAATCCTTGGTCTTGTAGGCGAACTGCCCGTCGGCGTAGCACCACTTGCAGTAGTCTTCGTTGAAGCTCCCGTCCTTCTCCCGGCTGATCATCGAATCGTCGGACAGAGGCATCCCGCAGCATTGGCAATAAAGCGTCTGCGGGGCGCCCAGCAGGGTGTTGATGGAGACGCCGAATTCGCGGGAAAGGACTTTGAGCAATTCGGGGTTGGGCTGCGTCAGGCCGGTCTCCCAGCGGCTCACGGCCTGCCGGGTCACGTTGATGCGTTCTGCCATCTGCTCCTGCGTCAGGTTGTTCCGCTCGCGCAGGTTTTTCAAGATTTCTTTGACTTCCATTTTCGTTTCTTTTTGGTTGACGGTGCAAAGGTAGCGCGCCCTTCAACGCGTGTCAAGAAACATGTTGTTGCTTTTGCTCATAACGTGTCCGGGATCCTGTCGGTCTTGCCGCTCAGCAGTGCGTCGATGAAACGGTCCATGTTCAGTGTCTTTTTTTCTGTGTAAGCCGGATGAGCAGCGCCCATAACGCCACGATGATCAGCGTCGCGAGGGCGTGCCGGAGCGGCTCTTCTATCTTGTGCGCCTCTTTCATTGACCGGGTGAAATACTCTTCCGGGGCCAGGGCGGTGTCCGGATCGAGATTCCGCTCCTGCAGGACTTCCGCATAGCGCAGGGAATCAGCCCTGAACAAAAGCGTATCCACCTCGCTGTCCTGGGCGTGGAAGGCGTATATCGAATATTGGTCTGCGGTGGAACAGGCCGCGTAAATGCGGTCGTCTATCCACAGATGCCGGACGAATCCGTCGTATTCCCGGTCGGTTTCGCGGCTGCTGATCGTCGCCGCTTCCGGCATGTCGACGGCGCTCAGATAATAACTCTCCGTCAGCGGCGCCTTCCAATGATCTCCAAATCCCAGGTCCACGCCTTTCTTCTCGGAAATGTAGATGCTCCCGATCAGCCCGAACACGATCTCCATCCCGATGAACAGGGCGGGGGTGACGGCGGCAGCAATGACGATCAGCTGCCGGTGCTTCAACGCTTTTCTGCGCGCGATCCGCGAAGCCAGCAGGGCAAACGGGATGGCGAGCAGGACGGAAACGATCAGGGCGACGATGCCCAGAAGGAGGAAAGAAAAAATCATCATAGCGTTCAGGTATTCTATTGGACTTTCCATCTCACGCGCCAGCGGCCGTCCTCGAAGTCGTGGCTCAGGATGCGGAAGGTGCCGATCTCGGCGGTGTTGCTGACGTGCGCGCCGATGCAGGCGCAGGCGTCGTAGTCGCCGACCCGCACGATCCGGAGCGTCTCCGAGACGTCCTCCGGGAGCTTGCTCAGGTCCACGATGGCGGCGGCCTGCTCGCGCGTCATATAATCGATGGTCACGTCCAGGTGGCGGCCGATGACTTCGTTGACCGTGGCCTCGATCTGCGCCACCTGCGCGTCGGTGGGGCAGCAGGGGAGGAGGTAGTCGCACTTGGATTTCTTGCGCTCGATGTGCGCGTTGCGCGAACGGGGACAGCCGAACAGGCGGACCATCGTCCCGTTGAGGATGTGCTCCGCCGTGTGCATCGGCGGGTATTCTTCTTTATTGTGCGCGTTGAGGACAGGTTCTTCCATCTAGCTATTTATTTATAAGGGGCCACGATGACGTTCTTGGTCTTGACCATGGACCATTTGGGCACGCGGCGGTCGTCTCGGTCGGAGAGCCCCATCCAGTAGTAGGCGGCGATGCCGGCGTCGTGGGCCTTCTGGGAGAAGTATTTGGCAAACTGGGCATTGTCCAGCGTGTCTTCGTTGGTGCCGCCGCCCCACTCGCCGATGATGGCCGGGACGCCCAGGCGGTCGACAATCTGCGCCTGCAGGTCGCGGAAGAACTTGTCGATGTCGGCCTTTTCGGCGGCGAACTTGTCGGCGTTCCAGTAGCTGTGGACCTGCACGGCGATGTGGCCGGGCTTCTCCGGAAGCAGGAACTGCGTGAGCGGCTCCAGCAGGTGGCCGTTCCACGAGCCGGCGCCGCTGCAGCCGCCGTAGGTGTTGACGACGAGGTTGCGCTGGCCGTTGTTGCCGCCGCTGGCGCGGACCGTCTCCACGAAGAGCTTCGCGTAGCTGTTTATGCCCTTGTAGGCGGACGCCGACACGGCCGCGTCGTAGCGGGCCGGCTGGACGTTGAAGGAGGCGAAGCACCAGGAATCATAGGGGTCCAGCATCTCGTTGTAGGACTCGAACCACAGCTTCTCGCCATAATCCTTGAAAGTGTTTGCAATCTGCTGCCAGAGGGCCTTGTAGCGGTCTTTTGCCGCCTCGAACTCCTGCTCGCCGGCCACCAGCCAGGCGGCGCTCTCGGCGCCCGTGTCGTGGTGGACGTTGAGGATGCAGTACATCCCCTCGTCGATCACGTAGTCCACCACTTCCTTGACCCGGGCCATCCAGGCCGGGTCCACGTCCGTGCCCGTCCAGGTGGAGCGGTCCCACTTGGTCTGGTCGTGGAGCGTGATGGTGCCCATGTGCGGATACCAGGTCACCGGCACGCGGATGGCACCGAAGCCGGCTTCCTTGAACATGTGGATCAGCGCGCGGGTGGCCTGCGGCTGCCCCCAGGCGGTCTCATAGTCCGCCGGGGTGCGCTTGGTCCAAGCTTCGATCCACATATTGTCGAGTTCGTTGCTGTTGCTGTCGAGGGTGTTGCCGAGGTTCCAGCCGGCGCCCATGTTGAGGACGGCCTTCGCGGCCGTCTCGAAGGGGCCGGTCTCTCCCGGGGGATCCTGTACGGGCGGCTGCTCCTGCTCCTGTCCTTCTTCCTGGCCCTCGTCCGGGAGGTCCAGCGGGTGGCATCCCGTCGCCAGGATGCCCAGCAGGGCGGTCATACCATATATTAATAGGGATTTCGGGATTCGCATGACACAAAATACGCAATTTTCCATTTCAAAAACAAATTAAAGCCGCGCGGGGTGCAAATATCGGTTCATTAAATACTGATACCAAAATGAAAGCGAAGCGATTTTGTGTCAAAAAATATCGCGTTTGTGTCAAGAATGTTTAAATACCTTATAGGAATAATGTAAAAAATTGCTTTTCTTTGAACATATTTTACCCACAAATTCAACTCTTATGATGAAAAGGAGAAAACTATTTCGTCTGTCCGGACTTGTGGCGCTTCTGCTCCTGCTGCCCGGACATTCTTTTGCCCAGAATCTACGTGTGCAAGGCAAAGTCCTTGATGAGCACGGGGATGGGTTGATCGGAGCCGGCGTGCTCATTCAGGGGACCAACAACGGTACCGTGACTGACCTTGACGGCAATTTCGTCCTTCCTTCCGTTCCCCGAGGCACCACACTGGAGATTTCCTGTATCGGCTACGCCACCCAGGAGGTCCAGGTGACCGGGCAGTACATCACCGTCACGATGGCGATCGACTCGAAGGCTCTTGACGAGGCTGTCGTCGTTGCGTACGGCCAACAAAAGAAAGTCACCATCACCGGTGCCGTTTCCGCGGTCAGCGGCGAAGGCCTCCTGAAGGCCCCTGTCGCGAACGTGGCGAACGCCCTCCAGGGCAACCTCCCGGGCGTTTCGGCCGTCCAGGCCTCCGGTATGCCTGGTGCCGATGAACCGGTCATCCGCATCCGCGGCGTCGGCTCGCTCAACAGCGCCGAGCCGCTGGTCCTGGTCGACGGCGTCGAACGTCCGTTCTCCCAGCTGGATGCCAACGAGATCGAGAGCATCTCGGTCCTGAAGGATGCATCGGCCACGGCCGTGTTCGGTGTGCGAGGCGCCAACGGCGTCATCCTCGTGACCACGAAGCGCGGTACGACCGGCAAGGCTTCCGTGACCGCGTCGATCAACTCCGCCGTGCAGACGATCTCGAAGTTCGTCGATTTTGCCGACTCCTACACCTACGGCAAGATGTGGAACTACACGCAGATCACCGACGTGCTCCCGATGAACCAGTGGCCCGGAAGCACCACCATCGCGGACTACACGCCCTATGCCGAGACCGGCATCCGCTTCAGCCAGGACGTGATGGAGCATTTCCGCAAGCAGGACATGCCCACCACCTTCCCGAGCATGGACTGGATCAAGTATATCATGAACGACACCGCCTGGCAGGAACAGGCCAACGTCAACGTCAACGGCGGCACCGAGCGTGTCCGCTACTTCGTGTCGGCCGGCTTCCTGAACCAGGATTCCCTGTTCAAGACCTTCTCTGACAACAAGAACGAGACCTTCAACTTCAAGCGTCTGAACTACCGCGCCAACCTCGATATCGACGTTTCCGCGCACAGCCAGCTCTCCATCACCCTCGGCGGCCGCATGCAGAACCGCAACACGATGGGCAGCGGCGAAGGTTTCCTCTTCCGTTACCTGCAGGGTGCCACGCCGTACGCCGGCAGCGGCATCGACGCGCAGGGCCGCCACATCATCTCGGACAACACGATCGTCGGTCCGTTCGACCGCGACGCGCTCTCCAACTACTATGACCTCGGCTATGTGAACGAGAGCACCAACGCGCTCAACTTCGACCTCCAGTACAAGCTCGACCTGGGCTTCCTCACCCAGGGCCTCAGCTTCAAGGTCAAGGCTTCCTACAACTCCCAGTACACCGCCCAGAAGAACCGTCAGAACGGTTACGGCACCGGTGTCGTCTACGTGGCCACCCTCGTGGACGGCGAGGAGGCGCTCCGCAAGGAGAACATCACCTGGCCGATTCCCTACAGCGAGTCCAAGTGGGGCAGCCGCAACTGGTACACCGAGGCGAGCTTCGACTACGCCCGCCGTTTCGGCGACCACAACATCGGCGCCCTCGTCCTCTATAACCAGAGCAAGACCTATTATCCCTGGGATTCCGACGGAAGCATCTACGAGGCCATCCCGAAGGGCTATGTCGGTCTGGTCGGCCGTATCACCTACGACTACGCCACCAAGTACCTGCTCGACCTCAACATCGGCTACAACGGTTCCGAGAACTTCGCCCCCGGCAAGCGCTACGGTCTCTTCCCGTCCGTGTCCGTGGGTTGGATCCCGTCCAGCGAACCCTGGTGGGAGCCCATCAAGGACGTGTTCGGCTATCTGAAGATCCGCGGTTCGTGGGGTCTGGTCGGCAACGACAACACCAACGGCCACCGTTTCCTTTATCTGCCGGGCCAGTGGATGTTCTACAAGGGCGCCACGACGGTCAACCCGCAGAAGCGCGGCGCCAACTTCGGCACCAGCGGCGACTGGCTCCAGGCTGTCCGTGAGCTCACCTCCGGCAACCCGAACGTGACCTGGGAGACCGCCAGCAAGATCAACGTCGGTGTGGACGCCGGCTTCTTCAAGGACCGTCTCCACGCTTATGTCGACTTCTTCTGGGAGGACCGCAAGGACATCCTCGTGTCCAACGCCTCCACGCTTCCCGCCGTCACGTCGCTGCCCGCCAGCAACGTCAACGCCGGCCGCGTGAAGAACCATGGTTTCGAGGTCACCCTCAACTGGGAAGACCGCCGCGGCGATTTCCGCTACAGCATCTCCCCGAACTTCTCGTTCGCCCGCAACCAGGTCATCGAGATGCTCGAGGTCCCGCCTATGTATGAGTATCTGCGCCACACCGGCCTGCCGGTCGGCCAGCGCTTCGGCTATGACCTCTTCGAGTTCTACCAGCCGGGCACGGAAGACCGCTACCGCGCTGCCTATGGCGCGAACATGCCCCAGCAGCTCGCCAAGCCCGACAACAGCGACCTCAAGTATGGCGACGCTGTCTACGTGGACCTCAACGGCGACGGTGTCATCGACACCAACGACCAGAAGCCGCTCGGCTACACCGACACGCCGGAAATCACCTTCTCGCTCAACGCCGCCTTCCACTGGAAGGGCCTCGACTTCTCCATGCTGTGGACGGGTGCCGACCACGTGAGCCGTACGCTGAACGGATACTTCCGCGACCAGTTCGGTTCCACCAACACCTCGGCCCTGACGCAGTGGGTGGCCGACAACTCCTGGACGGAGGACAACCCCGGCGCCATCCTGCCGCGTATCTCGTTCACCAACCGTGTGCACAACAACCACGATTCCCAGGCCTGGATGGTCAATTCCCGCTACATCCGACTGAAGAACGTCGAGATCGGCTACACCTTCGGCAAGTCGAAGCGCATGCCGTTCTTCAACTACATCCGCGTCTTTATGTCCGGCCAGAACCTGTTGACCTTCTCCCAGTTCGACGGCAACGATCCCGAAGCCCCCGGACAGGGTCTTGACTTCGGCGTGCGTTACCCGATGACCCGCGTGGTCAACATCGGCGCTCAGTTCAACTTCTAATGGAGCTACGAATATGAAAAAGATATCCAACTTTATACTTGCGCTTGGACTCGGAGCCGCCATGTCCCTCTCTTCCTGCGTCGATCCGTTCGCTATCGGCGACAACTTCCTGGAGAAGGCCCCCGGCGTGGACGTCGACATGGAGACGGTGTTCTCGAGCGCTGAATTTACCCGCAATTTCCTCTGGAGCGCGTATGGTCAGATCTATTGCACCTACACCTCCGGCAATATGATGAACGGTGCGCCGATCGACGTGCTCTCGGACTCCTACCACTGCTACGTCAGCTGGGGCGGCCCGAAGCAGAGCTACTATCCCGGCGCCCTCACGGAGAATGCCCAGGATACCGAAGACGGCAACTTCCAGGGCAAGTTCTCCTATTCGACCAAGGGCGGTCTTGACTCCGACGCCGGTGGCCGTGTCTCCATCTACGAGACCGTGCGCAAATGCTGGCAGCTCATCGAGAACATCGACCGCGTGCCCGGTATGGACGATACCGAGAAGAGCTGCCTGCGCGGCGAGGCCTACACCATCATGGCGAGCCGCTATTTCGATGCGTTCCGCAATTTCGGCGGCCTCTGTCTCGTCCGCAAGGCCTATGGCGTGGGCGAGGACTTCACGTCCGGCCGTTCCACGGCCAAGGAGACCGTGGAATTCATCGACTCCCTGATCGTCTGTGCCATCAAGGAGCCCGGCTTCCGCTGGAACGTCCCCGATTCCGACCTGGGCCAGTGGTCCGGCCGCCTCACGCGCGCTTCGGCCAAGGCCCTTCGCGCCAAGGTCTGGCTATTCGCCGCCTCTCCGCTGTTCAACAACGCGGAGCCTTACATGAGATATGACAAGAAGCCCACCGGGTTTGAGAACGAGGAGCATGTGTGGTTCGGCGGCTACGACGCCAGCCTCTGGCAGAAGTGCCTCGACGCCTGCAAGGATTTCTTCAGCGACAATGCGGCCAACGGCAACTACTACCAGCTCGTGCAGCCTGCTTCCCAGAATGAGGCCGGCTACCGCGAGGCCTACCGCACCGCCTACCGCTACCGCAACGGCTATGCCAACAAGAGCGGCGTTGTCAACCACGAGAAGCTCTTCGACGCCCATCCGACCCTGACGCTGTCCGACGGCGGCTGGGGCTGGGGCTGGCGCGGTTTCGCCCTCGACTGTATGCGCCAGGGCGGCCAGGTCCCGACCAACGAGCTGATGGAGTGCTTCGGCATGCAGGACGGCCGCGTGTTCCCGTATACGGACATCTATGGCCCCGGCAAGAACCCGAACCACGTCGACATCTTCGCCGACCGCGACCCGCGTCTGTATGAGACGATCCTCGTCCCGCAGCAGTCGCTTCCTTCCGGATTCGACTATGCCGGTATGAACTACATGGACTCCTGGGTCGGCGGCTTCCTCGAGAAGAACAGCAACGTCAACAACACCGACGACGTGGCTTCCGGCTACAGCAAGTTCAAATGGCTGCTCGACTACTGGGGCGGCAACCGCTATGACGACGACCTGATCGGCGTCCCCTACATCCGCCTGGCCGAGATGTACCTGATCCAGGCTGAGGCCAAGGCCGAGACCGGCGACCTCCGGGGCGCTCTGGACGACCTCCATGTCGTGCGCAGCCGCGTCGGCCTGGGCCGTCTCGAGGAGAAGAACCCGCAGCTGAACCTGACCACCAACAAAGAGAACCTCATCGACGAAATCCTGCGCGAGCGCAACTGCGAGATCGGCGCCGAGTGCGGCGACCGCCTCTACGACATGATCCGCCGCAAGCGCCAGGATCTCTTCACCAAGCCCCTCCACGAGATCCGGATCTACCGCCTCGACGCTGCCGGCAACCGCCTGACGGAAGGTGACCAGCAGTATCAGGCCGGCGAGACCTGGCCGAACTTCGAGTACGAGAAGCCGCAGATCGTGAACGGTGCCCGCAAATGGTGGGATGAAGGCTTCTGGACGAACAAGTGGTACCTCGATCCGGTGTCCCGTGACGAAGTACAGAAGGGTTATGGCCTTACGCAGAATCCTGGTTGGTAATAATTTGAAATTGTCAAGATTATGAAATTGAATCATATACTCATCTTCGGCCTGCTGGGATTCTGTGCCGTCCCTGCGACGTTGGACGCCCAGACGGAGCTGCGCGACAAGAAAGCGCAGAGCATTGATCTGGGTCAAGGCGTCGAGACCACGGAATTCCTGACGACGGCGGCGACCTACACCATCACCGCCGAAGAACTCAGCCACACCTCCGCCATCAGCCTCGCCGACGCGCTCCATGGCAAGCTCCTCGGCCTGACCGCCCTGCAGAACACCGGTTTCAAGGGCGAAGAGGGGAGAGGCGCCTCCTTCAATATCCGCGGCGCCCAGACCACGGGCGAGAAAGACATCCTGATCCTGGTTGACGGCTACGAGCGCCCGATCGACCGCCTGTCGGTCGAAGAGGTGGAGAGCGTGACCGTCCTCCGCGATGCTGCCGCCGTGGCCCTCTACGGCCATGAAGGCGTCAACGGCGTCCTCCTGGTCAAGACCAAGCGCGGCCTGGCGAACAGCGGCTTCCATTTCAAGGCCGGTGTCTCGCACAAGCTCCAGTTCAATCCGGAGATGGCCAACATGGTCAGCGCCTACGACTATGCCAATGCGCTGAACCAGGCCCGTATCAATGACGGCAGCTCCGTCGCCTATACGGAAGCCGAACTCCAGAAGTTCAAGGATGGCAGCGATCCGTCCGTCTATCCCAACGTCAACTGGAAAGACGAAGTCTTCCGTGACAACGCCCACGAGACCAACGCCTTCGTGTCGATGTTCGGCGGTTCCGAAAACGTCGAGTACTACACGCAGCTGGACTTCACCGACGCCCGCGGCCTCTACAAGAACGCCTCCCAGGGCGACTGGAACTCCCAGCTCAAGTACTCCAAGGTGAACATCCGCGCCAACGTCGATTTCAAGGTCACCGAGAGCACCCGCGTCAAGACGAACGTCATGGCGATCTTCATGGAGACCAACGGCGTGCCGAACATCAACTCCAACGACGCCTGGTGGCATCTCTATAAGGTGCCTGCGCTGGCGTTCCCCATCCAGACCTCCGCCATCGGGACCGAAGGCGAGCCGGGATATATCCCGAGCGTCTGGGGCGGCAGCCAGACCTATGGCGACTACAACCTCGTGGCCAAGGCCCAGGGTACCGGTTTCGCCAAGACGCACCAGCGCCAGATCTGGGCGGACCTCACCCTCGAGCAGGATCTCGACTTCCTGGCCGAAGGCCTGAAGTTCTATGTCAGCGGCGCTTATGACAACGCCTCCATCATGAACGAAAGCCACCGCAGGGGCTACCAGTATGGTTGGAACTATTATGACGCAGCCGGCAACATGGACGCCGCCCTGATGGGTACTGTCCAGACCCAGCTCGTCTTCAACCACAATCTGGATTCCCAGTGGCGCATCGGCATGGTCCGCGCCGGTTTCAAGTATGCCACGACGTTCGCGAACGGCGACAACTTCGCCGCCAACGCCGGTTATAATATGAAGAGCGAGGTCCGCGACGGCCGGAGCAACACCTGGTACCGCGCGAACTGGAACCTGGCCCTCCACTATGACCACGCCGAGAAGTTCGTGGCCGACCTGGTCCTCGCGGCCAACGGCTCCAACCGTTCCTACCCGGCCAAGTGGGCGTTCTCGCCGACCCTCGGCCTCGGCTGGATCTATGCCAACAACCCGGACGGCGTCCTGAATTACGGCAAGCTCCGCGCTTCCGCCGGCATCCAGCACACCGACTACGTCCCGCAGGCCGGCCTTTGGCTCGCCAACTGGGCCAATTCCCACGGCCAGTTCTGGTATGGCCAGAGCTTCACCAGCTCCTGGGGCGCTTTCCTGACGCAGTTCCCGACCACGAGATTCCAGCAGGAGGCCGCCTACAAGGCCAACCTCGGTACTGACCTGCGCCTTGGCAACTGCCTCGACTTCACCGTCGACGCTTTCTACCAGCAGCGCCGCAACATCCTCGTCAGCGCCAGCTCCCTCAACTCCGACGTGGTGGGCATCCAGTCCGCCTACGACGACAAGGGCGTGGTGGCCAGCTACGGCGTGGAGGCCGGCCTGCGCTTCGCCAAGACCTTTGGCGGCGGCCTGAACCTCAACTTCGGCGCCAACGCTTCCTTCGTGAAGAGCCAGATCCTCGAGTGGATCGAGACGCCTGCCTATCCGAACCTTTCCGTCATCGGCGCTCCTGCCGACCTCGCCCGCGGCCTCGTCGCCATCGGTTTCTTCCACAGCCAGGAAGAGATCGACAACAGCCCGATCCAGGAATTCGGCCAGGTCAAGGTCGGCGACATCCGCTACAAGGATGTCAACCACGACGGCTTCATCAACGAGAACGATACGGTGGCCATGGATTGGGGTACCGATTTCCCGGCCCTGAACTACGGCTTCAATCTCGGAATGGAATACAAGGGCTTCGGCTTCAACGTCGCCTTCCAGGGCGCGGCCTTCCAGACCAAGAACCTCCGCTACGTGGACGGTGTCTGGGGCGCGCTCTCCGACAACCGCAACCTGTCTCAGGAATACTACGACAACTGCTTCGACCGCGCCGGTTCCAATGCGCTGTACCCGCGTCTGTCGACGACGAACGTGGCCAACAACGCCCAGGAATCCACGATCTGGTACCGCAGCATCAACTGGCTCAAGCTGCGCGACTGCGAGCTCTACTACAAGCTTCCCGCAAAGGCGCTCCGCAGCATGAAGATGTCTGAAGCCAAGATCTTCGTCCAGGGTCAGAACCTGCTGTCTTTCGACAACATCGCCGCCATGGATGCTGAGAACCTCAACACCGGTTATCCTGTGCTGCAGTCGGTCTCCCTTGGCCTTTCCGTTGTATTCTAATAAAGCATGAGAATTATGAAACTCGATAGAATCATTTCATTCCTTTTCGCCGGTATCGTCCTGGCCTCGTGCGCTGACCTCAACTATACCGAGGAGAACACGCGTGACGAGGAATGGACCTACGAATACTTCGCGAACGGTATCAAGAACATGGTGTTCGACGTTTACGCCCAGCTCTACGGCAACGAATTCGAGTCCAACAGCGCCTACTTCCTGGCCGGCGCCACGGACGAGGCCCAGTATGCGCTGGAGACCGGTGCGGTAAACAACTACACCAACGGTGGCTGGAGTGCCGCCAATCCTTATTCCAACATCTGGACGAAGTCCTATACCGCCATCGCGGACATCCATATGTACCTGGAGAAGATCGACCAGGCGGACATCACCGAGTGGCAGTACAATCCGGACTATTCCAAGTGGGCCCAGCAGATGGAGATCTTCCCGTATGAGCTCCGCTTCCTGCGCGCCTACTTCTACTTCGAGCTGTTCCGCACTTATGGCGACGTTCCCCTCGTGACCACCACGCTGACCAACATGCAGGCCAACTCCATCGAGCGTACCCCTGCCGACCAGATCGTGAAGTTCATCGTGGACGAGCTCGACGCCGTGGCGCCGTACCTGCCGGTCTCCTATGCGAACGAGGCGGAAGCCGAGATCGGCCGCGCGACCCGCGTGGCGGCCTTCGCCCTGAAGGCCCGTACGCTGCTCTACGCGGCTTCTCCGCTCTTCAACCCGTCCAACGACTCCGCCAAGTGGGCGAAGGCCGCCGAGGCCTGCAAGTTCTTCCTGGACAACGCCGACGCCTGGGGCCTGAAGCTCAGCGCCTACGGCTCCCTGTGGGGCCACGACGCCTTCTTCAACCCCGAGCTGATCTTCGGCCTGGGCCGTGGCGAGAGCAACAACTTCGAGAAGGCCAACTATCCGGTCGGCGTCGAGAACGGCTCCTCCGGCAACTGCCCGACCCAGAGCTTCGTCGATCAGTATGAGTATCAGAACAACGGCGAGACCTTCGGTCAGCGCTATCCCGGCGAGATCGACCTCAACACCGTCGATCCCTATGCGGGCCTCGACCCGCGTTTCGCCCTGACCGTCGTGAAGAACGGCGACGAATGGCCGACCAACGGCGCCCAGAAGAAGCCGATCGAGATTTTCTTCGGCGGCTTCAACGCCGCTCCGAAGTACGGCGCCACGCCGACGGGCTACTATCTGAGGAAGTATGTCGACGGCGCCTGCGTGACGACTGCTGACAACCAGGTCTCCCGCCGCCACACCTGGATCCTGTTCCGCCTGGCCGAGATGTATCTGGACTATGCGGAGGCCGTGTTCCATGCCACCGGCAGCGCCAACGACGCTTCCTACGGCATGTCCGCGAACCAGGCCGTCAACGTGCTGCGCAACCGCTCCGACATCCAGATGCCGGCCTTCTCCGAGGACGGCGACGCCTGGGTGGCCCGCTACGAGCGCGAGCGCCTCGTGGAGCTCGCCTTCGAGAACCACCGCTTCTGGGATGTCCGCCGCTGGAAGAAGGGTCCTGCCTATTTCAAGACCATCCAGGTGGCGACGATCGGCAGCGACCTCAAGCTCACCCGGTCTACCGTTACCCGTCAGTGGGATGACAAGTACTACTTCTATCCCATCCCGCAGACCGAATTGAAGAAGAACCCCAACCTCACGCAAAACCAGGGCTGGTAGAGCGCTTTATAAGGATTACCGATATGAAAAAGATATTCAAATATTTAAGCATACTCCTGTCTGTTGCCCTGCTGGGCAGCATCTCAGCCTGTAACCTGCTGATGGATCCGCTCGAGGAGACCGCGGAGGTCGGGCTCGGCATCAAGGTGTTCTTCCCGACCAAGGTGGTCGCCGGCCAGCCGATGACCATCAACGGCAACGGTTTTGCGACCGCCCGCTCGATCGAGTTCCCGAACGGCGTCAGCGTCACGGACTTCGAGATCGTCTCCAACCAGATGATCCGCGTCGTCGCCCCGGCCGGCATCGCCGCCGACGGTGGCGTGATCAAGGTCGTCACCGCGGAGGGCGAGGCCGTGTCCCGGCTGCCGCTGACCCTCGGTTCCACCAGCGTCTCCGGCTTCTCCCTGCAGGCTGGCGAGACCCTCAAGGGCGGCGAATCGATCGAGGTCTACGGTACGGACCTGCAGTTTGTCTGCGAGGCCGAACTGCCTGACGCAGAGGGCAATCCGATGACCCTCCCGGACGAGTGCTTCTACCGCAAGGGCGAGAACAAACTCGTGATCACCATCCCCAGGAAAGTCTTCGACGGCACCTATGTGGGTAAACTCCGTACCTTCGACGGCAAGGAATTCCTGCTGCCGGAGCTCAAGTACGAACCGGGTGCCGAAGGCGGACACTGGGAGAGCAAGGAAGTCATGATCTGGGAGAATGACGGCAGCCACGGCGCCGTGTCCTGGAGCAGCGACTACCGCTTCGCGGCCGAAGCCAACAAGACCGGCGAGGAGATCTACGCCATTCCGGACGATGTCTGGGCCAAGATGAAGGAAGGCACCTTCTACGTGAAGGTCACAGCCGAGAACCCGCAGATCCGCATCACCACGGGCTGGTGGAGCACGACCTGGACCGGCAACGACTTCATGCCGGGCAGCGAGGGCCTCACCGACAACGGCGACGGCACCTGGACGCTGGCGGTCACGCTCGGCGACGACCCGATCATGGATGTCATCGACGTGCAGCATCTCCTGGTCACGGGTGACCGCTTCACCCCGAAGAAACTCTACTTCCTCAAGTAGACAACGCCTATACGGAAGGAGGCTGGCCCGATGGGGCCAGCCTCCTTTTTTATGCGTATCGTGGTCGCCCGGGAATCAGTTCTCCGAAACGGTCATCCGGCGGATCCGGCTGGCGACCTCGTCCGGGCGGTCCATCAGCAGCTGTCCGTGGTTCATGCCGGGGAATACTTCGATGTGGGCTTCCGGACAGAGGGCGAGGAGGTGCCGGGCCTGCGGCCGGGCGACGAAGCCCTCCTTGGTCCCATGCCAGAAGTGGATGTCGGCGCCGTGGATGGATTCCAATTTGTTGGTATAGACGTCCTTGTAGCCGTCGCGGACGGCCTTCCCCTTGCCGGAGGGCCAGGCTTTCCTGCATTCGTCCAGCATCGCGTTGATGTAGTGCGAATGGAACACCCATTTCCAGAAGCCGGTGCAGTGGTAGCAGGTCCAGACGTTGAAACTCTGGTAGTAGCGCAGCGGGTCCACGCTCCACCTGGGGAGCGGGAGCAGCGGCGCGGCGTCCATGATCGCATGGTCGATGACGATCTCGTCGCGCTCCAGTACGCGCGACAGGATCTTGCCGCCCAGCGAGAGGCCGTAGGCGATGTCCAGATGACCGTTGAAATGCTCGCGGACGTAGGCGATGATCTGGCCGGCCTGGTCGTCGATGGACGTGTAGCGGGATTTCTCGCCCAGCAGGAAGCCGTCGATGCCGACGGCGGTGATGTCATATTCGCCCTTGAGCAGTCCGATCAGGGGCAGGAAGATCTCGTGGGTCACGCCCAGGCCGTGGATGAGCAGCAGGCGCGGGCGTCCGGGTTGTCCGTAGGAATGGAAAGTCATCAGCTTGTGAATTAAAAGAGTGTGTTTTCAGTTAGACAAATATAACAAAAGATCGGGGAGAATCCTTATCTTTGTACTTATGCGAAAAACGACGAAAGAGATGAAGCTCGTGGTCATCAACGCCTGCGTCCGGCAGGGAGAATCCCGGACCCTGCAGATCGCCGAACCGGTCGTTCGGGCGCTCGCAAAGCGCTATGAGACAGTCCGTTATGACCTCCCGGAGATGGAGGGCGTCGTCCCGCTGACGCC
>JAEEGI010013253.1_pt1 | contig 17510 bp, 13 predicted proteins | sample 8958751 | NCBI WGS metagenome assembly JAEEGI01 (sample SAMN16246545, study PRJNA631951) | gut metagenome | biome: gut microbiome; feature: rumen; material: KS-attached | host: Bos | place: Iran: Karaj | collected 2018-10
GCCTGAAAACTTCTTTATATTTGATAACGCCAGCATCTTTTAAAGTTTGTGCGAGTTTTGTTGCAGTATCTCCTTTTTCGATAGTAATATTTATTTCTTCTGTAGATGAATTATCGCTTCCACGAATATCGTTCATTATATCAATCAGGTATAATGCACCAAAAACAACAAAGGCTATTAGAATAAGCAATAAAACAAGTTTAATGATCTTTTTGATTATTCTTTTCCTTTTCTTTTTTCCCATATTAGTTCTCCTTCATTAATTAATGGGCGGTCAAGCTTTAATTCTTCTTTATATTTTTTTGCAATAGCTCCGATCGTATTATATAGCGCAACAAGGAATATTAAAACGAGAATCCAAACTACAAAATTATCAAATCCCACTGTCATTAATCTACTGCTGTAAACAAAAAGTATGTATGAGAGAATATTGTTGAATAAATGTGCGGTGATAGAGGCGAAAATAGAACCTGTCAGATAAATCATAACAGAAAAAACAATTCCGGCAAAAAAATTGCTTAAAAAATAATATAACGATCCATGAACGAGAGAAAAAAACAAAGATGAAACAAAAACAGCCATAATTGTTTTATCGGCGGAAAGTGATGATAAAACCGCACCTCTGAAAAAGAGCTCTTCAAAAACAGCAGGAATAAAAGCAACAGTAAAAAGTGATATCCATATATTTGCAGTGTTAAACTGTGAGAAAGCATTTGAAGGAACAGTATTGCCAAACAATTCTAACAAAGTGATCATTAAGAGGTTCAGAAGAAATCCTCCGGATATGACAAGTACAGTCATATGTATAACTAATTTAAAATCGCTGTTTTTAATAAACTGAAATTTAAAAAATCTCTTTCTGGACATCTTAGGAGCGATAAATTTAAGAATAAAACTTCCTGTCAGAAAAAGAAAGATGCTTAAAGCGGTATAAATCAATTCTCTGTTTTCAAAATGAAAAACAGAAACAACGGTTAAAACAGCTACAATAAATGTACATACGCCTGCTGTTAATAGAAATCTTCTCATAAGCAAATATATTTTTTTTCAGTGATTATTATGTCTACAGACATATCAAACCTTCCTGTCGGTAAAGAATCTGAAATAAAATCAAAATAACAGAGTCCGATCTTTGTGCCCATAAATTCCGGAAGAAATCTATCATAAAATCCTTTTCCGTACCCTAAACGAAATCCTTTTTTATCATAAGACATTGCAGGAACGATGATTATATCTGAAGGTTTTGGTGTGTAAATATCCGTTTCGTATTTCGGCGCTTTTATATTAAATGAGTCACAAATAAGCTCATCAGGAGAACTTACGCTGAAAAATACCATTTTTGAGTGATCATAGCACTTGGGAAAGAAACACGGTTTACCTATTTCAAGAGAATAACGAAAAATAGAATCGGTAGATATTTCTTCATCAGTTGACGCATATAATAGTATCTGATTAGAGGATTTAAATACGCTCATACTAATAAGTCTGTCAGAGATTTTCTTGTCGAGAATACTTTTTTCTGATGATGATAATGCTTTTCTTTTTTTTGCAAAATAATCTCTTAATTCATTTTTATATGATCTTATATCCATAATTAATATATTTTTCTGATAACTTCACTCGCTGTCTGCTCATCCTTAAGATGTGAAGCGAGAGCATGAGCGAAATCATAGGCTGCGCCGGCACCTTTTGCGGTAATAATTCTTTCGGCGCATACAACTCGATCTGTTGATAATTCGGAATCAATAAGATATTTTTCGAATCCAGGATAACATGTCGCATTCAGTCCTTTAAGATAGCCTCTTTTACCTAATATCGATGGAGCTGCACAAATTGCACCGATAAGAAGATTACGTTCAGTTGCTTCTTTTAAAATTTTATCGGTATAAGGATTTTTATCAAGATTCTCTGTTCCAACTCCCCCACCCGGGAATACAATACATTCAGCATCAGATAAATCCATATCTTTAAGCATCATATCTGCAAGCACTCTTATTCCGTGAGACCCCGTAACAAGATTACTTTCTTCAAAAGAGACAAGACAACAGTTGATTCCGCATCGTGTCAGGATATCAAACGGTACAAGAGCTTCTGCTTCTTCAAAACCGTTTGCAAGCATAAAATAAGTCATAATATCACACTTTCAGCTGAATTCAGGTTACCCGATAAGATCTGAAAGATACTTTTCAGATATTTCGAATACAACAGAATCAGGTTTTTCATTAAGTATATCTCTTATTGAAATATCACCGTTTTTAAGAATAAAACTTACATTATTGAATGCATCAGAAATGAACGGCATCATTGTAATCAAGGCCTCATCATGAACTACTACAACATGTCTTTCATTAACAGCATTTTTATTGCTTGTGTTAATATAGTTTTCGGTTAAATAAAGGAGATTCTGGTCTGTCATCCAATCAACAGCTCCCTCACCGAAAAGCTTGTTTATGTCTTTATATACTGGTTGACTTTCTTCAGTGTTTCCTGAATATGGATTGACAGCAGATGTTGAAATAACGATATTCTGTTTTTTCTTTTTTGTGAAACTGTAGTCGAATTCTTTATAGTTATCTCCGTATCCCATCAGAATAGCGAGAGATTTGAACTTAGTTTCTTGTGGTTCAACTTCGTATGATTCAATATCAAGGTTGTCAACTGATTCATCATTTGCAGACATTTTCATTAACAAAAGATTTGTTGCATTGAAAGCTCCAAAAGAGTTCAAATAGTTATCTGTTTTAAAATACATATCTCTGTCATATGATGCAGAAACGAGTGCATCGCGAAGTTCAACGATATTCATGTCAGAGTATTTCCACAAATAATCGTAAACCTGCTGCAATCTTTCTTCTCTTGACATACGCCTGATCGAAGAAGGCATCATATTCTGATAGACAGAGCTCTTATAAGGCACGATAACAACATAAAAATCAATACCCTGAGCGTTAAGTATTTTTTCGTAATTCAAAAGAGTATTTCTTATACTAACGAGATCTTCCTTTGAATATGAATTCATTCTCTTATATGTTACAAGTTCCTCTGAACTGAAAAGCCAGTTGTTTTTACCGATTACGACTTCCTCATAACGTGAATCAGAAAATAGAAATGTTTTCATATCGGAATAAGATGAAGATAGTCCGGAATTAATCGGGTACTGAGTTTGAAAATGTCGAGTTGCTTCCTCAGGATATTGTAAAAATCTGCCCAGTGTAAAATCAGGCGCGGAATAATCCGAAGAGAGCTTAGGAAGGAAGAAGATTCCGGTCAAAATCGGAATACAGATAATAATACCCAGTGAAATTGTTGTGAAAACGTCATAAAATCCAGCTTTATTATCATATTTAACAAAATTGATAATAGAAAGAACAAGACCAACAATAAAAATAATAAGGAAAAAGATTGATTTGATAATGTAGTCGGTATTTCCAGATGGAGAAATGAAAATGCCAAAAACAATTATAAGAACAAGAGAAATAATAAACAAAGAAAAAAGAATAAACTCGGGAGAACGGTACCAGCCTATAGCTCCTTCTCTGAACATTCTTATAACAAAAAGTACTCCAGTCATTAATACGAGTGCAATAGACATTGAGATTATTGCAAGTGTCGGACGTCCGTTAGTAACTTCAATAGCATTCGAATTACAGAAATAGGCTCCAGCTTTATTGGCTTTTGTATAAACATAGCCGTCTCTGTTGGAAAAGTTGCCCATTTTGGAAACTATATCAAAAACAGAGCTGATTTTATCATAAGTTATATTTTTTTCATGAGAAAATGACTTGATTTTGATTCCCCTTATTGCAAAAGAGGTACCGTTTTGAGTTCCCATTGAAAAACGCAGATATGAAACATTCTCAGCGGGAACTTCGAACGAAACGGTTTGAAAGGATTTCATACCCTTTACATTAACAGAATTTTTATGCTCTTCATCATATCGGCTGTAATCAAGATTATCATAATAAAGAGTGAGAGTATCGCTGACATTTGTTTGCACATCAAGAGTAACCGTGTAAGTTAGTCCTTTTGCGCTGTCACCTATTAACGGGTTGACAATAAGGAAATAAACGACTATTGTGCTGACAATAAATATCCCAAGTAAAACCGCAAAGCGGATAAGCTTATTTTTATCGAGTTTAATATCAAGATTATTAAGCATCTGGCATCCTCCTTAATACCTGAAATATTCAAATACGCCATTCTCGCCTGATGAAAGTGTTAAAACAGTAAAGGCAAGAATCAGCATCATTACAATAGTGCAAACAGGTTTATAAACTTTTTCAAACCATGAATATTTGGATGAAAGCTTATTGTATAATTTTATGAGTAGCGGCTTTGTGAACGGAAGGGCGAATATTAATGCTATAATAGCAATAATAAAGGATTCATTGTCAAAAAATTCCCTGATGCCCATGCGAGTATTGATATAGCCGAAACCTGCGAGAGCTCTTATAATTGACCATAAATGTGCAGGAGAATTCGCTCTTAGCATGGTCCAACCAAGCATAACAACTAAAACAGAATAAATATTGCCAAGTATTCTTCTTGCTTTTAGTGGAATTAAAGATTTTAGTTTTGTAACACGCTTTGTTTTTTCTATCATAAGGAAAAATCCGAAGTATGCGCCAACAAGAATTACCAACCACGATGCTTTGTGCCAAAGCGCACACAGGAAAATGGTAATGCCCATATTGATATACATCCATTTCCTGCTGTGTTCATTGCCGCCTACTTTGCGGTTGCCTCCGAGCGGAATATAAATGTAGTCTTTAAACCATGATGATATACTGATTCTCCACCGATTTTTCCAGAAATCTGTGATTGAATGTGCACCATAGGGATTATTGAATTCCTCAGGTAATACAAAACCGAACATTCTTGCAAGACCAAGCGCCATATCGACATAACCGGTAAAAGCATAGTAGACCTGTAATGCTAAACAAATAACACCTGTCCATGAAATAACGATTGAAAGACTTGTTGAAGCAAGAGAGAAAATGCCATCAACAACGATTTTAAGATTAGCGGAAACAAGAACAATCTTCATTAATCCGATTGCAAATCTGAAGAGCCCTTCCGATAAATTCTTTACTGTCGATTCACGGTTGTCTATCTGGGAAATGATGTTTTTATATTTTATTGCCGGACCAACAATCAGGTTCGGGAAAAAAGTGAGATACAGCCCGGTGTCAACAAGGCTTTCTCTTCTAGGTATTCCTCGATATATATCAATATTATACGAAATAGATTGAATTGTATAAAATGCGACGCCAAACGGAAGACCGAATTCAACAACAGGAATAAATGATCCTAGTCCCATCCAGAAAAGCGAAATAAACTCCCGCAGAGAAATACACAAAAACTCTGAATACCTGAATACAGCAGCAACGAGAAGGTTAAAAACAATTGCAATGACAAGGAACAATTTTTTGTTACCGCCTTCACTTTCTGCTATATGCTTACCGAGAATATGATTTACAATTATGCTTATAATAAGCATGAAGCAGAATATCGGTTCTCCCCATGCAAAAAATATTAAACTTGCCGCTAACAGAAACATGTTTTTATATTTTTGCGGTAAAGCATAATATAAAACAACAGTCAGCGGAAGAAACAAAAGCAAAAATAATGGTGAATCAAATTGCATAAGTACCTCCGAAGAGCATTTACTATAATTATATATATTTTAACATATTAAAACTGAATTTTCAATATCATTTAATTAACAATCTTTAGTTTTCCCGAAATTGTAAGTTTTAAGACATAACTTTATCATATTTCTTATTTTTTATTCCTCATGATAAGAGATCGGAGCTAAATGTTGAAATGCACAGAGAATATTTAATATCAATAGTATTCGTTTGTATCTGAATTGTTTATGTTTCTAAAACAAAAATCCCCGGATTTTAATCCGAGGATTTATTGGCGCGCTTTGAGGGACTCGAACCCCCGACCTACGGCTTAGAAGGCAGTTGCTCTATCCAGCTGAGCTAAAAGCGCATATATAAGCTGAAATGTTTTCAAATCAGCTTGTATATTATATCATATTAGTTGAAGGAATTCAATAGCCAAATGTGAAATATTGACGAAATTTCTTGAAGTAAAATATCAATTATTATAATTGGGCCAGAGATTGAGTTTTTTCTGGAGATATCCGTAATAGTCTTTATCAAGGATTTTAGTTGAATATTTAAATTTGTTGGCTACTACCTTATTCATTGCAGATACATATGAAGAATCAACTTCAACGCCCTCGTTTGCTGTAAACTCTCTTTTTTTTGCATTATAAAATCCTGCATCCGAAAGCCAGCTGTAGTTATCAAAGATAACAAGAGACGGTGCAGTCGACATCATATCATAGCCCATAAGAAGCCTTGAATCATAGTCAAGACCGAACAAATTGTGGATTGTTGGAAGGATATCAAGACTACATGTAAGTTTATCGATTACAGTCGGCTCCATACCCTGACAGTAAATTATACAAACGCTTTCATAATACTCCGTATTGGGATCAAGATGGCGTCCCGCAAGCTCATCGTATTGTTCATATGTCAAACCGTAAGGAATATGGTCAGGACTCATCACTATAACGGTGTTCTCTGCAATCCCAAGTTCATTAAGTTTGTCAAGAAGGAATTCACATGCTTTGTCTAACTCCATATTGCAAGCAAGGTAACCTTTGACTACTTCGGAATAAGGAAGATCCTGAACCTCGCTTCTGTGTTTGGTAGACATAGCATTGTCTCTCCAGGTATACTCCATATGACCGCTGACGGTCATATAATAAGCATGGAACGGCTGATTATACATATAATCGCCATAAGTAATCTCCATCATTTCAAGATCGCTTTCAGGCCATGTGCCACGAAATTCAAGACCGTTCTTTTTTGCCTTATATATATATCCCATATTTGGATGAGAATAGTTTCTTTTATAATAGTCATATGTATTATTATGATAAGCGAGTGTTCTGTAACCGAGCGCTTTAAGAGTGTTGCCCATACAAAATGCCATCAAATTTTTTTGTAGGCCGGAACGATAAAAACTCCATACACCCTCTTTGGGAATAAGACCTGTGCATGCTACGTATTCGCCGTCAGATGTGGATACAGTCCAGCTTGGAGTATAGAAATTAGTAAAATAAAATCCTTCGGTCATCATTTTATACAATGTAGGAGTTGTATCCGGTCTGATCGCATATTTAGACAGCGCTTCACAAGTCATAAAAATAAGATTTTTACCTTTGAAAATACCGGTATATTTGTTTGTCTGAGTAGGTGTAAGGCTGGAAAAATACTTGTTCATAGCATCATACTCAGGGTCTGTTTCGGTATTGAGAAGCGTTTCATAGTCAATGATCATTACATTGTCAACAGGAACAAATTCTTTTTCCGGCTTGACCTCTTCTTCCGGCGGGACTTCTACCGGATCTTGCGTTGGTTCGGGATTTGTTTCAATATCATTCTGTTCAGGTTCCTGTTGCTGAACAGGATTTGTGATGATGTCAGGTATTTCAACTATGTCGTTATCTGCTGAAGAATCCGAATAAGTAAAAATCTGATGCTGCAGATCAAGACGCGACGAAGTAAGCAGTCCGAATCTTCTGACTGAATGGTCGATAGAGAAAGTATGGAAATATAAATCGTTTGAACTCGGTGCTCCTCCGGAAGAAAGTAAAATCAGCACTATCGTAAATAAATAAAGAAATACTGAAGTAGAAATAAGAATTAAAGTTGATTTAGGTTTTGTTTTTCTCGGTTTCAGTTTATTTTTTCTGAAGAAAAGATAAGCGGCGCCTGGAATAAGAAATATTATAATGAAAATAAGAGAATCTATTATACCTTTGATGGTAGAATTTGTAAAACCGGCAATTGCTTCTCCTGCACCGGAAATTGATGATATTATATAAAACTTATTGAATATCTGATGATAAACAAATTGTGATCCATAGACAAGCAATAAAAAAACAAGTCCGATAATAGTAAGAACATTGCCTATTTTGGGTTTAAAAAGAGTGCAGACCGCAGTAATGAGAAGGCCTATCGATACAGAGAAAAGAAGTGTATACAACAGCCCTTCATCAAAAGAAAAACCGAAAATATAGAATTTGAGTATTAACTCATAAAAAATGATTGATATGGGAAACAGGAACCAGAAATATCGTTTTGAAAACCTGTTTTTTGTGTTTTTTGCATTAGTCATCTTAACCCTCTACTATAAAGATCATTAATTATTAATTAACATAAGAAGCAAGAGCAGTCATATTACCTTCTATCTTAACGGACCCTGCATCAGCAGGGATAAAAACGGTCGTTCCCTTAGGGGTTTTTAATGAACCTACACTACCCTCGCCGTCTACAACGGTTATTGAAATAAAACTGCCATCCGGACATAAAGAATAGCTGCCGTTTAATGTAATTTTATCAACAATAAAATAATCACAAGAAGCAAGATTTTCAACTTTAACCTCGGAATCAAGATATGTAATTGCAGTTTCTGATTTGAGAGGTTCAGGCGCTAGTTTGGCAACTTCTATAGCTTTTTCAACATGCAAAGGACGTTTATTTCCGTTTATATCAACTCTGTCATAATCATAAACTCTATAAGTCAGGTTACTGTTTTGTTGAATTTCACAGATAAGGAGCCCTTTACCTATAGCGTGAATAACACCGGAACTGATAAAAAAAACATCCCCTTTTTTTACAGGAACGAAGTTAAGGACACTCATAAGCTCCGGTCCGTTGGCAAGAGCAGCGAACTCATCTTTTGATACTTCTCTGTTAAGTCCATAAACAAGTTTTGCATCCTCGACAGCGTCAACGACATACCACATTTCAGTTTTTCCGTATTGTCCTTCATTTTTTAACGCATAATCATCGGAAGGATGTACTTGAACAGAAAGATCATTGCAGGCATCTATCAATTTAATCAGAATTGGAAAGAATTCAAAACGAGCTGCTTTTACTCCGAGCGCATCGGGATGATCTTGCAAAACTTCAAGAAGAGTTTTTCCAGCATACTCTCCATCAGTTATTCTGCACATTCCGTCTTTGTGGCAAGCAAGTTCCCAGCTTTCTGCCGTGATGCTGAGACCACTGTTTTTACCGTATTCTTCATTTAGTTTATTGCCGCCCCATATGTAATCCTTATATACCGGTTGAAGCCTTGTAATATCCAATTATATCCCCTCCTAATTTCTACTCTTTTTTAATTATAGTCTTTTTTTTACTATATTTCAAGATTGCACAAAAATTTCATATTCGTAATGGTTTTGCCGAAGTAATTAAACAACTATCAGTCAAAATATTTTTTTAGATACTGTCCAGTATATGATTTTTCGCATTTTGAAACTTCTCTGGGGGTACCGGTTACAACAACAGTGCCTCCCCTGTCGCCTCCTTCGGGGCCGAGATCTATAATATAATCTGCAGACTTAATAACATCAAGATTGTGTTCAATTACAACAACAGTGTTTCCGGCATCGACAAGTTTTTGAAGCACTTCTATCAGTTTGCTGACATCAGCAGTGTGCAGACCTGTAGTTGGTTCGTCGAGAATATATATTGTTTTGCCTGTAGATCTCTTCGAAAGCTCAGTAGCAAGCTTGACTCTCTGAGCTTCACCGCCGGAAAGAGTGGTTGAAGACTGACCTATTTTTATATACCCCAGCCCGACATCATAAAGTGTTTTAAGTCGTCTTGCTATATTGGGAATATTTTCAAAGAATTTCAGTCCTTCTTCAACTGTCATTTCAAGAACTTCATGGATATTTTTACCTTTAAATTTTACTTCAAGGGTTTCTCTGTTATATCGCTGTCCGTTGCAAACATCACAAGGAACATATATATCAGGAAGAAAATGCATTTCGACCTTTACTATTCCGTCTCCTTGACATGCCTCACAACGTCCGCCGTCTATATTGAAAGAGAAACGTCCGGACTTATATCCTCTTGATTTAGCATCCGGAGTTTGGGCAAAAAGTTCGCGTATATCGTTAAAAATACCTGTATACGTAGCCGGATTTGATCTTGGGGTTCTGCCTATTGGACTTTGGTCGATATTAACGACTTTATCGATTTGATCAAGACCAATTATTTCTTTATAGTTGCCGGGTATATGCTTTGATCCGTAAATCTTCACAGACAGAGCCTTATACAGTATTTCATTTATAAGACTTGATTTTCCTGACCCTGAAACTCCGGTAACGCACGTAAAAATAGAAAGAGGAATATCGACGTTAATGTTTTTCAGATTGTTTTCTGTTGCACCGATAATTGAAAGTCGTCTGCCGTCCCATTTGCGTACTTTTTGAGGTACAGGGATAGACATTTTCCCAGAGAGATATTGCCCTGTAATGGACTCGCGGCAATCCATAATCTCGCGAGGTGTACCTTTTGCTACAACATATCCACCATGGATTCCTGCTCCGGGTCCAATATCTACTATATAATCAGCCGCAAGCATAGTTTCTTCATCATGCTCAACAACAATAAGAGTGTTGCCGAGATCACGAAGATCGATTAATGTTTTAAGCAATTTTGCGTTATCACGCTGATGAAGACCAATTGAAGGTTCATCAAGGATATAAATGCAGCCCATCAGAGAAGTGCCTATTTGGGTAGCTAGTCTTATTCTTTGCGCTTCTCCGCCTGAAAGAGTTCCGGCAGAACGAGAGAGTGTGAGGTATTCAAGTCCGACAGACTTCAAAAAGCCGAGACGTGATTTGATTTCTTTGATTATTTGCTCTGATATCGTTTCATCTCGCGCTGAAAGCTTTAAAGAATCAATAAAATCATAAGCATCTTTTACAGACAGATCAGATAACTCATTGATGTTTTTATCTTCTACCGTAACTGCAAGAGATAACGGATTCAACCTTGCTCCGTGACATTCCGGACAAGGTATATTCTGCATCAAAGATTCCATTTCCTGCTTTACATAGCTGCTAGTGGTCTGATGATATCTTCTTTCAAGTGTAGGTATGATACCTTCGTGTAATTCTCCGCCGTAGAGAATGTCATTAAGAGCTTCTTTTGTATATTTAGATATTGGATCAGTAACGGATAATCCGTATTTTTTCAATATATTGGTATACATGCGCAATGCAATTCCGTTTGATGCAATATTGCCGAATCCACTTGCATTTATTGCATTGTCAAGGATGCTAAGATCTTTATTCGGAATAATTAAATCTGGGTCAAAAGACATGGTAAAGCCTAGTCCGGAGCAATGCTTGCATGCGCCCATAGGATTATTAAATGAAAACATTCTCGGTGTCAGCTCTTCAATGCCGATATCATGATCCGGACATGAATAACGCTGAGAATACATTTTTTCATCTCCGTCAGGAACGGAAACAACTATCAAACCGTTAGAAAGACGAGATGCAGTCTCACACGAATCAGTAAGACGTTTTCTTACTTCATCCCTTACAACAAGGCGATCAATAACAACATCGATATTGTGTTTTTTATTTTTATCAAGAACTATGTTTTCATTTAAATCATATATTATGCCGTCAACCCTGACTCTGACATAACCGCTTCGTTTATACTGTTCAAACAGATTCTGATATTCTCCTTTTCTTCCTCTGATAACAGGAGCCAGAATTTGAATTTTAGTTTGTGCGGGCATAGATAGAATGTTTTCTATAATTCTGTCAAGCGGTTGCTGCTTGATTTCTCTGCCGCATACTGGACAATGGGGAATACCAACTCTTGCATATAGAAGACGCAAATAATCGTGTATTTCAGTTATTGTTCCGACTGTCGAACGTGGGTTTTTAGATGTAGTTTTCTGATCAATCGAGATAGCCGGCGATAGACCGTCTATATAATCCACATCGGGTTTTTCCATTTGTCCCAAAAACAAACGTGCATAAGAAGAAAGAGACTCAACATAGCGCCTCTGCCCTTCCGCATATATGGTGTCAAAAGCAAGTGAACTTTTTCCTGAGCCTGAAAGACCGGTAAAGACGACGAATTTATCTCTCGGTATTTCAAGATCTATATTTTTAAGGTTATTTTCTCTTGCTCCTTTAATAAATATACTGTCTCGCATTAATATACTACCTTACAAATATTGAAATCATTTTTATATATTTAGTCAACTGTTTTTCAGTTTTTTCAATTCATCTCTCAGTTTTGCCGCATATTCAAATTCAAGTTTCTTTGCTGCATCAAGCATTTCATCGGTTAGTTTTTTGATAAGTTTGCTCTTTTCTGTTTTAGACATATTCTTAATATGTTCTTCGTTTTCCTTATCAAGTTTTTTAACGTCTTCAACTACATTTGATACTGAAAGCGTGTCAGAAACAGCTTTGATAACAGTTTTGGGAATAATTCCATGAAGTTTATTGTATTCAGTTTGTATTTTGCGACGACGTTCTGTTTCAATTATAGCTTTTTCCATCGCTTCAGTTACGCTGTCAGCATACATAATAACTTTACCGGAGGCATTTCTGGCAGCTCTGCCAATAATCTGAATAAGTGATGTTTCATTTCTCAAGAATCCTTCCTTATCTGCATCCAGAATTGCAATTAAGGATACTTCAGGTAAATCGAGACCTTCTCTGAGTAGATTTATTCCAACAAGAACGTCAAAATCGCCAATTCTCAGATCATGCAATATTTCGACACGTTCCAATGTATCTATATCATGATGCATATATCTGACACGTATATCCATCCCTTTCAGGTAATCTGAAAGAGATTCTGCCATTCTTTTTGTAAGCGTAACGACAAGGACTCTTTCTTTTTTTTCAATTCTGTCATTAATCTCTTTCACAAGATCATCGATTTGGTTTTCCGTAGGTCTGACAGATATTTCTGGATCTACAAGACCGGTCGGTCTGATAATACATTCGGCAATCTGAGAAGAACGATTCCGTTCATATTCTGCAGGCGTTGCTGAAACATAAATAACCTGATTGATTTTTTTATTAAATTCATCAAATGTCAAAGGTCTGTTATCATAGGCAGACGGAAGACGAAATCCAAAATCAATAAGATTCTTTTTTCTTGCCTTGTCACCTGCACTCATTCCGCGAACCTGCGGAACTGTAGCATGGCTTTCATCTATTATCGTAAGATAATCGTCAGGAAAGAAATCAAGTAAAGTATAAGGCGTGGATCCAGGGGCTCTCCCAGAAAGGACGCGTGAATAATTTTCAACACCTTTACAATAACCAAGCTGACGCAAAAACTCAATATCATATAGAGTTCTTTCTTTGATTCGCTGCGCTTCTATAAGTTTTCGTTGAGCAGTAAAGTAATCAATCCTCTCTTCAAGTTCTTCATGGATTTCTGCGATCGCATTTTCCATTCTTTCACTGTCCGTCAAATACTGCATAGCAGGATATATTGAAATATGCTTCAGCGTTTCAAGTATTTCACCTGTTACATGATTTACAAGGCATATTCTGTCAATCTCATTGTCAAAAAATTCAATACGGATAAGCTTTTCGAATTCTGATGACGGAAATATCTCAAGAACATCGCCTCTTGCTCGGAATGTCCCTCTGACAAGATCATAATCGTTTCTTGTATATCTTATTTTTACTAGATCATCCATCAGCATATCTCTGTCATATGTTTGCCCAAAGCGTACAGAAACAGTCATTTTCTTATAAGTTTCCGGATCTCCGAGAGAGTAAATACATGAAACACTTGATACTACTATAACATCACGACGTTCTAAAAGTGATGAAGTGGCTGAATTTCGCAATCTGTCGATTTCATCGTTAATACTCATATCTTTTTCGATATAAGTATCCGTATGCGGAACATATGCTTCAGGTTGATAATAATCATAATATGAAACAAAATATTCTACTGCGTTATGAGGAAACAACTCTTTGAACTCAGTGCAAAGCTGTGCGGCAAGCGTTTTATTGTGAGCAAGAACAAGAGTTGGTTTATTTACCTTCTCAATTACTTTTGCCATTATATATGTTTTACCGCTCCCTGTAACACCAAGGAGCGTTTGTTCTTTATAACCTTTTTTTATCCCGTCAGACAGTTTTTCAATTGCACCAGGCTGATCTCCTGAAGGAGAGTATGGTGAAACAACTTCAAACATATGCTAACTCCTTTAGATTTCTTTCATTAAATTACTTTGGTATAATGATATAAAATCCTTATTGGAAAAGATAAGATGATCAAGTAGGATTATATCTTGTTCTTTAAGAATTCTCTGAAGAGAAAGTGTGGATTCTATATCATCTCTCGAAGGAATAGCCGTACTACCCGGATGATTATGGGCCAGGATAACATGGGTTGAATTATTATAAAGTGCGGCCTGAATAACTGCTCGTGCATCCAATTCAATGTGGTCGTATGAACCTTGAGAAAGCTCAACTTGTGAAATTATATTCAATGATGAATCGAGACAAAGAAGTATAGCTATTTCTTTATTTACATTCATAAATGACTGCTGCAAGGCGGATCCGATTTTATTTAATGAGTATCGTCCTTCTTGTTTATCTTTTTTTTCAAGTAAATATATTCCGAATACTTCACGGAACATTTTCAAATAGAATGCAGTTGCTGCGCCTATTCCTTCAACTTCAGACAGCTCATCTTCGCCTGCATCGATAACGCCCGAAAAAGACCCGAATTTATCCAGCAAGCGGATAGCTACAGGTTTTGTATCTTTTCTTGGAATTGCGTAAAAAAGAATAAACTCAAGAATCTGCTCCTGACTCATTTCCGAAAAACCGCTTTTTTGGAACAGTTCTCTCATTCTGTTTCTGTGCTTGTTATGAGTATTGTCCGACATATCATATTCACCTGCAGACCTTATTTTTTCTTGGTAATGTTTGCAAGCTCCAGTTTAAATGTATCGATATCTTTAAAATCTTTATAAACAGATGCGAATCTTACATATGCTACATCATCAATTTCAACAAGTTTCTGCATTGCAAGCTCGCCTATCTTATATGAAGGGATTTCTCTGTCTCCCTCAAAAAGCAGATCCTGTTCGATATCTGCAACAGTTTTTTCGAGTACAGAATACGGAATATCCCTTTTTACACAAGCCCGTCGAAATGATGTCAGTAATTTTTCCCTATTAAATTCTTCCCTTGTTTTATCCTTTTTTATAACAATAAGCGGTGCATGCTCCACTTCCTCATATGTTGTAAAGCGTCTCTGACAACTCAGGCACTCACGTCTTCGACGAATCTTATCTTCAAGAGGACGTGAATCTAGGACTTTACTGTTTTCGAATCCGCAATAAGGACATTTCATTGTTAGCACTCCTTTAAAACACTTTGAGAATGTTTTACCGAATCAATAATTTCAGATTCATCTGAATAAGCATCAGAATAAACTTCAATAATATAATTCCCGGAATAACCGGCAGAATTCATATTGGAAAATAAAGATTTTATATCAAAGATGCCTTTTCCAGGCAACAAGCAAGGACTGTCAGCATTAAAATCGTTTAAATGGATCAATACCGTTTTGTCGGAAACTGCATTTACAAAAAGTAACGGATCATAACCTGACATATATGATTGTTTAATATCAAAAGTAAAAGAGACATTGTTGCCGAGATAGTCGGAAAATCTCTTAATATACTCTAAATCACCACAAACATGTTTACGGACATTCTCCTGAGAAAGAATGATTCCAGCTTTTTTAGCTCTTTCATACAAAACACTGTAAACTTCACAATATTTTTCAAAAATAACAGTTTTTTCGCTTTTTAAACCATGAAAATTCAATATATTAGCACCCAAATAAGAGCATATTTCAAAATATCTGTCGTATATACAAATACCGTCTTCGAACCTTCTGGAATAATCCGAAAAAAATAGATATGTTTCTGCAAAAGATGTAAACGGGTGAACAGAGTTAATATGAATTCCGTAATAATCGGTAATATTTCTAATTGTTTTAATATAATCAGGAAGCATTTCGGAATGTGTATTTATAAAGAATTCCATTTCCGAAACACCGGCATCAGCTATGTTTTTAATTATATTTTCAGTTAATTTCGGATAATAACATCCTGATGAAATACCTATTTTATTAATCATCCAGTGCTTCAAGTGCCTTTAAGTAAACGGCACATTCAATTCGTTTTCTTTCCATTTCACAGGAGATTTCATGCGGTTTAAGAATATCGCCGTGACAGTTGAAATTGTTCGCGGCACATCCGCCTGAACAATAATATTTAGCCCAACATTTTTCGCAGACAGGTTTATTCAAGACGGTTGATTTTTTGAAGTAATCGACAAGTTCTTTTTTTGTTTCAAAGCTTTCAAGAACATTACCCAGTTTAAAATCGTCCATTCCCGCAAAGCGATGACAGGGGAAAATATCGCCATCTGGAGTAATTGCGACATATTCTGTTCCGCAACCGCAACCTTTTACACGTTTGATAACGCATGGTCCCTGTTCGAGATCTATCATAAAATGGAAAAAATTAAAACCGTCACCGTTATTTCGATGAGCTTCCATTTTATCTGTAAGTGAATCATATTCTTTAAAAATGCGGTCAAGATGCTCCTCCTTGATGGCCAGAGGATCATTACTGTCAAGCACAACGGGTTCGACGGAAATCTGATCAAATCCAAGGGAATGAATATGTTCGACATCAGAAGAAAAATCTAGGTTGAGAGGAGTAAAAGTTCCTCTAACATAATAATCTTTTCCGTCTCTTTCAGATACGAGTTTTTTGAATTTAGGTACGATTCTGTCGTAAGAGCCGTTACCTGCAACATCATATCTGACTTGATCGTTTACAGATTTTCTTCCGTCAAGAGATAAAACGACATTGGACATTTCACGATTTATATAATCGGATATTTCATCATTAAGAAGAATACCGTTTGTAGTTATTGTAAATCTGAAATTCTTATTATATTGTTTTTCGAGAGATCGAGCATATGCAACGGTTTTTTTGACTACATCAAAATTTATGAGCGGCTCTCCGCCAAAAAAATCTATTTCAAGATTATGCCTATTTCCGGAACGATTAATAACAAAATCAATCGCCTTTTTTGCTACTTCAAAAGGCATATTTTTTCTTCCATGTCCGAAATCTCCGCCTTCAGCAAAACAATACTTACATCTGAGATTACAGTCATGTGAAATGTGCAGACAAAGCGCTTTTATAGGATAATCATCAGGAAGATTGATTGCGTAATCACGTTTTGTAAACAGCAGTTCTTCTTTGTAAAGAGCTTTGATTTCAGAAAATGCTTCTTCGATTTCATCGGGGTCAAAACAGAATAATGAAATCAGATCGTCTTTAATCTTCTTAGGGCATGACTGCATATCAAAAATGGACTCAGGTGTACTTATCAACTTTTCGTTGTCGCCATCAAACGCTTCATTGATTAGTCTGCAGAGTTCATAAGCGGTTGGTTCAAAAATATGAACCGAACCGCTTTCAACGTCCAAAACGATATTTATGCCGTTTTTTGAAAAAAGATGAAGCATTTATTTACGAGCTTCGTTTTCACATTTCTGGTTGGCGACAGTACAAGAGGTTTTGCAGGC
>JAEEGI010013258.1_pt1 | contig 17508 bp, 1 predicted proteins | sample 8958751 | NCBI WGS metagenome assembly JAEEGI01 (sample SAMN16246545, study PRJNA631951) | gut metagenome | biome: gut microbiome; feature: rumen; material: KS-attached | host: Bos | place: Iran: Karaj | collected 2018-10
AGGTGTTGGTGCTGGAGGTGACGGTGGTGCCGGTGCCTTGGTCGAAGCCTTGGAAGCCGTACTCGATCTCCCAGCTCACGGCGAGCGGGTCAGCAGCCCAGTTGAGGGTGATGCTGTTTTGGTTGACCGATGCGGTGAGGCCTGTGACGTTGGGGCATACGGCAGTGGTGAAGGTGATGGTGTCACCCCATTCGCCGACAATGTTGTGGGCGGAGCCGCAGAGCGCACGCACAGTGGCTTGGTAGGTGATGCCTGGGCTGAAGCCGCCGACGGTGGCGGGATGGCTGGTGGCGGGATAGACGATGTCGATGTCGCCGCTATACCAGACGTGGAGTTCCCAAGCGGTCTCGTTGCCAACGGGCGTCCAATCGAAGGTGGCAGTGGCGTTGGTAATGTTAGAGACGGTCAGGCTGTCGGGTGCGAGGCACGGCAGGCTGTCGGTGAGGACACCGTCGAGAACCCATTCACTGTAGCCCATGCTGTCGGCAGTGCAATCCTGACGCACACGGAAGGTGTAGTTGGTGGTAGGTTGCAGGCCAGTGAAGGTGTAGGTGTTGCCTGTGACATGGATGTCGGGAGTGGGCCAGCTGGTGGCGGCACTCTCCTTGATGTTCACCTCATAGTCAGTGCCTTCACCATACCAACTGATGGTGGCCGACTCGTAGGTGTGGTTGATAGCAGTGATAATGGGCTCGTGGCAGACGGATATTGAACCGCAGGAGACGAGCTGCATTTCAGGACGATAGGCGTAAGAGGCCCGAGTGCCGCTGTAGGAGCTCATGGCTGAGGCATCAGTGACATCGGGGTTGTAAGTGTCGCTGTAGTAAACCAAAGTCTTTTCGCTTGTGCAAGTACGGTTACGGAATACGTATGCACTGCCATTGTAGGCGTTGGAGTTATCGTCGACTATCACCATTAGGTTGGTTGTACCATCATAGCTATAGACGTTGTCGAATGCGAAGGTGTTCCACCCTTGGACGCAGTTGAGCGGACCAGAGTAGACCAGTTGGGCTGTGGAGTCGACTATCTCGTAGTCGGATGTGTTGCTGAAGCTGGTCTTGGTGGTGGGCTTCAGGTAGATGTCGACAGTATTCTTGACCGTTGAGGCTGTGCTGTAATCATAGTAGAACTTAATGGCATTGAGTTCCATGGGTCCTCCTATTTCAGCACTGTCGATGATGATTTCGGAAGCCGTGTAGCGAAAGTAGTTGTTGACAGGGTAGACGTAGGAAGTGCTGGTGGTGCTGGTGCTGTCGCCCGGGGTCACCACAAAGGCGTTTTCACACATGAGTGTCGAGAATGAAACTCCATCGCTGAAGAGGCTACTGTCACTACCACAAATCTTCTGCACCCATGCCAGGTAGGTGAACATGGGAGTCAGACCGGTCAGGACAACTCTGTTGGTATTCACATCAATGTATTGGTTGGTGCTAGCAGGCTCGCCATTTACGCGGTATGCTACACGATATTGGCCAGAGGATGGGCCCGACCACTCGAGTAGAGCGCTTGTGCTGGTGATGGAAGTCGAATCGACCGTCAGGTTGACAGGACGTGTGCAGGAGCTGTAGTCGATATGAATATTGTCGACGGCAGCAGGGCCACCAATGTAGGGATAAGAGCCACCAGTGTTCTGGTTGAACCAGAAGAATGCCACACGATGGATTCCATGGATAGTGTCGAACGAGGCTTGGTAGGTCCTCCAGTTGGTGTCGAGACGCACCCTGATGACACGGTACAGGTTGTTGACATTACCCCAAGGACTGGTGATAGCAGAAGTGGAAGCAACCACTGGTGCCGACGGGTCGACGAGGAAGACCATCATACCGTCGTAGGTGTTGCTGATGGTACCACCCGCCTTGGCGCGGAAGGTGATGGTGAAACTGGAGTCGACGGTACCAAAGTCAATGTCGCGGTAGGCCGTTGCATTGACAAGTGAGGTGAATCCGGCGTTGCCATAAGTGATGCCATGGTCGGGCGACACATACATGGCGCGACCCGAGTCGGAGACGGCTGTGCCGACAGCCCAGTTGATATCGCTGTTGCTGTTGGTTTGCCATGCATAGGCCTCGATGGTGTCATCGAAATCGCAGTAGTAAGGAATGGTGGCAGGAGCCTGCAGGGTGTTGAAGTAGCAGCCGCTACGGCTGTAGAGACCCGTGTCGGAGCCACTGCATATACTACGTACATAGTACTCGCCATCATACGAGGCGGGAAGGCCAGTCAACACAAATGGGTTGGTGGCAGCGTATACCTGAGTACCAGTGCCGGGTTGGAATCCACGGGGGCCATACTCGACAATCCATTCATTAGCATTGCCACGCTCGTGCCACCACAGGACGACGCTGTTCAGTGTCGCGCTGTCGGCGTACAACGAGTCGGGACGCGGGCAGGTGGGTATCATTTCCACAGTGAGGTCATCAATGCAGGGATAACTGTAGTTGTAGCCTGTGCCAGGACGTGATACCAAGGTGATATAACGAGCATTGGCGGGTACACTATCGAGTGGCACCTCGAAGATATTCCACTCACCGTAGGGCACGGTGACGGTGTCGACGGGATAGAAGGTTGACATGTCGTAGGGGTCGGTGCAGGCACCAACAATCACGTTGTGCTGATAGCTTGTGGTAGAGGTGTAGCCCCAGAATACCACCTGCAGTTGGTTGGCAGTGAAGTGGTTGGTGTCAATAGCTGGCAACGAGAAGTAGGTTAAAGCGTTGGCATTGCTGCCAGTGTAGTTATACATGTACATCGATCCGCCAGTGCCAGTGTGGTTGTAGGAGCTGTAGATGTAGGGGTAAGAGGTGCTGTAGTCGCTGCCGTAGGTCCAGCAGTTGGGAGCATGCACGCCGGAGCCAGTACCCCAGCTGTTGAAGTCCTCATAGTAGGGCAACGAGTCAATCAGTCCGCATGCGGTGGCAAACCTGTAGCGGAACGACCATAGGCTGGTGTCGCCCGCCGTGCAGATGCCGCGCACATAAATGTCGTAGTTGGAGCCTTGTCTCAGACCGTTGAGCAATACGCTGGTTCCCGACGTGGTGCCGAATGTTCCGGTTCCACGAGTGAAGCCTGCGGGACCATATTCATACTCGAAATCGGAAGCGGCGGTGTCGCTCCACGTAATGGTGGCAGTAGTGAGTGTCACATTGGTGGCATCGAAGCCGTAAGGTCTGATACAGGGGTTGAAATAGTTGACGGATATCTCATCCAAGTAGGGGTAGCAATACGAGCCAGGGGTAGTGCGGATAGCAATGTAGCCATCGGGCATACCGCGGAACGAAAACTCGTGATAGCTCCATTCGTATATGTCGCCAGGCAAGGCTTGGCCAACCAACTGGAAGGTGGACATGTCTTCGGGGTCGGTAACCACACCTACTTGCAGGGCGTGAGTGTAGCTGGTGTTAGTGCGCATCAAGGAGAAGGTGAGGGAGAGCGTGTCGATCGAGGCCTCAAAGGGCGGTAGCACAAGGGCTGAGTAGGCGCTGCTAGAGCTGTAGAAATACACGCTGCGGTTGTCGCCGTCGGAGGAGTAGCCCGTAGTTACGTATGGGTAACCGCTGGAGTAAGTGGATATCTTATGCCAGCAAGAGGCAGCAGGCGAAGCAGAGCCGGTACTCCATGTCATAAAGCCTTCAGACATAGGTAGCGCTGTGGGCGAGCAGGGGGTGGTGGCAGAAACTACTGTAGCATATAGTCCGCTGCACATGTGTGACACACGGAACTCGTAACGGGTGTTAGGTGTCAGAGGTGTGATGACATACGATGTGAGGGAAGTGGATGCTAGGTCGATAGTCCATGCGGTATCGCCGACTTCACGATGGGCAACATCCCACACATTCTCGGTGCCGCCTGCAGCCCATACCAATTCGACTGCTGTGTCGGCCATGTTCACGACATGTACTAAGGGCTTGGCACAAACATCCTGCACGGCACATCCTGAACCCATCAATTTAATGTTGTTGCGGTAGGAAGTAGAGTTACCACCTGAAGCAGTGAGAGGGTCGTAGGGACCGCTGTCCTGATACGAATAGAGGCTCCTTCCGCTGATAGAGTGGGCATAGAAGTAGTTACCACTCGTATAGCTGCCCGTCATGTCGCGGAAGCACACTAGCAGATTGTCGCTGCCATTGTAGTCAAACGGTGTGTCGAACGTATACACTGCCCATTGGTTAGGTGTCAGTGTCACGGCAGCGCCATTGTACACCTTCACCATGCCCGAGGGATGTATATAGCCGGACAACGAGGATGAGGTGGCGTTGGTGTGTGCCAGATAGATCTCGTAAGTACGTTGGGTGGTGATAGCCTGGGGCATCACTGCGATACCTGTCAGTCTGCGGCTGCCATTAATCTCGGCAGCGGTATATATCTGCTGCGACAGACCATAGTTGTATAAACTGTAACTAGGCAGGTAGCTAGATGTGCTAGAGCCATTGCCGATAGCGATGGTGTCGAATGAGGAGGTGTCGGGTATGAGACATCCGAATTGGCCGGTGCTGAAATTGGTGCTATCGCCACCGGCAAGGTTGCCATTACAAACGGGGTTAACCACCACTCTATAATCAGAATTCGGGTCGAGGCCGGTGAGCATAAAGTAGAGATTCGAGGTAGTGTCAACCACGCGTGTGTCGTTACTGTCGACCATTGTCACAGCGTAGTATTCCGGAACATCGGCATAGCCTGGAAGGAAACTCCATGTGATAAAAGCCGACGAAGTGGTTACGTCTTCGACTGTCACATTGCTTGCGGGCGGACAGGTGGGGGCTAAATCCACCGTGATGTCGTCAAGATAGGTATAATAGGTGGTGCGTTGCATAAAGGCGATATACTGGCCCGTGCCGGTATAGTTGCGGAAGGTCTGGCTGAACTCCTGCCATTGGCTGGTTATGGAGGGTTGGAACACCCCGACGGTAGTAAATGTGTTCATGTCGTTGGGGTCGTTCATCACACCCACCTCAATCGAGCCATAGCTATCGCTAGTCTTGTACAGCTTGAAGGTAATCATCAAGTCGCGTATTGGGGCCTCAAACAATGGCATTGCGGCATAGCATTTGTAGGTATCGCTGTAGCCGTAGAAGTAGAGGCTCTTCGTGCCCTCGGCGTGATAGGAGGTGGAGGCGTATGGGTAGTTGGTTGTAGAGCCCAACACACCTTTGCGCCAGCAGCTATTAATATGTCCGCTGCTGCCCGTCGTGGCATCCTCAAAGCCATAGTGGTAGGGCAGTGAGTCGGTGAGGAAGGAAACACAGGGCGTTGTCAATGTGATGTGTTGGGGTATCGAGGTGTCGGCACCGCAATACTGCATCAGGTAGAAGTCATATTCCGTGTTGGGAGTCAGGCCGTCGATTACGCCACTAGTAGTGTAGAAGTTGGCCCAGTGCACACTGGTGTCGTTTTCGTTATGGCGATTGAATCCTTCGGGGCCATACTGGATGATCCACTCACTACCTTCGCCCGAGGGGTCGGTCCACGAAAACTCCACTGTGTCGGACAGTAGGCGGGTGACTGCAAAGTTGGTAGGACGTTCGCAGTCGGGCAGGTCGATGCACGACACATTGATTTGGAAGCCGCTGTAAAACACGCTAGCGTCGGAGTGGAAGGTGATGGTGACGGGACCGCCGCCCGTAATAAAGGGACCGAAGGTCTGTGTGGCCGACACACCGTAGTCGTCAAAGAGGGCAGTACCAGAGGTACGATGTCCTTCATAGATACGCAGGTAGTCGAACGTGCTCTCGGTATAGGACACGCCCGAGATAACCAGTGCCTTGGTGCTGTCGGAAGGATAGATATAAAGTGTGCTGTTGCAGCTGGCGCTGTAGTTGCCGTTGGGGCCACCGTCGTCGTAGATGGTACCGCCGCACATGTAGACAGTCTGCGTGCCGCTCACCTGCATGTTCATCGAACCGGGAGTGATGGTGATAGGGCCTGCCCAGTAGCTCGGCTCGGTGCTGCAGTTGGTACGCACGTATACGTCGTAGGGCTGACCGCCCGTGAGGGTGGTGAAAGTATAGGTGCTGTCGTAGGACGAGGACAGCATGTAGACCACATCCATCGTGTCAGGGTCGAAGCCGGGAGTGCTGATAGCGATGTCGAAATCGTTGCCGTCAGAGCCTGGGCAGCTCCAACCGATAACCACGCTGTCGGCAACGGTGGTGCTCAACGCCTCCAAGTTGATTGGAGTCGGGCAGTCGCGCTGCTCGCGCAGCTCGATATCGTCCACATAGCAGGTCCACGTTGCACGGGTGGCACGTATTGCTACGAATGCACCATAACCAGTGAAGTCGGATAGGTTGACAACGAATTTATTCCATTGGGTGCTATTGCCAACATTCACGGTCTGCACCGATTGGAATGAGCTGTAATCAGCCGGGTTGGTCATCACACCCACTTCAAGCGGAGGATTGTAGCTGGTCGAGCTGCTCTTGGCCCAGAATATTAGCTCTAGGTTTGAAATGGTATACATCGTGGTGTCCACTCCGGGCAGCGCCACCAACTGGTAGTCGCCATAGGTACCCGTAGTGGTAGTGTTGTACCAATAGAGTCCGCGCGACCCCGTGTGGGCATAGGTGGTGCTGGCTCCTACATATGGGTAGCCGAAATAGCTGGAACCATTGTTCAGTCGGGTCCAGCAGTTGACGAAGGTATGACTTGTATTACTACCCGAGCTCACCCCTTCCGAAGCCTCGAAACCCATTGTGTAGGGCAGGCTGTCCATCATTGTGCACAGTGTTCTTACGCTGCCGCCAATGAACATACTGGGATTGCCCGAACACAAGGTTGCCACCGCATACGTGTATTCAGTGTTGGGGGTGAGGCCGGTAAAGGTGTAGAATGTGTCGGTAATATTGCTTAACGTGTCAGTGCCCAACACCACTTCGAAGGTTGTGCCACCATTCGACTCCCAGCTGAGCGTCACCTCGTCAAGGCCTGGCAGGGCTTCAACGTTCAACGGTATGTCGCACCACTCGTCGGTCAGGTATATGTCGTCAATCGCCATATAGGCTGTCGACGACGGCCGCGGGCATTTGATAGCAATGTAATTGCCATAGCCGGTATAGTCGGCAAACGAGGTGACATGCATGGCCCAGGTGGGTGTGACCTCGGTCGACGAGAACGTGTATACCGGTGTGAATGTAGAAGCATCGGTCGGGTCGGTCATCACGCCCACGATGGGTGCGGGATGATAGCTCGAACTGGTAGTCTTGACATAGAACGACAGCGTCAGGTCGCTGATATTGTACACCGTCGTGTCGATACCGGGAAGCACCGCATATTCGTTGTTGGCATAGGTGGATGAAGTTGAAAAGTACCAGTACATACCCTTGCTGCCACTATGCGCATAGGTGCTTGTGGCATAGATGTAGGGATAGTAGTTGTACGTGCCGGTGGCGTCGTTGATACGCGTCCAGCAGGCGGGGAAGGCATTGGCATAGGTCGTTGAGGAATAAGATGGCTCATCCTCAAAATCGTTGGAATAGGGCAGCACGTTGATCAGTCCACAGCCAGTGCGGAATGTGGCGGTACGCCACGAGCTGGTGTCGACACCGCACAGCGAGGCCAGCATGAGGGTGTACTGCATATTGGGTGAAAGACCCGTCAGGGTGACGGTGGTGTCGGTAACCACCTGCTCGGTCGAACCCAGTCTTACCAACCATGAAGTGGCAGACCCCAACTCAGAGAAGGAGAAAGTGACCGTATTCGAGCCGATCGAGTCGAATGTCGGGGAGCTGGGACGTTGGCAGTCGGGAATGTAAGGGGTGAAGTCATAGTAACGATACACTCCGGGCCATGAGCTGTTGGTGGAGGAGGTACTGAAGAAAGAAGTGTGGGTGCTGGCGTTGATCATCAAGTAGTCGTCAGCAGAGGCAGCGATACCGATTTGGTAGTCGTCGTAATAGCTGGCAGCCGTAGGACCATAGACGATGCGCACCTTGTTGCTGTCTTCGAGCAGCTGCACTTGGTAGTGAACCAAGTCGCCATCCATGTCGTACTCTCCCGGAGTACAATACTCGATGACCAAGATGCGCTCTGGGGCGGTGCCCACCAGCTCATACTTTACATACGAGCCAGAGCCCTCCAATGTGTTGTCCATGCCGAGTGCCGTAATAAACGGCAGGTCGTTGTACGTCACATCGGTGAGTGTGGTAAACGGCAAATACCAGTAGTAAGAGCATGCCGTTGAACCTAAACGGATGCGGCCGTTAGAATTGCACGAGAATTGGGTGTAGTTGTTGCCTGCAAAATTGAAGGCAAACCCAATGTTAATGCAACTCGAGGCCTCGTCGTCCTCGCCCTCGATGGCGGAGACATGAGTGGCAGAACTGCTCAGCGTTATCCACATGGTACTGTCGGTGCCTGTGGCTAACACATAGTCCTGCGCAGACTGCGCTTGTATCACCCCTGGGGCAACTATCATCGCCACCAAGAGCAATAGCAATTGTACGTGTTTTAGCATAACAAAAGCATTTTGATTAATAATGAGGTTATTTATGTGTTGTGTTTATATTCTTGAGAAATAGTGTTTTGAGGCACTCTTACCCCAAGAGGGAATATCCATAAAAACAACGCGCAAAGATAGGTGTTTTTTTTGATAATACAACTTTTTTTAGAAGCCTAATGCGATATTTAAGAAATCTTATGTTTTTCCCGTTAGGTAGGGATATATAAATATGTATATAAAAAAGACCGCCCATGGTGAGGAGCGGTCTTTCCAAAAAACTCAGAGTACTTTTTGAGTGATTAGTGATTAGTGAATAGTGATTAGTGATTAGTGAATAGTGAATAGTGCAAACGCTTTCATTTGTCTAATCACTAATCACCAATCACTAATCACCAATTAGCGGACTATCAGCTTGCGGACCATGCTGACGTTCTCACCGGTGATGCGTACGAAGTAGGCACCCTGTGCGAGGCGGTCAACATCCATGGTCTTGGCGCAGTCGCCAGAGCAGTCGAGGGTCTCAGAGGCGACCTCACGGCCGTTCATGTCAACCACGGCAATCTTCACCTTGCCACTGACACCTGTGACGGTGATGGTGGTGCTTCCGCTGGTGGGGTTGGGGAAGATGGCGCAAGTGGCGCCTTCGACCTCGTCGATACCGACGGACTGTGTGGTGAAGCTGGTGCTGACGAAGTCGCTGTATTGGCCGTCACCGCAGACGGTGCGGACCTTGGCGACATAGGCAGTGCCGGGAGTGAGGCTGCTGAACTGGTACTGGTGCTCGGTGGTGCTGGCCTCGCTGAGGGTGGTGCCGCCGGCGTTGGTCAGCACGACTTCCCATTCGTCGCCCGTGTTGCCGGGAGTCCAGGTGATGAGGGCTGAGCTCTCGGTCACGTTGGAGGCGGCCAGAGCGGTGACGGGGTCGCAGTCCTCAGAGCCTTGAGGCTCGGTGGTGAAGCTGACGACGGGGCTCCAGTCGCTGTAGGTGCTCTCGCCGCAGTAGGCGCGGACGTAGACGTCGTAGTCGGTCTCGTAGGCGAGGCCCGTCAGCGTGGCGGGCGACATGGTGGCGGTGACAGAGGTGCCGCTGCCACGGGCGAAGCCGCGGGTGCCGTACTCAAGTTCGAAGCTGATGTTGCCTGCACCGGCGGTCCAGCTGACGGTGGCGGAGTTGCCGGCCACGGTGGCGGTCACGGCCGTAGGCGTGTTGCAGGTGATGCTGGCACTGCCAGTGGTGGCGGTGACGGTGGTGTAGGCCTCGCTATACCAGTTGGTGCCGCAGATGGCGCGTACGTGGAAGTCGTAGGGCATGTCGTCCATGAGGCCGTTGATGGTATAGGTGTTGGTGCTGGAGGTGACGGTGGTGCCGGTGCCTTGGTCGAAGCCTTGGAAGCCGTACTCGATCTCCCAGCTCACGGCGAGCGGGTCAGCAGTCCAATTGAGGGTGATGCTGTTTTGGTTGACCGATGCGGTGAGGCCTGTGACGTTGGGGCATACGGCAGTGGTGAAGGTGATGGTGTCGCTCCACTCACCTGGGTTATTTTGGTCGGAGCCGCAGAGCGGGCGGACGGAGGCTTGATAGGTGATGCCAGGTGTGAGGCCACCAACCGTAAATGGATGAGTGCTGGTAGTGTAGATGCTGTCGATATCACCGCTGAACCAGACGTGGAGCTGCCAAGCGGTCTCAGTGCCAACGGGCGTCCAGTCGAAGGTGGCACCTGAGTGGGTGATATTGAAGACGGTGAGGCTGTCGGGCGTGAGGCAGGGCAAGCCGTCGGTTGCGACACTGTCGATGAGCCATTCGCTGTAGCCGAGACCGCTAGAGGAGCAGTTCTGACGCACACGGAAGGTGTAGCTGGTGGCAGGCAGCAGGCCGGTGAAGGTGTAGGTGTTGCCGGTGACGGCAATATCGGTGGCGGGCCAGTCGGCGGCGGAACTCTCTTTTAGGTTCACCTCATAGCCTACGCTGTCGCCCGACCATGTGATGGTGATGGATTCGTAGGTGTGAGTTCGGTTGGTTATAACAGGCGTGGGGCAGAAGGGGGCCGAGCAGGAAAGCAGCTGCATGACGGGCCGCCAGGTGTTGACCGCCTTGGTGCCAGTATAGGCCGAGGAGATGGTTGCGGGGTCGGGGTTTTGAGAGTCAGAATAGTAGTAGAGTACTTTGTTGCCAGTACAGGGTTCGGAACGGAACACATAGGAGGAGCTATTATAGTCGTTGGAGTTGTCGTCGACAATGACCATCAGGTTGGTGCTGCCGTCGTAGCTGTATGTCGTGTCGAGAGTAAAGAAGTTCCATCCCCGTGAGCAGTTGAGCGGGCCTGTGTATACCATCACGGCAGCGGCCGAGTCGAGAGGCTCTACATCCGAAGCACTGCTGAAAGTGCTTCTGTTGGTGGGTTGGAAGTAGATGGTGCAGTTGACCTTGTCGGTCATGGCTGTGCTGTAGTCATAGTAGTAGCCAATATACTCGATGTCCATCGGGCCACCAATCTCCGAACTCTCGATGATTACTTCTGAGAGAGAGTACTTGTAGTAGTTGTTGACCGGAGCCAGGTGGGTGGTGCCGATGGAATTGGGCGAACCTATGGTGAAGTCTAAGGAGTGGTCGCACATGGCAGTGGCGAGTGTGGTTGTGGGGGTACTTGGCCAGTTGGCTGTGTCGCCCACAGAGCAGATAGGACGGATGTAGAAGTCGTAGATGGCCAGTGTGTCGAGTCCGGTCACGGTGATGGGGTGGGAGTAGGCAATGAGCTGGGTGCCGGCCGACGAGCCGCGGACAAAGCCCTGCTGACCATACTCGACCTGCCATTCCGTGGCGGGGGTGATGTCGGTCCAGTCGAGTGTGATGCTGGAGGTGGTGGTATGGGTGGCATACACATTGCGCGGTGCAATGCAAGTGGGAGCATAATCGAGCGTGAAGTCGTCGGTGTAGACACCCCACGAGCTACCGGCGCGGTCGGCCTTGATGGCAATATACTTGCCATTGCCAGTGTAGGCAGACAAGGGTATCTGTATTTCGCGCCAGTTGGTACCAATGACACTGAAGGTGTCGACCCCCACGAATGTGGATAGGTTGTTGGGGTCGGTCATCACGCCTACTTGAAGAATGGGCAATGCGGTGGCCGAAGAGGACTTACCCCAGAAACTCAGCTGTAGCGAGCTGAGGTTGACGGAGGTGTCGACTGGCGGAAGTACTGCGCAGAGGTAGTCGCCGTAGGTGCCAAGAGAGGTGGAGTTGTACCAGTACAAGCCTTTGGCGCCTCCTGAGGTGTGGTTGTAGGTGCTGCCACCTACATAGGGATAGCCGCCCGAGCTGGTGCCGTTGTTGAGGCGTATCCAGCAGTCGACAAAGACACTTCCGGTAGAGGAACTGCTGGTTGCTTCGGCTTCAAAGTCTTGGGTGTAGGGCAGCGAGATAGAGCTGCAAGGAGTGTGGAAGATATAGCTCTGCCATATACTGGTGTCGCCGCTGCCACAAACTGCACGCACCATGAAGGTGTAGGAGGTGTTGGCTGTTAGGCCAGTAATGGAAGCGCTGGTGGTGGTCACCGTGTTGATTGTGCCGCCCGAGAGTTGATACTGCCACTGGGTGGCGGAACCCATCTCGCTCCACGAGAAGTTGGCGGAAGTCTGGGTGAGGTTGCTGAGGGCGATACTGTCGGGCCGTGCGCATGAGAGGACGGCAAGTGAGATATTGTCGACTGCCGGAGGGGGCGTAGTGCCTCCCGAACCGTCGCAACGGAAGATGAAGGCCAAGTGGTACATGCCGGCCGAAGGAACTGCTACTACATCGCTGCGAGTCTGCCAATCGGACTGGAGGTTGAGCTTGCTGCCTCCGTCTAGTGCAATCCATGTCGAGGGGGTGGAAGTGGTGCTGAGACCCGAAGGTAGGGTGGTGCCGGCGGTGAGTGTCTCGGTAAATGGGATGAGGGCCACGCGCAAGAAGTCATAGTTGCCTTCACCTTGGCAGCGCCAGTCGTAAGAATAGCTGTAGTCGCCCGATGTGGGAATCATCACGTCGACATATGCGTAGTCTAATGTGCTGCTGGAAACGGTGTAGGAGTTGGTCGTGCCATTATTGTTGGAGACATACAGGCTTTGGCTCCCACCGTTGTTGGTGGCTGACCCGATACACCATTTGTTGGTGTTGGAGCCGTTGACTAAAGTCCATAAGGTATTTTGGCTGGCGTTCTCGAAGGTGCAGGTGAAAGGCAGTCCGATATACTGGTCGGCTGTACGGAAAGTGGCCGAACGTGTGACTGTGGAGCCTTCGAGGCAGACAGGTGTCACATATATGTCGTAGTCGGTCTCAGCGGTGAGTCCAGTGATAGTGTAGGGTAGGGATGTGACCGTGTCGGTGGTGCCCCCACCTACGGTGAAACCGCTGATGCCATACTCCACTATCCATGACGAGGCAGTACCGTTCTCGGTCCAAGTGACGGTGAGCAGGTTGGTGTCGAGGTCGGTGAGTGTTATGGCAGACACGGCGGGACATGCAGGGATGGGTTCAACCATGATGTCGTCGACAAAATAGTAGGTGTTGGTAGTGGCGTTGCGGGTGTATTTCAGGGCAATATAGGTGCCTGTGCCGCTATAGCTAGCCAGTGATGAGGTTTTTATGTCGTAGTTGTTGCCAGCCACAGCCACGGTGTCGATAGGCACGAAGGTGGAGTCGTTGGTGGGGTCGGTCATCACACCTACAATGATGTTGCCCGAGGTGGTGGCGCTATTCATCTTGGTCCAGAATGACAGTTGTAGGGTGTTGAGGGGGTGCAATGTGGTGTTGAGAGGTGGTAGTACGGTGATAATCCAGTCGGCATAGGTGCCCGTAGTGGTAGGCAGGTAGTAATAGAGGAAGCCTGTGCCAGAATGAGCGCCTGTGGGGAAGGACGAGGGGTTGCCGACATATCCGAAGTGGTACTGCGTGGCGTTGTCGAGCCTGCGATAGCAAGGCACACCACATTCAGGTGGAACTAGGCTGCTGTTGCCCACCGGATAACCCTCAAAGCCTTCGAAGTAGGGCAGTGAGTCGATGGCACCACAGTCGGTGCGGAAGGTGGCTAAGGTAGAGCCGGCATTTCCACCCAGACACTCGGGGGTGACGTACACGTCGTAAAGAGTGTTGGCTAACAGGCCCGTGAGTGTGACACTGGTATCGTAGGCATAAAGCATGGTGCCCAAGCCGGGAGTGAAGCCGCTGATGCCGTATTCTACATACCAAGAGAGGTTGTTGCTGGTGTCGAGCCATGCGATGTCAGCAGAGTTGGGCGTGATGTTGGAGGCTGTCACTTCCACCACGGGAGGACAGTTGGATGCCACATCCAGAACCAAATCGTCTATATAGCCAGTATTATAATTATATCCCGACCCATCGGGTGTGCGGAACAGGATGGCCACATGACCATGGGGGCCGGTATAGGGGAAGAACGGAATCTGGTAGGTGGAGTATGTGGTTGAGCCGACAGAGAGGGCCGTGTCGACGGCTACAAAGGTACGGGTGTCGGTGGGGTCGGTAATGACTCCCACGATGGCTTCGGCCTTGTAGACGAGGTCGGAGTTGTGGCCGCGCATCGCAAAACTGAGCGTAAGGGTGTTGATGGGGTAGAGGATAGAGTCGGTGAGTGGCAGTATGGCATATTGGTTGGAGTCGGCCGTGTTGTGGAAGGAATAGAATCGCATGGTATTGGTGCCACTATTGGCATAGGAGGTGCTATTGTAGATAATGGGATAACCCGAATAGTTAGCTCGTGTTCCGTGGTTAATGTATGCCCAGCATTCGGGCAGGTTGTTGTCGGAGCTGCTGGTGGAGGTAAAACCGGCGTAGCTGTCGAAATTGTCGGAGAAGGGTAGGCTGGTGAGGTAGGCGCAGTCGGTGGAGGCGGTGACGCTTGTTGCTATGCTGGTGTCGGCATCGGCTGTGCATAGGGCCCGAACAGAGAGGGTATAGGTGGTGTTGGGCGCTAGCCCACCGAAGGTGAACATGGTGTCGGTGGTGACATACTCGTTGGTGCCGTCACTGAGTAGCCATAAGGTCTCACTCCCCAAGGGGAACCAGGTGATGCCGATCGAGTCGGGTGTGGTATGGGTGACGGTGATGTCGCCCACAGATGGGCATGGAGGCAGGTAGTCGATGCTTACATCGTCAATCAGCAGCGCGTTGTAGCTGGAAGTAGGTTGGGGTGCCTTGATGGCTATATGGCCATGGCGACCGCGGTAACGACCCATCAGCACCGTGTGTTCGGTGTAAGTGGTTGAACTATTGGTGTAGATTGTTTCAATAGGTACAAATGTGCTTGCGTCGTTGGGGTCTGTTATTACGCCGACCTCCACGTAAGAATTATAAGATGTCGATGTCGACCGCATCCAGAACGACAGCTGCACTGCCGACAGGGGCAGCAGCACCGAGTCGGTGGGGGGCAGGATGGCTATCTGGTCGGAATAGGTGCCGGCGGTGGTGTAGGAATAGAACCGCATGGCATTGGTTCCACTGTGGGCGTCGTTGGTATCGTTGTATACTATGGGATACCCGCTATAGTTGATGCTGGTACCGATGTTGTAGCTTGTCCAGCAAGTAGGCAGGTTGTTGTCGGACACTTCGGTAGAGGTGGATCCGGCAAGGGTGTCGAAGTCTTCGGTAAAGGGTAGTGAGGTGAGGTAGTCGCACGTGGTATGGAAGGTGGTGACAACGGTATCGCTAGCCTCGGAACCACAGTTGGAGACTATTTTGAATGTATAATCTGTGTTGGGGGTCAGGTATTCGAGTGTTATGGTGGTGTCGTAGGTCTCATCCGACCAAGCACTGTCCATGGAGTAGCCAGTTGGCATGTAAAATAAAGACCATCGGTTGACCGAGCCGATGCGGTGCCAACTGACATCGATGCTGTTGGGACCGGCATTGCTTGTGCGGACACGTGTAGGAGGCGGGCAGTTGGGCATGGGCTCGAGCATGATGTCGTCGATATAGAGGTAGTTGTAGCCCGTCGAAGGTTGTGGGGCCTTGATGGCGATGTAGCCATGTGGGCCAGAGTAGTTGGCAATGAACACCGAGTGATGGGTGTAGGTGGTGGAGTTGTTGGTGTAGACTTCCTCTATCGGCACAAAGGTGCTTAGGTCGTAGGGGTTGGTCATCACACCCACTACAACGTATGAGTTGTACGTATTGGTGTGGGCACGCATCCAGAACGATAGCTGTAAATTGGACAAAGGCAGCAGGAGGGAGTCGGTAAGGGGTAGAATGGCTACTTGGTCTCCGTAAGTGATTGCGGTTTGATATGTATAGAAACGCATCGAGTTGGTTCCGCTATGGGCGTACGAGGAACTGCGGTACACAATGGGATAGCCGCTATAGAGTGAACTCGAGCCTGTGTTGCGATTCATCCAGCAGGGGGGAAGGTTGTTCGTCGCGACTGAGGTGCTGGTCGTGCCCTCGACCATATCAAAATTCTGAGTGTAGGGCAAACTGGTTATTACATCACACTCTGTCGTCAGGTTGGTACTTTGGAAAAGGCTGGTGTCGCCACCTGGGCATAGGCCTGCTACCTGCACCGTATAATAGGTGGCTGGGTTTAGGCCAGTGAAGTTGACCGAATCGGCACTCACCATCGTGTCGTATACAACTTGGGTGCCATAGAGTACCCTCACAAGCCAAGAGGTAGTGCTTGAGGTGTCGACCCAACTGACATTAAAGCTGGAAGCGGTCAGATTGTTTACCGATACGCTGATAGGCTTGGGGCAGGCGAAAGAGGGAGCCTCGAAACGATAATAACGTCCTAGCACAGGCCAGTTGCCCGAAGCGATGCCCAAATTAGTGCCCGATGTGAAATGGTTTGCGGTATGGCTGCCATCGACATAATAGCCGTCGGAGGCATCGACACAGAGGCCGGGTTGGCGCGAAGCCCCTGGGGCAGCGGCTGGAGCGGGACCATACACCACTTCGATTTTCCCACTAGGATATAGGTGTACCTGCCACTTGTAGAGGTTGTTGCGGGTGGCTGTGGCATAGGTGCCCGTGCAAAATTCTACACACAGCATCGAGTCGCTGTTGGCATCCACGGTGTTGAGTGCCTTAACATAGTGCGAACTAGCTATGAAGTAGCCATTGGTGGCAAAGAAGTTAATCTTTGGATTGTTGATGTTGGCATTGGCCGACGAGAAGGGGGTGGCATAGCTGCTAGTGGTCGTTGCAGTGGAGCCTAGGCGAAGATTGCCGTCCGTGTTGACGGAATACTGTGTGTAGTTATCTGGCCCAAATGGAAAACTGAACCCGATGTTTCGTACCGTCGAAGCGGCGTCGCCATTGCTCGACCGAGTGAGTATCGTTGTCGACGAACTCATGTCGACCCATTTCGTTGTGTCAACACCCGTAGTGTAGGTGTACTCGCCCAACGTCTGAGCCTGATTTACCCATGGGACGACTACCATCGCCACAATGAACCAAAGATACAGTACTTGTTTTTTCATAATGAGGATTAATATTAATGGTTATAAAATAAAGTGCAAAGATACAGAAAAAAAAACAATACTTGCAAGGCGTTGGTGCTATAAGTCTAAATATAGATGTTGAATTTGTTATTTTGGCAGGTGAAATGCAGAATGAATGCCTAAATGTTACAAGTAAAAAGGTTCCTAAATGCCACCTTGTGGCACGAAAGTTTGCAGTTGTATCTAGTCAGATACATAAAAATGGCCACCTCATTCCGAGGTGGCCATTTCATAAGACCTAGAAAGGTCGGAGTAATCAGAGTAATCGGAGTATTCCGATTACTAGTGACCTGTGACCAGTGACCTGTGAAACGAGCGCTTTACTTCGTGACGTTTTCTCGCCTCAGCATACGAACAAGTTCGTCTGCATTCGGCTTAACGAAAACGTTCGTGTCACTGGTCACAGTTCACAGGTCACTGTTCACCGAACTATCAGCTTGCGGACCATGCTGACGTTCTCACCAGTGATGCGTACGAAGTAGGCACCCTGTGCGAGGTGGTCGACATCCATGGTCTTGGCGCAGTCGCCAGAGCAGTCGAGGGTCTCAGATGTGACCTCGCGGCCGTTCATGTCGACCACAGCAATCTTC